>Ga0307489_10000756_pt1 | contig 20377 bp, 45 predicted proteins | sample SB12metaG_FD_202247 | JGI IMG/M metagenome (GOLD analysis project Ga0307489, IMG submission 202247) | Sea-ice brine microbial communities from Beaufort Sea near Barrow, Alaska, United States - SB 1.2 | ecosystem: Environmental > Aquatic > Marine > Coastal | place: USA: Alaska | collected...
GAGGAGGAGGAGGAGGAGGAGGAGGAGGAGGAGGAGGAGGAGGAGGAGGAGGAGGAGGAGGAGGAGATTCAACGTTGATTAAATTCTTGTCCTCAATGACCCTGCCTTGTCTCGGCCAGCAGGCGCTTCTCATCGATCCACGGCAGCAGCGCCACGGCCTGCCACGCGAACCGCTTGCCGTTCATGTCGAGGTCGAAGTTGACCGGGTAGAAGTCGATGATGGGCGAGTCGGGCAGCAGGGTCATTGCGAACAACCACACGAACCATGATCAGAGCATAACTTCCGGGTGAATGCTCATACAGACATGCGGAGGAGACGGATTGTCGAGTGATTGTTCTCAATACCCCCCTCCCATGATAGGGCAGGAGGGTCATTGAGACCAAGCACTCGAGCCGAGATGGGAGAATGACATACCTCCAAGGTCTATGCTCATACTTACAGACGATGTGCGGAGGAGGAGGAGGATCAACGTGGCTCGAGTGCGTGTTCTCAATAACTCCTCGGCCAGACCCGCTAAGAGGCAGGAGGGTCATTGAGAACAAGCGCTCGGACCGCGTCGGAGTATGGAGGAGGAGGAGGGGATTCAACGTCGTCCGAGTGGTTGCTCTCAAGACCCCCCCTGCCCGGGTCGCTCATCAGCGGGTGGAACGCCGGGGGCAGCGCGTGCTGCGACGCCGCCGGCAGCACCCGCGCTCAGGGGCAGGTAAACATTGCTCGTCACGTCATAGGATGCCACATAATACCATAAACGACGGCTCGGAATGCGATGCATGACTTGGTAGACTGGTGCCTGGCAGATATTGCTCGCCACGCCAGCGTCATAGGATGCCATTCAAGTCAAGAAACGAGGATTCAACATGCGTAGGATGACGTGGCGGGCACAGGCAATGGGCCTGGCAGATGTTGCCCACCACGTCAGGCGACGCCATTTCACTCAAAGCCGAGGTTTCAAAATGTGTGCGAATTACGTGGCAGTGGTGGGCGATATCTGGCAGGCCCCACCCCCATGAGCTGCTCGAACGGGCGGAACGGCTCGCCCAAATCAAACTCCGTGTTCATGGACTCCAGGCCCACCAGGTCAGTGGCGAACGGGGCGTAGTGGTAGGGGTAGTACCAGTTCCAGCTGCAGCACCCCTCGTAGTAGTGTCAGACCAATCATGCTCGCCAAGTTACAGGATAATATTTTTGTTTGTGAACTAGCATTTGTCATGCCCCAAGGCGCTCGCATGGTGAGCATTGACCAACCCCACCCGCCATTTATGTCGCGGGATGACATGAAACCCAACAAACAGGGATGTTAAACGCGGTGCATGACGTGTGGAGCGATTTGCATCTGGTAGACTGCTTGTGAGAGATCAGCTTATCGTGTTCATCAGTTGAACTTTCAATGAGAAAGCAGCATGTCACGTTCATATGTTAGACATGGAATAGTGAAGCCAGGATGTCGTGTGTTGCCGTCCCCGCCTCGTAGTAATAGCGGCACACCCAGTACAGCCCCCGCACGTACTCAGTGACCATGGCCCGCACCACCTCCTCCGCATTCTCATCCGTGGCGTGCATCTTGGTGGCGTAGTAGCGCCCCTTCCACCCCTCCTCGCCCAGCCGCACCGGGTCGTTGTCCATCTCGTCGATGCGGTCGCCCTTGTCGTAGGGGCGCGCAAGATGAGATTGAAAGGAAATCAATAGAGTTATTTGTCAGTTTCAGTCTCCAGGAGCTTCAACCAGGCGCTAAGGAGGAGGAGGAGGACGAGGAGGAGGAGGAGGGGGAGGAGGAGAAGGAGGAGAAGGAGGTGAAGGAGGAGAAAGAGGGAGGAGGGGGTGGAGGAGGAGGAGGATACAATTTGCAGCACCCCACCTTATCCTTCATCACCGCTTCCAGCTGTTTCAGGAATGCGTCCGCCGCCATCTCATCCTTGAAGTCCACCTCGTCCTCCTTCGCCTCCGGTTTGACCTCCACGGCTGCGGCGGCGTCGGGCGCGGGCGCCGGCGTGGCGGTGAGTTTCTCCCAGAACTCCCCCGCAGCGTCCGTGGCCTCCTCCTTCACAGCGGCATCCTCCTCGGTCTTCATGGCGGCGTCTCCCCCCGTCTCCCCCTCGGGCGCGGCACGCTTGCCCTTGCCCTTGTTGCTGACGCCGTCTAGCTTGCCCTGATTGTAGCGGTGCAAGTCGAAATTGAAAGCAAAACTTCAAAGCAGTCCATCCTAATTTAATTTCAAGCGCGGAATCCAGGCGGTTTCTACACAGGTTTCAATGGGTTTCAATGAGTTTCAATGGGTTTCAATGGGTATCAATGGGTTTAAATGGGGTTCAATGGGTTCCTATGGTGCAATGAGTCTCGATGGGTTTCAATGGGTTTCAATGGGTTCGAAGCTTTGTTCATGCACCACCCTACCATGTCCTTGCTGACGCCATCCAGCTTTCCCTTGCCACCCAGCTTCGCGCGGAGAGCCTCGGCGGCGCTCTTGTTCTCAACCGCGCTCTTGCCTGCCCCGGGGTTCACAGCAGCGGCGGCTGCAGCGGGAGCGGCGGGGGCGGTCTTGCCGAGCAGGAGGGTCATTGGGAATAAGGAATCGACCACGATGGGAGCATGACTTACCTTCAGGGTGAATGGGGCAGGAGGGTCATTGAGAACAAGCACTCGACCAGGATCGGAGCATGCTCGAGGGTGATTGCTGATACAGACGTGCAGACTCGATTCGTCGATTCTACGTCGGTCGAGTGGTTGTTCTCAACAACACCTTGCCGAGTAAGGTGGCGCGAAGTTTGGCCGCTGCGCTCATGTTGGCCTCGCCGGTGCCGGGCGTCACCGTGCCGGGTCCGCCCGGGGGTCCGCCCGGTGGGGGCGCCGGCGGGGGCGGGGCGCCCGGCGGCGGCGCGGGGGGCGGCGGTGGCCCCGGGCGGCCCAGGGCGCGTAGAGGCATCTGTCCAGGCGCCTGGCTGGGCGCGCGGTCCGAGGCGTTGATGGATCCGTTGAAGGACTTGCCGCCGGCGCCGCCGTTGGGGGGGTCGTGGCTGAAGCGGCACCCGGCGCCGCGCGTGCACTGCCCGCGCTAACGCCAGGGCCAGGTGATGAACGCGCGCTTCGTCATTGGATGATGTGTAACGCAATCGTCGAGGTTTCAAACGCGGTGGGTGTGTGTATTGACGGTCGCCACATCATAGGATGACGTTTAACGCATTCCACGAGGGTTGCTATCGCGGTGAACGACGTGGCGAGCGGCGTCTATGGGATGGACCCAACCTGGAACTGGTGGCACTTTTGCTTGCCGTTGACCTTGTCCCGCGCCCGCCGCTGCTTTTGCCGAGCCTCCGTCTTCGCGCGCTTCTGGAAAATCGCTTCCTCGTGCTTCCCCACAGCTGCCACAAAGTGCTCGACCCGCGCAAGGTCGGGCTTACCGTCGCCGCAAAGGTATCCCCCCATGGCAGGAAGCTCCTGCCGGTAGATGGTCATGATGAGGTCGATGGCGCCTTCGCGGATCTCCAGCGTCGGCGAGTGCGGCAGGAAATCGTTGCCCGCCAACAAGGCCCGGTATCAAATAGAGTTCCTCCGAGTTAGAGATATGCATTATGGTTCCCCATTGTTTGTTTGATGGTCATATGACCATATCGTGTGCCGGCGACTCGACCACGACCACATTGACGTTTTCGTGGACGATACCAGGCCACCTTTGAGGCGTGAGGTATGGTGATTGGGGGCGCACGAGCCCTTGCAAACGAGTGGCCAGGCCGGCGGGGAGCACGCAAAGAGTGTGCACTATTAGAGCATACCGGGGCACCATGATCAAACAGTCAGCAGCCTCACCGACGAAGAAGCACATGAAGATGAAATCATCAAACAGCCGCTCGATGTCCAGCGGGAAGGACAGTTCCACCTGGCGGCCGCCCTGTCCGACAGGCCTCAGGTCAAGCGCTAGGTACTCGCGCAGCACCGCGACGGACAGGAGCTGGTACGGCTTGCGCGCCACGGAGGGCTTGGACTCCTTGGCGTGCTCGCCCCGCACCCATGGTCAAACCACTCGTCCCCTGACTGTGAGCTCATCTGCTCATGGTGTACCGGTGTACCCGTGCACAGCTGTACATCCTCTGCACAGCTGTACACACTCGCCGCATTCCTCCTCTCTGGTCTGGCCACTCGCTCCTTGACTGTCTGCACATGGTGTACCAGTGTACCCGCACAGGGCTACGCACTCGCCGCATTCCCCCTCCCTGGCCTGGCCACGAACCCTGATCGTCTGCTCATGGTGTAGTGGTGTATCCGTACACGCTCGCCTCGTCCTCCTCCATGTCCAGGCGCTCGGTCAGGGTCAGGAAACGGCGGCGGCGGCGGCCCTGCCGTGAGGCGGTCGCGCGCGCTGGTGAGCTCCTCGGGCGCCGACGCGTTCGCCTGGAACACTACCTCACAGGAGGGCCGATGAGAACAAGTGCTGCAACCGAGATCGGAGCTTCACTTGCCTGCAGGGTGAACGCTCGAGCTCATACAGACGCGGACTCGGTTCATTGGAACGCGTCGGTCCAGTGCTCGTCTCAATAGCCTCCCTACCTCGCGGAGAATCCAGAACTGCGGCTCGTGAGTGGCAAGCCCAAGCATGATGAGGTCGGCGTCCAGGCCGTACACCACGTGGCGGGTGTTGGGGTCGAAGCCCTTCATGTAGAGGCACAACTTTATTTTCGAATTTTACTAATGCTCATCGAGCCCCAAGGCGCTTCACATGGTGAGCATTGACCAACCCCCTCCGTCGATTCGAATGGACAGAACCTTAGGTCTATCAGGATTGAAGGTCGTATCAATGCGCAATACTAAAGGCTATTTCATACTAATAAGCAAATCTTGAAAGCAGGCGATCATATTTAGGTTTCAAGCGCTGCAACCAGGCGCGTTCAACACTGGGTTCAGCGTGCGTCGCCTCACCTTGAGGCCGCGCTGCTGGCGGATGTAGTGCATCGCCTTGTGCTCGCCCTCGCCGGGAACCGAGGCGTCCGACATCACCACCGGGGCGTAGGGCCTTTGATGCGACCGTGGTACATAGTGAGTGAGTGAGTGACAACCTGAGCCATGTCATGGGGTGTCATTCAACTCATCAGAAGAGAGATTGACACCGTGTCCCTTCGCACATCAACTCTAGTCGCTTCGTCCCTAATATCACCCCGAGCCATAACAGGGCCTAACCCCACCTTGATGCCGCGCCAGCCGGGGTCAGTGTTCATGCGCAGGTGAACGTAGTACTGCAGCGCCGCGCTGAGGCGCCCCATGAATGGGGTGCCGGGGGTGATCACGTTTGAGTCGAACGCCTCGCTCTTCACAGCTGGCGGCACCGCAAGGCAGGGCCCGCACACTAGTTATAGGGGGATCAGGTGCCCAACACAGGGGTGACAGGTGCCCATCATAGGGGTGTCAAGTGCCCATTATAGGGGGTCAGGTGCCCATTATAGGGGGTTCAGGTGCCCATTATAGGGGTGTCAGGTGCCCATTATAGGGTGGTCATGTGCCCATTATGGAAGGGTCCGGTGCCCATTATAGGGGGGTCAGGTGAAGCTGTGTGGGGCCTGCGTTGACGCCCTCGCTGCGCAGCTTGGCACGCAGCTTCTCGTCCTCCTCCTCCTTCTCCGTCGCCTCCTGAGCAGCGCGGAACCGCCGCGACCGCTGCTGATTCATTTTGGCTCGCGGCGCCACGCCGTCGATGGCCATGTATAACACCTTACGCGGGCGGACCATCGCGAAGGGTCATTGAGAACAACCACTCGAACCGACATCGGCCGTGCCCGCATTATTTACCTGCAGGGTGAGTGCTCATACACACGCGCGGAATCGGCTCGCTGATGTAACGTTGGTCGAGTGCTTGTTCTCAATGACCCCCGTGCCATGGCGAAGAGGCGGTCGATGTAGTCGAAGATGCACTGGAACACCTCCTCCTCCGTGGTGGGCGCGGGGCGGTCCTCGGGGTGGAAGCACGGGTGAATGATACCGTTCATATCCAGGTACAAGTTGTCGAACCTGCTCACGATTGAGGAGAGAGAGAGCGGGGGGAGCACAGCCGCGTCAGAGACAGACCGACCCGATGAGATCTCGAAACCCATTTCGCAATTTTGAGCGACTGGAACGGAGGTGCGGCGGGGGCGATTGACACGGGCGTTGGGGGCGAAGGATACACACGCGATGCCGTTGAGGCGGGCGCGTTATTGTCGTCAGGGGAGGCGACGACACAGACGCCGGCCGGTGGGGGTGGCAGCGGTGGATGCGTGGCTGTTTTGTTGTGGGTGGTTTCTCCCTCTCATTATTTTATCTCGGCGGAATGCACAGACAGGGCAGGGCAGACGACTGAAATGCTGGGAAGGAGGGAGCGGGGGGGGCACGCACTCGATACCGTTGGGGTTGGGCGCGCTGCTGTCGATGTCGAACTTGACTCCGTCCGCGTCCCACGGGTCATCCTCCACGACGTCCTTGATAATCAGCGGATACTTGACGCTCAGCCATCGATAAAATGCGGGAACACCCATGCCGACAGACTACGTGGCGCCGTGTGGGTTGGTATGGCCCACGCTTAACTCCGATGGCGGCGTGAGGGTTTGTGCCGATCCTCGTGGCGTGTCGGGCGGGAGAACCTCGTGCCGACTCGTTGTGCCCACAGCGCCGCCAATCGACCACGCCAATCGACTCGTGGTGACGAATGCTGTTTTGACCGGCCGGGGGTGATCGCGGTCGGTCTCTCGCTTCTGTACCAGTGACGGGAGGTCATTTCACCAGTGCTGCAGCTGCAGCGTGTTCTGACACATTCTTGGTGCACGGCGGTCGCTGCGATGTTCGAACCGCTGGTCGCTCCGACGGCTGACGCTCCCAAGATCAGCGTGAAGCCGGGGTCGTACGAAGAGGTGGTGGTGCACCCTCTGGTGCTGCTGTCCATCGTAGACCACTTCAAGCGCGTCGAGGAGGTACGTCAAGAGCACCAACCCTAGGGGGTCAGAGGGCACCTACCTGGCCCCAACCATCTCAGATCTCGCTCGCGTGGCCCACGGAGCCCTGGTGCCCGCGGCGTCATCATTAGCTCAAGCCGACGGGTTGCTCGTAGTGCACCTGGGTTGGTGTCATTGAGTTCGACAACTGCGTCCCCCGAGGGATCCTCCTCTTCCCATCTGCCTCCTCCGCTCCTCTGCCTTCAGTCAGACGTCACTTGTCTGAACAGCTGTGTATGCTGAACGAGGCGACGCGACGTTACTTCAGCGAACGAGGCTCGCCTCGTCCTCGCCGCGTCCTCCCCGCCGCCGCCAGTCCTGCCGCCGTGTCCTCCAATGTCTACCTATTCGCTTCCTCCTCCGCCTTCTCCTCCGGCCCTCCGCGAGATCGCATCGACGAAACATTTCCATTCACACTGCACGGTGTGGGCACTTGTTCCTCTTTCGCGTGAGACACTGGCGGGTCACGACGTACGACGAAGCAGCGCTACAGCGCGGGCGCACATGCGATCCTGCCCGTCCCCGCCGTTGTCGCGTAACCCCCCCGCACGCCCTCCTCTGATCATGCCGCCGACTCCCCCCTCAGATCTCGCCTCGGTTCCGCTCAGATCTGCCCTCGACGTCCTCACCTCTGCCATCAGTTTTGCTGACCTCTTTCTCTCCTCTTTGCCCACACCAACAGGATGAGTCGGAGAACAAGCGCTGTGTGGGGGTGCTGCTAGGGGAGACGCGCAAGGGGCGGCTGGACGTCACCAGCTCATTCGCAGTGCCCTTTGAGGAGGATGAGAACGACACCAGCATCTGGTTTCTGGACCACAGCTACCTCGAGAAGATGTGCAACATGTTCCGCCGCATCAACGGTGCGCCGCGCTGCCCTACGCAACCCCGGGGGGTGGCGCCCATCGGCCCTGGGCGCCCTCTGGCCCGCCTGTGATCCATGCTCTGGTTGATTCAAAACCGTCGTGTCAACGACTGTCAGGTGCTCACGCCAAGCTCAACATTTGTGTGTGGGAATGTGTGCGGGGTAGGGAGCACAACGCATAGGAGTAGTGTACCGGTACACCTTAACTGCAGCAAGCGGTATGATAACTGAGTATCACATACGGTCATCGAGTCAGACACGCCTGTGCGCACCATGTGTCTGCGCCTGCTCACCATCTCTCTGTTCCGTCTCCGTTTCCTCCCACAGCCAAGGAGAAGATCGTGGGTTGGTACAGCACAGGGCCTAAGATCCGCACGCCGGACCTGGACATCCATGCGCTCATGACGGTATGGCACTAGTGTGGAGTCAAGACACTGCCCGCCACGTCATCCAACGCATTCTGAAACCTCGTTAACACAGCACGCTACAAAGCACGCTGCGCCGCCGCTGCTCAGCCTGCTCGACCAGCTGCTGCGCTGCCTGTTGACTAACCTGCTGTTGCCGTGCAATACTGCTGTGCCGCGCTGCAACCCGTCAGCAACTCTTGAGTTTACTGGCCTCCTTTGACGTCGCAAGCACCATCTGTCGGGCCCTACTCGACGGACTACCACCCCAACCCGGTGTTCGTGATCGTGGACGTGAGCCCGCAGAGCGTGGGCATCCCGACCATCGCGTACTGCGTGGAGAACGAGATCCGCGAGGACGGCACCCAGAAGGAGCAGAAGACGTTCGCGCACATGCCATCCTCCATCGAGGCCTTCGAGGCGGGGCCGGTGGCCAGGCAATCACCACTTGTGACTGTTCGATGTCAATGTACCTGTCGTATATCAGTCGACACCTTCCTTGCTTGACACCTGCATTGCACAAGCGGAAAGGTTTCGTCGTTGATTGCACCAAGCCAGAACGGACATGGTCATCTGACCATCAGCACCAACGTCTCTGTGTTGTGGTGACGCGGTGAGCTGACCGAGCGTTTGCTTTAGCTGGCGACCCTACTTTGAGGCGGAGGAGATTGGCGTGGAGCATTTGCTGCGCGATGTGAAGGACAACACGGTCAGCACGCTCAGCACGCAGGTGAGCGAGAAGATCCACTCGCTGCAGGGGTTGGAAAAGCGGTTGCGGGAGGTGAAGAAGTACATGGACCACGTGGTAAGGCCGTCACTGTTATTCGAGTGATTGTCTTCAATGACCCCCTTGCTTGCACAGCCAGTGGGCTCTTGGCTGCCATCGCCGCCACCCTCTCGCACAGTGCCACGGCCGTCTGGGGCCTGGCAGACATAGGTCATCGAAACGCGTTCGAACCCTGGTTTATATTTTAAGCATCCTATGACGTGTTCCTCGCAATACCTGCCAGGCCCTGCTGTGTGGTGGAGGGCACGCTGCCGGTGAACCACGAGATCCTGGGTCACCTGCAGGACTCGTTCAACCTGCTGCCTAATCTGAACCTGGAGGCGGGGCTAGAGAAACATGTCTGCTACGTCATCTGCCGTGTCTTGAACCCAAGTCGATTGACGTGTGGCTGCATGGGGTGCCTGGCAGGTGTATTGACGCCGCGAAAATCGTTTACTCGGCCCCATCCGGAGGACTACGTAAAGAGCTTTGCTGTGAAGACGAACGACATGATGCTGGTGATCTATCTGTCAAGTCTGATTCGCTCGGTCATTGCCCTACACAACCTCATCAACAACAAGGCGGTGAACAAGGCAGGGTGGTGCAAGTTGAAACCGGCGTTGACAGCGTCTGCTTTAGTGCTTGGACATGCCTGAATGACTGAGCTTCAGGGTGAATGCGCAAACTCACAGACGACGTGCAGACTTGGTTGGCAGAGCACAACGCGGGTCGATTGTTTGTTCTTAGTTCCCACCTGCGGCAACTTGTTCTCCATCAGGAAGTGTGACCGCAGTGTAAAATGCGATAAACTGCTGTTAAGGTTTGCCTTGAGTTTCAAGTTGCGCCCCTGCTGCAAGGAGAAGGAGCGAGAGCTGGATGCGGCGGCGTTCCTTCTGGCCAACCCCAAGAAGGAGGTGGAGAAGGTAGGGTGGTGCAAGTTCGAACCCGTTTGAAAGCGCCTGCTTTCAGCGCTCGAGAGTAAAGTGTGATGAACTGTTTTCAAGTTTTGCTTTCAACTTCAAGCCCGCCCCTACAATCAGGAGGGCCCGGAGAGCGGCAAGGAGGAGGTTAAGGTGGAGGGCGACAAGAAGAAGTGAGCAATTCCTGAGCGATTCTAGGTGACGTGTAACATCCGATGCGCGTTGTAGAGGTTTGTCTGTGTGGGGGGTTCTTTCGGTAATTTAGCCATCGAATATTGGGGTAACCGTGGTGTGTCGTGCGCCCGGGGGTTGGGGAAGCGACGCTTGTTGAGAATTGTGGATTGTCTCGCATTTCAATGCATTTCTGCTATAATCTTAAGTTATTGGTTCGCAGCGCGCGTGCGCGCGAATCCCTCCCTCCCCGCCTCCTAACCCCATTAAATTCACACCAAGCCAATGCACCTTCCGCGCACAGCCATCACAACCTTGCATATCACGGCTTCCCAAGGTCTCAGTTTAACTCCACAGGCGGAAGGTGTGGTCGGCGCCGCACGACACGAGGAACTTCCCAAAAGGATCGAACAGCACGCCCTGTCAGGAGGGTCATAGACAACAAGCGCTCGACCGAGATCGGAGCACGGCTTACCTTGAGTGTGAATGCTCATACAGTGGGTGCCCGGAGGAGGAGGAGGGGAACCATAACGTCGGTCGAGTGCGTGTTATCAACAACCCCCTCGTCCAAACGCGCGGAGGAGGAGAGGAGGAGGAGATGCCACGTCGGATGAGAGCTTGTTGAAAGAAATATCCTGCCTGCACCGCGTCCTCGTGCCCCTTAAGCTCCGCCAAGAGCGTGCCGTCCACGGCGCTGAAGCACTTGACGCTGCCGTCGTCCGACGCCACGGCGATGGTCTCCGACGCGCGGTCGAACGACGCCTTGTTCGCCGGGAAATAGGGCCCGGCAGATATCGCTCGCCTCGTCATGTGGTGCCGTTTGTGGAGCAAAGGCCTCCTTGAGAACTTGCTGCACAGTGTAAGTGAGGTGGGCTCAGAAAATGTTGAATCAAAGGCTCCTCGAGGAGAGACTGATGTTCATGTTCATCGATACACATCGTGGTATTCTCAACAGCCATGTCAGTCACGACATGAGGTGGTGAAGTGTGGATGATGACGTGGGGGACATGGCGGCGGCAATATCTGGCAGGCCCCACCGGGTGCGGGCCGCAGTCGACGGACAGCAGCTCGGCCACCATGCGCACGTCCCACAGCTTGAGCAGCCCGTCGGCGTCGCAGCTCGCGATGGTGTCGCCGCGCACTAGGGACTGGTGGATAGTGCTCGCCACGTCATAGGATGCCATGTGACTCATCAAACGAGGGTTTAAAATACGTTTGATGACAGGGTCTAGCGGACAGGCTCGCCACGTCATGAGATGCCATTTAAGTCAACAAACCGAGGGTTCAAGATGCGTTCGAAGAGGTGGCGAGCACTATCCATCAATCCCTGCCTCGCACGTTGAAGCTCACGTGGTTGCAGCTGTTCAGGTGCCCGTAGAAGGTCTGCGCGCACAGCCCCGTGCGCATGTCCCACAAGCTCACCGTCTTGTCGCTCGACCCCGTAGGCTAGGGCCTTGCATATCTCGCTCGCCACGTCACGGGATGCCATGGAACTTGAGTAACAAGGGTTCAAGCATGGAGGCTGCTGGCAGATATTGCTCGCTACGTCATAGATACCCTTGATCTCAAGAAACGAAGGTTCAAAACGTGGAAGATGGCGAGGCCGGTAGTATCCTGGCAGATATTGCTCGCCACGTTATAAGATATAAGAGTAGGATGCCATTGAATTCGATAAACCTGGATTATCAGGTGGCGGGCAAGATCAGCAGACGGCCGCACCGTGGCGACCATGTTGGTGAAGGGCTGCCAGCACACCTCGTTGACGCTGTCGACGTGGCCGCGGAAGGTGGCGCGGCACCGGTTGCTGTGCAAGTCCCACAGCCGCGCGCTGTGGTCCAACGAGCAGGACGCCAGAAAGTCCCCGCTGTCATGGAACGCCGCATTCCACACGGCCTGCGTGTGCTCCAGGTTGTAAGGGCGCAAATTGAAATAGAAAGCAAAGTCTGAAAGCCGTGTATCATACTTGCCTTGAAGCGCTGGAACTGAGCGCGGTCAGACCGGAGTTAACTTGGGGTCAACCTGCACCGCCCCACCGTGAACGTCACTGTGCACCGCTTCTGCGCAAAGTCCCAAATTTTCACCGTGCAGTCGCCCAAGGTGTAGCGGCGCAAGTTGAAATTGTATGCAAAAGTTGAGAGCAGTTATTGTATGCAAAAGTTGAAAGCAGTTATCATATTCCAGTTTCAAGCGCTGCAAGCAGGCGCTTTCAACACGGGTCTCTACAGGTATCGACCCGCACCGCCCTACGGAGGCGGAGGCCAGGTGCGTGCCCGCCGGGTGGAAGTTAACGCCCGCGACCCAGTCCTTGTGGCCGTCGCCGCTCATGATGAGGTCGCCGCTGGGCAGGTCCCACATCTTCCACGTCGCGTCGTCCGACGCTGTGGCCAGGATGCTCTTCTTGGGGTGAAGCGCCAGGTTTGAAACCGACATCAGGTGCCCCTTGAACCAGGGCCATTGAGGACAAGCACCCAAGCTGAGATCGGAGCCTGACTTACCTTCTTGGTGAACGCTCATACAGACGCACGTTCGATTCGTCGATTCGTCGATTCGTCGATTCAACGTCCGTCAAGCGCTGGTTATCAACGACCCTCCTGCCTTGAACGTCTTGCTCAGGCTCATGCCCTTCACGTTGACCGGATCAAACTTCAGCGTCGCGTAGGGGTTCGTGCGCGCCCCAGCGGGCATCGGCGCGTCGCCATTTGCCTTGGTGGTAAACTGCTTGGCGGTGGTGGCGTTGGTAGTGGCAGTGGCCGCCCGGTCGCCGCGCCCGCTCTCCTCCGCCTTGATGTAGGTGCGCACGTTCATCGAAACAAACCAGTTGATCACATGTTAGTTACAAGCGCTGCAACTAGGCGCTGATAACACGGGTTGCAACCAGGGGCTTACACTGGTCCACTGTTTAGCTCAACGAAAACCCTTTTGGTGGGATACGGCGGGTGATACCAGTGACAACAACGGCTCTGGTTGAGCTGAGAAGCGGAGGGGTGTGAGCCTCTGGTTTCAACGTGCACCGCCCCGCCTTGAGAGCGGCGTCGGACTCGAAGGCCTCCACCTTGGCGAGCAGACGGTCGCGCTCGAGCCGCATCAGCATCTTCTCCTTCATGGCCATCTCGTATTTCCGCTTGAGCTCCGTGATGGTCGGCTCGTACTGCGAATAGTGCTTGCGCAGTCGCTTGATGTAGTGCCGCAAGTTGACATTGAAAGCAACGTTTGAAATGTTAGCTTTTCATCATATGTTAGTTTCAAGCGCGGACACCAGACGCTTTCAACACGGATTTCAACTTGCACCACCCCACCCCTAAACACCCCCTGAGTAATCCCCTCAGCACCCCGTACACACCCCCTACATATCCCCTAAATGTTCCCTAAATACCCCCTAAACACCCCCTCAACACCCCCTCAGAACAACTTGCTCTGCCCCACCTTGATGTCCGTAAGCAGCTTGTTCTTCTCCTGCCCAACACGCTTGTGGTGCATGCGGTGGAAGTCCCGCTCCTTCCGGAACTTGTCCCACGTCGACGTCGCCTTCGACGCGATCGCCTTCGAGGCGTTTAGGTCGCTGCGCAGGTTCGCCACGCACTCGTTCAGCTCCTCGTCATACGGCCGTGTAAGTGGTGGTCATTGTGATTAGTTGTCATGTCGGAACAGTCTTGATAGCAGAGTCGTTAACGTTGTGATAGTTGTGAATGTCGTGATGACCGTGAAGGTCGAGTGGTTTTAGGGGCAAGCCCACAGCAAGGCCAGCGATTGAGGTGAGACGGGAGACCGGTGACGGGGTCCTCGAGCGTACTCTCACATCATGTACCGATGCTTCGGGCGGACACTCCGAGTGTACTCCCACATAGTGTAACGGTGCTCAGGGCGGCCCCGCCTGGTTATACAGGTACACGTCCGGCACTATGCCCAGGTCCTCCTTATTCAGTTTCCCCTGCGCCTCCAGCTCGTAGGGCCTCGCAGACAATGCTCGTCACGTCATGGTATGCTATATAACGTGAAATGGCAGAGGGTTTTGTTTTATGCTCACCATGTGAAGCGCCTTGGGGCTTGATGGACGTTAGCACAACATACGAACATGGTGTAACTCAAGAGACGTGGGATTAAAATGCGTGTCGATGACGTGGCGAGCAGTATGTGCCAGGCTCTGCCAGCTCGTACCACTCCGTCTCAAACTTCTCCAGGGTATTACTCAGGCCCATGCGCACCAGGAAATTCCGCACAAAGTCGTCCATCACCTGGGAAGGAGGACACGGGACTGGTGTAAGTGCTAAGGCCAGGGACGAGGGAGGAGGATGCGGCGAGCGTGTTCGGGCACACTCGCACCGTACACAGGTACCCTGTGAACAGTCAGGTGCCCGCTGAGAAGGGATGAACGAATGAGTGCGCCATTAAGCGTGTGTGTGGGTTGGGCTGGACGAGCAGCGGGGTATCAGGGTACATGGTCGGCGGTGCGTGGTGGTGGCGGCGGCAGCACGGGCCCCACTGGTGGAGGAGCCACTGTACCGGCCCAGGCGGTGGCGGAGGCCAAAGGGGGGAGAAGGGGCGTCTCTCGTTTTTGCCCCCCCTGTTTTCACTCTTTTCTCCACGGTCTTGGCGTGTCTCAACGGGCTGGTGCGACCCATGACGGCGTTGTCGTCGCGAGCACAGCCGCGCACAACCCTCGCTCCCACTCCGCGGCGTGCGACCCCCCGTACCACACCACGGGGGCGCACTTAAGCCAACGCCACCTCCCCCCATGCGCCACAATTGCCATTTTAGGGCTGCCGAGTTTTATGTTTACACAGCTGTGTATGGGCGCTGCCTGTGCGCACCTCTGGCCGCTTGGTGACCTCGCCCGGCGCCGGCTCCGGCGACTTGGACTGACCCGCGCCGCCCGCCGTGCCGCCGAGCCCGTGCAGGCTCCGCATTGCCGTCTCCAAGTCCTCCCCATCGTCGCCCAAGTCATCCTCCTCCCAGGGTCTTGACGTGAGCACTTTCTGTGGGCTACATTTGGTGGTTTCGAAAAGGGGCATCAACCACCGTGACTGCCGTTGTCGATTAAGGCCCCTTCGGCGCTCTTTACGGCCCGAGTGTCGGCGCCGTCGTGTGGGTAAAACGCGCGGAAGACGCGCATCCTGACATAGCGCGTGGGTGGGCTGAGAGGGGACGAGTGCAAGCCCATGCCTCCTCCTCGTCAACGTCTACCTCCTCGTACACGAATTCATCGTCGCTCTCTTCCAAAGCATCGACCTCCTCATACTCCTCCTCTGCTTCAGCCGGCGCAGCGTCGACCGCCATTGCTCCCGTCCAAGCTCCGTCCGCGCCACGCACGCTCAACACACAGCTGGCGCGCTACCCGAGGGCTGACCCCGCGTCGACTGTCTGACTGGGGATCAGCGGTCAAACTGACACAAAAGCAAGCTTTGCGGTGCAGATCCGGTGGGGGGACAAACGGGGAATATGACGCGCGCTCGGTGTGAGGATGCCCGGCCACTCATCAGCACACACCTCACTCACTGTTTGTGGAGGTATCCGGTCGACAGACCACAGTCCAAGGGCCAGTATTGGGGTTCCTGAAGTGCTTCTGAGGCTGGCTCACCGCTAGATGAAAGCTAGAGGTATGCCGCCGATAGAAAGCGCGGTGACCAAGGCAGATGCGGAAAAGCAAAATCCAAGCGAAAGCAGGCAGGTGACTTTGAGGCAGGGGCTTACACTCGCTCACTTCAGAGCTCAACTTGAGGACCTTCGGGACACATCGCTCACGTTAGGCCTCAACTTGAGCACCTTCGAGACACATTCATGGGTTAATCTGGGTCATATGGGGGACAGTGTAAGCTTAAGTTGAGCGGACAGGGGCCAAGTAAGCTCAAGTTGAGCGGAAATGGGAGCGAGTGTAAGCCCCTGCTTCGAGGCTGGCAAGTGCAGTCGTTGGGTACTCGCTCTGTAACTCGCAGCTGCTGATCATCAACAAGGTCGCCCTCGCGTACCTACCGGCGCCATGCTTCTTGCTCTTCACTCAGCTTGCGGCGTCAGCCATAACCGTATTGATACTCTCACGTTTGCAAATAGTTGAAGCTGACGGCCTGGAGTGGGAGAAATCCAAGGGATTCATGATAGTTGTCTTCACTTTTGTCCTGACGTTGTTCGCTAACATGAAGTCCATTCAGCATGCGCCAGTGGCAGGGGCTTACACTCGTTCCCACTTCCGTTCAACTCGAGCTCACTTTGCCCCTTTCCGCTCAACTACACTTGCAATGTCCCACATACAACCCAAATTAACCCATGGATGTGTCCCGAAGGTGCTCAAGTTGAGCTCTACGGTGAGCATTGTGTTCCCGCAGGTCCTTAAGTTGAGCTCCGAAGTGAGCGAGTGTAAGCCCCTGGCCAGTGGACACTTTCATCTGTCTTCGTTCCACCTCACCGCTGATTCTTGCTGGACTTGATTACATATTTCTCGGTCGCGAACTGCCCGGTCGTCGGTCATTCATCTCCTTGGTTGGAATCATGTGTGGCGTCCTTTTGTATGTGAACCTCGACTCCATGTTCAGTGCGCAGGCAGGGGCTTACACTCGTCCACTTCACAGCTCAACTTGAGCCATTTCTGACACCATAAACACCCTAAACACACCCAAAACACACCCTAACACCCCCTGACACCTCTTAGGCTCCTCTTAAACACCCCCTAAACGCACCCCTATCCAATGAAAAGCGCTTATGTTGAGCTGAAAAGTGAACGAGTGTAAGCCCCTGTGCGCAGGCCTATCTGTGGATCACTGTATGGTATGTGGTGTCAATCTTTGAACTGATCTACGTGAAGCACTTAGTTTCTACGGTAAACATGACAACTTGGGGCATGACGTATTATCAGAACGTGCTTTCCGTTCCGTTTCTTGCGATCATGTTCATTGGGTTGGATGAAGTTAGCGTGCTCACCCAAACCAAGTGGAGCACCGGCTGCGTCATCGCAATATCGCTGTCCTGCGTTGCAGACAGGGGCTTACACTCGTCCACTTCTCAGCTCAACCTGAGCCGTTTCTGACACTCAACACATCCCGTAAACGCCTAAACACCCCCTCAACCCCCGCCTTAAACAATCCCTTAATACCCCCTACATACCCCTTGTCCCACCAAAAGCGCTTACGTTGAGCTCACAGGTGGATGAGTGTACGCCCCTGATTGCAGGCCTGGGAATGAGCTTCCTGTCATTCTTATTGCGAAACATGATATCAGCAACATCATTCGCAATCGTTGGCAACATGTGCAAGGTTGCCACAATTCTGGTTAATACGGTCATTTGGGATCAGCACTCGGATTCAATGGGTATCATGGCGCTGATGTTGTGTTTAGGATCCGGGGCAGGGGCTTACACTCGTCCACTTTTCAGCTCCACCTGAGATGTTTGTGTCATTCAAACTCACCCTAAACACCCCCTAAACACGCCCTGAACACTCCCTGACACCGCCCTAAATATCCTTCTAAACACCCCCCATCCTTCAAAAGGTGCTTACGTTGAGCTGGAAAGTAGACGAGTGTAAGCCCCTGATCTGGGGCTATGTACTCGCAAGCTCCGCTTCGTACCTCGACGTATCAGGTAGGGCGGTGCTGGTTGACAGTATCAAAACCCTTCTGGAAAGGGCCTATGGTTTCAGCGCTTGAAACTATAATATCGTGAACTGCTTTCAACGGTTGCTTTCAATTCCAACCTGCGCCGCTACAACCAGGAGCGGGAAACGTGTCCATGCCTTCCAAGACCGTTGTATCATAAGTTGGAAAATGTTTTCAAGGCAGGGGCTTACACTCGTCCACTTCTCAGCTCAACCTGAGCCGTTTCCAACACAAAAACACACCCTTAATACTTCCTAATCCCCCCTACGACCTCTTGAACACCCCCTACACAACCCCTGAATGCAACCCCTATCCCACAGAAATTGCTGACGTTGAGTTAAAAATTGGACGAGTATAAGCCCCTGATTCAAGGGAGTCACCGGTAAAGTCCTTCTATCGATTCCCATTGTGGTGTTATGCATAGCATGCGGGTGGCAGGGGCTTACACTCGTCCACTTTTCAGCTCAACCTGAGCCGTTTCTGACACACAGTACACCCTAAACCCCCCGTTAATACCCCCTAACATCACCCCAAACACCCCTTAAACAACCCCTAAATGCACCCCCTGTCCCATAGGAAGCGCCTAGGTTGAGCCGGAAAGTGGACGAGTGTAAGCCCCTAGCCGGTGGGCTCTTCATAAAGATAGCGGTGAGGAGCGGGTTCTCAATGCGAACCCATTCGCCAAGGTCAATCCTTTTGCTGAGGCAGTTTCTGCGGGAGGCGAGGAACAATAAACCCCGTCAACGGAGCGAACTGGAGTGCTTGCGAAGCGGCCGCAATGCTTTGATATATTTTGACGGTGAGGTGGCGGAATGAAAGGGGTTGACTATACAGGAAGAGTTGCGTAGACATAAAGTCGTTTGGTTTAGGTTTTATGCAAATTCAGCGATTAACACTCACTCCGCACACACACTGTCACACACTCTCTGCGAGTAGTCTCTATCGAAATTCCGGAAGGTGGCCAGTGTCATGAGAGGCAGCGCACCGCACGCGCGAACAGTAGCGGGAAGCACAGTAGCACCACCCGTGGGACCGTGTTTCAAGCACACATGCACTTTTGTGGTCCTTAGCATGCTTGGCAATACTGCTGAAGACAGCTAGGGCACCCTACAACACGACATAGCTTCGAACACAACACGCGTTGTGCTCTGGTAGATCCTTAGCATACTAGGCTAGAGTGCTAGACAGCTGCTACTAGGGGACCTGTCACCCAGGGTGCATACACGATGTCCAATAATAGTAGCTATCCAGGTGACTCAGTAAGCAGACTAAGCAACCCAACAGTTCCTAGTCCGCCGGCGTTCTGATAGGTAGAGGTCGCGCGACGTATCAATAAGTAGCTATCATACGTGAATCAGTAGCGCCCAAGCCGTCCCAAGCTCGTCGGTGTTCTGAGAGGTCGTGTCAGAGCTCGTCCCGCCCTCCCGGCGCACGCCGGCCCCCCACCCGGAACTTGTCGACATCCACAGCTCCTCCCTTCAACTCGTTCTTCGCCGGGCGTGGTCGGCCGCACGCCAGGGGCTCACACTCGTCCACTTTTCAGCTTGACGTGCGCACGCCTTGTTGGATGCGTTGGGTGGTTGCAGGGTTTCAGTGACAAACACGGCTGAGGTTGAGCTGAGAAGTGACGAGTGGAAATCCCTGCCGCACGCGTTGGCGCTGCGAAAGGTCTGGATGGGTTTGTGGCAGCGCTGGTCCCTGCATGGGATGTACGCGCGCGGGTCCACACGCTTCTCACTGCGCGAGGACGGGGGGGTAGACAGGGTCGGGGGAGTCAGCTACGTCCGTGGGCGCGCTCTGCCTCCGCCTCCACTGGGCCGGGACAGCTGGGTGGTTACATTATTTGCCGATGGGGCGTGACGAGGGACGCGGGGTTGGGGCGGAGGCAGAGGGCGGGTCGAGAAACTGAGATGCGTCGCTGGGCGCGCGGTCGTGCACGCAGTTGCGGCGGTTGCAGGCCTTGCGACCGTCTCAGTCGGGCTTGTGGCGCGTCAAGTGCGTCCTCTGCCAGACGCGGGTACACTGGATAAGGGACCAGGGGGCTTGAGGCGAGACTTACTCGGGACGGGACGTTGGTACGCTGGTACCAGTCATACATCGATGAGGAGAGATTGCGGCGCGGGGAAGCCACGCACGAGGACGGGGGCGGAGGCCGGGCCGGTGGAGTGAGCGGCGTCAGTGGGCATCGGTGAGGGACAACGGACGCGTGCGGGGGTCGGGGCAGGCAATCTTTCAACTTTCAAACTCACCACGGCAGCCCATCGTCGGTGCCGTCGCAGAGCGCCACGATCTCCTCCGCGGTCCAAGGGACGCTGGCCATGCTTTCATCTACGGGGTGGTCCCCCGCCGCCGCGGAGGCGCGGCCCGCGGAGGCGGCGATACATAACAGCAAGACGAGGGAGACGCGCATGTCGAAGTGGCTTCGACGCGAGGAGTGGATACAGTGCAAGGGGCTCAAGGCGTCCAATTTTCAGATCAAACTGAAACGTTTTTGAGACATGACACGCGTCGTGTCGCACAAAAGGTGCTTACGTTTAATCGAAAAGTTGACCGTCTACGTCTAAGCCCTTTCGGTCAGAGTGCCGACTCGAGCATGCCGAAACGTGTCGCATAAGGTCACAGACCTAAACCCCGTACACGTCACTTTCTCGATGGCGATGGCGCACGCTTTGCAAGCCACGGCGGCGCTGACCTCACGCCACAGCCCCCGCCCCAATGCGGCGGG
>Ga0307489_10000757_pt1 | contig 20368 bp, 22 predicted proteins | sample SB12metaG_FD_202247 | JGI IMG/M metagenome (GOLD analysis project Ga0307489, IMG submission 202247) | Sea-ice brine microbial communities from Beaufort Sea near Barrow, Alaska, United States - SB 1.2 | ecosystem: Environmental > Aquatic > Marine > Coastal | place: USA: Alaska | collected...
TGTGGTCGGCAGTCCGGGCAGGGGTGCCGTCACCGTCGCCAGTCTGGGAGGTGACGACGGTCGGGGCCTGGGGAGCGGCGGCAGCCGGTCTCGGCGCATCGTTCGCCGTCGCGGTGGGCGCAGAGGGAGCGGTCGTTGACAAGGTGGGCGAAGCGGTAAGGGGCGTGCGAGTGGCCGCTGGCGAGCTCATGCGCGCTTCCTTCTTCGCGGTAGCCTAGGTAGGATAAAGGGGGCAGCATTTTCGTACCGGTTTAGGTTGCTTGGAGCGTGAGGTCGGGAGTTGCGCCCGCGTGACTTTGTGCTTTGCGCTTATGCGTGCGATCATAGAGTCGGCCGTAATCGTGACGGTTTACGTCGTCGAGCGCGTCAGTGTGCCATGCGCTCGTGCGAGTGTGTTCGCGTGACCTTGCGCGTGTAGTTGCGGAGGCTGGTGCGCGTAATTTGATGTTGTGTATCGCAACGATTATTTAGCCCTAGTTTGTGAATGTTGCCGTGAAGCGGTATAGAGTGTTGCTTGGCGCAGTGGTGCGTTGCGCCGTGGTCCGATGCGTATCGTAGAGGTGTGATGCGTAGTGGTGTCACGCGTAGCGCAGTATTGTGTGTGTGCGCAACGTAGCTAGCGCATGAGTGTGTGTGTGCAACGTAGCGAGCGTGAGCGGCGCGATTTGCGTGTTGATCCGAGGGGCGAGGAACGTATGCGGTAGCTTGCTCTGTCGCGTGTTGAGTGGTGTGTTGTGCGGCGTGTGGTGTGATGAGTAGGCTCTTGAGTGACGGGTAGGTTGAGCATGGCGTGCGAGTGGGGTGTCTACCCGTGTGTGGTTATTGGGGTGTGCGTGTGCTCGCGCGGCGCTCGCCGCGGCGGCAGGCCGGAGGTGCAAATAGGTTGCGCGAAGTTGGAAAAGGGGCTCCGGGAGGAGGAGCTAGAGAGGCGAGCGTAAAGAAGGGAGACTGGAAAGAGCGGGAATGACATCGGCGCCTTGGAGCGAACTGCATCACCAAGGCGCGATGCCGGGAGTGTGCGCACCGGGGAAGGTGCCATTGCCGAAGAGCTGCGAGGTGGGCGTGCCACGTACAGGACACGAGGGTGCGGTTGGGCTCGGGCTCGAGGGTGAAGAAAACGCCGAAAAATCGCGCGACGCCGATGGTCTTTCCCGCGTGAAGTGCGTGGACTCGATGCCGGAGATGTACGCGGGGTTCGCGTGCCGTCGATGGTCTCGAGAGGTACGACAGGGTCGTGCGGCGTTGAACGTCTTCTGCGGGGTGAACTTGGACTCGATGCGTGCGTGTGGTGGAAGGAATGCCGCCTGAGCCAGGGAGTGCTGCGACACCTCCGCGGCAAGGGTTATGATGAGTGGGGGAATCATTGCCCCGTCACATCTGGTCATGATGAGTGGGGGAGTCACTGCCACGTCACCTCTGTGGGTGAACGGTGGAGCGGCAGACACGTGGTGAGCTGAAGACCTGGCTCATCATATCCCTCATGTACTGGCGTCCAGTACCTTCAATGGATTGAAGGCGTGTCGCGGACCGTCATTGGGTGAGCTTATCTCCCCCACAGCCAGTGAGGGAGCGGCTCTTGGTGTCGGGAGCGCGTCACAACACGCATCATCTCCTCTTGTGAACACTCCAACTTCAACGGGGTGTGTCCCCTACACAGGCAGACGAAAGTCCTCCCCACCGAGCACGGAGGCAGTCCCTCCCTCGCCGACATCCGTGCCGCAGCATATGACGTGGAGAGGGCCAGCTTCCAACAAGAGTACCTCCTCTTCCGAGAACGCATGTGCGTTGTCGGACGAGGAGCAAGGCTGGGAGGAGCCGCGGAGGACCGCGCGCGCACGCCAGCACGGCGAGCGAGTCGCGATCTTCGAACATCTACTACATACCTCTGGTAGAGGAGACCGCATCCCGTGCTCTCTACGAGTCGCAGAGTATATGGTTGACAAGTTCGCCATTATCATGGACGAGATGTCGTGGCATCACAAGAAGCCGTGGGGTGACCGGGAAACGTTGTATGAATCCATCACCAAATACCCGCCTACCACTGACAGCGCGGCGTGTCTGAAGAAGGTACTAATGCGTACCAGGCAGAGACACCAAAGCGACTTACGCGACGTGAGCCACCCGTTGTGGAGCAAGGGCTGTGCTCTGTGGAATCGGATCGCTTTCCAACGACTCCGGTTTCAGAAAGAGCGGAGGTGGTATGCCGTCGTGCGAACGGCGGACCTCCAACGCCGCATGCTCGTGCTGCACGTTTCAACGGGTTGGGGCATGCGGGCGCAGAAGAATGAGCAATCAGAACGTCAGTGCACACATCGTGACACGACCCTGGCTGACCTGTTCGCGCCGGAGATCCGAGTGACCCCAGCGCTACAAGACAAGCTAGATAAACCTCAGCTCAAGGACATCCTCTGCGAGGGCTTCCGCCCCCATTTTATCAAGGGGCCCAAGACCCGCCAGGGCCGCAACTACGGGAACGTGCTTCATCACTACCGACATGAATGCCATCTGCTACCCCGAAACCTGACAAACTGCGCCTGATCATGGACTTCAAGAAATCGGAGTACAACGAGTGCCTGGATTATTATGGCGGAAAGTTCGATCCTCTCGAGGAGGCACTTCGATGGCAGCGAGCAGCATGCTGTCAATCAGGATGGGACCTCGGCGACGCCTTCAGTCATTGGGCATACCACCACTTGGAGAGTGACATGCTTGGTGTCGGATCCGAGTCCACTGGCATACATGACCGCATGCGATATCTGCCGTTCGGCATTGGCTTCTCACCTGAAGCCCAAGGGCGCATGAAGCAGGCACTCAAGCCGGTGTGGGACCGCGAGGTTCCGCTGCTGACAGGCGACCCGGCCGAGATCTTCAAGGTGAGAGGGGTGTGGGTAGACGACGGGCATATGATGCACGACGCCTCCCTAAAACATGCTTAGGCGGACACCCAGTTTCAAATGTTTCCGGACTGGGTCGCCGATTACTGCCTTGAAATTCCCCATTTCCAGAACGTTTGGCCCACCAGAATATACGACTACATGGTTTGGTGATTGACTCCGAGCTCCCAGTACCCAGACTGAGCAGTGCCGGAACAAGAACGTGAGCCACATCGGCGACATCCTCAAGCAGTGTGGGGGAGGAGCGGTGCAGCAGCCTTGAGCCAACCCCGCATGCACGCGCCTTCTGGACCTGTGCGGGGGCGTGGGAACTGCAAGACACGCTCTCATCGAGGCGGACATCACAGTGACCAAACACTGGTTGATGGTGGTTGACCCGGACACAAGGCGCATGGCGGACCACTACGCCACGCTCCGCGGCGACCACTACCCCCAGCGCAGCGTTCAAGGAGAGGCGATCGACTACTCCCTCGCCCACGACGTCGAGAAGATTACAGAGGAGCCCATCAAGGTGCTGGCCGTCATTGACTTGATGTGCTGCGCCTGACCCCGTCAATGGCGGAGTCGCGGTTCTCGCCAAGATAAAGGGCTGACAGATAAGCGCTCCGGCCTCTCTGGCCTTGGCTTCATATCCTGAGGTGTGCCCCAAAGCACAGCCCGGGTGGCGAGTTCATGTTTGCGAACGTGGATTTTGGCACCAGAAAGCAACCGTCTAGGACGCGTGATCACCAAGCAGTCACGACGCGCGAACTGGGCTCCACAACATACACACAGGACGCAGGCTGGGTGAGCGGTGCTCACCGATTCCGGTCCTACGGGTGTAGCTGGGCCATCTGGAAGGATCTGAAGGAGAACGGGCGGCCAAAGTTACATGAGCTACTGGGCCCCGATCACCTTGGCCCTGACGCCACGTTCAACGACCTTCCCCCAATGGCACCGCTCGATGTCCGGGGTAAGAAAGAGAAGATGCTATCCCACGGTCATGAAGAGCCCGGAGACGTACAGCTTGCGGTCTAGCACGGCCCTGGTGATGAACGTCGACACAAAGAAACTGGAGCTTCCTTGGGTAAGGGCGCTCGAACGCTGGAGGGTTTGCTGCAGGGCGCGACGCAGCCGCCAGGCATGTCCGAGGTGAAGAGCCGAGCAACGATAGGGAGCATCATCGATCGGCGAATGCTAAGCTGGCTGTTCAGCAACCTGCGCTCCGCGCCTCATGACAGCAGTTCATTACACGCACTGCCGCACTATGAGCAAATCGCGCACAATGGCGCTGTGGCTGCGCCAGGTGTGCTTGATTTTATTGGATATGAAAGCAAAACATGCCGGTCTCGAAACCAGAGTAGGGTACTGTCGTATTGATGCCGCGACAGCTCCGTACTTCTTCCAGAAGCGCGCGCTTCGAACGCGTTCCAACCGCCCACCGCCAAGTCCTAAGCCTCAGATCCTAAACCTGGAGTCACCGTTCACTGCTGACCCTAAATCATAACGTCCCCGCATTCACCCTACATCCGAGCGCAGAGCGGCACTGGTGTGTCCCGCACTCCATCCTACATCCGAGCGAAGAGCGGCATCGGTGCGCGAGCCGCACGTCGCGGCGAGCGCGGCGGGACACGGCCGAGGGAGCATCGGGTCTGCGCGGGACCAGAGCGAGCGGTTCGTCCGACTTTCCGCTGAAAACCTGTTACGCCTTGGCGGGCCATGCGATCAGCCACCTCAACCGTGTTCGCATTGTTCGCGCTGTCTAGGCGTCCGTCAACCACTGAATCACAGAGACACACTTCGGATGTTTCGCTGGAAGAATCCTCCTCTGAAGCACAGAAAGAGTTTCCTTGAATCGAGGTTATACTTGTAGCCCGGAGCTCCAATGTCAGAACCAAATCACAGCCTTTGAACCAGAAGTGACCCATGATGAGCGGCGGCTATCGGCCATCGTGAACAAGCACTAAACTCAAAGATTTATGACAGTTACAAACGTCCCGACGTGACATCAGTTTGGTGCTTGTTCACAACAACGATAGCCGCCGTTTTGCGTGCGCCGCGCAATGTGTAAATCAGTCTCAAATGACGTGTCAGATCTTGTTGATTTGACCGTGATTTGACCAATTCGAGGATTTATATTTTGAGATGTTGACCCACATCTTTTTCATATTACTCGAACCTAGTGATCTCAGGCGTATGGCACAAGGACAGCTGATTCTGACATTCGCTAGGAGCTTCAGAGATATTCGCAGTTTTGAGAACCGGACTTATTACGATTGCCACGTGCTGAATTTGGCATCCCTGTTTCTCAGATTCACACTCCTGATATTGTTCCAAAACATGTGATCACGTGTTTTGCCATTGAATATTTGGAAATCGCCCGGGTTCGAGATTTTGTTTTCCCGATCATTTCTTGATGTCGAGTCCAACGTTCAAACTGTCACACTGATACAGGGGGGACTCCAATCGAACTAAGTACTGAGGCCAAACCTGCGTAGAGACCCAGCATCGTCAGCCTACTCTTGAATCGGCAAATGACGATTGAAAGTCAAAGAACATTTGCATGAGAGTTAGTGGCGTATCCTGCATGTACATAAGTCAATAATCGCCCAAACATCCAAATGAGAGTTAGCAGTGGACGACGCCTTAGACAGCGCGAACGTTGCGACCATGGGGTGGCTGACCGTGTGGGCCGGCCAAGGCCGAACAGGTTTTCATCGGAACTTCAGACGGACCTCTCGCTCTGGTCCCGCGCAGACCCGACGCGCCGTCGGCCATGTCCCGCAGCGCTCGCCGCGACGCGCAGCTCGCGCACCAACACCGCTTTGCGCTCGGATTTAGTATGAATTGCGGGACGCACGAATGCCGCTCTGCGCTCGGATATAGGGTGATTGCGGGGACGCTGTGATTTAGGGTCAGCGGTGAGTGGAATTTCCAGGTTTGATTAGGGCTTGACGGTTGGCGGCTGGAACGTCTTCTTAGCGCGCGCTTCTGGAAGAAGTGCTAAGCTCTCGCGGCGTCGCGGCGATGGTACCTGTATCTTTTTAATCTGTACTTTTGGCCTTTATTGAAAAGAATCATGCACACCTAGTGCTCAGCTGGCAGCCAGAGCGCGATTGCGCGCGGCTCGTGCATAGTGCGTCAGTGGGCAATAGTGTTGAGAGCGTCGACTCGAACGGAGCTGTCTCCTAGGCCGCGCGCGTTTTGCAGTGACGTGCGGAGCTGTCGCGGCATCGTGGCGATGGCACCGTGCTCTCGTTTTGTCGAGCTTGTATTTTTCGTCTGTATCGACTGAACTTTCACAATAAATAATGCAACATCTAAATGACTGTCAACCCAGTCTCCGCTATGAATACTTGCTCAAGCACCCGAATTCAGCCTCTCGACCAATCATGGAACGCGAGAAAATGGTGGTCTTCCAAATGACCAATCCCGGACCATAACTGTGTGGTGACACAATTGGCGCGAAGCAGGCAAGAAAATCCAGCCAATCACATCTCATCACACCGCTTTCTCAACCAATCACATCAGGGCCTTCATAAGGGTCTTCAGGGTGTCGCGACACTCGGTGACTAGGTTTAAACCTCGAAACCGGGAAAAGCTCAGCCAGTCGTTCGCGATAAGCGGCAAAGATCGCTCAGTCGAAATTCAGTCAAAATTGGTTTACATACACTTTATGGGGGGTGTCAAACCCACGAACATTCCCTCCGGAGCGCGCGAAGAGTGGGGAATCAGCTGTTCTGCACGGTGTATTCACAACGCCTAATCAGGTGTTATATCGGCTAATCGCCCTGCTGGCTTCCGATGAGCCAATCGAAAGGCTCCGTGGCTTCGTGAAACGCCAGGCGCGACGCTGTGACCGCAAGTGCACGATGTACCGGTTCATACCTTCACCTTTGACACCTTGACACCCTCCCAAAAAATACATTTTTGGGGGAGCCTGGATAACCATCGCATGACCGGCGGACAAGGTTTGTCGACATATGTCGATCAATCAGCCCGAGGTCACCATGGTGACCTGGTTTTGGGGTTCAGGATTCTGCCCGACCGAAATTCAGCTTCCTGACAGTCGATCTAGGTCCAGCGCTGCCGACCGCTACCGCTGTGAACAACCCTGCCGGCGTGTCTCCGGTCGGCATTGCATGCTTACCGAAAACGCCGGAGGGTCCGGAAACGCGCCCAGGGTGGCGCTCCGACGATGAGCGTTGGGGAAATGGCGGTGGACGATCACCACATGAGTGACAGGGACTCGCTGGGACAGTCTCGGTGGCGATATATCCATCGCAGGCGCCTGAGGACTACCGAATTTAAGCGATTGTGTGTCCGGTCGGTCGGACACGGATTGATAGTGAAGTGAGGGGAAGAGTGGAATTACGGTCGGGCAGAATCCGTAGACTGAGTGTTGGGGCGACATATCGCCCTGAGACCCTCGAAATCGAGGGTCTATTTACACAAGGATTGCGACCCGGTCGGATTTTCGGCGGGTCGGTCGGTGGGATCTCAAAAATGGACTGTTGTGACTCGGTCGAACGGGATTCAATACAAGATATTCTATACCAATCCCGACACTGAGTTTAAACCCAGTCTCCGGCCCCCCGGGGGGGCTGAAGGCCCTCTTGTGATTGGTACACGTGGAGGCACGGATATCTGTGATTGGCTGGATCTTCTAGACCAAATGTCAGTAAATCTTGCCAAATCTGAAATGAAACGGCTATCGCCCCTGATTGGTCGATGAAAAGACCATGATGAGCTCGCGGTCCAAGATTGGTCGAGAGGTTGAATGCCGGGGGGTCAGGGGGTAGTCATAGCGGAGACTGGGTTTAAGGAACAGACCTATTTCACTATATCACTGACGCGCCAGCGCCAATGTCTTCGGTCGCCTAAATCCGAGAAAACGCTGTTTTGAGGGGTGAATTGGGGAGAATGACTCGCAAACAATGACGTACGAAGTGTCGGCGGCGGCCGCGTCGAGGCGCGGAATCCATTTCGCCATATCCATGCCGTGGACTCGTGTGGGTCGGACCGCGAGCTTCGCCGCCACCGCGCCGTTGTGGCGCTTCCCAGTTTCTTGAGTCATGTGTTCGGTAAGTGACGGTGTGAATGTGAGCATCACCCTGAGGCGCGGCGGCGGCGATACTCGCCGCTCGACCACCACGGACTTCACGGCATGACAACTACGAAGGGATTCCGCGCCTTGGCGCGGCCGCCGTCGACACTTTGTACGCCATTATTCGTGCGTCATTCTCCCTATTCACCACGCAAAACGTTTTCTTGGAGCTGGCGACGCAAGTCATTGGCGCAGAGCGCGCAAAGTAGCAGTGATCATCATTTATATCCTTGACCGGAAGTTGTCGATGTCGTTGTCGGCTGATAGCGGATAGGTCCATGGATACCAGTCGAGGTAGCAGTACTGGTACTCGTACCTGTACCAGTATGGTAGATCTCTTTTAAGTGACGGACAGAAAATCAGCTGCAAGGAACTAAGTTAGTCAGTGTCCGGGCGACAGCGACATTCTCATGATATCCTCGAAATCGAGGGTCTGTTTACTCAAGGATCGTAACCTTGTCGGACTTTCGGCGAGTCGGTGGGTAGTGGGATTTCTGAAATGGACAGCAGTTCTGATTGGTTGAAAGGGATTCGATATCACATCTTTGGTACCAGACCCGACATATTTTTTTTATTTTTTTTAAGGGGAAAAGATAGTAAATCGACGGTCTAATTGACGAGTTAGTCTATAGTTTGCTCGACACAGGCAAACAGTCAGGGACTGTCACGTCAAAGAAAAGTGCGGGCTCCGGAGCCCCAACGGAGCCCGATTCTGCCGAAACCTCCGCGAATGCGCCGCGGCGGGACGGCGCAGGGACGTATCTCACGCGACGCCGCCGCCTATACGACAAGTGTACACACCCAAGTAACACTGCCAGCGCTCGATGGGGCATATTTTTCGCGGCGACCGTGCATGAACCCTCTCCCGTGCCAAACATCTGCCCAAAATTGACAATTCTTTCCGTGGACCCGAAGTACGGCGTGCCTCAGCGCCCAATCGGCCTGTCAGCTTTGTCCAGCTGTCGCGGGTTTCAAATTAGGTTGTACGGTACTTGGGAGTCAGCCAATCGGCGTTCAGAACTGACCGTGGGGACGTCCGCAATTGTCCCAGCCCCGTACATTTGGCTAATGCACTGGCTCCCGAGTACACCACTTCGTTAGGTGAACCCCCGAAGGGCGTGTACGACTGACATGCCGTGTGGGCGCTATGGCACGCCGTGCATCGGTCCCGTCCTTGAGGTAGCATCTCATGATACGGGGAGGGGGGTCGCGGGAGAACGCCGGCGTAAATTCGTACCACCGAGCGCAGGCAGCGTTCCTTGGGTGTCGATAGCTATCGTGGAGGCGGCGGCGTCGCATGAGCAACGTTGCCGCGCTTCCCCCCCGCCATGTATTGGGGGTGGTTAGGGGCAGAATCCGGCTGCCGTGTCAGCTCAGTTTCGGTCCCCTGACTGTTTGCCTGTGCCCACCTGACGAGTCAATTAGACCGTCGAATTACTATCTTTCCCTCTTGAACAGACAGCTCTCCGCGCGGCCCACGCACCCCCTGTAACAAAATTTGCCTCTCCAGTGGTGAATTCTGGAAACGCATTGTAATTCAAAAGGCCGTCCAGCCCTCCGACCGGCCGACGCCGTAATTGCCGACCGGAACCCGACCACCCTTATTGTCTTACACAGCGAATGGAGGCCCACTCTACGAGGCAGGGTTAGCCTATATAATGCAACCTTACATACGGTCAAATGCCCGCGCCGTTGATAGGAATCTCGCTTTGAACATACGTTATTCGGTTTCAGACGGTCCGCGCGGTCACTGTGCGCGGCTGTCCGTTCCACGCGTCGGCCACATCTCGCGGCAATTTCATCCGACATCCTCAAGATTGTCGTAGCACGCGACGGACAACCGTTCATCGTGAGGCACGCCCTTCAAAAGCCCCCCCCGCGCGCTCGCCACGTCGTGTACGCGCGCGACGGCGCGGGTAATTCGCGTTCAAGATGCGCTTTCACGTCGCGAATCCTTGGATCAACCGATCTTGGGTCAGCTGCGGTGAAGTGTCATTTTGTTCTCAAAAGCAAAGAATAGCGCATTTCAAATGCATCATATCGCGCTGAGCGCTGATGCAACTTTTAGGCTGACCCTGCCTCGTACGAGGCAGGGTCAGCCTATAGGATTCAACCTCACTTACGGTCAAATGCCCGCGCCGTTGATAGGAGTCTCGCTTTGAAAATACGTTATTCGGATTCAGACGGTCCGCGCGGTCACTGTACGCGCCCGTCCATTCCGCGCGTCAGCCAGATCTCGCGGCAATTTCACCGAACATCCTCAAGATCGCCCAAACACGCGGCGGACGGCCGTTCACCGTGAGGTACGCCCTTCAAAAGCCCCCCCCGCGCGCTCGCCACGTCGTGTACGCGCGCGACGGCGCGGGCAATTCGCGTTCAAGATGCGCTTGCGCATCGCGAATCCTTGGATCAACCGATCTTGGGTCAACTGCGATCAAGTGTCATTTTGGTTTCAAACAAAAAATACCACCTTTCAAATACATCATATCGCGCTGAGCGCTAATGTACTTTTTAGGCTGACCCTGCCTCGTACGAGTACTTCTTCCCGGCCTCGCGTCCGAATCGACGACATTTCCAGGAAGTGCCCGCCGATGCTGACCAACACTGGTGATTCCTTTTGCAACGGAAAAACGACAGGTGGCAGTGTCCAAAGCAGGCCGACCTTCTGTTTGGTGAGAAAGGCCTGCGCTGTCTGACTACGCTCTCTCATTGTCTCGGCGCTCGGTGTTGTGCGCCATAAAGTTTGGTGAAGCGCCGTTATGTTGGGTGGTGAATGTTCGCGCAACGACGTTACGGACATAAGATTGACGGGCGCGTAGCAGAAGCGCCTTGCAAGGCCGCCAGGCGCCGACATAGTCGGCGTCTGCGTATTTCTGCGTCTATGAACTTCCAGTCTGTCATAAGCAAGATCATCCCCCAGATAAACAATGTTCGCGGCATCTCGCCGACGCCGATGCCATGCGCGCCGTAAAGTTCAGTGACGCGCCATATTATTAGGCGGTGACTTGTCGCGCGATGACGTTGCGGGCATTCCATTCGCGAACGCGCTGCCCCATAAGCGCCGTGCAAGGCCGTATGGCGCCGACATAGGCGGTGTCGGCGCACTCTGCGTCCCTGGTGAATTTACAGTCTGTCAGACCCAGAATACACAACCTCTGTGGCATCTTCGCCGATGCCGACGCCATTGAGCGTCGAAAGTTCGGTGACGCGCCATTTTGTTAGGCGTTGAGTGTTTGCGCGACGACTTGCGGCATATGATTTGCGGACGCGTTGCTCCAGAAGTGCGGTGCAAGGGCGCCTGGCGCCGATATAGGTGGTGTCGGCGCATTCGCAGTCTTTGAACTTCCTGTCTTGTCATAACCCCCAGAATACACAATCTTCGCGGCATCTTTGCTGACGCCGACGCCGTTTCACGCCGTAAAGCTCGGTGACGCGCCATATTCTTGGACGATAATTGATCGCGTGATGACGCTGCGGGCAAATGACATGCGGACGCGTCGCCCTAGAAGAGCCGTGCACGGGCGCCTGGCGCCGGCATAGGTGGGGTCGTGTTGCGAACCGCGAACAGTGGAGTGGCCCTGAAGCACATCACCTGCGCGGCACCGCCTATGCCGGCGCCGGACACCCTTCCACTGCGCCTCTAGGGCGACACGTCCGTAAACGCAATGCCCGCGACGTCATTGCGCAAGTATTCGCCAGCTAATGAAATGGCGCGTCATCGAGCTTTACGGCGCGCAATGGCGACGGCGTCAGCAAAGATGCCGCGAAGATGGTGTAGTCTGGGGGTTATGACAAGACAGGAAGTTTAGAGACTGCGAATGAGCCGACACCACCTATGTCGGCGCCAGGCGCCCTTGCACGGCGAATCTGGGGCACAGCGTCCGCGGATCATATGCTCGCAACGTCATCGCGCGATCAATCACCGCCTAATAATATGGCACGTCACCGAACTTTACGACGCGCAGTGGCGTCGGCGTCGGCGAAGATGCCGCGAAGATTGTGTATTCTGGGTCTGACAGACTGAAAGATTAGAGACGCAGAGTGCGCCGACACCGCCTATGTCGGCGCCATACGGCCTTGCGAGGCGCTTCTGAGGCGACGCGTCCGTACATTATATGTCCGTAACGTCGTTGCACAAACATTCATTGCCCAACATCATGGCGCGTCACTGAACTTTATGGCGCGCAATGGCGTCGGCGTCGGCGAAGATGCCGCTCGCGGGCGAATACTGTGTATTCTTGGATTTGTGACAAGACAGCAAGTTCAGAGAGACAGCATGCGCCGACACCTCCTATGTTGGCGCCGGGCGGCCTTGCAAGGCGCTTCTGGGGCGACGCGTCCGTAAATCATATGTCCGTAACGTCATTGCGCGAGCATTCACCACCTAACATAGTGGCGCGTCACCGAACTTTACGGCACGCAACACCGAGCGCCGAGACAATGAGACAGCAAAGGCAGACAGCGCAGGCCTTCTTCCTCACCAAAAAGAAGGTCGGCCTGTTTCTGATACTGCCCCCTGTCGTTTTTTCGTACTTTGTACCTTCGAGGGTAGAGCCTAGTCGCAAAAGAAATCACAACTGTTTGTCAGCTTCGGTGGGCACTTCCTGGAATTGTCGTCGACTCGGACGCGAGGCCGGGAAGAATTAGCGTGAGCCCGAATGGAGACCAGTGGAACAATGGAAATGGAGACCAGGTGGTGAGGTGGACGCGGACGTGCGAGAATCAGAATGGGAAGCAGTTACGAAAATCGGGGAGTCAAAAAGAAACTGGTGGAGTAACTCGAGCCCAGGACATTTATTACTGGGACAATGCATCCTGTTTTTGCATTTGTATTGGTGGAGTAACTGAGTAACACCTGATAATGATAGAGCCAATCAAATTACCGGAAACTCGTTTGAGTCAGCCAATCAGAGTAACCTTTTTGTCGGCGCCTCCGAGGTGGGTTTGTCAAAACTGAAATAATTTAAACGCCTCCCTCTCGCTGAGCCGGTGCAGGTTGTTTCTCTGCGACCGACCGAATCACGGCCGGACACGGGCCCGGGCCGACCAGCGACCACTGACATTTCCTCCCAAGTTCGTTTTCACGGCACTGAACATAACACGTGTCGTCACTTAAAGTCACGTGGTAGTTTCTCTTTGGGTTCTAGACCCAGAGAACCGAGCTGACGCAGGGCATCACGGGTGCCATCTTTGCGGGGCCCGTCACCCCTGAAATCTCGACGGAATGCACCGCGGAATGGCGCGTGCGCGCCATGAATTCGACAGAAAATATATGTGGGGGGTCGCAAACGGCTCGAAACACGCCGTACACTGGCCGGACACCCCCAAATTCAGTGATCGCGAGGATTCCGAGCACCGGGTCGGACCGTTGACACCCAACGGAGCCTCCCCGTCACGATGCGATCCCTCGAACCTCATGCCCGTACCCCTAGGGGGCGACCTGGCGCGCTTCGCCGACCAAAGCGCGATTCCGGAGGGGGGATGGCCCGTCGCCGTGCCCTCGGGGGCGCGTGCCAAAAGCGCACATGCGGCTTTTCTTCCCATGGTGGGACACGCGCAGCGCCGGGGCGCAGGGAGCGCTGCGCAAAAAGCGAGTCGAGGGGCGTCCCGAGCTCCCGACCACGTGTATGAGGGGTTACACAGCGGGTTTCGACACGTGAGGAGCTCCAATCTGCACACGTGTGTCGGCTTCAGAAGGCGGGAGTCAAACTACGCAAAAAAGCACGTGTACTAGTACGTGGTCGGTCGTAGATTAAGAACAAGGTTAATAACAACAGTGAGTCGGGAAACTGGACAAGGTAAAGTGGCCGGACTTCGAGTTTAAGCTGCCGCTCGCTGTCTGAGCGACACGCCGCAACCGCCCGATGCTTTCGTCCTGCGCAAGGCAGGGCACTTGACACTAATTGCCTTTTCCTCAGCTCAACCTGCCCTGGAGCTCTCTGCTCCACTGCTTTCCAGCTCAGCTTGAGCTCTCTGCACTGCTGTACTTGAGCTCTATGCTTTGCCTTTCCATATGAACTTTAGCTCTCTCTGTCTTGCATGTTTACAACTTCAGTCAGTTTCACCACGAATCCACTTTGCAGGCTCTACACCGAAGATGCTCATGGTAACTTAAAGTAAGACGTGGTCAGGCCCTGGCGCTCGGTCATCGTGCTCGCTCTTCACGAGTTCCACGGCGACCTTGCGGGTCCAATCAGTTGTCCTTGCTGCGGCAGACCCGATAAAGTTGTCGTCGCCGGGTGGTGCGACTATCTGAACCCGTTCAACAAGCTAGACCAGAGGTTGTACGTGTACTCCAGGAACTACTGGTACGATGCCGGTTGTCTTCCTCTTCACGTGTACGGCTGCTCGCCACGTCATTAACCGCACACCAGGTCATTCACCACATAGTGTACCAATTCTCGCCATGCCATCCACCACGTCGTGTACCGGTGCTCGCCACGTCATCCACCACGTGGTGTACCGGTGCTCGCCGCGTCATCCAACGCATAGTTTACTTATAGTCTTTGTGTGTCTCCGTCGTGATTGCATCCATTCTTCCCTCCTCCATCCTGGTGCAAGGGGTGCCCCGCGAACAGAGCTTCCAAGGAGGGCAAGCCGCAGTCCAAGCAGTTCGCCGCACACCACACGGAGGTGATGAAGGCGCTGCCGGACTTCATCAAGGTGGATACCCGAACGCCAAACACAAATATGCGTCTTTGTGGTTGTGCCATGTCGCGTGACCAATAATATCTGACCTTCCGCTCTCCATCACACAGATGGAGCTCAAGCTCTTACCTTCTCCTAAGAGTGGCTTGTACTCTCAAGTTTTGAAGGTGCGCGACAGGAACGTCGTCACGGTGGGTGGTGCAGGTTGAATCCAATTGAAGCCCGTGTTGATAGCGCCTGATTGCATGAAACTAAAATATAATAAACTGCTTTTAAGTTTTGCTTTCAATTTCAACCTGTGCCGCTACACCGTGGGCGCCTCGGAGACGGACTTCGTCGAGATGTTGGCTGAGCTTCACCATAAGCATCACGACGAGGTCCAGCTCGCCTACCTCAGCCACGCTCGTGCCACCAACGAACTGACGAAGAAGCGGCGCGACAAGAATCCCTACTTAGCTGCCGAAACGGTGAAGACCCTTGCGCCATATCCCTCGCTGGGGCAGATTGACGCTGGGCACGGGTCGCTTCCGACGAGGTCGCTGTTGAACTCAATGGTGGACAAATATTGGGAGGTGAGTTCCCGCGCATCTAAGTAGCCATCCGGATCCGCATAACCACTGTGTACTTGTTGCATGACGTGCGCGCGTCATTTCGTATCATCCCCCTGTACTTTTGCTGATTTTGTCACTTGTTGCGGCCCCGTGTGGCAGGGCGAGGACCTCGATTACTACCTGGAACTCCTCGTTGAGCGAGTCGGCGCCGACGACGACGAGGTGGACATGCAGATGGACCACACGTTCACGCTGTGCAAGTACATAGCCAATAACCACCAAAAGGTCAGGCCCGTGTCCCTGACTGTTTGCTCGTAGTGTAACAGTGTACCAGACACACCCGCCACATCCTCCTCCCTGGCCTGGCCACCTTGTACAGCTCAACCTGACTGTGTGCTCATAGTGTACCAGAGAACCAGTATGCACTGGTTGCATCCTCCTTGCTACCTGGCCACTCCTTTGCTGTTCAGCTGAACTTGGCTGAACTTGTATGCTTGCTCATATTGTACCAGTGTATTAGGATGCACCAGGCTTTCGCCTTTAGCCCAGTACCTTAACGTCTTGAATTCAGATACTGGGCCTTAGCATTTGGTCAGCGTGGCATTTTGCAAGGTGTTGCATGCGCGCACGGGTGAGTACATCGGCTACTACTTCGTGGAATCCACGAGCTTGGACGAGGGACAGATGGGCGAGAAGCTAAGGAACGTTTTGGGGAGCGCATCAACATCGTCTCACTTGACAACGTGGCAGGTGCGCTTCGTTTATTCACACTTGGCGCAATCACCAACGCTTGTCTTGTTATGCTCGTCACGTCATTTATCACATTGTAAACGTTCGATATCTAAGTTAAGTGACACAATGTGACGTGCGAGCATCATCGGGTTGGCCTGACCATCTGGTTCCCAAGAGTTTGCCGCGTCAAGCATGGGGCCAAGTACAGCCTGCGAAGCATCATCCACATCATCATGCTCATCGTGGAAACAACAGCACCTGGTCACATCTTGCGTCCGGCGCTCTCTGCGGCGAGCCCGCCACAGCCCTCACAGGTCCCACAGGTCCCACAGGTCCCACAGCGCTCACAGCTCCCACAGCTCCCACAGCTCCCACAGCTCCCACAGCTCCCACAGCCAGAATGACAAGATATCCCATATCGATACGGTCACCTCCCATTCGATACAGTCCGAATGGCAGTGCCGCTGATGCTGGGTGCGCTTCGCCGCCGCCGCGCGAAACAGGCGGCGATTAGATTCGTGGGCCCGCCGCGCGTCGATGCAACACAGCTAGACAGCAGGTCCGTCTACGCATAGTTTCGGGGGGGGCATTCTACATAAGGATTGTCCCCTTTTCCTGATGGAGTGAACTCGTCACATCTGAAAACCAACCTGTAAGGATTCAGTTCTCTGGTTTTGCCCATACGAATGAGTACCCAATTTCGGTACAATCGGAGCGCGCAAATGACACAGCAACGGTCCCGGTTTCTCGACAAAAAGGACGGCGTTTGCACCATCGCGGCGAGACATCGTCCCTCAGCACGGCCCACGCGGAGACGCCTCGCCACCAAGATCGTCCTAGCGAGTACACAACACACGTGCGGTTGTATCCCGCGCACGCATACCCAGTGCAGAATGTCGCGACCGCCCTCCAGAGCGCGCATTCAGGCAGCGGAGACGTTTGCGGGTTTTTCTTGGCCTGGCGCGTGTACCGGTACACAAATAGTGACTGTTTTCACAGGCAGTCCCACGAATCTACGAAATTTCGTCGAGACGGGCTCCCACTTTCGTATGGCCAAATCACGAAGTCTGCCAGTGCCGATCCCAACACGAATTGCTCGTACGAAAGCTTTCGTATGGGCAAGTCGAATGCGCCCGATCTCTGCGCGAATTGCCCATACGATCGCAAAGTGGGAGCCGTCTCGACGAAATTTCGTAGATGCGAGGGACTGACAGGCAAATAGCGGATGTCGAAAACAAGCCAAATTAGCGGAATGGAACGCGTACCATGATAGACGCGCGCCTTCCACCACGCGGTCAAGTACCCAACTTCGGGAATACCTAGCTGATATACACTTCGCGACGCCACCAAAGTTTGGTGCTTGACCGCGTGGTGAAAGGCGCCCGTCTGCGCCGCGGCGGCGACGTGGGTACGGTGAATGGGCATTTAGTCAGAATACGTTCTTTTCCGGTGAAAATGTGTACCGGTACACAATTTCCAAAATGACGATTCTGACTAATTGCGCATACATCGCCGCCGCGGCGAGGACAGGCGCCTTCCACCCCGCGCACTGCGTTGCCCCATATAAAACGACCCAAGAATTAACTCACCAAAAGCCGAGCGCGAATCGAGGCGCCATCGCGCCGAATCTGCCGATACGCCGCCACGCGCGTCTTACCGCGAGCGATATAAAGCCTCTGGCACACTCCAAATACCGCCGACGCCGGCGAGGCGCGCCGATCCCGGCATCTGCTCGCACGGGGTTTTCCACTTGCGGGTCTTTTCCTTATTTTCGGCTGCGCACCGCCGTAATCATTTTTAGTTTCAATGTTCAAGCTCTGAAATCATTTGCATTCAACTTTCAATATACCGGTTTCAACTTGCACCACCGATCATGGTACCGGACTAAATTAATGTCGATTACCTCGTATTCGTATGGCGTAAGGTCAGAAATCCTTGATATCGTTTTCGACATCCGGGAACATAGACTGATGTACCGAAATTGGGTACTCCAAGTGTCGATTTCGGTCGAACTGAATCCTAAAACGCAACAGCGCCGGTCCGGTAACGTTCTGACCGTTTGTCGTTGATAAACAATAGTCGCCAGTATGATTTCATGAATTACGAACCACCAGTCACTCCGTTTTCAGTATGAGGCGCTATTCCACGTTTTATCATTTTCCGCGTTTTCCACTTTTCACATGCTACCAATTCCATGTTTTTGGTCTGCCCGCCTCGCGCTATTTTCTCGTTTTCGAGTTTTCGCCGGGCTGCTTCTAAATGTCCCCATTCAAGTTCCGATGATAGGAGCTGATCGACAAGGTGCGTTCAGATGTATGGGCATTCGTGGTCAGGAAATATGGGAAGGGCCCCACAGACAGACCGAGAAAACCCCAGAAGACCATCTTGGCGGCATGTTCGCCGACGCCGACGCCATCGCGCGCCGTCATATTCGGTGACGCTCCATGTTACCAGGCGGCGAGTGATTGCGCACCGATGTTGCGGGCATATCATGTGCGGACGCGTTGCCCTAGAAGCGCCGTGCAAGGCCGCCTGGCTGGCAGCGATGTCAGCGTCTGAACTTCCACTCTCAGTGTCAGAAACCCCCCAGAATATACTACTAGTACACAGAATACACAATCTTCGCGGCATCTTTACAGCCGCCGACGCCATTGCGGCCGTAAAGTTCGGTGACGCGCCATCGTATTAGGCGATGGATGCTTGCGCAATTGCGTTGCGGGCATTTTATTTGTGGACGCGTCGCCCCAGAACCGCCGTGCAAGGGCGCCTGGCGCCGACATAGGTGATGTCGGCGCATTCTGCGTCTGATTGATTTTCTCGGTCTGTCTGTGGGGCCCTTCCAAGATTTCCTGACCACGAACGCCCATACATCTGAACGCACCTTGTCGATCAGCTCCTATTATCGGAACTTGAATGGGAACATTTAGGAGCAGCGCGGCGAAAACGCGAAAACGAGAAAATAGCGCGAGGCGGGCAGACCAAAAACATGGAATTGGAAACATGGGAAAAGTGGGAAACGCGGAAAATAATAAAACGTGGAATAGCATAGCGCCTCATATTCAGCTCGATTTCCAAATAATAAGTGCGGTCGGAGAAGATGGAATACTCGTACGAGTATCACCATTGGCAAAACTGATGTCCGGATTTTTCCAGTCTTCAAGTCTAGAGCTATCCGCGAGCGGGCAACGCAGCGGGTTCTCAGCGGATTGTTGTTTATCCAGCGCTCGATCTCGAGTCGAGCCGGATCCACGGTCTGTAACTGAAGGGTGAAAACTACACTACCACAGGTCTCTCGGAGAAGGGTCCCTCGCGGCATCTTCGCCGACGTCGACGCCACGCGCGCGGTTTTCCCGAACGATAACCCATGCTTCCGAGCCCCGACTACCTTCGTAACGTCGCAGAAGGTACATGACTCGCGGACACGCGGTACAAAGAGCGTCTCACCAGGCCGCGCGGCGCCGGCAAAGAGTGTGTCAGCGTATTCGTTTTCTGTTTATTTTACTTCAGTGGGTTGGTTCGACGGGGTACACTCTTTGCCGGCGCCATTCGGCCTGGTGCGGCGCGTTTTGTACCGCATGTCCGAGCTTCATATACCCTGCACGTCGTTACGAAGCTAGTCGCGGCTCAGAAACATGTCGTCTCGTTGGAGAAAACCGCGCGCATGGCGTCGACGTCGGCGAAGATGCCGCGATCTCAGAACGCAGTCCCATATCTCAGTGGACCGCTAGCGATAGCGGGTCGAGTCCTACTGTGATTGCTCTTGAATTAATTGTTACGTTTGTCGACACAATCCCGAATCAGTCCAAAATGTCCGGCCAGTTTCATAATCAGGGTGTACAGTCAGGGTGTACCGGTACAACCATCTCCCGGATCTGCGCTTCGATCTTTAACGGTCTATAACTCGAGAAACGTTTCTGCACCCGTAAGATTTGACTCAGCCCAGAGAAAAGTGGAAATTGGTTTTGCGTGATTGGAGGTCTATAACTCAAGAAACGGTGTAGGGGTCAGCAAGGTCCCAGCACGACTTTGCTACTATCTGCGCCGATACCGCGAATTGGGTTGCACCAGACGGGATAGACGTGTTCCTTGGGTCATTTCGTCCGTCCGGGCGCTTTCGTTTTTGCCGTTCTGCCCAATGTCGCTATTCGACGTGGCCCCGCGTTCCGGTAGGTACGGCGCGCATGGAAAAAGTGTTGTTTTATTTAGATGTCTAGGCTACCTGTTGCCTATCGTCCGCCGGTTCAGCTACTGGCTGAACCGTTACTCTATTTTAACGAGTGGACGGTCAACCTCCTTTTGAACATAATCCTGACAAGCGCTACAGCGCTGAATTCTGGACAACCATAATTAGGAAAAGAGGGGAAAGTCAATCGTAAATCAGTTCAAAGCTGACATTACGACAGCCTCTCTTGACTTTTTCATGCTTTTAAATAAGCGTGAGTTTTGCTATTATGTCA
>Ga0307489_10000758_pt1 | contig 20354 bp, 20 predicted proteins | sample SB12metaG_FD_202247 | JGI IMG/M metagenome (GOLD analysis project Ga0307489, IMG submission 202247) | Sea-ice brine microbial communities from Beaufort Sea near Barrow, Alaska, United States - SB 1.2 | ecosystem: Environmental > Aquatic > Marine > Coastal | place: USA: Alaska | collected...
CATAACATCTCTGTGGTAAATACAATTCTAAAAATAATTTTTTATTGAAGAGCTGTGCAGTTCCACATGCTGTTCCTTGATGGGATTTATGTAAAAAACAAATATGGTAGGAAATATTTGAACAGACCAATTCGCCGAAAACAGGAAGAACTAGCCAACTCGTACACACTATCAGCCTCCGCGTAGCTATGTATTTTGAACGCCAGGGATGAGTTCAATACCTACTGACTTTAGTTTTAGGGAACGTCTTTAGCTAAATTTTCATATCTGCAAAATGAACGTTTCTCTATACCGGTAAGGAGGGGGAGTATATATTTCATATTTGTTAGTTTAATCTGAACCGGCTCTGTAAATGATAGTGGAAAGTATTTTGCGGTTACATTTGAGGGTATATATAAGAATAAGATTTATTATAATTATGTTAATCAGATGGTTAAAAGTTTTTAGTTGATTATGACCCAAATCAGTGAGCCACGACGGCCAAAATAGTCAATGTATTTATTTCCGTCGACATCCCATTTTCTGGATCTCATTGCATTACAGGGATACAAACCATAGAGTTTGATGTAACGAGAGCCATGGACTATACCGCTAGGCAAATAATTTTGGGCTATTTCGCCTAATTCGAATGATTTCGGTGTTCGTTGGCAGTATGGCGTTTCGATGTTACTGGGAGATACGGGGGATGGCACATCCCATTCGATTTTTACTGATTGCTATTGACATAAATTGAAAGTCAGAGAGTGGCTCACAGAGATCAATATCACTTATTTCAAGTTCAAAGTCATCTCGGATTTGAAGCGTTTTCATGCATCATCGGCTTTGTTTGCGTAGTAACCAACAACGTCATTATCGGTTGTAACACCAAGCCCATTTAAACTACGGTTAACGTAATTAAAATAACAAATAATCTGGTTAGCTTCGAGTATTTCGCCATCATTGAGTCCATTTTCACGGAGTTTAACGATATCTGATTCCATTACTTCACCAGGACGCAACGTTAGAGTTTCAGCATATTGCATCAGTGCCAATTCAGCAGATTCAAACACTCTGGCGGGTTCTCTGTCATCGAGTGCGGCTTTAATGTCATCAGCACGGTGGTTATTGCCTATTAAATGCCGAGCATTCGCCCAGTGATTAGCGAGCGAATATTCGCAACGATTTAAAATCGAAACATAAGAACTAATGGTTTCCTGCAGCCACATGGGTAAAGTATTACTGTCGTCATGTAAAGCGGCACGATATAAAGTAACGTGACCACGCATGGTGTTTGGTCTCAGAGAATGAACGCGCATGACGTTGTCGACGGTTCCATGGGGAGTGCGTGAAAGACTGAGGGCGTCAAGCAAGTCTTTGCTTGCTTCTTCATCCGATATCATTTTTATCCAGGCGCTCATAATTACTTCTCAAGTTTATTTGTATTGTTAGTTTGACGATGGCGGTAGAATTATCGTTCACTCATCGATCAGTAATGATTGAAACAGCTATTTAAAATTCATACTCTTGTCAATATTTAATAGTCACTGGCTTATAAAGTTGATGACTAAGCTCTTGCAAACCAGTAGTTAATATACCAAAAAAAATCCCATTTATAGATCAGCTGACTGCCTACGGCACAATAATGATACACCGCCTATCATTTGTGCAACTCACATCAGGATCAACATATCACTCATAGCTTAAACAAGATTTAACCTGAAGCCACGGCTTAATTGGTTTCAGTTTTTGTTTATTCCCTTTATGTTTTTAGCCCTGTTGAATCTGAAATGTGATTGAGGCTAATCGTCGAACTTCTGATACGGCAACGCTAGTGGAGGGGAAGTCTAAACTCCTCATCGCCGTTAATTCATTGACCATATTGTCGTAGCGCTCAAGTGCTTCGGAGTGACGCTCTTCCCACTGTGCCAATGCCTGAGTGATGTGACACTTATCGGTAACTGACTGCAGTATCATTTCTGTTAGATTGTGCTGGTTGATATGTAACTCATTACGCATGTTGACGATAGCGAGGTTGTTCCAGTGATTACGCACAATAGTTTTCGATATGGCACTGCGAATCCAGGGTAATTTTAAACGCTCAGATACAGCATAAAATAGTTTTGCAGTATTTTCAGTATCACTGAGTAGCTTGCTTTTAATTTCGATAATATCGAAAGCAGATGCCAATGTGGTTTTATCGGCTAGTTCTTCAGCAAGTTCCTTTGGCAGCTTGTATTTGATGAATTGTTTGCGTGAATCTACGTAGTTTTTCTTTGACTGCCCAATCATCGAGTTGGCAATAACTTTACGTAATACTTTGATGTCGGGTTTGTATCGTTCGATTAGCTGACTTACATCAACATTCGTGCTTTTATTACGTAACAACCAGCTAATAGAGCGTTCTAGTAATCCGCTGACGGAACGGAAGCATTCATAACGATAGTGTTCTGGCACGATATTGTCGAGTTGCTCAAGTGACTTCCAGGTGTGATTCAAATCAAATATATCGACACAGACAACATAAGCTTTCGCTATATTTTCAATACTGGCACCTGTTTCTTCGCGGATACGAAAGCCAAATCCAATTCCAATATAGTTGGTAATCATATTACTTATCAACGTCGCTATAATTTCTTTACGCAATGGATGTTGCAATATTTCTGGTGCATATTTTTGTTGTAGCTGTGTTGGGAAGTAATCGAGTAATAACTGGTTATAACAATCTTCAGTTAATGATGAAGAGTCCAACAACGCCTTTTTATAGGTCAACTTGCTGTATGACAGTAAAATAGATAGTTCTGGACGAGTGAGTCCTTTATTTTGTGCTATTCGTTCGACGACCTGTTCGTCATTTGGAAGGTTCTCAAGTCGACGGCTAATGACACCCTCGCGCTCAAGGTGGCGCATAAACCTGGCGTGTCGATGCATATTTAAAGCTGCATTTTGTTCTATGCTATCGATAATTTGAGTTTGTCGATAATTGTTGAGCAGGCAGTGCTCTGCAACTTCATCCGTCATTTCGACCAATAGATCATTCCGGTTTTGTTGGCTCAAACGTCCCACTTTGACTAATTGTGACAGCAAAATTTTGATGTTGACTTCGTTATCTGAACAATCGACTCCCGCCGAGTTATCGATGGAGTCGGTATAAATCAGGCCACCCGATTGGGCGTATTCGATGCGACCCCTTTGTGTAAGACCAAGGTTGCCGCCTTCACCGACTGATTTAGATTTGACTTGACACCCATCGATACGAATAGCGTCGTTATTTTTATCAGATACATCGGCATGTGTTTCACCCGAGGCTTTAATGTAAGTGCCGATACCACCGTTCCAGATTAGATCGACCGGTGCCTTTAATAAGAAAACGATAAGTTCATTGGGTGTAATGCTTGATTGTTTACAACCAATCAGGTGCTTGATCTCTGGGGATAAATCTATTTTCTTGGCTTTGCGAGAAAAAATGCCCCCCCCTTGGCTGATAAGTTTTTGATTGTAATCAGACCAGCTAGAACGTGGTAAATCGAACAAACGTTGGCGTTCGACAAAGCTTGTTTGAGTAATTGGGTTTGGATCGATAAATATATGCATGTGATTGAATGCAGCGACCAACTGAATACACGGAGATAACAACATGCCGTTGCCAAATACATCACCGGACATGTCGCCAATACCGACCACGGTAAAGTCTTCAGTCTGAATGTTTTTACCCACACCACGGAAGTGGCGTTTCACTGATTCCCACGCACCGCGAGCGGTAATTCCCATTTTTTTGTGGTCGTAGCCTTGTGATCCACCAGAGGCGAATGCATCGTCAAGCCAGAAATCGTGCTCGGCGGCTATGGCATTAGCAACGTCAGAAAATGCCGCAGTGCCTTTATCCGCAGCGACAACCAGGTAAGGATCGTTTGCATCATAGACTTTGGTAAGCCTTGGGTGTTCAATTTCATTGTTCTGAAGATTGTCAGTTAACGCCAGAAGAGCTTTAATATAAAGGGAATAACAAGCTTGTACCTCGGGATAAATGTCGGTGGCAGCAAGTTTAGAAATTTGTTTGGTGATAAAGCCACCTTTAGAACCCGCTGGGACGATAACCGCATTTTTAACCATTTGCGCTTTCATTAGGCCTAAAACTTCAGTTCGATAGTCTTCTTTTCGGTCAGACCATCGGATGCCACCCCTGGCGACTAATCCACCCCGCAAGTGAATACCTTCAAAGCGGGTGGAGTAAACAAATATTTCAAACCGTGGGTTTGGTTTTGGCATGCCTAAAATTGTACTTGAATCGAGCTTGAAGCTGAGACAACTATCGTCACCCTCAGGAGGCTGAAAGTAATTAGTCCGAACACTGGACTCGATTAAGTTAAGCATGTGTTTGTATATTAAATCATGATCGAGAGATTCGATGTGATGAAGCTTTTCTTTAATGGTTTCGACCAGATCTGGATAGGAATTTAAACCTGTCTTTTGAGGGTCAAATTTATGTAGAAAGCACTTGATTAAAAGTAAAGTGATTTCAGGGTAGGTGTTTAATGTCTCAGTAATGTAGGCGCTACTGTGTTGAAATCGAATTTGCTGTAAATAGGCGGTATAAGCTCTCAGGATCTGAATATTACTGGCTTTAATACAGGCGCTAAATAGTAGTTCATTAAACCCATCATTTTCGCTTCTTTTATGCCAAATGTTTTCAAACAACTCGGTGAAGTAACAAGGTATTTTATCGATATCGACATCACAGAGATTTTCACCTTCACCGAGTGTGAAATGCTGTACCCAAAAGATACGATTACCGAGTGTTATCTTGTAGGGCCGACTAATTAATACGTTCAGCCCCATAGACTCGAAGATTGGCATCGAATCAGATAGGTTAATGGAGTCGCCCATAGTGTAAATTTTAATTGAGTACTGCTCAGGATTTTTTTCTATTTTAACCAGTTGTGCCTGAACAGGATTGATCGTAGTAACGTCAGCTAAAATTGACAAATCGTATAAGGCATCGCTGGCAGCTAGGTCAACTTGATAATTGTGGGAGAAGGTCCCTTCGCTAACCTCAAGTGCTACTAGAGAAGGCTGAGTGCTGATAACACTTTGAAGTTCTTTATACCACTGATTGTCCACTAGCTTTACCCCGTTTGGATGACACAAATTAGTCGGTGAATTGTGTTTGTATTAACCTAATACTATATTTTTAAGATTAAATTCTTATTATTGTAATAGTGTAGCTATTTTTGCTCTTCAATTAAGTTTTATATCGTTTTTATCTATAGATTCTAGTAACAGCCTATATAGGCTCTCGGCTGCTAGCCTCTAAAATTGTTTTGACTTAAAAAACTGGTTGTAACGTTCTCGGTAGCTGAAATACTTTTAACAGAGCGGTGGTTGGACACTTGAACTCAAGAAAAACTGCAGCTAGTTTTAAGTCGACTGAATCACCACCGCCATACAAACGGTCACCTTGAATGGGAAAACCCTGTTCACTTAAATGACGACGAATTTGATGCTTACGGCCTGTTTCGATATGTACTTCAAGTAGAGATAGATTTTTCTCAGGGCAATACTCTAAGCGCCTAATGTTAGAGCAAGCGTATCGTCCATCAATGTCGGTGTTAATCGTAATTGGGTCGTCATGGTTTGGAAATTCACCACAAACTATTGCTTTATATTTTTTTTCTATCAAGCGGCACTTGAATAGCTCCGACAGGTTTTGGACCATTTGCTTAGTATGAGCAATAACGATGAGACCACAGGCGGCTCTGTCTAGTCTGTGGACAATCATTGCTGGACGTTGTTTATCATCGTTTGATTCGATCCAACGATTAATAGTACAGTGATCAGCCCATTTTGATCCTTGACACAATACACCACTGGGTTTGAACCAGATGCTGTAGGTTTCTTCATCTGATATTAATTTGGGTCGTGCGATTTCAGTATTAAGAACGTTTTGATCAAAATAAAAGTGTAACGAAGTACCTTTCGCTAACGTTTTTTTCGCTCGCCTTATTCGCTTAACCCCATTTATATCAGATAGCCATACAGCGCCTTTTTTCATTGCAATCTTAATCTGATTCAGTGGGAGCTTTGTTTTTTCAGCTAAAAAAGCTGCCGCCAGGGTATTCTCTGAGTCTATCTCAATATGAAATTCAATCGGATTATTCATCAGCTAGTTTGAGTTATGCATTTAAGATGTGTTACCCATACAGAATAAATCCAAGCACAGCAGAAGCTGTGAATCCCAGTGTAATTATAATCCAATCCGCAACACTGTACGATTTTTTGGTAACTGGTTTTGCATCAGATTCCTGGGATATCAAAGTGATGTTTTTAAAATCGACGCCCTCGATAGTGCCATTAGACTGAAGCTTTTTTAACAATTGAGATCTATTTTTTAAGTATTCTTCGCGCGATATTAAATTACTTGTATACGATTTCACTAATAATTGAAATGGTGACGGTGAATTATCCATTAATTTATAAATTGGGCGTTGATTTGTGTGTTTAAATTTTGTAAGCGGTTGTCATTTGGAAACAGCTTTAGGCCAGTAATAATATAATTACGGGCGTCTTTATATAGTCGGTTCGTAATCAGTATTTCAGCCTCTAATAAGTACATGTCAGCTAGCTTGGTCTCTTTTAGCAGGTAATGCTTAGGGTCGACGCGCTTAATCAACGGTAAGATCGTTGCCAAATCTTCACCATTTGCAGACTTAATCAATTGTTTATTGTTTAAGTATCGATTGTACAGTGATATGAGGCTGTTCATTAAGCGTTCTTTTTGTTGTTTGGTTTGTTCTTCAATGGTCGATAGCGCAACTGAATCTGGGTAATGTTTCTTTGCTTGTAACAGCAAGTCACTGGCTTGAGGGTAATCATATAAACCCTTTTTAGGTCTGAATACGGAGTTCACTCTATCATGATAAAAGGTTATTATTTCTCTCCTTAAACCAACCAAAACAATCTTTCTCTTTTCGGTATTTAATTGATTAAGTGACCATATAGTTTCAATCATCAGTGCTTTATCGCCTTGTTTAATCAATTGAATTTTGTCGTACAGTGCCTGTTCGGCGCGAAATTCAACATACGGTTTATAGCCAATACCAGCAACGATGATAGCGACAAATACGGTTCCTAGTATTATTGACTTCACATGGGATTTACTCGATCGCATGCCCTCAGCAAATTTTTCAACTGTAGCGATTCTGTCTTCGCGAGTAACCGCTAAGGCTTTTATCAAAGTACGTTGTTGTTTGCGATTCAAGCCTTTGATTGACTTTGGTTTAATACCCAATTCCTTTATTTTAGGCGCGGCAACCTTGTTGTAGGGATGTTTACCCGCAGCAAGCAATTGATAGGCAACACAGGCAAGGCCATAGATATCGTCTCGTGGATCAGGACTCATGCCTGCAAACATTTCAGGCGTTGCGTAAGCGGGTGTAACTGCACTCAATTTGGATGGATCAAACAATGTGTCTTCACGTTCATCATCGTTTTGAATGCTAGCTCTTGCGATACCAAAATCGAGCAGTTTTACGCGTCCATCACTGAGTAAAAAGCAATTGCCTGGTTTGAAATCTGAGTGAATCAGCCGATTTTCATGTGCGTATGCAAGACCGCTACAAAGCTCATCAATAATATGAAGTGCTTGATTTGTTTTGAGTGGTTTCTTAGTAATCTCTTTGATCAGCTTATTTAAAGGCTTACCCTGAAGATACTCCATGGTCATGAAAACAGTATTAGAATCTCTATCAAAATCGTAAACGGTGGCGATATTGGGGTGCGCTAAACGTTGTGCCTTACTCGCCTCACGCTGTAACGCGATAAACGAGCCAGAGTACTTTTTAAACGCTTCAGTTAGTACTTTTATGGCGACGTAAGGATCTTTGTCCTGAGCTTCTACCTTCAGCATATCCTTTGCTTTGTACACAACGCCCATTCCGCCTTGGCCTAATTTTTCGAGTAAAACAAAGCGATCTTTCAGGGTCACACCTGGCCCAAGTGCAGCCTGCTCTTTCGGCTTTTGTGCTTTTTTAGACAAGTCAGATTGGCTGTAAAGCTTGTTTTTCTGAAATTGTATTGACTGTGTTGATGTTTTAATGCTGTCTTTAGAATTATGACTACTGCCATATATAAAAATTGTTTTATCACTGCTGCCACTTATGGGAGGTTCAGTTACGTCAGTGAGCTGGAGCCCTTGATCCTCGCTAAAGTAGGGGATATCTGTTTCATTGCCGGTTTTTAAGATGGCATGAATATTAATTTTTGAAATCAGCTGTGAGATTTCAGTAAAATGAATGGCGTCAATTTTGTCGGCAGTAAAAAGCCATTGCAAGTGATTCTGCGCCGCAGTATGGCATGAGGGCATAGCCCCAAAAAGGCTAGCTAAACCTTCATCTAAATCAGTAATGTTGAGCGCGCCAGATATATAATCATCAATAATTGATTCACATGCGTCGGACATTTTATTACTTATTGGGTCACTTTTATGGCGATGATCGACGTGTTGTCAGAGCCACCAGCATCTAACGACGAGCTTAGGAGCGCTTGATTTAGCAACGGTAGGTCATTTTCGTTGTCTTGTATAATGTGTAAAATTTCACTTTCATTTAAATCTTTATACAAACCATCTGAACAAACGATATAGATATCGTCATTTTGCATTTCAAAGTAAGAGAGGTCTGCTCGAAGATCATCGTCGATGCCAACCGCTTTCAACACGACGTTTGATGCTGGGTGCGACTCGGCATCCTTCGCTTTAACTTTGCCCATTTTCACGAGTTCTTCAACATAACTATGGTCCTCTGTTAGTCGAATGAGTTGGTTGTCTCGATGCCGGTACAGTCTGCTATCACCGGCCCAAAAAGCAAAGATAAACTTTCCCCATATGTGGACAGATACAACTGTGCTCCCTATTGTTTTATTTAATCCAAACTTAAGCGCCTTTTTTCGAATGATTGCATTTGAATGGATCAGGTTTTCTTCCATCAGTGATATAGAGCCTTCGAGCGTTGGTTGACATTTGAATAGCTCCATATTTTGAGTAATTGTCTGGCTCGCAAAATCTCCCGCATGGTGCCCACCCATACCATCGGCTACGATCCAAGCCGACTCTTTTGGAAGTAACAAAATCGAATCTTCATTTTTTGTCCGGACGTGACCTATATCAGTAACGCCGTGACTGTTGACGTTAAAGAGCGAGGGAGATTGAACACCTGCTTTCGATTTAAAAAGTGACAATAAGACCTCTCAGGTTTAAATTATTACTCATGATAGCAAAACTGTATTTTTATGGTGCTGCTAAAGTTCGATCTATTGAGATTGATGGTTAATAGAAAATTGTTGCAAGTTCAATAATCGACACTACAATTGAAATATATTTAATATATGTACAGCAATATTATTTAGCAGAGGTACCATGAAAATATTTACAAAAATAATATTAACTTCAATTGTACTAGGAACGTCAACTTTGCATGCAGCGGATTTCGGCGTTGGTGTGAAAGGGGGTACTCTAGGGTATGGCGCTGATTTCAGCGTTACTTTAACTAAAAGTATCAATGCACGAGTTAGTTTAACCACTCTTAGTATTGACTCCGCGTCAGAAACGGTAACATTTGGTGATACTAGCAATGAAGGATCGGTTATTGCCAATGCAGATATCGATTATGGATCCAGTGCTTTATTGTTCGACTGGCATGTATTTGACGGTACGTTTCATTTGACTGCAGGATTAGTAAAGGCTGATATCGCTGTTAATTTGAAAGGATCTCTTTCAAGCGATTTTGTTATTAGTGGTAAAGCTGTAAATGTTAACGACATTGATGGAGAGCTCATAACCGCTAACGTCACATTGAGTGATTCTTACAAGCCCTACATAGGTCTTGGTTGGGGAAGGAAAGCTGCGGCTGATTCTGGGTTCTCTTTTTCGGCTGAACTAGGCGTCGCTTATTTGGATCCCAGCGTGGACTTGAACGCAACAGTTAATTCAGGGGCTACTAGCGGAATTGATCAGGCTGAGCTTGATGCTCGCCTTAATGAGGCTGCCAATAGTGCGAATAATGATTTAGCTGACTTAAATGTTTTTCCTGTTGTTTCAATCGGCATTAATTATGCATTTTGATTTTGCTAGAATTTGATATCATATTTAAAAGTGGATCTTTAGCTGCTTTATATGTTCAAGGAGGATGGGGCGTTATTCGCTCCTGCAATAACGACACTTCTGCCATCCATGACGTTTATATGTCATGGGTGCATGGAGCTGTAGAAGTAACGAATGGTTAAAAAAATGGTGTTGGTGAAGAAATGGCTAGATTAGTTAATTGTGTAGTGTTGGGTAGTGAAGAGTCTGGGTTGGAACGAGCGCCATACCCGGGTGAACTGGGCCAAAGAATTTTTAACAATGTCTCTGAGCAAGGTTGGAAAAACTGGTTGGAGCGTCAAACTACGATCATCAATGAGAATGGGTTATCGACTGTCGATCCCGCTAGTTTGTCTCTTATTGAGCAGCATATGGTTGGTTTTTTATTTAAAGAAGGTGATCTTGGCCAGTTACCCGAGGGTTATAGTGCGCCGGGTTCAAAATAATTACGTTTAAGACGTTTAAAAGATAGTTATTTGACGGTGTTGCACCAAAAAGCGACGCAGAAATCTTAAAAAGGTTGTTATGGTTGCCTACAATGACGGATTGTTAAGTTTCCACACAGGTTGAGTAATAAAATTGAGCATTTGATGTGCTTTTTTTAGGGCATCAAATGTTTCCTCAAAGGTTGGGGCCTGTGCAAAAATAAATCCAAGGTAACTAGACCCCTCTGGTAATGGGACCAATTCATATCCTGGCTGTATATGAATTTCAATATCGTCTACAAATCTAACCTGCATGGCGGTAGTTAACCCTTCAACTCTTTTTAAGATGCCTGACTTTTTAACTGGTATCATTAACACGCCAGCGCAAAGACGACTTTTAGGCAGGTGAGGTATTTTCCCGCATAGCCCTTGAATAACGATTTCTTCGAGTTTTTGTTGTAGCGAGAACTCAATTAATTGGCCGCATTGGCCGCCTATTGTTCTGGCGGCTAATTCAATTAAAAATACACCATCTTCCGTTATCCGGGCTTCAGCATGAATGGGTCCTTGTGTCAGTCCATAGGCTTCACAACATCGTGATACTTCTCCGATCAGAGCTAACTGATTGGCTTGAGTTAACTGGCTCGGCGTCAAGTAGTAAGTTTCTTCAAAGTAAGGGCCGGTTAATGGTTCAGGTTTATCAAAAATTGCCAGTAGGTGAAAGTCTCCGTCAATTAAAATGCCATCAACCGCAAATTCCAGTCCTTCAAGGTAACCCTCAACTAGGACGTGATTACGTTCGTATCCAGTGATATTTGATTTATTTAAGATAATATCGATGGTCGTACAGGCAGAATTAAATTGCTTTTGATTATTGGCACGAATGACGCCTTTACTGGCGGACAAGCTTAAAGGCTTAATGACCACGGGATAAGTAACGGAATTGGCACATTGTTTCGACTGTTGTAATTCTATAATTTGATATTCAGGCGTGTTACAACCAAAGTTTTGGGCTGCTTCGCGAGCCAAATCTTTACGGTGAGTTAATATGGCTGCCGATGGTTTGTTGTGTGCCAGATTGAGCACTTGAGCAATTTGGTTGCTTAAACTGACACAAGAATCGTCTGTCGCAAGTACACATTTTATGTCTAAACCTTCAATGGCTTCTAAAATAATGCTTTGAGCTTCTGCCAGATCAGTAAAATCAACTGAAACGCCTTGAGCTACTTCTGGAATAATTGAATATCGACTATTCGATACCAGTAAAGTGCTTAAATTGAGAGCGGAAGCCGCCTTTAAATAAGGCGAAATTCGATAACTTTTAGTTGGTGCGATTAAAAGTAAGAAACCCGGTTTATGACCGGGTTCCAATATTGATTGCACGAGGCTCTAAAAAAGCGCCACGTTATTGAGCAGAGCCACAACCACCGCAGGAACCAGAGCCACCCGTTTCAGCAAATACATTATTGAACACAAATCTTTCACGACCCTGTTCTTGAATATAATCTATTTGCGCGCCGCGTAGATAATTAAGTGCTACCACGTCAACGAATACTTTGAAACCGTCAAATGAGAGTACCGTATCGAAGACGGTTTGTTCGTCAGTAAAAGTCATGCCATAAGTCATGCCGCTACAGCCGCCGCCGCCAATGTAGATTCGAATTGCACTAACTTCATCTTCACTTTGAGTGACAATTTCTTTTAACTTATCTTGCGCCGATTGCGTTACTTCCAAATCTTCAACCGTTAAGTTGACTTGAAATTGTTCGCCCGACATGGCCATGCCAGCAATTACTGGTTTGTTTTTACTAGGTGGTGTGTAAATACCTACGTTTTCCATAATAGTCTCCTAATTGCGTTCAAATGATACTATACACTCGAAGCTAATTGATTAACCCATAATTTACATAGGTTTTTGCCACCAATAGCGGTCTAACTTGTGTTTAGTTATTAGCTAAGTGGTGATATGTATTTGTAAATCAAATGCTATGCCGAAATTACAATGATATTTGTCGTGTTTATTAATGATAACGGCTATATTGATATAGTAATATTGAATCTTTTTTCTCTTGAGATAAACCAAATGTTTTCAAAAACAATGAATATCGCGGATTTCGATCCAGAACTTTGGGCATCGATGCAAAATGAAGTTCAACGTCAAGAAGACCATATTGAACTCATTGCATCAGAAAACTATGCTAGTCCACGTGTTTTAGAGGCTCAGGGATCAGTACTGACTAATAAATATGCGGAAGGATATCCATCAAAGCGTTATTACGGTGGCTGTGAGCATGTTGATGTTGCTGAAGAACTCGCTATTTCTCGAGTTAAAGAGTTGTATGGTGCAGACTATGCCAATGTTCAGCCACACTCTGGCTCAGGCGCCAATACGGCGGTTTTCTTTGCGCTTTTAAACGCGGGTGACACAATCCTAGGCATGAGTTTAGCTGACGGTGGACACTTAACGCACGGCTCGAAAGTTAATTTTTCAGGAAAATTGTTTAATGCGATTCAATATGGCATTGATAAAACAACGGGCAGAATTGATTATGCTGAAGTTGAAGCGTTAGCGAACGAGCATAAGCCCAAAATGATTATTGCCGGTTTTTCTGCTTATTCACGTGTTGTAGATTGGCAGAAATTTCGTGATATTGCAGATTCTATTGGCGCTTACCTGTTTGTTGACATGGCCCACGTCTCGGGACTGGTTGCCGCCGGTTTATGTCCTAACCCAGTCGGAATTGCAGATGTTTGTGCGAGCACAACACATAAGACTCTGCGTGGTCCTCGCGGCGGCATAATTTTAGCCAAGTCGAATCCAGAAATAGAGAAAAAGCTTAACTCAATGGTATTCCCAGGTACTCAGGGTGGTCCATTGATGCACGTTATTGCTGCTAAAGCAGTCGCCTTCAAAGAGGCAATGAGCGAAGATTTTGTAACCTATCAAAAGCAAGTGCTGGTTAATGCAAACGCAATGGCTGAAGAGTTCATGGCTCGTGGATTTGATATTGTTTCTGGCGGCACTGAAAACCACTTGTTCCTATTGTCCCTAATTAGTAAAGGATTAACTGGCAAGGAAGCTGACGCTGCTTTAAGTAAGGCCAACATAACCGTTAATAAAAATTCAGTGCCGAACGACCCACAGTCACCTTTCGTTACTTCCGGTTTGCGTATTGGCGCCCCGGCAATCACGACTCGTGGTTTTAATGAAGCTGAGTCGCGCGAATTAGCTCATTGGATTTGTGATATTCTTGACAATATGGGTAATGAAGACGTAATCGATGCCGTTAGAATAAAGGTGAGTGCAATTTGCAAACGTTTACCCGTTTACAAAAACTAGCTCTTTCAACAGAATATTTAAATGAAGTGTCCCTTTTGCGGTACACCTGATACTCGGGTAGTTGATTCTAGATTGGCTCAAGAGTCTACGCAGGTGCGCCGTAGGCGGGAGTGCGTTTCTTGTGAAACGCGCTTCACCAGCTATGAGTCACCTTTGTTCAACATGCCAATGGTGATTAAAAGTGGTGGCAGTCGAGACGCATTCGATGAAGCCCGCTTGCGAAGTGGGATGTTGCGTGCGCTTGAAAAACGTCCTGTAGCTGCTGATCAAATCGAAGACGCTATCAATCGTATCAAAAAATATTTGTTTGGCATCGACTCCCGCGAAATTCCCAGTCGAAAAATTGGTGACCTTGTCATGCATGAATTGCAAAGACTAGATCATGTCGCATACATACGTTTTGCTTCTGTTTATCTCAGTTTTGAAGATATCCAAGCATTTCAGGAAGTAATCAAAACGCTTGAGTCCGAACCAACCCCAGAAATGCATCGTCGTCAGGTACCATTGATCGACGAGGATGTTTAATGTCTCACAATCTCGATCAACTTCCCCATCATTATTGGATGGCGAAAGCGTTACAGCTAGCCCGTTATGGATTATATTCTACAGCGCCGAATCCTAGAGTCGGTTGCCTTGTTGTTAAGCATAATATTTGTGTGGCGCAAGGCTGGCATGAATATGCAGGAGGGGCGCACGCAGAAATTAATGCTATCAAGGATCAGGCAATAGAAGCGGACAGTTGTTTTTATATCACTCTCGAACCCTGCTTTCATCAGGGTAAAACACCCCCCTGTGTCAATGCTCTAATCGCACTGAAACCTAGCTGCGTGGTAATTGCAATGCAAGACCCCAATCCATTAGTGGCAGGGAAGGCAATAGCTAAATTAAAGCAAGCGGGAGTTAAGGTTATCTGTGGCGTTTTAGAAGCGGATGCCAGACAGTTAAATGTTGGCTTCATATCTCGCATGGAACAGAAACGACCTTTTTTAAGTGTTAAAATGGCGACATCATTAGACGGGCGTACCGCACTAGTCAATGGCCTGAGCCAATGGATTAGTGGTGAGCCAGCCAGGCTCGATGTGCAGCGGTTACGGGCTAAAAGTTCCGCGATCCTAACCACCGCTCGCACGGTGCAGGACGATAACCCTTCGATGAATGTTCGTTTATCAAAAGTAGATTTGGGGCAAACAGTCGAAGTCAGACAGCCGATAAGAATCATTATTGATTCTCAGTTATGTTTGACAGGTAACGAGACGATATTTGCTATTCCTGGTCAAGTTTGGGTTATTACCACGAACACAAATAAAGAAGCTCATGAACCATTCAAGAAGGTAGGTGCCGAGGTTATTTTATTAGACCATGCGCTTAAAAATGAGCGGATTGATTTGAGCCAATTGATGCAATACCTTGCTTTTCGAGAGATAAATGAAATCCACACAGAATGTGGGCAAGGATTAGCGGGTGCATTAATAAGGCTGCGACTGGTAGATGAGGTCGTACTTTACTTGGCACCTTGTTTTCTTGGCAATCAAGCACAAGGTTTGTTTGATCTGGGCGAAATCGCGCAGATGAAAGATCGAGTCAATTGTCATATAGCCGATGTGCGGACCATTGGCAAAGACATTCGTTTAACATTAACCCCAGAGTACCTTTAGAAATGTCAACAATCGTTGCAGCGGTAAAAAATGGTGTTGCCTGTATTGCGGCGGATAGTTTAACCAGTTTTGGTGATACCAAGCAGAGTGCCGAGTTTGTTGTTAATTCTGATAAAATTTTGTTACTGGCGAATTCCAGTACTAACGCTGACTCGAACAATCTGACCTATATGGGTATTGTCGGCAGTGCAGCCCATCATTTGGTTATGCAAAATTTGGTTCTTGATCATGCTGATAAAATTGATTTAAGTGATCGTATGTCAATATTTATTACGTTGAAAACAATTCATCCAATTTTGAAGGAAGAATATTTCCTCAACAGCAAAGAAGAGGATGAAGACTCTTATGAATCGTCACGAGTTGACGCTCTAATCATGAATGAAAATGGCATCTTTGGTTTGTATTCCTTGCGTGAGGTTGAACAATACTCGCGGTTTTGGGCGGTGGGTTCTGGATCGGAATTTGCACTGGGTGCTATGCAAACAGCCTATGAAATTTATGATACGGCCGAGCAAATAGCTCAGGCTGGCGTGGTCGCCGGTGCGACCTTTGATAATGCCTCGTCTTTGCCAATGACGAGTTACACCCTCAAATTGAAATAATGGAGCTAATGAAGTTATGTTTACCGGAATTATTCAAACAGTGGGTTCAATAAAAAGTATTGAAAATAAAGCTGGTGATCTGTCACTTACGATCGGTACCGCGGATCTTGATCTAAATAGCTGCGAGCCTGGTGACAGCATTGCTGTTAATGGCGTATGCCTGACAGCTGTTTCTTTTCATCCTAAGCAATTCACTGCTGATGTATCTAAAGAAACTTTGAGCAAGACGAGCCTTGGTCAATTAGAAGTGGGTAGCTCGATTAATCTTGAGAAAGCACTCACACTAAATACCGCCCTGGGTGGTCATTTAGTCAGCGGTCATGTGGATGGTTTGGCGACGCTGATGGAAATGCGGCAAGATGCACGATCAACTCGGTACATATTTGAAGTGGCACCTGAACTACAGCACTATATCGCTATTAAAGGTTCAGTTTCTATTGATGGCACCAGTCTGACCGTGAATAAGGTCAGTGAAAATCAGTTTGACGTTAATATCGTACCTCACACCCAGCAAAATACGATATTTGGGTGTTATAAGTTGGGCAGTAAGGTTAATATTGAGATTGATATAATTGCTCGCTACTTGGAGCGGTTAATTAATGGAAAACCAATCACTGATTCACCCGATAATCAAATAATGGCAACGCTTACAAAAACTGGTTTTATACAACCTAGTTAGGTTTTATGTCTGTATGAATTTGAACAGTACGAAAGAGATAATTGACGACATCAAGGCTGGCAAGATGGTTGTTATCATGGATGATGAAGACCGTGAGAACGAAGGTGATATTTTGATGGCCGCCGAAGCTGTCACGCCAGCTAGTATTAATTTTATGGCTAGGTTTGGTCGCGGTTTGATCTGTCTGACACTGTCTGAGGAGCGCTGCCAGCAATTACGTTTATCTTTGATGGTGGGTGATAATAAAGCCCAGTTAGAAACTAATTTTACTGTGTCGATTGAAGCTGCTGAAGGGGTCACAACCGGCATTTCAGCTTCGGACAGATCAACCACAGTACAGGCAGCAGTTAAGGCCGACGCAACGCCCAGTAGTATTGTTCAGCCTGGCCACATTTTTCCGTTAATGGCGAAGAAAGGGGGCGTATTAATTCGTGCTGGGCATACTGAAGCTGGCTGTGATCTTGCACGACTTGCTGGATTTGAACCTGCAGCCGTTATTGTTGAAATACTCAACGATGACGGCACTATGGCGCGTCGACCTGATCTAGAAGTATTTGCCGAGCAACATGACTTAAAAATTGGCACAATAGAAGACTTGATTCGTTATCGTATTGAAAATGAGAATACCGTCGAACGTATCTTAGAATCAAAGTTTCCAACTGATTTTGGCGATTTTCAGCTCTATGCCTTTGAAGATAACATTGCCCACGAACTCCATCTGGCTTTAGTGAAAGGTAATATTAATCCAGATAAACCGGTGCCTGTACGAGTTCATGTTCAAGATACTTTGCATGATGCTCTATCAGGTACTAAAGGGCGTGGTTGGCCACTGCAAGACGTGATGAAAACCATTGAAAAAGAAGGTGAGGGTGTGATCGTATTTTTGCGCCAACCAGAGACGCCTAAAGATATGGTGAAAAAAATCGAATCTCTCATTAGAGACGATTTTAATGATGATGAAGATCATCCTGATACACTCAGAACTTACGGTATTGGAGCTCAAATATTAGTTGATCTTGGTGTTCGCAAAATGAATTTGCTCAGTGCACCTAAAAAGTTTCTTGCATTGGCTGGCTTCGGGCTCGAAGTAGTTGACTATTACTCTGAATAAACGAACTGGTTTAGGAAAAGCACTACTATGTCTGAAGTAAATATAATTGACGGTAATCTCACCACTGATAAAGCAAAAATTGCCATTGTGGTCGGCCGCTTTAACGGTTTTATTGTTGAAAGTTTGTTACAGGCCGGGGTTGATACCCTTCTACGTGCTGGAATTAAGCCATCTGATATTACCGTTAGCCACGTGCCGGGTGCATTTGAAATGCCATTGGTTGTACAAAAGTATGCAGTTTCTGGAAAGTTTGATGCCATTATTGGTATTGGCGCGGTTATTCGTGGCTCGACACCTCATTTTGATTTTGTTGCAGGTGAAAATGCTAGCGCTTTATCCTCTCTTGCCTTGACACATTCTATTCCTGTTGTGAATGCGGTATTAACAACTGATACTATTGAACAAGCCATCGAAAGAGCGGGTACCAAGGCGGGTAATAAAGGCGCTGAAGCGGCGATGGTCGCGATGGAAATGATCAGCTTACTGAGGAAAATAGGTTAACCAATTTTGATGACTAATCAAGTCAATCAACCCACTAAAAAAATCAATCAAGATGGTAACAAAATGAGTAGTAAAGAAGGGGCAGAACATGCGCGTTTTATCAAAAAACGCAAACATGCTCGTGACAAAGGGCTGCAGGCTCTATATCAGTGGCAACTGTCTGGTGAAGATCTTGAGTGGATAAAAGATCACTATGTGGAAGAGCAAGGTGTTACAACTGGAGACAAAGATTATTTTATTGAATTATTATTTGAAATTCCAGCTTGTATTTCTACTCTAGAGGCACATTATCGACAGCATATCGAAAATTTTGAAGACCATGTTGATCCGATTGAAACCAATATTTTAAGAATCGCAACTTACGAATTTATTCATCATCCCGAAATTCCTTTTAAGGTGGTAATCAACGAAGCGGTTAATCTTGCTAAGGTATATGGCGCTGATGATAGCCATAAATTCATCAACGGTGTACTTGATCCATTAGCAAAGATACTTCGTCCACTCGAAACGAAAGCTTGATTGAAACTAGGGCCCGAATAAAGTCTGGGTCTGCTTAAAGCAATTCTTATGACAATTTCGCAAAATGAATTTTCACTGATTGAGCAATTTTTCTCCAATATTGGAAGTTCTTCTTACTCTGTGGAGCTAGCTCAAGGTGATGATGCTGCCGTTGTTGATGTGCCCAGAGGTAAACAACTCGTCATGAGTGTTGATACACTTATTAACGGGGTTCATTTTCCCGAACAAGCCTGTGCGGCAGATATTGCACACAAATCGCTAGCTGTAAATTTAAGCGACCTCGCTGCCATGGGAGCGACACCTGCCTGGTTTCTATTATCTATTACGTTACCCAAATTTGATGAAGTATGGCTTAGCGAATTCTCAGCAAGCTTAAAAGAGACTTCAAACCAATATCAAATTAAATTAATTGGTGGAGATACTTGTCGTGGACCACTTTCAATTTCGGTTCAGGTGGCTGGGCTAGTCGACAAAAATTGTTATGTAAGTCGAAGAGGAGCTCAACTAGGTGACTTAATCATAGTCTCTGGACAGCTCGGCAATGCCGCGTTGGGGTTGGCCCATTTACATCAAAAAGTGTCGCTACCCGTCGATTTAATCCAGCCCTGTTTGGAAGCACTTAATCGCCCTTTACCTAGGCTGGAGCTCAGCAATTTCCTCACAAACTATGCCAGCGCAGCGATTGACTTATCAGATGGACTAGTCGGTGATTTGCGTCATATCCTGGATCAAAGCCAAAAGGGTGCTGTGATAAGGCGTAATGCTCTGCCCGTTAATGATTGGATTCGTAGTCATCAAGCTTATGACTTTGCGTTGACAGGTGGCGATGATTTTGAACTTTGTTTTACGGTGCCCGCCAAATATATAAGTGCTATTGATGACTGGAACCAGAGAAACCCTAAATGTCAACTAACGGATGTTGGAGAAATCACTGGCAGTGGTTATCTGCTGGTTAACAATCAACAAACAGACGACCTTACTCATTGGCAAGGGTATCAACATTTTGAATAACAAATCCAACCGCGCTAATAACTCAACCACTACATTTCTTTAATTAAGTTTTGAGTTCGATCTGTTTTCTTTTACTCCTGAGTAACGGGGACATTCAGTGATTACTTTATCGATTGATTGATAATTAACCAGTGTTTATTTATTGCGGTATCATTTTAGTCGATTTTATTTTGGGTGTTTATTTTTCACTTAACCAGTGAGATCCTTGATATTCAGTGCATGTGCATAGGCCATTCAGGCAATGTGTAGATTCAGAATTATAATGAATGCATTGCTAGGGATAAACTGGCGATAGAGTGCCGCTGGTTTTATACTCTTTCGATTTTTTTATAAAGTAAGCTCTGACTTGTCAAGCTAGCTGGCATAAAAAGTATGGTGTCTTTAATACTGTGTTCGGCGT
>Ga0307489_10000759_pt1 | contig 20341 bp, 35 predicted proteins | sample SB12metaG_FD_202247 | JGI IMG/M metagenome (GOLD analysis project Ga0307489, IMG submission 202247) | Sea-ice brine microbial communities from Beaufort Sea near Barrow, Alaska, United States - SB 1.2 | ecosystem: Environmental > Aquatic > Marine > Coastal | place: USA: Alaska | collected...
AAACCACCCTTATATTGGGCACCCAACACCCTGTGATGGGCATCTGACCCCCCTATGATGGGCACGTGCCCCCCCTATTATGGGCACCTGCCACAAAAAGTGCTTACATTGAGGTGAAAAGTGCAGGTGTATCAGGACCCTGGTGGACGGCGCGGTGCGCGGGCTGACGGGGGCCTACAACTGGACCAACCCCGGCGCCATCTCCCACAACGAGGTGCGCGCACTGCGCTGCACCACCCACCCGTCCTATCAAGTCAGGGGGGATTACACCCCCTATACACCCCCTATACTCACCCTATACACACCCTATACAACTCCTATACACCCCCTATACACCCCCTATACACTCATATAACACCCTCTATACACCCTCTGTACACCCCCTATACACCCTCTGTACACCCTCTATACACCCTCTGTACACCCTCTATACACCCCCATTACACCCCTTATCGACGCACCCACCAACGTGCAGACACGACCCCCCGCCCTATCATCCCTCCTCTCAACGTACTCATCCACGCGCTGACACACTCTCACCTGTCCTATGAAGTCATTCCGCAACGTGTTGACACACACCCACACGTACTATCAACACAATCGGGGCAACGCGCTGGCACACTCGCCCGTCACGTCAAGTCACCTGTGAACGCGCTGACACACTGGCCCGGCATCGAAACCCTATACCCTAAACTCCAAACCCTAAACCCTGAACCCTACACCCTAAACCCTAAACCCTAAACCCTAAACCCTAAGCTCTAAACCCTTGAACCCTAAACCTGTACCGTGGCTGCAGTGCCTGGAGTTGTACCGCGACTACTGCCACCCGGGGTTCACGTGGGACAACTTCTCGTTGGAAGAGCAGGCCAAGGTAAGGCGGTGCAGGTTGGCCCTATCAAACCCACGTTGAAAGCGCCTGGAACTAAGCGGGTTTGAAACTGAAATATGGTGAACCGCTTTTAATCTTTGCTTTCAAATTCAACTTGCGCCGCTACGCCAAGGTCATCGTGGCGCCGCGCTCCAACAACGAGCTCAGCTCCGAGAAACTGAAGGCGGGGCCTGACTGTTTGCTGATAGTGTACCAGTGTACCTATACCCGTTCCAGTGCACCCGTACAACAACGAGCTCAGCTCCGAGAAACTGAAGGCGGGGCCTGACTGTTTGCTCATAGTGTACCAGTGTACCTATACCCGTTCCAGTGCACCCGTACAACAACGAGCTGAGCTCCGAGAAACTGAAGGCGGGGCCGTGCTCTGCTTCCTGACTGTTTGCTCATAGTGTACCGGTGTACCTCTGTTCATAGGTCCACGCTCGCCGCCTCCTCCTCTCTGGCAATGGACTCGTTCCTGTTCAGGTTGATCTCATTGTGAGGCAGACGCGCCTCCGCGCTAGTTCCCTTTCAGTGAGCAAACAGTCAGGTTGAGCTGAAGCGGGTTCGAGTGGCCGGACCCTAAACCCTAAACCCTAAACCCTAAACCCTAAACCCTAAAACCTAAACCCTAAACCCTAAACCCTGCCGGGCCCTGGGTGTTGGCGGCGTTCCCGGGCGTGTTGTCCATCAAGGTAGGACGGCGCAGGTTGACCCTATCAAACCCACGTTGAAACCGACTGGTACTAAGCGCTTGAAACTGAAGTGTTATATACTGCTTTCAACTTTTGCTTTCAAAATCAATTTGCGCCGCTACATCAAGGAGTCCATCATCAAGTACGTGATGCAGCCTAACAAGGCAGGGGGGTCTTTCTTTATTCATTTTGTATGAGTGTTTCACTATTCGTATGAGTATCCTGCCGTGACATACTCGTAGCCCTTCTTCGTTCACCAAATGACCCCTTTATTGAGAACAAGCACTCGACCCAGGTTGTGTTCCGATGGACCGAGTCCGCGCGTCTGTACGAACAGTCACCCTGAAGATGAGTCATGCTCCGATCTCGGTTCGAGGGCTTGTTCTCAATGACCCTCCTGCAAGGCGGCGGGGAAGAAGGGGGACATCAAGCGTCTGCAGTGAATCGATAGCAGCGCGTTGCAGTTTAAGCGGATTTTAATAGATTCTTTTCCAAACTTAAAGGACCGGCTCTCGTCACCCGCGCTACACAGCTGTGGAAACTTGGAAAGCAGTGCAGGACAGGGTTAGCTGCGATGGAGGGAGGGCGAGTACCGGTACACTACGAGGCGAAGGACGAGGCGAGCACCGGTACACTAGCACCACCTGGTGGATGACGAGGCGAGCTCCGGTACACTTTGTGGTGGATGACGTGGCGAGCACTGGTAGGATACGTGGCGGATGACGTGGCGAACACCGGTACACTACCTGGTGGATGACGTGGCGAATACTTTGTGAACTTTGTGGTGGATGACGCGGCGAGCACCGGTACACATGTGGTGCCGCCGTTTGAAGCAGGGCGTCGCCGAGGTTGAAGCTGCTCAAAGAAAGTCTGAACCCACAAATGAATAAAGCTGAAAGCGCCCTTTTCGAGCTTCATCATACCTCCCTCCTCCGTCGCTCCTTCCACGGGGACGAGTCTTCGTCCACACATGCCCCCGCCATCCCCGCACACATCCTACGCGGCGGCGCTCAAACGCGCGCGTCGCGTGGCTGCGGAAAGGCTGCGTCTTAATATCCTCGAAGCACAGCAGGCGCGCTACAGCCTCGCTGTCGTCGCCAAAATATAGGGTGCAGGGTGCCGACACTCAAATTTTGCTTTGGCGAAACAAAACAATGGCGTCACGGGGTCCCATGGGACTGGAGCCCATGAGCCCGGCGGCCGCCGCTGCGAGCCGGGCGATACGCGTGAGATCGTTTCTGTCGCGTGGGGAGGCGACGGCGCTGGCGGCCGAGCTCGAGCGGCTGCCATTGCAGCCATACACGTCGTGCGTAGAAGATGTGTCGATGGAGCAGGAGGAGGGGGAGGCGGAGGCGGAGGCGGACGAGGACGAGGACGAGGACGAGGAGGACGAAGACGAGGAGGACGATGCGGAGGAGGCTGAGGCTGGTGGTGGGGAGGAGGCGGCGGAGGAGGCTGCGGCGGCGGCGGCGGCTGAGGTGGAGGGTCAGCACGAGCGTCAATCTAGTCGACAGGAGGCTGAAGAGTGTCTCGTGAAATCTCCATCGAAGGGGCGTGGACGCGAGCGGCGACATGCACAGGCAGCTGTTCACGTCACGACGTACGTCAACACCCGCTGGATCTTCGCGACGCGTTTCCGGGGGCTGCGCCGCCGCGTCATGGCGCTCGCGGCGGCGGTCAGCGCGCGCGAGGGGTGGGGCCAGGGTAGGGGCTGCCAGCTACTGCTATTGCTCTCCACGTCATAGGCGCATGCATTGTATACACTCGAGAAGCTAGGGTTCAGCATGCGTTAGATGACGCGGCGGGACATATCTGCTTGTCAATACCTCATTCTCAGGCTTGGCGGATGTTTCTCTCCACGTCATAGAATGCCAGTCAACTCACGAGACGAGGCGGGCTCACAATGCGTAGGATGACGGGACGGGCAACGCATGGTTGACCCTGGGGGTTGGGGCGTGGCGGCGCGGATGCGGGTGGCGCGTCAGGGTCGCCGAGTACCATGTCTACCACCCAGGCATTGCCCAACACAACTATGACAAAGTGCGTGAAAGCACTCAGACACTTCGCAACAAGGAGTACTAAGTCGTCCAAATGGAGCGTTCTGATTGGTCGAGCGGGCACTAAGTCAGACTAAGTACCACTGAGTCAGACTAAGTGTCTATTGGTTTGGCGCACTTTGTCATACTCGTTTAAAATTACAATTCAAGCCGTGTCTCCCTGATACCACTCTACTTAACTTTAGTTATCCCAGGGGAACGTGCGTGAAGGTGACACAGAGAGCAGTTACGTGAGGCCCTTTGCGCGGGTGGGCGGCTGACGGAGGCCGGTCACACCGACGTCGGCTCCCTCGTCACTATAGACATCATGCTCAAGGAGGTATCACCAACACCAGTCATCACTTCTCACATATTCAGCTGACGTTCGTCGAGCCTCACTCTGATTTCAGTGTTCCCACTTACGTTCACTAAGCTCCAAGGTAGACTCACATGGTGACCATTGAACATACTAGTGCCTAGTCTGCAAGGCGTACTATATATGGTATCTCGTACTACCCGTAGTAAGGAGGCGTTTGGTGAGTTTCACCGAGAGTCATTCGACTTTTGGCTAAGTCACCAAACCTCCAGCTTAATAGAAGTTACTAGCCCACAGACTAGGCACTAGGACCCCTGGGGCCATCCACCAGAACCGGTCTGGCGTGGTACTCGGCGGCACTCTACTAAACGCTCACATTTACACGTGTCGTGTGAACTGGCGCAGGCTGAGGAAGGGGGCGAGCTGACGGTGGGCGGGCGGGCGGTGTCGCGTTTCAAGGTAGGCCGGTGCAGGTTGACAGTATCAAAACCCGTGTTGAAAGGAAAGGGCCTATGGTATCAGCGCAGCGCTTGAAGCTAGAATGTGATGAACCGCTTTTAAACTTTACTTAGAATTTCAACTTGCGCCGCTACATGAAGGCGGGCGACGCCATCGTGTTCGCCAGCGCCGCGGTGCACGGGGTCACGCCGGTCACGCGCGGCACGCGCCGGGTCATGGTGCGTCCCTCCAACTTCAACTCAGTATAAACCGGACTAGTCCGTTTTGTCTCCTCAATATCGAGGGTCCATTTACTCAGGAATCGCAACCCGGTCGGACTTTAGGCGAGCCGGTCGGTGCGATTTTCGAAATGGACAGTTCTGATTGGTCGAACGATATTCGACACCAGGCCTTCGATACCAGATCGGACACTGAGTTTAAATGGTCCATCGTGTCAACCTGACCAGACGTCCACTACCTTGAACGGTCCATCGCAGCAACCACGATTTGACGTCCTATCAGCTAGACCTGACCACCGCATCAACCTGAACCTCACGTCCTATCAAGTTGACCTGTCCACCGCAACCACTTGGACCTAACTTCCTATCAACTCGACCCCGCACAGATAGTGGAGCTGTGGGACGGGCCGGAGAGGACATGCGGACACCGGTGCGAGCGAACGGCGGGGGCGGATTGCACCGACGTCGAGTAGAGCTCGCACGTCACATTAGTCACAGGTTGGGGTATATTACGCCATAATCTAGTCATACGTTATATGCGTTCAGTAATCAGTAATCTGTAGCTCTAGCTAGTCAGTGCGACATCTCGCGATAGTTATCTATAAATTGAATATCACTTAGTTATGTTCATGCGCCATACTCATGCGTCATCGCATGCGCTCAGTAGTACACCTCTTGCAGCGTACCCCAGTCCGGCCCGACGCTCACCTTGACGGACAGCGGCACGGTGACCAGGTGGTGGCGGCGCAAGTTGAATTTGAAACCAAAACTTGAAGGCAGTTTATCAGATTCCAGTTTCAAGCGCTCGGTTCCAGGCGGTGTCAAATTGGGTTTGATAGGGTCAACCTGCACCACCCTACCAAGTGGTGGCGGCCCGACGCCTCCATCGCGGAGCGGATGCACCGCACCGCATCCTCCGCATACTCCTCGTCCACCTCGAACAACAGCTCATCGTGGATCTGTAGCACCGCGCGCTAAGGCCCGGTACCAGATGTATCGCGTTGTTTCCATGACCACCATCGCGTTTGACCCGTGAAGCTTGAGAAGGCCGGTGATATTGCGTGAAACCGGTGAAATTTATGAGGGCTGGTGAGCAAGCAGTGGGGGACCGTACCATGCGGCAGCGTCCCCCGGTTCGAAGCGTAGCCCACAAGCTACCTTCAATGGTGTCCTCCTCCTCGTCGTCCTCCCCCTCCTCCGGCTGCCGCCCCTCCTGCTCCACCGCCGCCGCCGCCGCTGCATCCCCCTCCGCCACCACCACCACCGCTAACTCCTTCTCTCCCGCGTCTACCATCATTGCCACCGCCGCATCTTCCTCCTGCACCGCCGCCACGCCATCGTCCGCCGCCGCCGCCACCGCCGCCGCCGCAGCCAGCACCGGCTGCCGCGGGCGGCGCGGCTCCCGCGGCGCCAGGCGCCGGTGCAGCTGGATCATGGCGTGCTTCACGATGTCCGCGGCCGACCCCTGCCACCAGAGTCGCGACACTCGTTCCCTGACTGTTTGCTCCTAGCATACCAGTTTGCCCGTACACACTCGCCGCGACATCCTCCCTGACCTGGCCACTCGTCCCTTTTGAAACTCAGTCTGCGATTTGACAACCCACTGAACCCCCCGAATACAGCCTCTCGACGAATCAGGGACCATCCACGTTTACATTCAGAATTGGCGCGAAACGTGCAAGAAACTCCAACCAAGGAAATCTGAGTAGATCTCTCACTCGACCAATCACATGAGGGCCTTCAGCGTCACGCATGACCCGGAGACTGGGTTTAAGAGCGAACAGTGAGGGAGCGAGTAGGCGGTCCCACCCCGCCTGGCACACGGTGTTGACCGCCTTGCGCTCGTCAGCGCTGCGCATGTTCTTGCCGCGCTCTGTCAGCTGCCCCGCGGGGTTGAACGCAATCCGGTTGGGCTCGGCAGCGGCGGCGGCCGCGGGAGCGGCGGCGGCGACGGGAGCGGTGGCGGGAACGGTGGCGGCGGCGGCGGCGGTGGCGGCGGCGGCGGGAGGAGGCATGCCCAGCGCGATGGACGGGAGGTAGCGCCGCCTCCCTGCGATGGTCACCACGTGCGGCGGCTGCCGCGCCCTCGCCTCCTCCACCACCTTCTTCTTCCACTTCTCCACCCCCGGCATGGACCGCTTGAAATCCTCCATAGCGGTTTTTGCCTCCGCCTCGGTCACCTTCATGCAGCGGCGCAAATTGGATTTGAAAGCAGAAATTTGAAAGCAGTGTATCACACTTTAGTTTCAAGCGCTCAGTTCCAGTCGGGTTCAACTTGGCTTTCATAGGGTCAACCTGCACTGGCCCACCTTCATCTCGGACGCGAACTTCCCGTGGCCGGAGCCGTACACCATGCCGTAGGCCAGCGCCTTGGTGTAGCGGCGCAAGTTGAATTTGAAAGCAACGTTTGAAAGCGGTTCGTCAGATTTTAGCGTCAAGCGCTTCGTTCCAGACGCTTTCAACGTGGGTTTGATAGGGTCAACCTGCACCGACCTACCTTGGTGCGTTGGCGCACGGCGTCGGACACATCCGCGGGCGACGCCAGCCCCTGCCACTTCGCCGCCAACACCTCGCACCAGGGCCCAGCAAATGTTGCCCGTTTCGTCATCCAACGCATCTTGAATCATCGCCTCTTGAGTTAAACAGCATCCTATGACGTGGTAAGAATGTGGCGAGCAGGATAACAATGCCAGACACGTCATCTACACGCAGCTTCGACCCTCGTGTACTGGGGTTTAGGGTTTAGGGTTTAAACCCTCGGGTATTGAGTAAAATTATATGCTACGAAGGTATGACTGATGACGTGGTGAGCGACACATGTGAGGTGCTACCTTGAAGGGGTTTAGGGTTTAGGGTTTAGGGTTTAGGGTTTAGGGCTACCTTGAAGGGGTCGGCGGCGGCGGCGGCGGCCACGGCGGCCGCCTTCTCCGGGCTGGTGGCCTTGGTGTAGCGGCGCAAGCTGAATTTGAAAGCAAAGTTTGAAAGCGGGTCATCACGCATGAGTTTCAAGCGCTTAATTCCAGGCGCCTTCAACGTGGCTTCGATAGGGTCAACCTGCACCGCCCAGTCACCGCCCTACCTTGGCGGTGGCCATGATGGTGCTGGTCACGGTGAAGGCGGCACTCAGTCCCGCGTCGCCCGACATGTGCGCCATCAGCCGCAGCTCCAGCTGCTTGTAGTCCGCCGATATCAGCACCTTCCCCGCCGGCGCCCGGAATGCCTCGCGGATCGCCCGCCGCTCGGGCCATGTAGAGATTTGCTCGCCACGTCATGTGATGCCATTTGACACTCGAGATAGGAGGGTTGAACAGACATTGGATGACATGGCCAGCAGTATCTCTTGCCAGGTCCTACCAGCAGGCGCTCAGTGCCCTGGACAGCGTGTTCGGGGCTGCGGCGCTGCGATTGGGTGCTCTGCGTGTACTGCTTGCTCAGCGTGTACGCGCGCACTCGCGGGACATTCTGAAGGTTGGGCTCCTCCATCGCGAGGCGGCCGGTCTCCGTGTTGGTCTGGTGAATCTTCCCGCGCAGCCGAATCACGGCGAAATCCTCGTCTGATGCTGCCGCGGCGGCGGCGGCGGCGGCGGCGGCGGCGTCGAAAACAGCGGCACCGGCACCGGTACCCGCACCGGCACCGGCGGCGGGGGGGTTGGCTGCGGCGGATGGCCCCAAAAGAAACGCGGCGGAAGAAGCGGCGGCGGCGGCGGCCCCGGCGGCCCCGGCGGCGGCGGATGATGTGGCTTCCTGAGCCTTGGCCAGATCCACGAGCTCGTCGGCTATGCCGGCACACTTGGACAGCGTGCGGTGCTCCATTATGTAGTGGCGCAAGTTGAATTTGAGAGCAAAATCTGAAAGCAGCGCATCACATTTTATTTTCAATCGCTCAGTTCCAGGCGCTTTAAACACGGGGTTCATAGGGTCAACCTGCACCGCCCAACCATGATGACGGCCGGCAGCGGGTGCTGCTCGCACAGGACCTGCAGCACATCCGCGCCCACGCCGAAGCGCTGCCGCCGCTTCCGCACGCCCGCACCGCCGTCCACCAGAGTCAATCCCTTTTCAGCTTCACTTAAGCACCTTCAAGGGATAATTGCCAGAGGTCTCCCGGACAAAAAAGCTGCCAGTTGAGCTGAAACGATAACGATGTATGACATTTAAAGACAAGCCCACGTTCAACACTGCAATTTTCGGACATTTTAACTGAAGATGTCTTGAGTTGACATATATTTTCGAACGTGTGTATGTCTTTGAATGTCATATTGCGCGGCCCTGCCAGCGAGCCCCGCGGTCCCGCCCGGCATCGCGCACGGCGGCACCGGCAGCCGCAGATCCGTGAACAGCACGCGCTCCACGTCGGCGCTCGACGTCAGCGACGCCGGCAACGCGCCCGCGGCGGCGATCAGCGCCGCGGCTACAGCCTGGCAGAAATTGCTCGCCACGTCATAGGTTGCCATTTAACTCCTGAAACGAGTGTTCAAAGCGCGTTGGATGTGGTGGCGGGTATGAGGTCTGGAGTTTAGGGTATAGGGTCTAGGGTTTAGGATTATGGTTTAGGGTTTAGGGTTTAGGGTTTAGGGTGGCATGATCCGGTAGGCCCGACCCGCGGCGTGCTCCTCCAGCTCGCGCAGGCGGCGGTTGGTCTGCCGCACCTGGCGGCGCAGCAGCCCGGGTGCGAACGGCACACCGCCCGCCTCCATGGCCGCCAGCACGGGCACCAGCGGCATCTCCACCTGTGCGCGAGGAGCGGGGAGATTTTAATGTGCAGATAGGTCCGAGCGTGGGCCGTTAAAGTGACCCCAGGATATACCAGTTAAGAGGGGTATATTTTGAGTTTAGGGGGTTATTGGGGGGGTATCAGGGGGGTCGTCTCGTGAAAATAAACCCCTAAGTCCTAAACCCTAAACCCTAAAGTACTCTTGCAGTCTGTTAGCTGGTAAATGCTGGGGTCACTTTACCCGCCCTTGCTCGGACCTAGCAGAGGAGGAGGCGAATGTGTACTGATGCAGTGTGAGCACACACGCACCTGGTGCAGCGCGCGCTCCAGCCCCGGTCCATCGGCGGTGAGGCGGCGGCGCATGGCCGCGTCCAGCGCCAGGGCGGCGGCGGCGGCGGCGGCGGTGGCGGCGGCGGAGGCGTGGCGGCGACTGGCGCCGGCCAGCGGCCACTCCGCAGGGGCTTACACTCGTTGACGTTACAGCTCAACTTGAGCAACTCCAGCACACATTCATGAGTTGAGTTGGGTTATACGGTCTGACGGTGGACGGAATAGCTCAATTTGGGCTGAAATGGGAACGAGTGTAAGCCCCTGCCACTCCGCCGCGGCGCGCACGGCCTCGGCGTCCACGTCGGCGGCGAATAGGCCGAGAAGCCGCTCCGTGGGACCGCCGCTTGGGCCGCCTACCAGGGTCTGCCCACTGGTTCCCTTCTCCACTCAACCTCACACTGTAGTCACAATATACTAGTGTACCCGTACTCACTCACCCGCATCCTCCATTTTTACCTGGTTTTACGATCCTACCCTGTTCAGCTCAATTGAACCACCTTGGAGGGACAGCTGGAATGGTTTCTGGGGCGATGGTGAGGAGACGAATGTGAGGCCCTGCCACCGACGCCGAGCGACGCCCACTCGCGGTTCTTGCCGACCCCGCACTGTAGCGGCGCAAGGTGAATGTGAAAGCAGAATTCGAAAGCGGTTTATCATATTTCAGTTTTAAGAGCGTAATTCCAGGCGCTTTCAACGTGGGTTTGACAGGGTCAACCTGCACCGCCATACCGCACGACAGCTCGCCCGCGTCCGGGTGCAGCAGCCACCCGGCGATCCGCACATCCACCGCGGGACCCGCCACCGTCCCGATCAACCCGACGGCGGCGACGGCGAAACCGGCAGTGGTGACATCCGTGGCAGCGGCGGTTGCGGTGAGGGCCAGGGCGTTGGCGACGCCCATGGCGCGGAGTTGCGGCTTCAAATCCACCGTCACTTTCCTCGCCCTGGGGCCATACAGATACTGCTCGCCACATCAAAGGATGCCATTTAACTCATGAAATGAGAGTTCAGACAGTTCACGACGCGAGTCGATGACGTGACGAGCAATATGTGCCAGGCCCTACCTCGGCCCCTGGGTGGCGAGCACATCGCGAACCACCTCCCAGGGAATGCGAGTGCCCCGCTTGATGAAGCGGGCCGCGCCGTAGCCCGCCGCGTCCTCCTCCTCATCCTCCTCCACCGCAGCGGCCGCCACCGCCGCTGGCTTCGGCATGGAGATCTGTACGTAGAAGGTGGCGGTGGGGTTGGAGTCAAAAGCCAGCGCGATGCCCTCCGGGGTGTAGCGGCGCAAGTTGGAATTGAAAGCAAAGTTTGAAAGCAGTTTGTCAGATCTTAGTTAAAAAATCTGAAACCACAGGCGCTTTCAACACGGGTTTTGATACCGTCAACCTGCACCGCCCTACCGGGGCTGATGCGGCGCCGCGCTTGCCCGGGTGCAGCACGAAGGCGTAGGACGGCGCCGCGCGCCAATGTGCCACCAGCGCGGCGATAGCCGCCGGCTCCCGGACCACCATCGTGTAAGGCATGGTAGACACAGGTTATTGGGTTACATGTTTGTCGCCCTCTCGGACCATGAAGTTATTCTTGTAGCCCCTATACATGGCTCGCCACGTCATAGGAAGCCATGTAACTCACGAAACGAGGGGTGAGAATGGGTGTCGATGACGTGGCGGGTAATATGCGGTTGTCCCTACCACAGTGCCGCACGTGCTGGCGTTGATATCCAGCGCCGCGACGACCGCACCGTCATCCGCCACCCCCACCTCCGCCGCCGCCGCCGCCGCCGCCTCCTCGTCGTCGTCGTCGTCCAGGGGATCCGCCTTGGTGTAGCGGCGCGAGCTGGATTTGAAAGCAAAACTTGAAAGCAGCTCATCATATTATAGTTTCAAGCGCGTAATTCTAGGCGCTTTCAGCATGGGTTTCATAGGTCCAACCTGCACCGCCCTACCTTGGCTGCGGCGTCAAGCTCCCGCAGCTTCGCCGCGCTCTCCTCGCGCCAGGGCCGTAGGTTTAGGGTTTGGGGTTTAGGGCTTAGGGTTTAGGGCTTAGGGTTTAGGGCTTAGGGTTCAGGGCCGCACACTGCTTCACTATGAGTGAACAGGCGGGTCGAGCTGGAACGGGAACGAGGGGTCAGGCCAGGGAGGAGGATGCGGCAAGAGTGTGTGGGTACGCTGGTACAGTACGAGAAAACAGTGAGGCGTGAAGGCCCTACCTCGCGCGCGGTGCGCCGCTGCTCCGCACACAAGTCGCGCGCCCCCTTGACCCAGGGCCTTGCAGATGATGCTCGCCGCATCATTCAACGCATTTTGATCCCTAATTTCGTGGATTAAATGGCTTCCTAGGACATGGCGAGCAATCTATTGACTTCCAATTCTGCCTATGACTTGGCGAGCAATGATTGACAGGCCGTTCCTTGAGGATGATGTGCGCGGTGCGGATCTCGCTCTTCCCGTTGCCGCCCCGGCACGCCTGCAGGATGCCGGCCAGCTTCTTCTCGCACTTGATCTGCACGATCGCCTCGGGCGTCCTGAACCTGCTACAAGGGTCATGAAGAACAAACACTCGAACCCAAATTGAATCATGACTTACCTTGACGGTGAACGCTCATACAAAGGTGCGGAGGAGGAGGAGGAGGTTCGACGTCGGTGGAGTGCCTGTTCTCAATAAGCTGATTGGGGGGTATTTAATCAAAGTTTGGGGTATTCAAATTGGAGCTAGCGGTCGGTTGAAATTAAATGAAGAGCATAATCCCCCCTGCCCGGCGTTGTACAGCATGCGTGCGCGGGCGACGCCGATCATGGGGATGGAGGTGAGGCACAGGATCTCCTCCTGCGCCCCCGCCGTTATGCGGTCCTGCAGCCGCGTGATCAGCACCTCCAGGCAGGGGCTTAGCTCATCCATTCTTCAGCTCAACCTGAGCCGTTAATTGTCACTCACTCCACCCACGGACCCACCGTACGCCACAAAAACGTGCTTATGATGAGCCGAGACGTGGACGAGTGTACGCCCCTGCCTCCAGGTCCCCCCACCCCATGGGCCCGCACACCGCCGCCACCTGCCCCGCGTGCCGCGACGCCCACCGACAGGGTCACATAAGCTAGTTTAGGGGCTGGTGATTAGAGGATTAGTGGATTAGTGTTGGGGACTACGGTGGGTAAGTGACATAGGGGGGTTTAACCTGAGCTACTTTAAACTAGTTTAGGTGCAAATGCTTAGTGGGCTAGTTTAGAGGCGACAAGTATAATCCTGTGAGGCATCCTGTTAGGTGACGAGCATGATTCACGAATGCCAGGGAGCGAGCAGGATGTGGGGAGTGGTACAGACATAGTACGCGCAAACAGGCAGGACGCTGTGTGAGGCAAGGGAGGAGGATGCGGCGACGGCCCGACCTCGTCCTGCAGGCGCGTGAGCGCGGAGCGTTCCTCCCCAAAGGCCTTCACAATGTCCACAGGGTCACGCTCCGACACCACCTCGTGAAGCTGCAGCGCCTGCAGGAAGCGGCGGCATATCCGCCGCTGCGCCCGGTGCACCGCGGTCTTGTCCGTCACACAGGGGCTTACACGGCGTCGTCAATGCTTTCTCATAGTGCACTCGTTTACCCGTTCACACTCGCCGCATCCTCCTCCCTGGCCTGGCCTAGCTCCCTGGCCAGGCCAGGCGCTCCCTCTCCAGCTCAAGCTACGCCGTCGCAGCTGTACTTTCGTCCCTGTGTACACTGGCGACCATCCCAACTGAAAACCTCGATGAACTGGAAAGAGAACAGCATGGTGTGAGGCCCCGCCTTGACTTTCCTCTCCAGTATCCCCATCACGTACGACTCGCGGAGGCCCACCGCGTTGTAGCGGCGCAAGTTGGATTTGAAAGCAAAATTTGAAAGCGGTTTATCATATTTCAGTATTAAGAGCTTAATTCCAGGCGCTTTCAATGTGGGTTTGATAGGGTCAACGCACCGCCTCACCGCGTCCGCCACGCGCCGCTCGTGGCTCGACAAGCTGCCGTACACGCGCACCATTACGTCATCCTTAATGTAGCGGCGCAAGTTGAATTTGAAAGCAGACGTTAAAAGCAGTATATCACAATTTAGTTTCAAGCGCTTAGTTCCAGGCCCGTTTCAACTTGGGTTTCATAGGGTCAACCTGCACCGCCCTACCTTGAGCCAGCACCCGTCGTCCGTCGCGCGCGGGGCAACCGAGGCGCAGGGGGCACCGGCAGCCGCCGATGCGGCGGCGGCGGCAACGGGACCCGCTCCCGCTGCTTCCACCTTGACGGTTTCGACATTAGCGTCCATTTCGGCTGGCGGGTCGGGCGGCACGCACAGAAACAGCAGGTGCAGGTCTGTCTCCAGGATCAGGCACTGCCGCGCACGCTTGAGATCCTCCGAGTAGGGTCGGCCGGACAAATGATGAAATCGCCACGTCAACGGTCGGCACTTTAATCAGGAAATGAGCGTCGGGCAGGTGCTGCTTCATCCGCCACTGCTGCCGCCGTGGCTGCTGCTGATGATGTTGTACCGGTGCACTACGGCAATGTGGTGAATGTGGTGAAGGCCTGCCTCGATGGTCTTGGTGGCGCGGTCGGGCTCGAGGTGCGCGCCCGCCGCCGCGCGCCCCAGGGGCTGCGCCGTCCACTGCACCGCCGCCGCGTCCCACGCCAGAAACCCGCGCACCGCCAGCCACCTCAGCGCCTCCGTCGCCCCCTTCGCCACCACTTCTCAGGGCCACCACAGATTGGTCAAAAGTGTGTAAATGTGTGTGTGTGCATGCAAAATCAAACTAGGCTGAGCTGCTATCAGCGAACACACCTAGTCCACAGCACAGCATTGAGAAGCGAGCAAGATGAACCGTAGATTAGTGAGAAGTGGGGTGCTTTCTTTACCAGTGTGTACCGGGTCACATCGACAAATGATATTTTCCAGCGGATTACGGTTAAATGTGCTGAGCCTTGCCACGTCCTGAAAGTCGTTGAGGGCGTTGAGCAGAGTGCATTTGATGTAGCGCTTGATGTCCGCGGGCGTCTGGGTCATGCCGCACGCCACGGCCTCCAGCATCACCCGCCGCATCCCCGCCGCGGCGATGGTGGAGCTCAGCGCGTCGCCGTCCGACGTCAGCCGCCGCGCGATCTCGCCGGCGACTGCGGCCTGCGTCCTCGCCCCGACCACTTGAGTCCCGGGCACGTCTTTCTCAAGCGGACAAACGATGAACGCCTCTCCCGCTATGTAGAGTCAAACAAATTCTGCTCTCCGCGTTACTGATTGTCACTTGACTCACGTGGGTTTCACTCGAGATGTCAGGTGGATGGCGAGGCGAGCACTAACAGGTTGTCACGTAGGTTGAAACACAACGCGTCAATTCGCGACGTGAGGTGGATGACCAGGCGAGCGTTTAATTACAGGTTGTCACTTGACACACGACACAAGGGTCGAATTCGAGAGAGAGGTGGATGAGAGGTTGGAGGCGAGCATGATGCACGCGGCCCTGCCGACGTGTCGTACCCCGCGCGCCCCGCCCGACCGACCATCTGCTTGAGGTCGCGCGACGCCAGCAGGAACGACCGCTGGCTGGGCTTGTTGTAGCGACGCAAGTTGCATTTGAAAGCAAAGTTCGAAAGCGGTCCATCATAACTTAGTTATAAGAGCATAGATCCGGGCGCTTTCGACACGGGTCTCATCGGTTCAACCCGCACCGCCTCACCTTGTACATGTAGGCCTGGCGGATGATGACCCGGCGCGCGGGGAGGTTGACCCCGGCGGCCAGGGTGGACGTGCAGCACAACACCCGCACGGCGCCGGACTTGAACGCCTCCTCCACCATCGACCGCTCCTCGGCCATCAGCCCCGCGTGGTGCCGGGAGGTAGAGCCAGACATGGGAGAGTGTCTGGTGCCTGGTCTGTACTCCGTACTAGATGTAGTACTTCGTAACATGTAGTACGGTTGGAATTTGGTGATTCGGCCCAAAGACACATATATTTGGTGATTTGGCCAAAACTCTGACGGTACTACAAATAAAGCTCTGTACTACAGAGCAGACCAGGCACTAGGTGGTGTGTCGTGCCAGACACAAGGGAGTCTAGGTGGTTTGGCTGATCCTTCAACCTATTCAGCTTTTCCAGGCACAAACACGTCCAAACGAACATTGGATGGCGATGGACGGCCCTGCCAGGCTACGCCCGCCGCCGCGCACGTCGCCAGCCTGTCGTCCGCGGCGTTCAGCTGCTTCAGCTCGTGCGCTATGTCGCTCTCGGGGAGCCCGACGTTTCGGGTCCGGGGCCACTCTTTTACGTGGAAGCTCGACTCAAGCAACTTCGATGATTGAGGAGCTCAGTTGGCATACCTTGAGAAGTTTTAGGGACCAAAAAGTCTCATGTTGAGCTGAAGCGGTACAGGTACACGATGAGCAAACAGTCAGTTGATACCGCGCTTGTATTGGAACAGAGAGGTGTAGAGGAGGAGGAGGCGGATGTGTAGATATACGCGATGAGCAAACAGTCAATTGAGAGCGGGCCTTGGATGAAGATGAGGCCCTGCCGACGTTTCGCAGTTTCTTGGCCAGCGCCACCGCCGTGTTCTCGCACATCTTCCGCGTGTTGCAAAACACGATCACCTGCCCGTAGGGCCTGGCAGATAGTGCTCGCCACCTCATCCAACGCATTCTGAAACCTCGTTTCATGGGTCAAACGGAATCCTATGACGTGGCGAACAATATACAGAATCCTATGATGTGGCGAGCAATATCTGGCAGGCCTATACTTGTCGCCCCTAAACTAGCCTACTAAGCACTAACCCCTAAACTAGCTTAAACTAGCTTAGTTCAAGCCCCCCTAATTGACTAACCCGCTGTAGTCCCCCATACTAAGGCACTAAGCCACTAACCACTAGCCCCTAAACTAGCTTAAACTAGCTTAGTTTAACCCCCCCGGTCGCTAGCACTAGCTTAGTTTGACAAGCATAGGCAGGCCCTACCTGACCGACGCGGCGCCCGGTCTCCTCCGCGTTGCCGTCCAACGTGTAGCGGCGCAAGCTGAAGTTGAAAGCAAGACTTGAAAGCAATTCATTATGTTAGAGTTTCAAGCGCTTAGTTCCAGGCGCTTTCAACGTGAATTTCATAGGTTCAACCTGCACCGCCCTACCAACGTCTCCTGCGCCAGCTGTGCGATGAGGTCAATCTCATTTCCTTCGCGCAGCGTCCGCTGCAGAGTCAGCAGCGAGTCCGCCGCCGGCGCCGGCGCCGGCACCAGAGCCAGCGGGCCAGCTTTGACCTCGGCGTTGGCCGGGACATTCGGGTCATCGTCCCCCCCGAACTCGCCCGCCACCGTCTCCCCCGCCTTGCCCGTCTCCGCAGCATCCATCGCGATGTCATCCGTTCGTTGAGGGGCGGAGGAGGAGGAGGAGGAAGAGGAGGAGGAGGACAGGGCGTGAACCTCTCTGCCCACAGTGACGAAGACGTCGAGCGGCACAGGGCGGAAGTCAGTGACGTACAGCTCGGCGGCCAGCCACCGGGCGAGGCCGTCCACGTTGGGCAGCGTGGCGCTCATGCCGATGATCAGGGGCTTACTCTCGTCCACTTTTCGGCTCAACTTAAGCGCTTTCTGTGGGATGAGGGGTGCCTTTAGGGGTTGTTTAGGGGGTGCTTGGGGGGTGGTGCGGGGCATCAGGGGGTATTTGGGTTGTACATTGTGTCAGAAACGACTCAGGATGAGCTGAAAAGTGGACGAGTGTAAGCCCCTGCCGATGACCTGCAGGGTGGGCGGCGCCGCGCAGGGCTGCGACCCACCGCCAGGGGCTTACACTTGTTCCCATTTCAGCTCAACTTGAGCTCTTCCGTCCACCGTAAAACCCGGCTTACCTCATGAATGTGTCCTGGACTTTCTCAAGTTGAGCTCTAACGTGGACGAGTGTAAGCCCCTGCCCGCCGCTGCCGCAGCTCAGCGGGATCAGGTGGTCGTGCAGCGCCTCTCCGTCTGAATCCGGTGCCGGGCTGCCTCCCTTGGCCGCGCCCGGGCTGCCGGCGCCGGCACTGCCGGCGGCGAACAGCAGCTTGGTCATCATCAGCTCCAGCGGATAGAGCCGGACATAAACGGGTATAGACGGGTACAGACCGGATAAATACGGATGTAGACGGGTACAGACGGATACAGATGGACGTAATGTTGAACTCATCATGGAATGTCATGGAACTCAACGAACGAGGGTACGAATGACAATATGTTTGAATGACGTGGCAGGCACGGGCATGATCCGCGGGCGGCATACCAGCGTGCCGCCGCGGTGGTCGTCCTGCACCATGTGCAGCTCGTCCACCACCACCACGGCCAGCTCGCCGATGTGTAGCGGCGCAAGTTGAAATTGAAAGCAAACGTCGGAAGCAGTTTAGCATATTATAATTTCAAGCGCTGAAGCCGTAGGCGCTTTCAACACGGGTTTTGATACCGTCAACCTGCACCGCCCTACCGATGCGCTCCTCCTCGATCAGCTTCGTCACGATGTCGTTCGCCTTCTCGGGCGTCGCCACGATCAGCCCGCCAGGCCCGCCTATGGATAGAGACAAGACAAGTTCACATTGCCCACCACATCATAGGATGCCCGCTACGTCATGGGATGCCCACGCGTCATTAGATGCCATTCAACTATTAAAGAAAATCAGGCTTGCAAATGCGTCAGATGACGTGGCAGCAAATATCTGCGAGTCCCCAGTTCAAGGTGTTGGTGGTAGATAGACAAGCGGATATTCCCCGCCGCATCATCGACACTGATTGTGAACCCTGATCCATTGAGTAACATGGCATTCTATGACGTGGCGAGCGACATCTGCCCGGCCCCACCGCGGGGCGGCAAGCCACCGCCGCGCCCGCCGTAGAACTTGCGCACCTCGATCCCCATGGGTTTGAGCATACGCGTCAGCTCCTCCGCGCGTTCCTGCCACGAGGGTCATGCACGGACATGTGTTAAGGGTTTAAGGTTTAGGGTTTAGGGTTTGTTATTTTAGGGTTTAGGGTGTAGGGTTAATCCCACGGACATGTGTGCGCCCGGTGACGTCAATGGAGGTGTACTGGGTAAAACGACCGTGTCGAGCGGTGTGGTGTTAGGGCATGTTTTTTGCCCCGTGACATCAATATAGGAGCACTAGGTACAATGACCTTGTTCAGTGGTGCTGTGTTGGTCGAATTACCACGCTGATTTGGACAGCTGATATGGATGGGATCACCCCCCTGCCTGGCACAGCGACACGAAGGGGAGCACCACGAGCGCCAGACAACCGCCGCCGCCGCCGCCGCCGGCACCGAGCAAGAGGCGCGTGGCGACCAACACTTCGGCCACCAGCGACTTGCCTCCGCTGGTGGGCGCGCAGTACACCAGGTTCGCGGTGTGCTCTCGCACCCCCTCGACCGCCAGGCACTCCGCCTGCCACGGGTACAGCGACGTGATGCCCGTGTCGTAGGGCCAGATAATTACTCATTTCCTCGTCACAGGATGCCAGACAACTCAAGAAACATGGTCTAGAACACGGTCAGTCCCACGAATCTACGAAATTTCGTCGAGACGGGCTCCCACTTTCGTATGGCCAAATCACGAAGTCTGCCAGTGCCGATCCCAACACGAATTGCTCGTACGAAAGCTTTCGTATGGGCAAGTCGAATGCGCCCGATCCCTGCGCGAATTGCCCATACGATCGCAAAGTGGGAGCCGTCTCGACGAAATTTCGTAGATGCGAGGGACTGACGGTGTATGACGTAGCGAATTGAATTTAGACGGCGCTGGCAGGCGCAGACAAAGGGTGTAGTTACCCAGGGTTGCACCGTGTATTCTGGCGGAGTGGGGAGCTAATTATGGATAATTGGACGCGTAAACATTCTCCATCTAACGAAACATGTTTTGCTCGTCCCTGCCTTGTTGCGGTAATGCTGCACCAGGGGGGCTGGGAGGCCGAAGCTGTCGAGGTGGAGTGACAGCGACGGTGGTGAGGGCGGCGGGGGGGGCGAGGCCGGCGGGGGGGAGTGCGAGGGCGAGTGCCTGGGCTGGGCGCCACGCTTAGAGCCTGGCAGAAATTGGCAGAAAATCGTCAAACTGTCCATCAACACATTTTTAACGCTCGTTCATTGAGTCAAATGCCACTCGCCTGATGTTGTGAGCATTGTCTGCCAGACCCTACCCGCTGTTGGCGATTTCCCGATGGGGCGTGGGGAACAGAGCGAGAGGGCGCGCGGGCGAGGGCGCAGGGTGGGGGTGTACCGGTACACTATGCTGCTGCAGCAGCTGCTGCTGCTGCTGGAGGTGTACCGGGAGGAGGGGCCGGGAGGGGGGACGGTGGTGGTCGTGTACATGCTGCTGGTGCTGCTGGTGTACCGGTGCACTGTGCTGCTGCTGCTGCTGCTGCGCTGGTGCACTGTTCTGGTGGTGTAGGCGGTGTAACGGTGCACTGCCGCCGCCGCCGCCGCCGCCACTGCCGCCACCTCTTCCACCTCCTATTACACCTCCGCTCCCTCCACCACCGCTACCTCTGCCGCCGATTCCAGCTCCGCCTCCTCCGCCAACGCCAACGCCGCCACTGTGCTGTTGTTGCGGGTGCTGCGGTGGCGGGTGCTGCAGGGACGGCGTGGGGTAGCTGTCTCGCCTGCCGCTGCCGCCCCCCTCCCCATCCATGCTCTCCCTTCCATACCCCGTGTGGTAGAGAACGCAACACCAGTGTACCTGTACATATCGAACAGTGG
>Ga0307489_10000760_pt1 | contig 20317 bp, 32 predicted proteins | sample SB12metaG_FD_202247 | JGI IMG/M metagenome (GOLD analysis project Ga0307489, IMG submission 202247) | Sea-ice brine microbial communities from Beaufort Sea near Barrow, Alaska, United States - SB 1.2 | ecosystem: Environmental > Aquatic > Marine > Coastal | place: USA: Alaska | collected...
GAGCGGCCTTGCACTGCGGGCACACTTTGAACTCCTTCATGAGCCCCACGACCTGGCTGTAGCGGCACATGTTGCATTTGAAAGCAGCGTTTGAAACCAGTTCATCATATTGTAGTTTCAAGCGCTGAAACCATGAGCGGTTTCAAAACACCCTGCACCGCCCTACCTGGCACCCGTCGTTCAGGCAATGCGTGTGCCCCTCCACGTAGCAGCGCAAGTTGAAACTGAAAGCAAAGTGTGAAAGCGAATCATCATCGTTTAGCTTGAAACACTGAAACCAAGCGTGGTCACCCCGGGGTCAACCTGCACCGCCCTACCTCCCGCGCCTCCCGGCGGAACGTGTCGAGCGTGCTGCCGAGCGGATGTTGTCCCCAACGCATAGGGTCTGCCGGAAGTTGCTCGCCACGTCACCCAACGCAGGTTGAACACCCGTCTCTTACGTTAAATTCAGTGTCGGGGTCTGGTATCGAGTGTATGGTATCGAATCCCGTTCGACCAATCAGCACCCTCAATTTCGAAACACCTCCCGACTAAATCGCCGGAAGTCCGACCGGGTCGCGATCCTTGAGTGAATGTACCCTCGGTTTCGAGGAGATAAGGGATACTAATAACCCCGACACTGAGTTTAAGGAACACCCTATAACGCGGCGGGCCTGGCGGATCTTGCTTGCCAAGTCACCCAACGCAGTTCGAACCCCCGTCTCTTGAGTTACATGAGACCCCATGACGTGGCGAGCTACATCCGCCGGGCCATACCTCCGCACCCAGTGCACCACGTCGGTCAAGACATCCGGGGGCACATCGTGACCCTCCATGACCCCGACCGGTATGGTCACCCCGGGTCCGGCGCCCTCCCCCACGTAGGGACTGATGGACATTGCTCGCCACGTCATGGGATGGGCCCAACTCATGAAACGCGGATTCAACATGGGGACTGATGGATATTGCTCGCCACGCATAGGATGCCATGTAGCTCAAGAAACGAGGCGTCAACATGCGGTGGTCGATGACGTGTCGATCACTATCCATCAGTCCCTACCCCCGCATACCCAAGCTCGCAAGCGTGGCGGCCCGTGTTTTAGTGGCGCAAGTTGAATTTTAAAGCAACATTTGAAAGCAATGTATCCATATTATAATGTCAAGCGCTGAACCCACATGCGCTTTGAGGACGGGTAGTCCCTCGCATCGACGACATTTGGTCGATACGGCTCCCACTTTGCAGTCGTATGGGCAAGTGACGTAGGGATCAGGCGCATGTGACTTGCCCATACGAAAGCTTTCGTACGAGCAATTCGTGTCGGGATCGGCACTGGCAGACTGGGCGAACTGGCCATACGAAAGTGGGAGCCCGTCTCGGCCAAATTTCGTAGATTCCTGGGACTGACGGGTTCAGACAGTCAGCCTGCACCACCTAACCGCAGGGATGTCGAGACCCTCCATGAGCGTGGTGACCCCGGCGACCTCCCAAACATAGGGACTGATGAATAGTGCTCGCCACGGCATAGGATGTCAGTTAAATCCAGAAACGAGGGTTCGAGATCAGCTTGATGACGTGGCGAGCACTATCTAGCAATCCCTACATTCACATGGCCGAGCTCGCGGGCGCAGGGACGGTCCATGTACACGGCATAGGGACCCTCCACAATTCGGCTTAATATCAACACTTTACGTGGGATACGCTGGGTGCTTGCAGGGTTTCGGTGACAAAAACTGCTCAGGGTGAGCTGAGAAGTAGTTGACGATGGAGGGTTTAGGGTTTAGGGTTTAAGGTTTAAGGTTTAGAGTTTAGGGTTTAGGGTTTAGGGGTTAGGGATTAGGGTTTGGGGTGTAGGATTTAGGATGTCAGACCCTGCCACGGCGTAGGCTAGTTTCATGCACGAGATGGATTCGCCGAAGTCATCGCCGATGTCGGCCGCCTTGCGGAGCCACTTCATCGCCTGCCGCTTGCTCCGCTTCACACCGCGCCCCAGGGCCTGGCAGATGATGCTCTTAGGGTTTAGGGTTTAGGGTCTAAGGTTTAAACCCTATGAACTCAAGGCCTAAACGGCACGTCATGTGTCGCTATTTATCGCAAGGATAGATCATCTAAGTCGACTCAAGGCTCAAAGCTCAAGGAGAGAGGAATATGCCGATTTCGGTGTATCACCCGTGTGAGATGCCCATACACAGTTGCGGGCAAGGCGTCAGCGCTCCGCGCGAGAAAGCGGGCGCCGGGTTGACTGTCCATATAGAGGTGCGGACAGAGCGTCAGCGCTCAGCGCGGGAAGCAATATACCGAAATCGGCCTATTACAAAGTGGGTGATGACGTGGCAGGCTTGGGCGCGATCTGCAACGGCCCTACCGCGGCCGACAACGTAACAATTGCGGATGTTATTCGCCGCGTGGATGTCGCCGGCGTCTAGGAACTGACGGATAGTGCTCGCCACGTCATAAGATGCCATTTAATTCCAGAAACGAGCGTTTCAAGGGGGGACTGATGGATAGTGCTCGCCACGTCATAGGATGCCGTGTAACTCAAGACACGAGGGTGCCAAATGGGGACTGATGAATAGTGATCTCCACGTCATAGGATGCCAGATGACTCAATAAACGAGGGTTCAAACTGCGTGCCGATGATGTGGCGAGCACTAGCCATCAGTCCCTACCGGCGGCGGCCGCGAGCGTGTACCACTTCACCGCCCCCTCGTAGTCCGGCGCCGCCACGCCCTGCCCCTGGTCAAGACACGTTCCCAGAGCGAACATTGATTTCGGCAACCCGGCCTCGGCAGCCATCGTGATCCACTCCCCAGTGTAGCGCCGAAAGCTGAACTTGTAGGCAAATATTGAAATCAATTTGTGACATATTTCAAGTCTCTAGCGATTGGTTCCAGGTCCTTTCAACACAGGTTTCATCGGTTCAATGTTCAAGCGCGTAGTTCCAGGCACTTTCAACATGGGTTTCATCGAGTCAACCTGCACCGCCGTACCACGGCTTCGAAACGGTCGTTCCGCACGTGGAAGATCTCCCCCAACGCGTGCATGGCGTAAGCGTGCCCTTGCTCAGCAGCCATCTCCAGAAGAGCGATGCCCTGCTCTGCCCAGGGTTGCCACCCGCAACTATTATCTAATGATTTACAATAGCATTAGAATAGTGCCCTTTGATACGGCCTCAAAACCTTACATAGTTGAGGGTGTGTCCGCTTCAAATGGCGGAGGGGGGTGGTTGATGCTCACTTTGTGAAGCGCCTTGGGGCTCGTTGAACGTTGAAACACACAATTTAGCATTTCATGGTCAACAGGTGACCACATCGTTGCGTAACGGTCTGGTGAGCGACTGGGACGTGTGCGATGCGCAGTGCCAACCCTACATGCGCCTGTTGTGATTCGCCGGCCGAACCCAGAGGCTTGCCCGCGGCTCCCTCAGCTGTACCCATCATCCAGATGCCTCTACGGAGGGACGCAAGTTGAATTAGAAAGCACAGTTGAAAGCAGGTCATCATGTCATAGTTGCAAGCGCTTAGTTCCAGGCGCTTTCAGTTAAAACCAGCCTAATCAGGGCGCAGCAGGAGTTACACTCTCGCTGCGTCAGGGTTAGGCACCCTTTTAATCTGGGTGTGGGGTAGATAATGCCCTTGCTGCACTCCGGTTGGCACCAGCCTAATCAGGGCGCAGCAACGCAGTTTGATCGGTCCAGCCTGCACCGCCCTGCCGATGCTATATTGAGCGTTCCGGTCACCAGCGCCGGCCTTCTTTACCACCGTCTCGAGTCCGAGCGATTCAACCAGCGTGTTGTGGTTTTCGGTTTGGGTGGACCAATCGCGGAGCAGCGGGTCCAAGTTCGCCTGCATGGCGCGAGCGCCGGCGGCGATTCCATTTCCACTTCCTCTTCCTCCTCCTCCGCCGCCGCTTCCTCCTCCTCCGCCGCCGCCTCCTCCTCCTCCTCCTCCTCCGCCTCCCCCACCTCCGCCTCCTCCTCCTCCTACTCTTACTCGTCTTCCTCCTCGTGTGCCTCTACCGCCATCATCACCGCCAGCAGCTCCCGCGCGCCCCGCGGCTCCCGCGGGAGCAAGCGGGCGCTTGGCGGCATCGCGCTCAGCCTTCCGGCGCTCTTGCCGCGACGGCGGCGCCATCTCACGGAACGAACAACCGACGACCGAGACACTACCGCGACCGGCTCACTACCTTGGACGCGAGGAAAACTGCTCGTAAAGAAGACAAAACGACCCTGACGTCGTCGCAAATCGGCCGAGTTTTAAGCACCCACGCTTGGCGCCAGGTGACGGCGGAGGGCGGGCCGACGCGCGGAGGGTCGCATGACACGTTCGGGCGTCCGTCGAGGAGAGCGCTGTCGCTGTCGACGCGGGGCGCACGTACGATACTGCTATTCGGGCGTCGGCGGGAGACTCATCGGTGAAGCTTCGTTTGACCCCCCACCGGATCTGCACAGGAATATCCCAATGGGTGCCCACTGTGCCCACCGCCACCGCTGACGTGGACGCCCAACAATCGCATCCAACGCCCCGCCGCTCACTACACACGACGCGCTGCTTCCGCCATGCAGTTCCCCGCCGTCGCCGCCGCCGCAGTCGCCGTCGCCGCCGCCGCCGCCGAGCCCTACCCTGCCCGCTACTTCGTCCGCCTGGCGGGTGAGGTTGACGAGGACGAGTTGTTGGACGAGAATGCGATTGGCCCGGCCGGTATGACCTGGCTAAGGGAGACGGGGCTCTCAACCTACCCGTCGCCGCCTCCCCCCGCCTCCTCCTCCGCCGCCTCCTCCGCCGCCTGGTCCTCATCCTCTCCCGTCGGATCGTCCGCCCACGTCGCCGTAGCTGCCGCCGCCGCCGCCGCCGCCGGGTCATCCCCTGCCCGCCGCGTTCTGCGCCTGTCGGGGGACGTTGACGAGGCTGACATTGTGGGCGCTATAGGCATCGCCGGCCTGAGCTGGCTCCGGGTAGGGGCTGGCGGACAGTGCTCACCACGTCATAGACGGCGACCGCCTCCGCGGCAGCCACGCAATCCATCGCCGACGCCGCCGCAGTCCAACACGCAGCCTCTGTCATCATTTTCGCCGGCGTAAACCAGCGCAGAGAATTTCGGTTCACACTGATCGTATTGAATGAACCCCCCCCCTCTCAAGCTCATAGGATGCCTTTCAACTCGAGAGGAAAGGGATCACATCGAGTTTGTTGACGTATAGCGAGCAGTATCTGCCAGGCTCTCGCTGCGGGAGAAGGGGCTGGCTACGTACCCGTCGCCTCTGCTCGGGGGCGGGCTGCTCGAGAGGCTGCCCGAGGTCTTTCGCAAGGAGGTGCTCGAGCGGCTGGATCCCACGGACCGCGCGTTGTTCTCGCGAGCCGGGGGGGCGTGCCGGGCGGCGGTGGTAGACTCCCGCCTGTCGCGCGCGGGAAGGAGCGCGAAGGTGCCGCTCAGGACCCGGAAGTTCGTCGGGTCCGTCGCGATGCTGCAATGGGCGAATGAGAACCGGTGCCCGTGGAACGAGCAGACGTGTGCGGATGCGGCGGGGGGGGGGCGCCTGGAGGCAGGGGCTTACACTCATTCACTTTTCAGCTCATCCTGGGCGCATTTTATGGGGTAGGGGTTGCGCGTAAGGGTTGTGTAGCCCGTGTTAAGGGGGTCTTAGGGGGTGTCGAGGGTGTGTAGGGTGATTTTGTGTGACAGACACGGCTCAAGTTAAGCTGAGAAGTGACCGAGTGTAAGCCCCTGCCTAGAGGTGCTGCAGTGGGCACGGGCGAACGGCTGCCCGTGGGATGAGACCACAGTAGGGCGGTGCAGGTGCAGGCTGATTCCACGATAACCCAGGGTTGACCGCGCTTGCTTTCTGCGCTGGTTGAGCCCAAGATTTCCCCGGGTTGACAGCGGTTGGTTTCCGCACTTGAAGCTGACATTTGTTGAAGTGCTCTCAAGTTGTGCTTTCAATTTCAACTTGCGCCGCTACACCACGGTGGCCTACGCCGCTGAGGTAGGGCCATGCAAGTTTACCCCTGGTTGACCCCATGTTGTCCCTTGGTCGACCCCAGCTTGACCCCAACTTGACCCCAGCTTCACCCCAGCTTCACCTCAGCCTCACCCCGGCTTCACCCCAGCTTTACACCAGCTTGACACCCGGATTGCCCCGGGTTGACCGCTCTCGCTTTCGGCGCTTGAAGCTCACATATGCTGAGCCGCTTTCAAACTTTGTATAATTTTTTTATTTGCGCCGTTACATCTCGGGCGGGCACCTGGACGTGATGGAGTGGGCCGTGCACGCGCAGTGGTAGGCCGGTGCAGGTCAATCCTATCAAACCCACGCTGAAAGCGCCTGGAACTAAGCGCTTGAAACTAAAATATGATAAACCGCTTTCAAATTTGTCTCAATTCTGCTTTCACATTCAACTTGCGCCGCTACACAGTGGGGGCAACAACATACCCGTAGCCAAAACCTCAACCTCCCCGTTGCCTTCTTGAGCATTTGAGCTACCCGATGTACCCATAAGTGCCGAATAGCCGGTGGCACTAGTCGCTGAGACTTAATACAGCTGTACTTTGATAGACGGCTTTACTATAGTGTGCGAAATTTTGTCATGCGAGTTACCGAGTTACCGAAAGCTCCCAGCCCTGCTGGGTGGTGCATTATATACGGGTGAGGTTATGATGTGCGGGCTCAATACCATTTGTGCATTAGCCTCTGTAGCTAACTAGGGTGTCTTCAGCGTAGTCTTTAGTCTGTCATTGAGAAGCAAATGATATTTAGGATGCAAAATTAATTCGGTGAGTGCGCAGTGCGGGTCGTACGAGGGACGTGCCTCTTAACATGTCGTCGTCGACAGCAAACCTGTTGCTGCGCAGGTTCTTGTCTACACTCGTCACTCGCACACATTCCCATACCTCCATGCCAGCCCCTCCATTGGTCCATGTTGACCACATGTCACAAGGTAGCCATTTCATCAGTCCAGATCGTTCGCTCGTCAAATGGGAGCCACTCCACTGGTCCTCTGGTGCAAGGTGGACGGTGCAGGCACCCAATCCGCACTTGTTCGAAGCCAAATCCAGATACGCTAAGGTACAGTAAACCCTGAACCCTGGAATCTGAATAACCCTACACCCGACGTCATACGACAATCAGGTGTGCGAACAGAATTGAACTGAACGTGGAGTGCGAGGTGTCCCATTCCCATCAGCGGCCCCCCCACCCCGGAATGCCTGCCCTGATGCAGCCGCCCGGAGGCACCACCACCCTGCAGTTGTTCGGCGATGGCTCCGCCGCCGCCTCGGGGTCGGGCCATTCCCCGGGGCCGTCCCCGGTGCTGCACCTCCAGAGCCCCAGTAAATTCTGGACGGCGGAAGCAGCGGGTGAGAAAGCGAAGTCGGAGCTCCCCAGCGCCAAGTCGTTCGAGAGGACCAAGCTGGAGCTGTTCTCTTCCCTCGCGGCGTGCGGCGACGAAGGTGCGTCAACGCACGCGTACCTGGACAAACTCGCGAACCGCTCCGGACCCCGCGTTTCTGCGCCTCACGAAATTACATCCCAAATAAGTGCCCATTTTCCTTATTGCGTGCCCAATATTTCCCGCCCCCCGGCCCATTGCCACACGTGGAAGCGTCGCTCTCGCACGGGGTTCACGACGAAGCCTGGTGCCTCCCTACACGCGCGGAAGCGTCTGGGTCTCTCGCTCGCTCTCGCCCCACGGCCACTGCGACTTGCAGTGTGATATCTACCCCGCGTTATCCGGCGTCGCTCGGCGTGGAGGGAGGGCGTCCCGCGGCCGAATGCGAAACGCTCTCCAACTGACCTCCTCCCCGCCCTCTGCGTCCCCAACAGCGTCGCTCATGCGGCTGCTGCAGCACAAGCTGTCGCTACTGGCGCAGGGCCAGAGCCTGGCCGCTGACCCCCGCGCGGCGCCGCACGCGCCCGCCGCCGCTCGCCCGCGGTGAGGCCTGTGGCAGACATGTCAGCCACAACATCGATACGTCAAGAAGGAACCATCCTTCCTTTCTAGTTTGTCAAGTAGAGTACCAACATATCTCTCCATCCTATGGACATGGCGAGCAATGTCTGCCAGGCTGTATTCCACGGCCCGACGGCGCTGCGACCAACGCCGCGATCGCCGGCCTCGGCGTGTTCGGCGCGGCGACCAACGCGTCGCAGCTGTGGGTAGAGGCTTACACTCGTCCACTTTTCAGCACAACTTAGCCACTTTTTGTGGGATACGGGATGCTTTGGGGAGCTTCAGTGATGGACAGGACTCAGGTTGAACTGAGAAGTGGACGAGTGTATGCCCCTAGCTGTGGGCCACTGACGACGGCAGCGACCATGTGCGCAACATGTGCGAACGTGTGCGCGAGATTCTGGCGGCGCGCGGCGCCCGCGCCATGTGCGGCCTGCTGCGCATGTTCAAGCGCCTCGATATCAACGGCGACAACAAACTGTGCCTTGAAGAATTCTCGGACAGCATGAAGGTGGGGCCGGAAGATGATGCTTCCCCACGTCTGAGGTTGCCTTTCAAGTCATGAATCGAGGGTTTGCAACGCGATGGATGACATGGCAAGCACTGGGACACTATGTGGTGAATGGGCGGGGAACGCCGGTACTCATGCGGTGGATGACCTGGGGAGCACCGGTACACTATGTGGCGGATCATGCGGTGAGCACCGGTACACTGGATGACGTATGACGTGGCTCCGCATGTTCTACCCCGGGGCCCTGCACCAAGTATCTGCTGGGGGAATCCATGAAGACGTATGAGATCCGCGCGCTGTTCCAGTTCTTCGACACCGACTGCAGCGGCACCATCAGCAAGGCGGGGCTCCACTATTTGGCCAGATGACTATATGGCCATGTCTCTATTTGGTCAGGTGTCCATATCGCCACATTGTAGGGGGGGCATGCCTGAGTGCTTGGTCAGGTGCAGGTTGAACCGATGACGCCCATGTTACAAGAAACTGGAAGGAAGCGCTTGAAACTAGCTCTAAAATATCATGAACTGCTTTTGAGTTTTGCTTACACATTCAACTTGTGCCGCTACAGCAAGGAGGAGTTCATCGCGGGGGTTCGGGGGCAGCTCAACGCGGGGCGCCTCGCCCTGGTGGACGCGGCTTTCAAGGCAGGGCCACGCATGCCACCTCAACTCCCAACCAATCCATCAAGCAACCATCCACGCAACCAACCAACCAACCAACCAACCAACCAACCAACCAACCAAACAACCAAACAACCAAATAACCAATCAACCAAACAACCCCAAACAAACAAACAACCAACCAACCAACCAACCACCCAAACAACCAAGTACCCAAACGAACAAACCGATTTGCGGGCGCGCACCCTGCTCGCCGATAATGGACCGGGACGGCAGCGGCATACTGGACCTGGACGACCTGATCGGGCGGTACAGCGGGTCCGAGCACCCGGACGTCATCGCCGGCCGCCGCACTGAAGCCGAAATTCTGCGGGAATTCCTGGACACGTTCGACGGGGGTGTCAAGGCAGGGGGGTCATTGAGAACGAGCACTCCACCGCCGCTGCATCGACGAATCAAGTGCGTGCGTCTATATGAGCATTCACCCTGAAGGCAAGTCATGCTTCGATGGCAGTTCGAGTGCTTGTCCTCAATGACCCTGCAGCCTCATTCACCCTGCAGGTAGATCATGCTCCGATCTCAGTCTGTGTGCTTGTTCTCAATGACCCTTTGGCGAGGACGGCAACGTGACCCAAGACGAGTTCCGCGCGTACTACACCAACATCAGCGCGTGCATCGACGACGACGACTACTTCGAGCTCATGATGCGCAACGCCTGGCACATCAGCGGCGGGGAGGCAGGGGGTGTATTGAGAACAGGCACTCGACCGACAATGAATCGACGAGCCTCCTCCGCGCGTCTTTATGAACGTTCACGCTGAAGATAAGTCGTGTTCCGAGCTCGGTTAGAATGCTTGATATCAATGGCCCTCGTCCGAGGGTTGGGCCGCCAACACCACGTGCAAGCGCGTGCTGGTGACGCACCGCGACGGGCGGCAATCCGTGGAGGAGATCAGTAACGACTTCGACATCGACGTCAAGGACCGCGAGACGGCGGGGCCTGACCGAATGTCAAAACCAAGCCTCAGCTTTCGAACCAGAGTTGGTTCATGATGGAGGTCGGTCTTCCACTTTGTGACCACACTCCAAACTCGACGAATACTGAGTTCGGACATGTAAGCCGACGTGACCAAAGTCTGAACTGTGGTGACGAAGTGGAAGGCCACCGTCTGGTACGGTACACGCCAATAATGATCTCCTTTATCTAATCGTGTGAGGCCCTGCGGGACGGTGATGAAGTGGCTGCGGGAAAACGGGCACGACCCCATCGCGGTGAGCCTCAACGGCGACACCAACCACCGCGCCCCCGCCAACGTGAAGCCCCCGCCCCCGCTCTCCTCCCACCAAAGCCCCACTCCGCGGAGCACACCGGCAGCGGCAGGGGTATTAAGAACAAGCACTATACCGACGTTGAAGCGACGACCTCCTCATCCACGCGTCTGTATGAGCATTCACTTTTGACGTAAGTCATGCTCCGACATCGGTCGAGGCTTTGTTCTCAATGACCCTCCTGCCAGAGCCCGCGCAGTGCACCGGTACAACAGCCGCAAACTGACCGGGGCCCCGCGGGCACTCCCAGTGAACGCGTCACTCCCAGCAAGGTCACCCCCAGCAAATTCCAGCCGGTGATCTTCTAATCAGCGTCACTTCCGCGTATGTACGGAGGCACCTGACGTTTGCACTGCCCCCCCTGCCCATTGTCTATTGACTTCCGATTTCTGACAGTCTGACTTCTGATGCTCGACGCCACCAGGAGAGGAAGTTGGATTGACTCGTCGAATAGTCGAAGCTCCCTGTTTACATCCCCCTCAACCATCCCTATTTTATATATCCCTGACACTTCAGAAGCCTGACATTGTTAGTTAGCGCGCGTATTGCATAGCAGCAGAGAGAGATTAGGCATTGTAAATAAAATCTCTCTCGTCTAATTATCAACCCCGGTTATATGTTAAACCCCGTTATATACTGAATCCCCTACATCCGCCCGCCGCCGTCGCCCTATTCCGCTCAACGAATCTCCGCGGACAGTCCGTACGCTTCCTCTGCCGGTGGCCTAAACTCGCCACCCAACCCCGCCGCCGCTGCCGTCTCTGCTGACAGTCCAAACTCTTCCGCAGCCGCCGGTGCCGCCGCCGCGGATTGGTTGTTCTCCTGCTCACCACCCGCCGACGTACCCGCCATCGACGACCAGAAGCCCCCGCCAAACCCGCCGGTGCGCGGCGCGGGCGTTGGGCGGTCGTCGTCGTCGATGCTCTCCACGCGCGCAGGGCGCGCCGCTGCCGCCGCGGCAATTGGAGCTGCCGCCGCTGTCTCTGCCGCCATACCGTACTCTTCCGATGGAGTATACCCTGCACCCGCACCTGCCGCCGCCGCTGCCGTAGTCTCCACCGACAGACCGTACGCTTCCGATGGCTCATACCCGCCTCCCGTCGTCGCCGCTGCCGCTGCAGTTGTTCTCGCCGACGGTCTGTACTCTTCCGATGGCACATACCCGGATGGCGCCGGCGCCGGCGCCGCACCCACCTTATCCCCCTCGGCGCGGGTGATGGCGTCCAGATTCCCGCGCTGCAGCGTGTTTGCCAGTAGCAGAGCGCGCGGCGCGATCTGAAGCGGCGGGTCGCGGCAATGGCAGGTCAGTCTCTCGGTGATGGCATGTACCATTTCGCGTTCATGGGATGTGCGAGTCCACATTAATGGGTGACGGGATGTGCCGGTTCAAGTTCGAATGACCATATGCATTTTAATGGCATTTGTTAAGTCCACATGTACATGATGTGCTGGTTCCTGTTGATAGGATGTGGCCGTTCACTTTTATGGGATGCCAGTCTCACGTTGCAGTGAAGTGCCGGTTCACATTGATGGGATACCAGGCTCACGTTAATGAGATGTGCCGTTCCACGTGGCGGACAGGATAAGATGTACAGTACCGACACATTCTATCAAAGTAGACGGGTTTATTACCTGGGGATTGATGCGGCCCTCCGCCCGCGCCTCAGCCAGCCGGGCCCGCGCCCGCTCCACCACCTCAGAGCAGGGATCGACATAGACTGAGACTCGACACGTCGCTTGGATGCACTCAAGGTGACATGGTTGATTCTTCGACGTAGCCTGCGTTTGGATAAAATACATGCACACGCCATGCTCTCACACACGTGAAGGCGCTCAGTCAATTAGTCAAGAGACGAGGGTTTATAATGTAGCGAGAAGTGAGGCAGGCGTGTTCGTAATCTGTAATGCCCCCCACCTCGCTGATGTTTTTCACCGGGGGCAGCCGCCGCCCGTCCGCCTGCCCCCCGTCGCCCCCACCGCCGCCGGTGTTGCTGGCGCGGAGCGACGCCGTCATCGCTGCAAACCCCTTGGCGTAGCGCCGCAAGCTGAATTCCTAAGCAAAACATGAAAACGGTTCATCATGTCCTACATTCAGTGCCTGAAATCAATCGCGTTTAACCCGGGGCCAAGCTGGGGTGAAGCTGGGGTGAAGCTGGGGTGAAGCTGGGGTGAAGCTGGGGTGAATCTGGGTCAAGCTGGGGTAAACCTGAGGTCAACCTGGGTTCAACCTGGGGTCAACCTGGAGTCAACCTGGGGTCAATCTGGGGTCAACCTGGGGTCAACCCATGGTCAACCTATGGTCAACCTGGGGTCAACCTGGGGCCAACCTGGGGTCAATCTTGGGTCAACCTTGGGTCAACCTTGGGTCAACCTGGGTTCAACCTGGGATCAACCATGGGTCAACCTGGCGTTAACCTAGGATCAACCTTGGGTCAACCTGGGGTCAACCTGGGGTCAACCTGGGGTCAACCTTGGGTCAGCCTGGGGTCAATCTGGGGTCAACCTGTGTTCAAAGTGGGTTCATTCTGGGGTCAATCTGCACCGCCCCCGCCTTGGACGCTCCCACGCTGAGCGCCCCCTTGCTCTGCGTCATCACGTGCGTCCGCACCTTGATCTCACCGCTGGAGTCCGCCACGAACCCCATGCGTGAGTTCACCTTGTTGTACAGGCACAACTTAAAATTCAAAGCAAAACTTGAAAACGGTTGATCAATATTTAGTTACAAGCGCAGAAACCGGTTGCTTTAAACACGGGTTTCAGCTAGCATCACCCGACCTTGTCATGCTTGACACTCGCCGGCGTTCCCACGTACGACAAATCTCCCAGCTCTGGCGTACCACCGACGAAGTGTGTCGCCACGCTGGAGTGGCGCAAGTTGAAGTTGAAGGCAAAACTTGAAAGCAGTTCATTATAATTTGGCTTCAAGCGCAGAAACCAAGCGCGGTCAACCCGGAGTCAACCTGAGGTCAACCTGCACTGCCCTACCACGCGATCGCGGATGGTGCCGCCCGCGCGCCACGTTTTGATGCGGTGCTCCGTGCTCCCCACCGGCACGCCCCCGAGCTGTAGGTGCCCGTATCCCTTTCGCCAGGGCCTTGCAATCGCTCGCTTTCCCGCTCAATGCCAGCCTATTCGTCGCTGAAACTATATTTATCCTCTCCATTTAATGCCCCGACGATGCGTAAGCAACTGTGTGAAGTGTATAAAGTGTATTAAGTGTATAAAGTGTATAAAGTGTATAACGTGTATAAAGTGTATAAAGTGGTAGCGAGTGTATAAAGTGTAGACCCTGCCTCACAGCGGTAGCGGTCCCACGAATCGTAGCTCGACACCTGAAAGTACACCGACGGGTACTGCGCCGGCGCCTTGGGCCTGACAGATAATCCCTGGCACGTCATCATCCATATCACATACCCTCCTTTCTACAGTTATCATGCCTGCCACGTCATCCTCCTTATTGTAGACCCTCGTTGCTAAATTTAAATTGAATCACAAAACGTGGCGAGAATCATTTATCAGGCCCTACCGGCGCTGGCTCCTCCTGCGCGATGAGCTCCAGCTCGAAGGGCATGGCCCAGTGCGCCACGTGGTAAGGCCTGATAGATAATGGCTTCCACCTCATCCTCCTCATTGTGTGCCATCGCTTTGTTGAGTCGAATGAAATGACATGACGTGGCGAGCATTATCTATCAGGCCCAACCACTTGGCGGTCGGAGGAGAAGGCCCCGTCACCCTCCCCGTCCCCCGTGGCTGGGTACAACGTTGTGCGCGACACCTGCGTCACGCCCGCCGCGTCCCCGCCCTCACCCGCTGCCGTAGCGTAGGGCCCGACATAATTTGCTCGACATGTCATAGGAACTCAAATGGGCCTGGCAGATGATGCTCGCCACATCATTCCCCACATCATAGGATTCCAGTTTTCTCCACAAGGCCGGGTGAACAAATCTGACCGCGTCACAGGATGCCAGTTAAGCCGAGACACGTGCGTATCGATGATGACATATCATATAGGATATGGAAGCCGACATCTACCAGGCCCTACCGTGGCGCACAGCTTCCATACCAGCGGGTCGGCGTCAAGGACCCACTCGCAGTACAGGTTGTCGTGCTCGAACCCGCGCCCGGCCACGATCTCCCCCAGGATCACCCGTCCGGAGGGTCATTCAGAACAAGCATGGTCTAATAACTCAAGGAACGCGTCGACTCGCCATGAACTTATCACGTGCCAACACTCTTGCAGGATGGTCATCCAGAACAAGCACTCGACTGATGTTGAAATTCCTGCCCCTCCTCCGCGCGTCTGTATTCGCATTGACCCTGAAGGTCACCGGTGCGTCATGCGGGCACGTCCAAATTCGATTCGAGTGCTTGTTTTCAATGACCGGTTCGTCATGCGGGCACGTCCGATGTCGGGTCGAGTGCTTGTGATCAATGACCCTCCTGCCAGGCGCATTGCGGTCTTGCTCGGGCCCGGCGCCGGCGCGAAGGAGCCCGCCATGCCGTGCCGCCGCAGCAGCTGCGCACGGCGGACAGGGCCGGAGGGACATGACGCTAAACACGTCATACATAGGGCAAGTTACGCGAAGAAACGAGGGTCTGCATGTGGTGGATGACGCGGTGAGCAACGGCTTACTATGTGGTGGATGACGTGGCGAGCACAGGTACACTATTTGATATAGCACGTGGCGACATATGGTGGATAAAACGGCGAGCACCGGTAGACTATATCGTGGATGCATTGCATGGCTCGTCCGGCCCCACCGGCGCAGCACAGCGGTGGGCGTGATGGCCGCGTCGCGCTTCTCCAGCGGCGTCACCGCGCGCTCCGATGTGTAGCGCCGCAAGTTGACATGTTTACTCACGTTCATCGAAACCCAAGGCGATTCACATGGAGAGCATCAACCTACCCCCTCCGCCGTTTCAAGCGGACATTTCCTAAAGTCTGTGAGGGCTTAAGGCCGTATTTGAAAGCAAAACTTGAAAGTAGTCGATCATATTTTAGTTTCAAGCACTGGAACCAACGCGGCTACCTGGTGCAACCTACACCGCCGTACCGAGGCGTTGCGCACGCTGTACTCGAAGACGCTGCCGTCGCGGCGCTCGATGCGGTAGGTCTCGCCGTCACCCTCGGGGTTGAAGTCCGGGCACAGCGCGATGGACCCGTCCGGGTATGCCTCGATAACCATCAGCACCTGCTCGCGCTCCGCGTCGTGCCCGCCAGGGGGCAGGGCCGTGACAGCCAGAACCTTTCCCGGCTTAACTTGAGCAAAGCATGCTTGAGAAAAGTCAGAAGGACAACGCACATCGTATCAGTGTGAAACGGGAGAAACGGCCAGCATGGAAAGGTTCCAGCATGGGACAGTTCTGCCTGTAAAGCCCCGAATCGGCGAGTGTGAAGTGGTATGACAGGAGCAAACAATGATGTTGAGCTAGAAGGAGTGGTGGGTATGGCGGCCCTGCCGGGTCCCTGGAAGACGGCGTGGTCGGGCGGCAACTGCAGCGCGCCGCAGTCGGCCACGATGGCGAAGGTGGAGGGCGCCGCGCCGCCGCGCCGCCGCCGCCCGCGCGCCAGGTCCGTGCGCATCCGCGTCGCCATGGGTCAGGGCCGGACGCAGCATCGTTTTGTATCTCAGCTTGGGCATCTTCGAGGTGCCAAGTTGGGATAGTAGCCAGAGGTTTCCAGGGACGAACCACACTATGATGAGGAGGTCAATGTGCACGGGCACACTATGAGGAGGAGGCGGTCGGTGTGCACGGGTGTAGCATGCTGAGGAGGAGGTCATCAATATGTACGGATACTGTATGATAAGGAGGAGTTCGATGTGCACGGGTACGGTATAAGATGCACGGGTACAGTATAAGGAGGATGAGCTCAACGAATACGGGTACAGTATTCTGAGGAAGCCAAAGTGTACGGGTGCACTGTGAGGCGGATGAGAATATGGCGGAGGAGGTCAACGTGTACACGTTGTGTACACACATAAGCTGCGAAGTTGGTTGCTAGCGGGCCCTGCCGAGGGCCCCGTGGCGGTTTCTGCCGCCGCGCGCGCCTGCGGGGTGCCGAACACCGCCTTGAAGTAGCGGCACAAGTTGAAATTGGAAGCAAAGTCTGAAAGCGGTTCATCGTAATTTAAAAGCAGGCGCTGAGACAAGCACCAGCAACCCTGGGTCAAGCTGGGGTCAAGCTGGAGTCAAGCTGGGATCAACCTGGAGTTACCCTGGGGTCATCCTGGCGTCATCCTGGGGTCAATCTGGGGTCAAGCGTCACCGGCCGCGCCTTGAAGAGGCCGTTGAAGGGCTCAGACTTGGAGGTGGTGACGTGGCGCCCGGCGCTTAGGGACTCATGATTAGTGCTCGCCATGTCATCATACGCATTTTGAACCCTCGTTTCTTCAGTTGCATGGCATCCTATGACGTGGCAAGCACTATGCATCAGTCCCTTGAACCCTCGTCTCTGGAGTTAAATGGCAGCCTATGACGTGGCGATCTCTATCGATCAGACCCTACCGGCGTCCCGCGCGTCCGCGAACGAGTCCGCGTCGCAGTACGTGTAGATCGTCTCGCCCGCCAGCTGCCCGTCGAGCAGGGTCCGGCGCGTCAGCCTGGATGCCATTCACACAAGACTGGATGCAGGATCAGGCTGGATGCAGGCACGTCACGGGATGCCATTCAACTCAACAAGCGCAGACGGGGGCCAGGGCGAAAGCCTGGTGCCTCATTATACACGCGGAAGCGTCTCTCTTTCTCAGTCAGTTGACTAAGTTTCCAAACGTGGTAGATGGGATGACGCGGCGAGCAGAATGACAAGTCATGATCCGATATCGATATGGGAGATCGAGTTGGGAGATCGGACATCCTGGAAATCGATATGGGATATGGGCTGATGATATGGGAGATGACAGTATCGATATGGTCATCTTCCATATCGATATGGGATATCTTGTCACTCTGGCGGCGAGCAGTCGAGTCCCTGCCATCGTTGATCATGGTGATGTACTTACGGTCAAGCTCCGTCTCCGGCTGCTCGCGTCTCCGCGCCTCCGCTTCGGTGGCGCTGAATATCTTCTCCTGCCACGCCACGACGCGCTCAACGTGCAGCGGGGGGTCGCCCTGGTACAAGAGAGCACCCCCCAACATGAGTGTTCGGTCAGGTTTTCACCTTGCCACATCTTGTTGAGTCAGGTGACCACACAGTCTCGTCCCTTTTGGTAGATGCATGGGGGATTCACAGTCATAGTTAGAGAACGTGCAACATATTGGCGATACGTTGTTCGGTCAGGTGTCCACATTGGCATAGCCTCTGTTTGGTAAACGACTCAAAGTCATCGGTGTATCGTGACACAAAGTGAACACGTGCCTGATGCAAGCGCGCCTGGTTTTCGAACATGGAGGACAACGCCGCGGCACCCCCCGCGCCCTCCATCACGGGCCCGGCGCTGCCTTCGTACTGCGATTCCTCCACGCAGGGTCATCGTAGACATTGCTAGGAACGCGTTATAGGCAGCCATATACCTCAACGGACGAGGGTTGGAAATGCGAGTCACGATGCCAGGCCCTGACAGACATTGCCCAACACGTTGTAGAATATTGCTCACCAAGCCGTCACCAAGCCATTTAAGTCAGTAAATGAGGGGTAACATTTCGGGTCGATGACGCGGTGGGCAATATATGCGTGACCCAACCTGCACGGCTTCCATGACGGGCCCACCCCCGCGGGCGGCGCCGTAGGGGTCATATGTGGACGGCTGCGGCGACTGCGACTGTTGCGCCGTCGCCGCGCCGCCGTACAGCGTGGACGGGTCATAGCCCCCGACGGGCTGGCCCTGCCCATAGTGCCTGGCATCCGTTGTATCACACGTCAGAGGATACTCGCAGCATACACGAGCATTCAAATGCGTTGGACGACATGGCGAGCAGTGGCGAGCAATACATGTCAGGCACTTGAAGGCGCAACATCATTTCGAGCAAGATGGAGAACGCCCTCGAGGCGATAGGCGTGGGCGTGGGCGCGGGTGTGAGCATGTATGTGGACGCCCTGCCTGTCCAGGTGCCTGCTGCTGGTTGAAGTGCTGCTGCTGCTGCTGCTGCTGCTGCTGTTGTCCCTGCTGTTGTTGTCCGTGTGGTTGTAGGGAAAAGGTGGGCGCGTGCGCCGGCACGGCACCGGCGCCCGGCGCCGGCGCGGCGCCGGTCGCTGAGGGACCGAGCGAAGTGGCGGCAGCGGCGGCGGCCTGCTGCGCGCCCTGCTGGTTGTACCCGCCCCCACCCGCGCCCGCGCCCCCGGCCCCAGCCCCATCCCCGCCCGCGCCTCCGCCACCGCCGCGCCAGAAGCTGGAGTTTCCGGCGCCTCCAGGCGCGCGCATGCCCGCGAGGCGCTCCTCCACGGCATTGTCAGCGCGCGGCGCGCTGATGCGCGTGAGCGTCACCCGCACGCGCAGGTTCTGGAGCGCGTCGGGGGAGCGGTACACCACGCAGCCCTCCGTCGCCGCCATCCTGCGAGTCCTGTCGCGCGCGGAGGGATGAGGCGGAGGCGGAGCGGCTGCGATGCGGGCAAGGAAGGATTGAGAGGGAGCCGTGAGGTGGAGGAGTGAAGAAGATGTGGAGAGATGCGGAGGAGTGTGGCGGACGAGTGAGGCGGAGGTGGAGTGGGGCGAAGGAGTGTGGTTACAGAGTGAGGCGGAGGCGGAGGAGGCGGAGGCGGAGGGAGGCGGAGGTGGAGGAGCGAGCCAGCAGAGCGGCTGCGTTGCAGGCGAGGAAGGATTGAGGGGGAGCGCAGGCGTGAGACTGAGGCGTGAGGTGGAGGCGTGAGGAGGCGCTCAAGGAAGGAGTGAAGCAGAGGCAGAGCTCGAGTGACCTCGGGCGAGAACGGAGTCTGGCTCAGGAGTGTTACCTGGTACTTCCTAAGCCGCCGATGCGCGATGCTACGCGCGCTCAACTCTCAACGGCAACGGCAACGGAAAGGCACCCGTTACCGTCCTGTATGTCAGCTCAATTTGCTAAATGTTTTGTTCCCGTCTACAACGGTTCTCGCGGGGGAAGGTACTCCCGCCCGAGAACGCGCGCGCCGATATACCTCACGGAGACGACGCAGTCTCCGCCGTTTCTGCTGCGGGAGTGGCACGTACACAGGGCGGCGCACTCTCTTTTGGCGCGGCTTGCCGCTCGCCGGCCGAAAGATTTCAATTTTAAACCGAACAACGACAAAAAAACGGAAAGGGCAGAAAATTGGTTAGGGATCCCTTATTACGGCAGTGTGGCCTGTGCGTGGCTCGTCGCGCGTCGGCACGAACCCACGACAGCTGCCGCGCTGTTTACTGTATCTTTCGCCGCCACGTGCCCCGACCTCCCCCCCAGCGTGGACACACCTCCCCCAAGGTGCGTGCCCGGCTAGTCCGAATGTACCTACACTCCCCGCACATCACCGACCGAACCAGGGAACCCTTGTAGGCACCCTGTATTTGTCATCGGGACTGCAGGACCTGGTCAGCGCGCGCCCTGCGGGCGACGCCCGGCCTCACGTGGCGGCCCTGGCACGGGCTTCGCTGGCTCCACGCAGAGTGCTCGATGTAGCTGACATTCGTAGTGACCTCCCCCCATCGCACGCAAGCCGCACTCGCAGCCTCGCAGGTTGATCGCACCTTGGAGGTAGTTGTTGGACCGTCCAAGGGACTATTGCCGCTCGCTGCGACGCCCGACGCGCAGCCGAGCTCTTCGCAACAGCTTCAGCAGCGCATCCAAAAACCCTTCGAAGATGTCAACTTCGGCAGGCTGCATCAGAGATGACGTTGTCCTCACGCGGGGGGACGTCATCGAGCTGGTGGGGTCATGGGGAGGCGAGATGGTGCAGTCCTTGAGAAGCGAGATGCTTCAACTTCGCGGGAGAGTGCACGAACTCGAAACGCGGCAGCCCGCACCAGGACTTCCGGTTGGTAGGGTC
>Ga0307489_10000762_pt1 | contig 20309 bp, 29 predicted proteins | sample SB12metaG_FD_202247 | JGI IMG/M metagenome (GOLD analysis project Ga0307489, IMG submission 202247) | Sea-ice brine microbial communities from Beaufort Sea near Barrow, Alaska, United States - SB 1.2 | ecosystem: Environmental > Aquatic > Marine > Coastal | place: USA: Alaska | collected...
GTGGACGAGTGTAAGCCCCTGATGGATGGTGGTGCTGTACCTGTCCGACGGGGGCAACGTCCGGTTGGTGCCCGCCCTGGTAGGGCGGTGCAGGTTGACCCTATTACACCCAAATTGAAACCGCCTGGAACCAAGCTCTTGAAACCATAATATGATCAACTGCTTTCAAGTCTTGCTTTCAAATTCAACTTGCACCACTACGCCCTGGCCGACCTGGCGGCGGGCAGGGGCTTACACTCGTTCCCATTTCAGCTCAACTTGAGCTCTTCCGTCCACCGTATAACCCAACTTAACTCATGAATGTGTCCTGGAGTCGCTCAAGTTGAGCTCTAAGGTGAACGAGTGTAAACCCTGGCGGCAGGCGCGCGGGTGCTCACCTTCACGTTCCCGCTGTGCGAACACATGCGCCCCACCAAGACGGCCAAAATAGACGGGATAGGGATGTTCTTGTACAAGAAAGGAACCGGTGGGCTGTGGGTGGGCAGGGTCAAGCAAATATTGCCCGCCACGTCATCGACACGCATTCTGCACTTCGTTTCTTGAGTGGAATTCGAATGGCGTCCTTTGACGTGGCGAGTAATATATGCTTGGCACTTGCTCGCTTACTCGCCTCGTCATCAACACGTATTTGAGCCATCCGTTTTGTTTTTGAATGGCATCCTAATTCGGCGAGAGCGATATCTGCTGGGCTCTGCGGATGGGGCCCGATAGCGCCGAGTACGCCAACTGCGCGGGCGGCGAGTGCTTGTGTAGACTAAGTAGAAATCGTAGTTTCAACATATTTTGAAACAACCTTCTTTAGAGTAGTCGGGCCAACAACGCGACTGACAACGGGGTTTGAACATGGTGGATGACGTGGCGAGCACCGTCACACTATGGGGCGGATGAGGTGCCGAGCACCGGTACACTATATGGTGTACGACGTGGCGAGCACCCGCATACTATGGGGCGTATGACATGGCGAGCACCGGTACTAAATGAATCCCGGCGCCCATTATTGAACGTCATCAGCCATGGTGCCGGCAGCCTGCCGCCGGCCCGCAGCCTGCCGCCGCCTGCCGCCGCCTCTGACTGTTTGCCCATAGTGTTCCTCATTCTCACGTTCACTGCCAGCAGCCCTGCGAGAGAGAACGGCTTCAGAGCTCCTAAACTAATCTAAGCCGACCATTAGCTCCAGTTTGAACCAGCGCATCTGCTCTGCCACGGAGTGTCAAAGTTTTCCGCGCTGGAGGAAGGTTCCACGCTGGAGGATGGATGTGGGTGGAGGATCTGCTGACTTTTCAACTTTTCATACCAGACTGTTGGCAGGGTTGGCAGGGGGGGTGCCCACCCACAAGCACTTGTGCGCTCACCCACCTGCGACCCGTTGAGCGCATATCGCGCGGGGACTCGCACTGTCATGACTGTAGTTATCTCTCATCTGCGCGCGAGCAGTGCGTCGTGCACACACCACTCGTGTTGGTAGTAGGTGGTTGCCAGCCACTCAGCGGGATGGGGAGGAAGAGCTCGAAGCCGAAGGGGGAGGAGGAGGAGGAGGCCTGCAGGGGAGAGTCCGACGTCGGGGTTACCGAGGACGAGGAGAGCGAGCAGGTGGCGGCGTCGGAAGACGAGTCCGAGCGCGAGGAGGGTAGCGACGACGGCGACTTTGGAGGCCAGGGCATGCGTGAGCGCGGCGGCGGCGGCGGCGGCGGCGGCGGCGGCAGCGGCAAGAATAAGGCAGCGCCCGACGATATCTTAGATCGCTTCGACACCGAGAAAGGCGCAGCAGACGGTGTCGGCCGGCCCCGAGTGGGTTCGGAGCAGCAGGTTCCGTGCAAACACTGCGTCAGGACATTCGACCGGCTCCACAAACAGACGATCCGCCTTCACGAAAGGGACTGTCCGCAAAACCCTCACCGCCGCACGTGGCGCTGCGAAGAGTGTGACAAAAACTTCCCGTACAAGTACAGCTTGTACAAACACGAGCAGAGCGTCGCGCATCAAGCTGCGTCTGATGTGTTCGCCACCCCGCCGCAGCGCCCCCCGCCTGGACCGCTCAAGCGGAAGGCGCCCGAGGCGGCCACGCCGGCAACGCAGCGGCCGCGGCGGGAGCACGGCGAGCGTCATCATCGCGCCTTTGAGGCAGGGCCATACACTACTACCATCTCCCCTTTATTTCAACTGAACTACGACTTTTCGAGGTTAGAGCTGTGGTAAAACTCAGGCAATCACGTGGTTTCAGGGACGAAAAACAGCTCAAGTTGAGGTGACAAGGGGACCAGTGCGGGGCTCTGCTCGGAGGACGACGACGATAGCACGGAGGAGCTCCCCGAGCACGAGGTCGACGCCGCCGGCAGGCCCTCGGCCTCACCTAAGTATTTTTCTAAGCTCAACTTGATCATCGATGAGTGTCCCAGAGGGATGACTAAAGCTGAAAGAGGTTTGTCCTTTTTCCCAATTGTAATAAGGCTGCATAGAGGTGAACCGTGAACGTGTGCGGGTGTTGGTAGTTCCCCACACCGACAGAAGTACAGCCCCACACAGGGTGTGGGCGTGCACCAATCCGCCCGTCTCCCCGCAGCAGGGTAGGGCGTAAACCCTAACCCTAAACCCTAGACCCTAAATCCTGGACCCTAAACCCTAAACCCTAAACCCTAAAACATAAACCCTAAACCCTAAACCTGCGCGGCCTTGGGCGGCGGGGTGCGCGTGGTGAGGAACCCGGCGGAGGACGCGGACGAGGCGGCGCACCACCGCCGCCTGGCCGCGCGGCAACCGGGCGACGTCTGGCTGCTGTACGAGGCAGTGCCTTACACGCCATCCATCCATTTGGTTGCGTTTGTATTAAAACTAGGGAGCGATCTGCTAAACGTTAACATCTTGGAGCGGTTGCCGGTGGGCGATTCCTCGCGCATCACACAGACTTCAACCAATGATCCCTTTTTCCGCCCTTTTCCGGGTTAACTTTGTGTTGAGAATTGACTGCCCAGCCCACCGTGTGGTCATCAGCGTTCTCCCCTGGTTGAGCTGCAAAGAGAGCTGGTCTCACGGCCAGAGTGACAAGATATGATCTGACATCGATTTCGGAGATCGATATGGGAGATCGGACATCAATGAGATGTTGATATGAATATCGATATGGAGTAGCTCTATGGGTTATGAATGTGAGATATGGTATATCGATATGATTATCTACCATATCGATATGGTCATCCTGGATGTCGATAAGGGATATGGGCTAATGATATGGGAGATGACAGTATCGATACGGTCATCTCCCATATCGATATGGAATATCTTGTCACTCTGCTCACGGCCCTACCCCACGGAGGGCACCGGACTGCCCCGCCACTACGTGCAGCTGCTGGCTCCCGACCCCACGTGGATGTGCAATGGTCGGTCGGCACGCTGGAAGGTGGCGCACTTGGAAGGAGGAAAGTGCTCCTCGCGAGGTAGGCACAAGGATTTATTCTCAAATTTCCCCTTTCACTCCTGTGATGTGGTATCATGTGGAGGTGTATTTGGTCAAACTACCATGGAAGTGGTGAGCATCATTTGCTCCTTGGCTCTAGCCCGTCAAAGATGTTACTCCCTTGCTGGTTATTCACCTTCAAAAGTATTTGCTTGGCCCTAACTGAAGGCGCCGCCGGGATTGGCGCGTATTTGCAAGGGGATGGGTTGCGGGGCATCCAGAATTTCCACATGGAGTGGAAAGGGTGGGACCTCACGAATGTTGGCGACGACACGTTTTCGCATCCGGCCTCGGTGTGTCCGGTCACAGCGACGGCGGTGGCGGCGGCGGCGGATGACTGCGCCGAGGGCGTGGGCGACGGAGCCAAATTAGGGCATGGCCTTCGCACTTGTTTTCGGTTTTTACTCACGTTCTTGAGGCGTTTCGTCCCTGGAGCCATTCAAGATGTCCCATTTGAAGGTTCAACGACATGTGAGTCGATATTGAGAACGGGACAGTGTGTGAGTATGAGTGTCGATTCAAAAGCAGACCAGGCTGATCAATTGTCGACCAAACGACTATACTAGACCACTGAACAATGTTTTCTCGAAAAGAGAGAAAAAATACTAATGGAATGCCCTGCGCTTTGGGACCACTGGCTGGTGCCTTATTGTTTGCCTTCGGCGGTGGTGGTACCGCAGGTGGGGTACTGGTACACTATGAGCACACAGTCATTACACCTGTCGAACCCTGACGTGCCGGCAAGCGTATGGGATAAGGATGTGGCGAGTGTTTACGGGTTCACCAGTACACCAGTAGACTATGAGCAAACACTCGGGGAAGGAGTGGTTAGGCCAGGGAGGAGGATGTGGCGAGTGTGTGCGGGTACACTGGTACACTATGAGCCAGGCAAACAGTCAGGGAGCAGGCACGGCGCGTGAGGCCCTGTGCGGTGCTGGGTCAGGTGTGGGGCATGACGCAGCTGGCCCAGCGCTCGTCGGACCCGCGGCTGCGGCGCCGCACCGCCCACGGGACCGCCGCCGCCGCCGCCGCCGCCGCCGCCGCGACCACCCCGTTTTGGGTTCACAACGCCAACATTGGGAAGAAGTGGCCGGTGCCTGAGGACAAGGCAGGGCCGGATAACCCCCCCCCCAATTCCAAGGATGGAGGTCAACATCTACGCGTCTTTGTAGGTCCCCATTCTGAGTAACCACACCCTTCGCCTGACTGGGAAATATTATGAATCACTCAACATGTGAGCGCCTTGGAGCTTGATACATGAAGTTGTCATATTTCTTAGAATTGCTCGCCACGGTATCCAACACAGTTTGTTTGGTTTGGAATTAAGAAGGCGTCACATGATGCGGCGAACCCTAATCCCTAAACCCTAAACCCTGAACCCAAACCCTAAACCCTAAACCCTAAACCCTAAACCCTAAACCCTAAACCCTTCTTGGCCGTAGGAGTGGGTGCTGGTCGTTCGCAAAGAGAGGGACCCCGCCACGGGCCCCGCGCCTTATGTGGTGGGGGACGGTCGGTCGGCGCGGATAGGGCCGGACACTTAATTTTCGCAACGTCATATGATGCCATTCATCTCAAGAAATGAGAGTTGAAATGCGTTGGATGACGCGGTGCGCAATGTCTGGTGGGCCCAACGCACAGGAGGCAGCGGCGTGGGAGGCAGGGCACGGCGGACTCCACCAGCCCACCGCTCGCAGGGTTTAAGGTTTAGTTTTTAGGGTTTAGGGTTCAGGATTCAAACCCTAACCCCCAGCCGTAAACCCCTAGCACCAAGTCATGCATCGACACCGCGCCGCTCATCCGACACTCATGTTAGCCGTGGCTTCTCGCAAAGTATTCGATGTCGATTGCAATACTTTGCATGGAAAACCTCCCTGATATGTATTTTGTTCGGTTTCTAGTGCCCAGTCTGTGGGTTAGTAACTTCTAGTAAGCTGGAGTTTGGTTAATTGGCTGAAAGTCAAATGACTTTTGCTCCAAATCATCAAATGCCTGCTTTCTACAGGTAGTACGAGATACTACGGGTAGTACGCTTTACAGACTAGGCACTCGGAGAAGGTTTTGCATACAATATTCACGGTGGAGCGGCTAGAGCTGGCTGGGCGCATTCAAGCATGCATGCCACGTCATCAAACACGTCTCAGATCCGCTTTTCTTCAATCAAATGACATCCTCTGAAGTGGTGAGCAACATCTGCCGTGCCCTCCGTTGCCCGCCGCATACTCTCCTTTCCTGATGACACATTTTGACGTGGCGAACTCATATTTACCCGGCCCTCGAATCTGGTGAACGGGAATGACGGCAGTGGAAGGTCGGGCCCAGTAAACAATGCTCGCCAGGTCGTAGAACGCCATTGAACTCAATGACAATGAATCAGGGTTGAACACATGAGCTGTGGCATTATTCCTAAATCCTGTGAACTCGCCAGGCAAGTAGTGCTTGCCAATTTTCCACGTCATAAAATGCCATTTGACTCAAATGTGATTAACACATGTGGCTGATAACGTGGAGACGGCATTCACTTGTCCACACCTAGAGGTACCGGCCCTCGGGTGACTTGTACTACGGGTGCACGGTAAGGCGACGTACATAATGCCTGCCACGTCATCCGCCACATTTCGGACCATCGCTTCTTGAGATAAGCGCCACCGCCACCCTGTGGCGCGGCGAGTCGTCCACCAAGGTTCAGACGCTCATTTCTTGAGTTGAGTGCCGCCCCCCGTTACATGGCAGGCATTGTTTACAGTCATCCACCAAATTTCTAATCCTCGTTCTTTGAGTGAAGTCCCTCCCTTCAACGTGGTGAGCACACCTTAATAGGCACCCATGAGGCACTTTATTAAACTGATATTTCTTCACCCATGTTTGACAACTCAAAGAATTGCTCGACCCTGGTGCACGGCGGCCATGTTCGACTACCAGATCCTCGTTGTTGAGGAGGAGGAGGAGGAGGAGGAGGAGGAGGAGGAGGATGAGGAGGACGGGGAGGGGGAGGAGGAGGAGGAGGGGGAGGGGGAGGAGGAGGGATGCGAAGGGACGGAGGGACGCCGCACCCTGCGCCTGGATACTTTGGCGATGGAGGTGACGCCGGATTACGCGGCTGAAGTCCTGAGCGGCGGTGGCGGCCGCGGGGAGGACGACGGCGACGACAGTGATCAAGGCGGGCGAGACAGGTAATGCCTAGCAAATCTTGCTCCAAATGTCCTGCAACACGCATCTAACCCCTCGTTTCTTCAGTATAATGCCGATCTGTGATGTTTTGAGCATTTCTTTCCGGGCCCTAGCGACAGCGACAGCGGATTGGACGAGTACAGCGAGGAACAGGCACCGCAGCCGGGAAAGAGCCGGAAAAAGCACAGCGCCACGGTAGGAGCTTGCACTCGCGTCCGTGTGCCGCTCAGACAACGTGAGCACCTTCCAGGTTTCGAGTTGTGATTACTGCCTCTGGTTTCAAGAACAAACCCGCAGCTGTGACGGCTGGCGGTTGGAGCTGAAAAGAGAACGAGCGGCGAGTGGCCTGGCCTGGCCAGGGAGGAGGATGTGGCGAGTGAGTACGGGTACACGGTATCACTATGAGCAAACAGTCATGTTGAGCTGAAGCGGGGACAGGTGGGCAGGCTCTACGCCACGGGGTTGAAGACGAAGGATTCGTAGGGCCGAGCAGATCACGCCTGTCACGTCATCCACCGTATACACATTGTGGGCTGTTGTCTCTTGAGTGGGATGTTATCCTGTGACGTGGCAAGCATTCCACCGGAAGGGTCGGGAGGGCGAGGGCAGCGCGACAATCACAGAGGTACAAGACGGTGTTGTGTGCTGGCAGATTTCCACATAGTCATGGTGGGTCAGGGTTTAGGGTTCAGGGTTCCCAACTTTCTAAACCCTAGAGCCTAAACCCTGAACTTCAAACCTGTTGTGTGGCCCTGAAGCGGGGTGGCGCAACGGCGGCACGACCCAGTACCCGACGTGCTGCCGCTGCGGCGAAAAGGAGTGGCACTTTTCCAAGTCCGCGCCGGGCGACCCCGCCGCCGGCGCGCCTGTGGTCCTCCAGTGCCACGCCTGCTTCAACCACTGGTGCGGGGGCGGATCCTCAAGCTTGAACCCTAAACCCTAAACCCTAAACCCTAAACTCTGAACCCTGAACCCTAAATCTAGCTTGCCACGTCATCTAAGACGTAGTGCACCGGTGCCTGCCACGTCATACTACACGTAATGTACCGGTGCTCGCCACATCATCTACCACGAGTTTGCCGGTACTCGCCACGTCATCCACCAGGCAGCCAGGTAGTGTGCAGGTTATCGCCACGTCATCCACCAGGCAGCCAGGTAGTGTACATGTCATCGCCACGTCATCCACCACATGTCTACTCGGCCCTGCGCAATGGCATCCGCAGTGCATCGCCCCGGAGGCGGTGCCCGGTGACTCCCACAGCTATATATCTGACACGTGGCGGTGCCAGCAGTGCCGCGATTGGACCCCGGGCAGCAGCCCCCCGGCAGGCCCGGGTGTTGAGAACAAGCACTTGATCGACATCGAATATCCTCCTCCTCCTCTGCGCGTCTATCTCCACATCCTCCCTGAAGATAATTAACGCCCGGATGTCGATTCCAGTGCTTGTGATGATGACCCTCCTGCCCGGCGCCGCTGCGGATGCACGACCTGGCGACCCAAGACCCCGAGTTGATGAAGCACGTTCAGGAGGTAGGGCGGAAATTAAAATTCATTTTCAATTGTTAGGTCAGAGAGGTCTGCATCTACTCGCAAAAGCAGACTTTACGAATTTCACTTATCAATGTTACCGAACCTTTCGCCTGTGCCTTCCGGGCCGACTAACTAGGACCGGATACATCATGATTGACCTTGGCTCACAAATGTTCATCAAGCCCCAAGGCGCTCACATGGTGAGCAATCAGCCAAACCTCACCAACAGAGCTGGTATGGTTTTGTATCTGGATATCAGCCCCTCTCGGGAGGTGGTGCGGGAGTGCTGGGACCCCCATCACGGGCGGGTCCTCAAGGTCAGCTTCGGCGTCTGCGACGCCTCCACCTCCGCCGCCGCTCCCGCCGACGCCTCCGCCGCCACTGCTGCTGCCGCCGACGCCGCCGCTGCCGCTGCCGCGTCCACCTCCGCCGCCGCCATCGTCGCTGCCACCGCTGCCGCCGGTGCCGCCGGTGCCGCCGGTGCCGCCGCCGCCGCCGCCGCCGCTGTCGCTGTCTCCGGACTCTGGGTGACGGAGGAGGTATCGCGCATGGTGCCCGCCGAGGTCGTCGCGCGCTACTTCTACTCGCCCCGCCACGCCACCCTCATGCAGGGCGCCCTGGGCCACGCCACCCTCATGCAGGGCGCCCTGGGCCACGCCACAGCGACGGCGTCACCTGTACTGCACTACGACGACGCGCCGCTTCAGGTCCCCTGTGCCGGCGCCAGCGGCGGGCCCAGGACGCGAACCATCACAAAGCGCGTGTGGCGGTTCATCAACGGGCAGTACTTCGGCATCACGCAGTACCTCGACGCCTACACCGCGGAGGAGCAGGTCGAGGCAGGGTCACATGCATAACGCCCACCGCGTCATTGGGTTTAGGGTTTAGGGTTAAAACGCTAAACCCCGAAAATCGGACCACATGCTGTATCGGTGCGGTAGGAGGAGAAGAGGAGCCGGTGTTCACACGGGGCACACGCGCACTGGGTGTGGTGTACAGTGTGGCGGCCCTGGAAGGCGCAGGCACGGGGTTTGGTTACTCAGAGTGGGAACATACCAAGACGCGACGACATTTACCTCCATCTAGGCCTTCACATACCCTAGTCCCTAAGCCCTAAGCCCTAAACCCTAAACCCTAAACCCTAAACCCTAAACCCTAAACTCTAAATTATAAACCCTAAACCCTAAACCCTAAACCCCAAACTCTAAACCCTAAACCCTAGACCCTTGAAATTAAAGAAAACAACCTCATCTTGCCCTGGGTGGCGGTGGAGCAGGCGATCGACCGCGAGTTGGCGCGGGAGCAGGCGGCGCGGTCGGCGGCGCAGCGTGCCGGTCGGACACCGCCCGAGTCGCTCCACGTGACGGAGGCAAACAACCGCTGCAAGATCTTCTGCGGATACCGGTAGGCTCGCCGGCTTTCTACGTTGAGAAACGAGGATGTCGTAAACGCGGTGGATGACTGTTATTTTGCTTTCATTACCTTAGACTGCAGGTCCATGTCAGAACAAAATCGAAACGGGAAGTAAAGCTGACTTTGTATGAATATTGACCCTGGGTGCAGGTACACGTATTCAGGTACAGAGATCCCCGAGCCCTTCGATGACGTGGACCCCATGCCCCGCTGGCTACTCAACTTGGGCGGGGCCGTGCAAGTAACATTAAATATATTCCAAACACGGCGTAACGCGACCCGTCGCACAAACACTGCGTTCAAATCTACAAACGAGGGTTGGCAATGTGTTGTATGACGCCGCGAGTGTTGCTTCCTGAGTCATGCATATGGTGTGGTTACTCACAGTGGGGACGTCCTAAAGCGCGCATATGTGTACCTCCATCTTGCCTGAGTATTTGGAAATTTTAACACTTAGCCCGTGTCCTTGGCCCTAAGTGTAGGTCAGCGCGCGGCGGAGGTGGGCGCCGTCCCCAGCGCGGACTTCTTTGACATGGCAGGGGGACATATCATAGTGTACCGGTACTCATGACATGTTAATCATAATTCACCTCATCGCATTCTAAACCCTTCTGTATCGAGTCAAGCATCGGCATCCTACGACGTGGTGAGCACGATGTGAGTGGCCCTAGCTCTATGACGTAGTGCGCATGAATCACGTCATCGCATTCTAAATCCAACCCTCGTTTCTTGGATTAAACTTGAATTAAGACACGATTTACCCTGGCCCCACGAGTCGGGCGTGGTGAACATTTACAAGACGACGGGCGCCAGCCTGGCGGCAGGGGCTTACACTCGTCCACTTCTCATCTCAACATCAGCCGTTTTGGTCACACTTCCCCGTGTCTTCCTGTCTAATAGACTGGGGCAAAATTAAGCACCCAACGTATCCCGCAAATGTGCTTACGTTGAGTCGCAGAGTGAACGTGTGTAAGCCCCAGCCTGGCGGTGCACGTGGACCCCAAGAGCCTCTTCAAGCGCGGCCGGGCACCTGTTGCTCGCCACGCCATCAATCGCGCTTTGAACCCTCGTCTGTCAAGTTGAATGGCGCCCTGTGACGTGGCGAGCGACATCTGCCAGGCCCTATGCCCAAGCGCCCCATCGTCTCCGCGCGCTTCTTCGGCGACGGCGTGCTCTCATTCGGCGCCAAGTACCAGTACGCAGGGTAGGGCTTAGGGGTCAGGGTATAGGGTTTACGGTTAAGGGTTAAGGTTTTAGGGTTAAGGGTTTAGGGGTAGGGCGACGTGGGGCCGTGGGACATTTCCCACACTGACACCGCACAATATAGTGTACGTTTGTCCTCCATCCCCATGTTTATGGCGCTTCCTATAGAACTCCTGACCCGGCTAGTTCCTTGTGCCAAACGACGCTGGTGCGGACGAGCAATTTTAACCTCGTTACTCAGAGTGGGGCCTACTGACTAACTGAGATGCGCGGACGTTCACCTCCATCTAGCCTTGGACCTTGGAATCACCCGGCTGCCGGCCCTCATGTGGGGATGCGCATACAGACCATCACACAGCCGCGGGGCGCCATTACGCTCATGGAGGGCTACGCGGCGGCCGGGCCGTACACCTCTGCCCTCTTCAGCTTCAGTCATGTCGTCCCTTGCACCACTCACCATGTCTGAATATACCTCGCAGGCGCGTAACTTGAGCTGAGAAGGGAACAAATGTACGGCACTGCGCAGAGGACATGGTGACACACGCGGTGGTGGTGGCAGGGCCATGCTAACAGCGCTCGCCACGTCATAAGATGCCGGTCAACTGAACACACGAGAATTTGAAATGCAGTCGATGACGTGGCGAGCACTTTACGCTCGTCCCCCCCGTGAGGGGGACATCCAGGGTAGGTCCTTGCACTGGTCCCCCATTTCAGCTCAACTCGAGCCGCGTTGTGCCTAACCCACCTTCATTGTCCCTCGGAGGCGCTGAAGTTGAGACAAAACAGAAAAGCGTGCGAGGCCCTGATAACGGGCAAGGCGTGCAGCGTCATGCTGCGGGGCGGGGCTTGCACTGTGCACTCGTTCCCTTTTCAGCTCAAATTGAGTTGGTTTGTCCCTTAAACCTCACCTGAAAGACCTGAAAGACCTGAAAGACGCACAAGTTCAGTTGAAGTTTGCAAGAGTTGAGCCGAAAGTGGCAAGCGTCCCATTCCCAGCTCATCTTCAGCTGGTATGCGCCTGAAACCACTCAAGGGTGACCAAGTTGAGCTGTAAAGGGAATGAATGTGAGACCCTGCGGCGGGGGTGCGCGCATGAAGCCGTGGACGACGCGAAGAGGAAAAAGAAAAATCAAGAGGAGGAGGAGGAGGAGGAGGATGAGGAGGATGAGGAGGATGCGGAGGAGGAGGAGGTGCTCGGGACGGACGACGAGGAGGAGGAGGGGTAGAGGAGGAAGAGAAGGAGGATGCGGAGGAGGAGACGGATGAGGAGTGGTGCGGAGCGGGCGAACGGGGGAGAGATTCTCCTGTTGGGGGAGTTGATGAACATCTAGTGTAGCAGCGCTTTGTCACGATGATGTGTACGGCGCATAACGATGTTTTGTACAAATGTAGCAGCTTCAGAGCGGAGAACGATGAGTTGTGCATGGCTCAGATCGTAATGTGCAATGATGACGCGATGAAATAGTTTGTAATGGAAACGACGATGGATGCGCGGGAGAATGTGCAAACGTGCAACGTGGCTCTGGCGGAGGGGGACGAGGGAGAGGACGTACTCGGGCCGTGGTCAACGAAGTGCAACAGTACCTCACATCGGAGTATGTGCGCTGGTTATCCTCCGGAAGTTCGCCCGGTTAAAATAAATGATTTCCAGTTTGTGTAATAAGCCGTGTAGAAGCGATGCTACGGCGATATCACCTCGGCGAGCTCCCCACGCGGAGCATTGCATGTTGGGCACCCGCTGGGGTACGTGCTCTTAGTACACCTCGAAGTTGTGCGTGGCCATCAGCACTCAACGTGCGCATGCCGGGCACCCGGTGCCATTAGTTCCCCACTTGGGCACCCCATCTGTGCCCGCACCCGTCCTCGCCCCGCTTCCACCACACCTTCACCTACGATCCGTGCGTGACCTCGTGCGGCGCCACTCCAGGGTCGTCCCATTCCCCCAGCAGGTCCTCCCGCCCGTTCGCGGGCCACCACGTCTCGAGGGTCTCACTGCGGGCCGCTCTCGGAGGCGGGCACAGCACCGCCTCGCCCCGGCCCGGCGCCGCAGCCTGCCCAACGTACCTTACCCGGCCCGGTGCCGCGCACCGCACGCGCCCCCCACACCACCGCCGTGACACACCGCATCGCTGACATTAGTCTTGTTCCGTATTTGCGCTCGGGATAAAACTGGCTTGCTGCTAAATATCTGATGGCTACTGCTCTTGCTCCGCTGACTCTCGACTCACTTTCGGCGCGGCGTGAAGTTGTACGACAGCTTGAGGCCGGTGCTGTTGAACCCGCTGCCGGCGCCGCTGACGGTGGGGACGCGCCCACGGCCGGCGGCCTTGGCGCGCGGGGGGGGCACGGCGGCGGCGGCCACGTGCACGCCTCCTGCCGCCGCCGCCTCCTGCCACAGCGCCGGCGCCTCCGCGCTGGGCGCCGTCTGTACCGCCGCTTCCACCTTCCCGCGGCCGCCGCCACTGCCGCTCCCGCCACCGTTCCCACCGTACCCGTAATCGCCCCCCCACCCGCCGCCGCCGCCGCCCCCGACGCCCTCCGACACCTCACCTCTCGTGTCTGCGCCGATGCCGTTAGTGAACGACCCTCCTCCGGTGGGCCTTATTGGCGGCAGGAGCGACATGGACGGCGCGCCGGACGGACCAGCCCCCGCCAAGCCTCTCCCTCCACCCCCGCTCCCGCCCCCGCCCCCGCCCCCGACGAATAGGTCGCTCAGGCACCTCAACGACCCGCTGACCCCCTCGCCACCCCCGCCGCCGCCGCCGTGCACCTTGTCGAGGAGGTAGTCGAGCGCGCGGCGGCGCTGTACCAGGCTGAGCTCCTCCAGGCGCCCCGGCTGCATCAGGACCTCCGCCTCCCCGGCCGTCTCGTGCGCCGCCCGCGCCGCGTGCATGCGCTCGTCCACGTCGGCGGCGCACTGCTCCAGGAAGCGCACGCACTGCGCGGCGGCGGCGGCGGCGGCGGCAACCTCCGCCGCCGCGCCGTCGCGGTCGTGCGCCGCCGCCTCGCACTCGCCAACCACGGCGTCGCGCTCGCGCCGCACCGCGTGCAGCCGCGCCGTCAGCACCTTGAGCTCGCCCTCGCCGCGCGCCATCGCGGCCTGATCGAAGCGCACCGCCTCCTCCTGCGTGCCCAGCTTCTGCGTCAACGTACGGATGGTCTTCTGGTACACGTGGTTGCGCTTCGCCAGCTCTGCCTCCGTGCCGCGCGCCTCGTCCAGATCCGACGCCATGCGCGCGTGCTCCGCCGCCAGCGTCTCGTTGCGGTCCAGCAGCTTGTCCGTCTGCCGCGCCTGGAACACCAGCTCGCTGCCCATCTGCTCATTCTCGATGATGGTCCGCCGCGTGGTCCCCTCCAGCTGCGCGTCCGTCATCTTCTTCATGTTCGCCTTGGTGTCCTTGATGCGTATGGCCAGCTCCTTCTTGAGGCGATCCTTCTCCGACGAGCTCTTGCGCGCGATGTCCTCCAGGCGCGCGGCGTGCGCGTCGCGCTGCCGCTCCAGCATCGCCTCCTTATCGCCCAGCTCCATGTCCAGCCCATCGCGCTTCGCTGAAAACAAGTCCAGCTCCTTGAGCTCCTTCTCGATGCCGAGCAGCGCCGCCCGGGGCTCCGCCTGCTGCTCGCGCGCCTGCTCCTCCACGCCGCGCACGCGCGTCGCCCCCACGTCGCGCAGGTCATCCAGCTCCCCAGCAAGCCTCGCCACGCGCGCCTCCATCTCCGACGTGGCCAGCTCCTTGGACCGCAGCTCGCTCGTCAGAAACTCGTTGATGTCCTTCAGGTTGATCTTCTGGGTATCCAGCTCGTCGATCAGCTCCAGGTTGGTGGACGCCAGCACGCGGCCCCGCGCCTGGTACCGCGCCAGCCGCGTGTACAGGTGCCCGATGACCAGCTCGCGCTCCACCAGCTCCTTCTCCTCCTCCAGCGCCGGGTCCGGCCCGTCGCCGTCGCCCGCCCCCGCGTCCTTCGCCGCCGGCTTGGGCGGCATGGTCGCCGAGGTACGAGTGGTGCCCTAACTGGGCTGCGGCCCTATGTTGACTGCTGCTTCGACAATACACCCACCGGCTACGGCTGAGACCAGGCTCTGGCCTCTGAACCCCGCGGGTTTGTTTGGGTCTCACGGGGAGGCGTCGGGAATTTGGTACCGGGTGCGTCTGCGCAGCCTCCGGGCGTCGGCCTCGCGTGTCACGCTTACCGTTGCGCGGCGAATTGACGGTCAACATTTATAGTGCGCCGGCCGGTTGCTTGAGGGTGCGGTCAGCGGTGCCGACCCGGACCGCGCGGACCGAATAACGCGGACGCGGACCACGCCATCGGATCTGCTCAAGCATATGTTCGCTCTCCGCTTGGATTGCACACGGCGGCAGCTCGAAGCCAGGTACAGTAGGAGTCACAATACCCTTAGGAGGGAGGTTCCCGATGTCGACCGGCGTATTCGCGCCTGCCGCGGGGGTGGCAGCGAGCGCACGGGGTGCCGCGCGCCGGGTCGCTCAACTAAAGAATACTTGTAAAAACCGGACGTCGGTAGGCACGGCGTCAACAGGCCGTGCTGCGGCAAGTTCGAGCGCCGCATCCTGCCCCTCTGCCACGTGCTGGTCGGTAGGGGCAAGCACTGCGGCTTTGTCGCCCACACGTGCATCCACATCTTCAGCGCCGTGGCTCGCGCCGCGCCGCTCCGACCGTCGCCGCGACAACGGTCCCTCGAGGTAGGGACGAGCAAATATGGACCGCCACGTCATCAAAGCATTTTCTTGCATCCTGCCGTCGTGTGACGTTGAGGCATGGCGAGCAATATCTGCCAGGCCCTGCCTTGCGCGACCGCGTGTTAGCGCCGGCACCGCTGTCGCGAGGCCGATACGGCGGCGGCAGAGGCGGCTGCGGCCGCAGCCGTATCGCAAGCCTGCCGGTCAGTGAGGTCCAAGGGGTTTCCGCGATCGCCACGGGGACCTTGGCCGAAGTCATCGCGTACTTCACACGTGCGGCGTCCCCGGATATGCTTGCGGTGCTGGCGCCGCTCGCGCAGTGGCTATCCGGCGGCGGCGGCGGCGTCATCCTCGCCGTCGCACTCGCCGCCTTTGCATGGCGGCACAGCGTTGACAGGGGACTCCTGCGGTAGGGCGTGGCAGGTGATTGCTGTACTATTGCTATTGCTCGCCACGTCCATAGGACGCCATGTAACTCAAGAAACGAGGGTTACACATGAACGTTGATGACATAGCGGGACACAGCCCGGGAGAAGTCGCTCAGCACGCCATTACATTCTGAGATGCCACTTACCTCAACAAGGATGGAGTCTTCAAATGATCAAAGTGCTGTGGACGACGAAGCGGGCAATACTTGCGTGTCCCAATCCGGAGGGCGCGGCTGACGGTATCACAGTCCGCGCGTATGACCGCCATCATTGCCGCGTGTCCCACCCTGTACCGCCCCATGCGCCCCCCGCTGCTGCTGCGCTCCAGCGCGCTGCAGATGGCGGTACGTCCCGCCAGAAACTGCTCGAAACATCAGATAGTCAGGCGGTGGCATTTACATTAAGAAACGAGGGTTGGTAAATGTGTTACTGGACACTTCGAGCGATATCTGGCGGGCCCTGAGTGGAGGCGTACATGCTGAAGCGCAAGGCGTTCCCCACGCCTGCCACGTGGCGGCGGCAGGTGCTGGGCACGGCGGACGGCGGCGAGGTGGCGCTGGACTGGTACGGCGGCGCGGGGACCGGGTACGGCGGCGGGCTCGGGGTGACCGACGGCGAGTATGAACTGGAAGGAAGCGACGGCCACGGGCCAGACGTCAGCGGCACGGTCTTACACAGCCTTCCTTTTCTGCTCAAACTCACCGTGTGCTCATAATGTGCCAGTGTACGACAAAGTGCGTGAAACCACTTAGACACTTAGCAACAAGTAGTACCAAGTCGTCCAAATGGAGCGTTCTGATTGGTCGAGCGGGACGACTTAGCACTAAGTCTCTCTAAGTGTCGAAGTGGTTTCACGCACTTTGTCATACCTACATACACTGGGTGCGAGGCGATGTGCGTCCCTGGTGAGCGGCACAATGGACGATATACTCGACGCGGAGGACGAGGTGTGCCAGCTGGCGTTGGCGCCCGGCGCGCCCGTGCTGGCGATCATGCACACGCTGACGGGCGTGGCGGCCGACTTCCCCGAGCTGGCGGCGGCGGCGGCGGCGGAGGGTTTCCGCCCCGTAGTGTTGCTGCGGCGGGGTCACCTGGTAGGGAGGTGTAGGTTCCCCCTATGAAACCCACGTTGAAACCGCCTGGAACTGAGCGCTTGAAACTAAAATATGATGAAGCGCCTTCAACTTTTGCTTTCAAATTCAACTTGCGCCGCTACAACCTGGGGACTCCACTGCGCACGGCCCGCTTCAACCTGCTGGGCAGCTGCGATGACCTCGACATTCAACTGGCCGCCATTAGACTAGCTCACCCCGGAGCGCCAATCTTCGGGTACGGCGAGAGCGCGGGGACCGGGCTGGCAGTGCGGTACAGCGGCGAGAAGCGCCATGAAAACCCTTTCGAAGCCATCGTGTGCGTGTGCCCCGGGTATGACACGACGGAGGCAGGGGCTTACACTCGTCCACTTTTCAGCTCAACCTGAGCCGTTTCTGACACAAAATACACCCTAGAAACCCCCAGAGCCTCCAAACACCCTCTAAACACCCCGAAATGTCTCCTGAATTCACCTTCTACCGCACAGAAAGCGCGTACGTTGAGCTGAAAAGTGGACGAGTGTAAGCTCCTGGACGGAGGGCGGCGCCTTCTCCCGCTTCGAGCCGCTGCTTGACAATTTCTTGCTCAAATCCGTCAAGGAGCTGTTCCTGCAACCCAACGAAGAAGTGGTGCGGGCGGGGTAGGGACATCCAAATATTTCCCGCCAAGTCATTCAGTTAAATGGATCCTATGATGTGGCGATCATTATCGGGTCGTACTGATGGCGAATTGGTGCTCGAAACGTCATTCACATCGCTCTAGACCCTTGTCCGTTGATACAAACGGCAACGTATGACGTGGCAAGCAACATCTGGCTGGTCCTAGGTTTAGGGCTTTGCAAGGGCCCGGGTATGACGAGCTGATGGAGGTGTGTGGCATCCTGCTAAACCCTAAATCCGAAACCCTAAACCCTAAACCCTAAACCCTAATGGAGGTGTGTGGCATCCTGCTCAATGTTTCCCCATAATGTGTACCTCCTCCTGGCGTGTGGCATCCTCATGCCTGAGATTCATTGTGTTACACCTCCACTCAGGCCCTGTATTGTACTGAAGACAACTGTTGTCCCCGTACACACACCCTAAACCCTAAACCCTAAACACTAAACCCTAAACCCTAAACCCTCAACCCTAAACCCTTAACCATAAACCATAAACAATAAACCCTAAGCTCAGGTGCGGGATATGGCGGAGTTGCAGCGGAGGCTGTATGCAGTGGAGGGGTACGCGTCACTGGAGGAGTACCACGCGGTAGGGGCTTACACTCGTTCTCATTTCCGCTCAACTCGAGCTTGCTTTGCTCCTTTCCGCTCAACTTGAGCTTACTTTGAACCCCATACAACCCAGTTTAACCCGTGGATGTGTGCTGAAGGTGCCCAACTTGAGCTCCAACGTGAGCGATGTGTGCGGATGGCCCTCAACTTGAGTTCTGAAGTGGACGAGTGTAAGCCCCTGCCACGTGGGGAGCAACCCGATGGGCACGGCGGGCAGGGGCTCACACTCGTCCACTTTTCGGCTGAACGTAAGCACATTTTGTGGAATACGTTGGGTGCATGACTTTCCCCCATTCTATTAGACAGGGGGACACCGGGAGGTGTGACCAAAACGGCTTAGGTTGAGCTGAGAAGTGGACGAGTGTGAGCCCCTGACGGCGGGTGACATCACGGTGCCCATGCTGGTGAGGCGGTGCAGGTTGACCCTATCAAACTCACGCTGAAAGCCCCTGGAACCAAGCGCTTGAAACTGAAATATGATGAACTGCTTTCAAAAATTGCAAAGCAATTTCAACTTGCGCCGGTACATGCTGGTCATCAACAGTGACGACGACCCCATCTGCACCCCCTCCAACGTCGATGATAACCTGTGGGCCTTCCAAGGCCACGCGCCGCGGGTAAGGTGCTGTTTGCTCACGTCTGTGTGAGCGTCATTTGTGTGCATGTGTGTATTTTTACTCACGCTCATCGAGCCCCAAAGCGCTCACACGGTGAGCATTGACCAACCCCATTGGCCATTTCAAGCGGCCCGATGGGATCGAGGGCCGTATGTATATTAATTCACGAGAATGTATCGAGCCCCCAGGCGCTCACATGATGAGCAGTAAATCAAATTGACCCCATCTGCCATTTGAAGCGGATATAGCGGACATGACGGGCCTTAGACGCGGGCGCTGGCACGCACAGCCGTGGGGTCGCACTGCTGCTTCTACGAGGTAGGGCGGTGCAGCATGACCCTATTAAAACCCGTGTTGAAAGCGCCTGAACTCAAGCGCTTGAAACTAAATGATGATGAGCTGCTTTCAAATTTTGCTTTCAAATTCTACTTGCGCCGCTTCTACGAGGGGCAGACGCTGCGCCCGCGCTCCTCGTGGTAGGGCGGTGCAGGTTGCCCCTATCAAACCCACGTTGAAAGCGTCTGGAACTAAGCGCTTGAAACTGCAACATGTTGAACTGCTTTCAAGTTTTGCTTTCACATTCAACCTGCGCCGCTACGTTGTGGTCCACCGACGCCTCGCTCGACTTCTTTAAGGCAGGGGCTTAACACTCATTACCATTTCAGCTCAACTTGAGCTCTTCTGTCCACCATAACGAATAACACCCGACTTGACTCATGGTTGTGTCCTGGAATTGCTCAAGTTGAGCTCTAACGTGAACGAGTGTCAGCCCCTGCTTCAAGGCCGTGCTCAGCGACGCTGCATCATCCGCAGGCGTCAGTGCAGGCGCCGGCACCCTCGCCGGTGACGAAACCGTCCTTGTCCCTGTAGCTTCTAGCTAGAGCTAATTCCCCAGCTGCAATCTAGAATTAGCGAGATTTAACAGACCACAGGATCCGTTAACACTGCTTGCGAAGTACGTCGACGCTCGAAAAGACCGCGGCTCCGCCTGGTCCTGCTCGTAGTGCTAATTCAGACAGGGGGTGGGAGGCCACCATGTACAGCCGCTTCTACCAGCAAACACCCCAGCGGGTGCCCGAAGTGCACCAGGCAGCCAGGGCACGCACCAAATCGATTGCCGCATTGCGCCATCGCATGATTGAATTGTGCATCGCTCGCCAATGATGTGTTATGAACATAATAGTGTGTGACGGAGATCATGTGGAGCAGACAAAATTATTTTCGTTCATATACGAGCGCGAAGTGGGATCTGACGGGGCGCGCGGTGAAGATTTTATCGGTTTCAAATGCTTTGCTCATCGTCCCGTCGTTCTGTGTGTGCGGCCGTTTATCGTAACGCTAGTCGCATTCGTGTGTATGTGCCCATCCATGGCATGGCGTTCTCTCAGTGCTGCCGTTTCCGCTCTAGCGCATCGTGTATGTATTTCTCTCCC
>Ga0307489_10000763_pt1 | contig 20301 bp, 36 predicted proteins | sample SB12metaG_FD_202247 | JGI IMG/M metagenome (GOLD analysis project Ga0307489, IMG submission 202247) | Sea-ice brine microbial communities from Beaufort Sea near Barrow, Alaska, United States - SB 1.2 | ecosystem: Environmental > Aquatic > Marine > Coastal | place: USA: Alaska | collected...
CTGGGGTGAACCTGGGGTGAACCTGGGGTGAACCTGGGGTGAAGCTGGGGTGAAGCTGGGGTGAAGCTGGGGTGAAGCTGGGGTGAACCTGGGGTGAACCTGGGGTGAACCTGGGGTGAACCTGGGGTGAACCTGGGGTGAACCTGGGGTGAACCTGGGGTGAACCTGGGGTGAACCTGCAGCGCCCTACCTTGACGATAGTCTGCATGGGCGGTTGGAAGGCACCCTCCAGCGCCGCGGGTGACGGCCCGCCCGTCATGCCGCCGCCCTCCGCGTCACCGTCCTCCAGCAAGTCGCCCACGTACCAACCCTCGGGCCCTATGTCGAAGTGATCGTACGTCTTGTCCACCTGTAGTTGCGTGTATTGGTGCCGAGCCTTGCAGCAGGGACGAGTAAAACAGTTTCAGGGTTTAGGGTTTATGGCTATGGTTCAGGGTTTCATGTGCAGGATAGGGTTCAGGTTGAGGGAGGGTTATGCTTTTCGCCATCTCCGCGTCAGAAGATGTCAGTTAACTCAACGAGCGAAGGTTTACAACGCGTTCGATAGGATGGCAGGCAATCTGGGGTTGGCCCTACTTCAGTGAGGTCGCAGCTGCACAGGATGGCGGCTAGCAGGCCGTACGCGGGCTTCATCTCCTGGTTGAAGCGGCGCAAGTTGAAATTGAAAGCAAAATTTTAAGCAATTTGAAAGCGTTCCTCAAATTATAGTTTCAAGCGCTTAGATCCAGGCGGTTTCAACGTGGGTTTCATAGGTGCAACAGCACCGGCCTACCTGGTGGCCACCCGTCAGGCGCGCCGTGGGCTGGTGGTACATGCGGCTCGTGAACTCCACCAGCATGCCTAGCGTATCGTAGTTCAGCAGCTGGTACCGCTGCCTGCCGCCACGGCTCGGTATCAGATGAAGCTCTTTGGAATCAAGTTGACGACGTTTTAGTATGAAACGTACAGATATTGAGTGGTGCCACGACGTAGTAAAGCAGGATAACCGCTGCCCGGGACCGGGGCCCGATTTGCCGCGGGACATGTCTAGTTGGTATCAAATGGAAAATGGACTGGGAATTGGTCCGGGAAATGGACTTGGAAATGGAGTGGGCCCCACCCGGCGCCCAGCTGGGCGTACTCGGACAGGACGACGAAGAAGAGCGAGGGCGACACCAACTTAGAGGGATGCAGCAGCGCGTCGTTGAGCACGTTGACGAGCGAGTGCAGCACCTTCTCCACCAGACGGGCGCCGCGCGCTGGCTGCTGCCGCGCCGCCGCCGCCCCCGCCGCCGCTCCAGGCTGCGCCGGACCCGCGTTCCCGTTCGCCTCTAGTAGCGCCTCCGCCGTGGCGCAGGGCCTTACACTCGTTCACTTTTCGGCTCAACGTGAGCGCTTCCTGTGGGATAGGGGGTGCATGTAGGGGTTGTTTGGGGGGTGTGTAGGAGGTCTTAGGGGGTGTATTGAGGTGTCTAGGGTGTACTTTGTGTAGGAAACGGCTCAGGTTGAGCTGAAAAGTGGACGAGTGTAAGCCCCTGCCGTGGCGCCGCCGTCGTCGTGCGCCACCGCGGACTTGAGAGCCGCGGCGACAAGGCCGGCGAAGGTCTCGCGCGCGTCGAGGCTCGGGCACCGCGTGAGGAACGCGCGGATGTACTCGGGTCGGTCGCGCAGGAACTCCAGGAACCACTGTGTAGCGGCGCGAGTTGAATTTGAAAGCCAAGTTTGAAAGCGGTTCATCATATTCTAGCTTCAACCGCTGAAACCATAGGCGCTTTCAAAACTGATTTTGATAGGGTCAATCTGCACCGCCCTACCACTGGCACGCTGCGGCGCTGCGGTCCAGGAGCGTGGACACGATCTGGCGCCACTTGAGCATCTCCTCCTGCGGGCGCATGCTGTGGTGCGCGCGCAGGTACACATTGCACAGGAACTCCGCGCAGGGCCCGCTCACCCAACAACAAAATCTCTTTCACCCAACAATCAAAACGTGTTTGATGACTGGCAGAGCAGGATGCGGATTATGCTCGCCGCGTAATGAGGTGTCGCTTGATTAAATGAACGAGGTTCCAAAACGTGTACAATGGCGTGGCGCTGCGTGAGATTTAGGGTTTAGGAAGGGTTTAGGGTTCAGGGTTTAGTAACCCTAAACCCTAGAAACCCTGCTCCCTAAACCCGTGATGGGTGCGCGGCCCCACCTCGGTGGCGATGCGCACGCTAAGCACGGCGTGTTCGTCCTCCTCCTCGGGGCTGCGGCGGCGCGCGGCGGGCTCCGGCTCCGCGCTGCCGCCGCGCCCCCTGGGCCCGCCCTCCACCCCGCGCCGCTGCGACTTGCGCGCGATGCTCACCACGGCGGACTCGACCAACCGCTGCACGAACTCGAAGTAGTCGCGGCTCAGCAGGTGCCCGTTGAACGCGAACTGCAGGTTCTGCGTCATCACCGTGTAGCGGATCCCGCGCGGCATTGCCGGCACGGGGGTCGGCACCGAGGCACTCGCCGTCGCCACCGCCGCTTCCTCCTCCGGCACCGCCGCAAACAACGCTGCCGCCGCCGCCGCCACCGTCGCGCCGTCGACTTGCTGTGAGGGCGGCGGCGGCCCGAGGGGCCCGCGGGAGGCAGGACGCGAGGGCGGGCGCGAGGGCGCGGGCGTCGGCACGATCTCGGCGAGATGCGAATGCACGCGCTCATAGAACAGCATGTACGCGCTGTTGGGGCGGTCGTGCTCCGCCAGGCGCGCCGCCTGCCGCTGCCCGGGCCCCGGCTCGCCATCGCTGTCCGCCCCCGCCCCGCCGCTTGACGGCATCGCGTACTTCCCACCGAACGCGTCCGCTTCCAGCGACTCAAGGTTGTAAGGCTCCACGCGCTGGTCGTCGTACACATGCCACCGCTCGCCCATCGCCGCTTCGGCCATCCCACTAGCCCCGCCCGCCACCGCCGCCGCCGCCGCCGCCGCGACGTTGGCCCCCGGCGGCGGCTCGCGCTCACGGATGTACGAGTAGTAGTGACCTGCGAAGGCCGTGCCGGAGTGCACCACCACCCCCACCAGGCGGTAGTGGTAGTACTCGGGCGGGTGCTCCAACTCCGGCAGCTCACCATCCGCCCGACCGTCCGCCCGACTGCCGCTGGACGAGGGCGCCTCGCTGCTCCCCGCCGCCCAGGACTAGGGCCAGCCAGACATTGCTCTCCACTGCCATCTAAGGATGCCATTCAACTCAAGAAATAGGTCACAAAATGCGTTGGATGACGCGGCGGGCACTATGACGAAGTGCGTCAAACCACTTAGCAACTTAGTCACTTTGAGTGCTAAGTCGTCCAAATGGACAATTCTGATTGGTCGAACGGACGACTTAGAACTCGAAGTGACTAAGTCGCTAAGTGATTTAACCCACTTTGTCATATCTGGCAGGCCTTACCTCGGACCCTGCTGCCGCCGCCGCCGCGTCGCGCTCGATGCCCTCCGCCGTGAAGGGGGTCATGTCGAGCTCCATAGGGAACTCGAAGCGGCTCTTGACCTTGAGGCGCTGCATGGTCTCGTAGTCGAACTCGAAGCGCTTGAGGTGCACGGCCAGCGTGTGCGGCAGCTGCTTGAAGCACGCGCGCTTCACCGCGTCCACCTTGTTGTAGCGGCGCAGGTACAAATTGAAAGCAAAACTTGAAAGCGGTTTATCATATTTTAGTTCCAAAGCGCTGAAAGCAGGCGTGCTTTCAACACGGATTTTGATACAGTCAACCTGCACCGCCCCACCTTGACCCCGCACTGCTCGCACTTCCACTGGTTGTCCGCCTCCAGCAGCTCGCCGGACACGTACGATGCCGCCGTTCAAGGTCAACCGAATGATGTTCGCCACGTCATGATATGCCGCTTAACTCAAGGGTTCAAATGTGGAGGCTGTCACTTGATACTGATCGCTACGTCATAGAATGCCATTCAACTCAACATCAAGGGTTTATGACGCGGTGGGAATGACGCAGGGTCAAGTGATGACCCTCGCCACGTCATATGATGTCACTTAAGTCGACCCACGAGGGTTCGCAAGGCGGCGGATAACGTGGCTCCCCGTGGTTAAGTCGCCCCCACCAGCGACTCCACGAGGTCGCGCTTGTTGCGCACGTCCACGGAGACGTGCACGAAGTCCTCCTCGCGCTCGCTGCGGTGCGCGGGGCACGTTTGACACAGCACCTGGTTCACAAACTTGCCGCCCATCACAGCCTCCATGGCGCCCTTGACTGTCGGCGCCTCGCCCGCCTCCTCCTCCGCGGCGCCGCCCTCCTCCAAGGTGTAGAGGCGCAAGTTGGAATTGACAGCAAAGTTTAAAAGCAGTTCATCATATTTTAGCTTCAAGCGCTGAAGCAAGCGCAGTCGACCCGAGGTCAACCTTGGGTGAACTGGGGTCAACCTGCACCGCCGTACCAAGGCGGCATCGGCCTGCGCGGCGGTCCAGGACCGCTTGTACTCGGTGTCCACCATGTCCTGCAGCCGACTGAAGAACTCCAACCCGTCCTGGTGCTCCCGCACGTTGATTGGCTCGCCGTCGTAGTCCAGGCTATAGAGCCAATCACAGGGAACATCCTCGCCACGTCACAGGGCGACATATCACTCGACAGGCCAATCACAGGGAACATGCTCGCCGCGTCACAGGGCGGCACATTACTCGACAGGCCAATCAGAGGGAACATGCTCGCCACGTCACAGGGCGGCACATCTCGACAGGCGAATCACAGGGAACATGCTCGCCGCGTCACAGGGCGGCACATTGCTCGATCGGCCAATCACAGAGATCACACTCGCCACGTCAGGGCGGCACATAACTCACTAGGGCCAGCACAAAGCACAGGAACGAGCTCGCCACGTCACAGGGCGGCATATAACTCACGAAACGAGGGCTGAACATGTGATGGATGACGTGGAGGTGGCGGTCGCCCAGCCTTGAAGGCGCGCCAGAAGCCGCGCGGCACGTAGTGGTCCACGTGGCTCTGCGCCAGCGTGGCGAACATGGACTGGAACTGGTAGAACACGGACTCTTTCTGCTCCGCCTCCGTGGCCGCAGTGCTGGTCACCGACAGCCAGGGGCTTACACTCGTCCACTTTTCGGCTCAACTTAAGCGCTTTCTGCGGGATATGGGGGTACGTTTAAAGATTGTTTTGGGGGTGTGTACGGTGTGATAGGGGGTATCAAGGGGTGTCTAGGATGTGTTTTGTGTCATAAGCAGCTCAGGTTGAGCTGAGAAGTGGACGAGTGTAAGCCCCTGCCGACAGCACGGCGTTGCGCAGCGCCGGCTGCATGAACAGCTGCTGGAACACCGCGTTCATGTAGCACGTGGCGCCCGCGTTCTTCAGACCCACGTATCCCCCCAATGGGCAGAGCCATTTTGATCACGCTCCCAGGGTTGAGGGTTTAGGGTTTGGAGCTTAGGGTTGAGAATAGACGGATAATGCTCGCCGCGTCGCGGGATGACATTCAGCTCAAGAAACAAGGATTCAGGGATGACATCCAACACACAATACGAGGTATACAGCGCGGTGGATGACGCGGCAAGCACCGGTACACTACGCGGTGGATGACGCGGCAAGCACCGGTACACTACGCGGTGGATGACGTGGCGAGCATCGGTACACTACGCGGTGGATGACGTGGCGAGCACCGGTACACTACGTGGTGGATGACGTCGCGAGCACCGGTGCAATATGTGGTGGATGACGTGGCGAACACCGGTACACTACGTGGTGGATGACGCCGCGAGCACCGGTGCAATATGTGGTGGATGACGTGGCGAGCACCAGTACACTACGTGGTGGATGACGCGTGGAGCACAGTCAGTGTGCTGCACCACCCCCACCGTGGGGCGCGAGCCCTGGCACTGCATCTGATCCCATTCGTTCATGTCCCCCGGCGGGTTGCGGTAGTGCAGCTGCATCAGAAACTCAGCCACCTGTTGCATGTTCTCGGTGTCCTGCGAGGCCAGATCCGCCAGCAGCTCGAACGCCTTCGTACGCGTCGCTGTCGTCGAGCAGATGGCCGCCAGGTGCTCGCTCTGAACCTCCACGGCGGGACGGCTGGAAACAATGCTCGCCACGTCATGGGATGTCATTCAAGTCATTCAACTCAATAAACGAGCGTTCGAAACGTGTTACATGACGTGGCGAGGAATTCTCCTGTGCCAACCTCGACATAGGATGTCATTCAACTCGATAAACGAGGGTGAAAAAGGTGATGAGTGACGTGGCGAGCGTTTCCCCCTGGTGCCTACCTCGATATGACTTTCTAAGCCGCTGCCGCCGCCGTCGTGGGCAGCGGCCGGGGTGACGATGGTGACGTCGTCGTCGTCGCTGTCCTTATCGCTATCCTTGTCGCTGTCCTCTTCCTTGCCTGCGTCGAGCGCGGTCCCACCCCTCCTGGCGTCCCTCGACCCGGACGCCCCGCGCCCGCCCCCGCCCCCGCCGCCGCCGCCGCGCCAGATGACCGGCGCCACCATCCCCGCTTCCCGGAGCACCTCCGCCGAGGGCCAAATGAATCAATACTTGCCGCGTCATAGATGTCTTACAACCAGGGTGTGAAAACGATCTCAGGAGCTACGAGAAGGAGGATGACAGTCGTTCACCTGCTTAGCCTCTTAAACCATATTTGGCAAACGAACAGACAGCCAGAGAGCCAGAGAGCCAGACAGCGAGAGCTAGAGAGCCAGAAATAATCAAAGAAGCAAAGGAAAAAAACAAATTACAGACGAAGACGAGGGTTAAACGAGGTTGGCAAATGCGGTGAATGATTCAGCCCTACCTCCTGGGACGGGTTGAGCACCGGCACCGCCTCTGGAAAGAGACAGCGGTACATGAGCACCTGCACGAGGCCGAGGCCCGCCGCCTTGGAGCCCACCGACCGTTTGTCCAGCCGCTCGATCAGGCACTTGATCAGCATGATGCGGCACTCCAGGTGCACGTCGTTGTCGTCCGTGGCGGGCAGCGTGCGGCGCAGCGCCTCAACCTCCCGCGCCCAGGGTCGCCCAGATACTGCTCTTGCCGCGTCATAGAATGCCATTTAAGCTCAGTGTGCGGGGGACGTGTTCCCCCTGAGCTTCCGTGCTGTGACTGCTCGTAAAGTGCACGGGTACGTGCAACTTTCTTTTTGGTTTGGATTGGAACGTTCTGAGTGGTCGAAAAGCTTCGCTTAGATACCGAAATCAGCACCGTGTCAAACTGAAGAAAACGTTGGATGACGTGGTAGACCTCAACTTTCTATCCCTACCCGCGCCAAAAGCTCCTCAGCCACCGCGTCATTGGGCTCCCCCCCGCTGCCGCCGCCGCCGCCGCCGCCAGCCTCGCCGCTCTCGCTGCCGCTGCCCCGCGACCTCTGCATTCGGAGCATGCGGCAGAGCAGCAAGAAGTACTCCTTGCACTGCGTGGGGTGCAGGTCCGCCTCCCCGCGGGCCGCCAGCAGCGCGTCCACCAGGCGGTGCGGCGGCGCAGCCTGGTGTCAGGGGCTTACACTCGTCCACTTCTCAGCTCAACCTGAGCCATTTATGACAAAAATACACCCTAGATTCCCCTAATACCCCGTAACACCCCCTGAAACCCCCCTGAATAACCCTAAATTCCCCCCCTGTCCCACAGAAAGGGCTTAAGTTGAGCCGAAAAGCGGACGAGTGTAAGCCCCTACCCGGTGCGCGCCCGACGCGGCGGAGGCGGCGGACAACGCGGCGGCGTGCGCGTTGGCTGCCCCCGATCAGGGACTTACACTCGTCCACTTCTCAGCTCAACCTAAGCCGTGCCTGACACAAACTCACACCTTAGACACACCCCCCAACACCCCCCAACACCCCCTTACACCCCCTAAACAACCTTTCAACGCACCCCCTATACCACAAAAAGCGCTCACGTTGAGCTGAACAGTGAACGAGTGTAAGCCCCTGCCCCCGATGTGGCCGCCGCCGCGCGCGCTGCCGTCGCGATAGACGGATCGACCAGTTGCACAATCGACGACGCGGTGGCGATGCGGATCATCGAATTCTTGGAGCGGATCACCATGTCGCGGACAATCGCGGGGAACAGCGGCTGCTCCAGCAGCAGGTCCGCCGGGTGCGGGGAGGGTTCGATACCATCCACCATGGCAGCCGCGTGCGCGGAGCTCTGCAGGCACACCACCAGCAGATGCAGCGCCTCGCGCGCCAACCCGGAGGGTCATGGAGAGCAAGCACTCGAACCGATATCGGAGCTCTGAGCATGACTTACCTTTAGGGTTACCTTTAGGGTGAATGCTCACACAGATGCGCGGCGCGCGGCGGACGAGAAGGAGTTTGAACGTCAGTCGAGTGCTTGTTCTCAATAACCTCCCTACCAGTTGCATGTCGTCGCGGTTAACCAGCTCATCGACCGTGGCAGCGTCGCTGGCATCGCTGGCGTCGCTGGCGTCAGCGCTGAAGAGATCGCTGCCGTCGCCGTCTTGGTCCATCGCCGTGGCCGCGGGGTCGTCCGGCTCCCACCCCACCTGCCGCCCCGTGCCCATGGCGTACGCCAGCCGAGTCAGCGTGGGCACCGCCTTGGTGCAGCGGCGTAAGTTGAATTTGAAAGCAAAATTTGCAGGCGGTTCGTTTCATTATAGTTTCAAGTGATCAGCTCCAGGCACTTTCAACGTGGGTTTGACAGGCTCCACCGGCACCGCCCTGCCTTGGTGCACAGCGCGGCGTGCGCACGCATCGCGGCTTCGGCCCTCGCCGCCGCCACCGCTGCCGCCGCCGCGGGCGCGTCGGGAGTCGACTCCCGGTTGGTCGGCGCCGGCGCCGGATCCGCGGCCATGGTCGTGTCATCGTCGCCCTCGGGGGTCGGGCGACGCCCCGTCGGAGTTTGTAATCCCATGCCGCCAATGGCGCCTCCGAGTGATAGGGATCAGGCACGTTGTGCTAGCCACGTTAGAGGTTGCCGCTCAGCTCAATACACAAGAGTTATGTAAATTATGCTCACCCTTTGAGGGTATCACTTGACTCAAGACACGAGGGTCACAAGCGCCGTCGAGACATAAGAGGGGGTCACTTGACTCAATACATAAGGGTTTAAAGCGCGGTCGATGGCTTGGCGAGCATTCTTGACTAGTGTACCAGTGTACCCGCATAAACTCGCCGCATCCTACTCCCTGATCTGACACTTGTGCCCTGACTGTTTGCTCATAGTGTACTTATCTCTACCGAGAGACCCGAGGGAGCCTTCAGTAGCGGCCGGGCCGGCGCTGCCCGCGTCGACATCGGGGGAGGCGAGCAGGATCTTGAGGAGGTGCAGGGCGGAGGCGCACAGCGCGCGCCGCAGCGCCGGGTCGCTCCAAGCCGCCGCCTCGGGCCTGCCAGACATTGCTCGCCACGTCACAGGATGCCATGGAACTCGAGAAAGCAGGGACAGGGACAAGATGCGTGTCGATGACGTGGCGGGCAGTATTTGTTCGTCCGTACCGCTGCCGCCGTGGCCGCCACTATGGCCGACCCCGCGTCCTCCTCCACCTCAACCTCAATGTAGGGCCGGGTGGATAACGCAGATTCTCGCCACGTCATAGGCTGGTGTTTGACTACACAAACGAGGGTTGACAATGGAGTTGAAGATGTGACGAGACGTGGCGTGGCGTGCATTGTTTACTCGGCATTACCTCCACGTCAATGCTATCAACGTCAATGACGAGGCCTTCACCGGCGGCACCGGCAGCGGCGGCGCTGCCGCCACTGCCTGTGTCAGCGGCGGCGGCGCAGCGAGGGAGCACGGCCAGGATGTCGCGGGCGCACCCCAGCGCGGCGAAGGAGGCGCGGAGGAGGCTGACGGCGCCGTCGTTGTCGTCGCCATTGACGGGATTGAGCAGCCCGTCGAGCACCTGCAGCGTGTACACCAGGCGCGCGGGGGACTGCGATAGTAGCCTCCGGAGCCGGGCGCGCGCACCCGCCGTGGCTCCCGCGGGATCCGCCGCCGCTGCCGCCGCCGCCGCCGCCGTCTCCACCGCCGCCGCCGCCGCTGCCGCGGCGGACGCCGCGAGCCCTGGGTCGATGTCAATGCGGCCCTCCACGCCCTCTACACCCGCCGCGCTGTCGACGTCGCCCTCCACCCCCGCTGCCGCTGCCGCCGCCGCCACCGCCGCCGCCTCCGCCCCCGCCGCCGCACTCCCCCTCGCGAGCAGCGCGCACAGCTCGGCACGCACCTCATGGCGCGTGGGCAGCAGCAGTAGCAGCTCCTGCGCACCGCGCTGCACGCCGCCCCCGGAGGACCCCGCCGAACCCGACTCCGCCAATCGCCAGGGCCACACAAACTAAACAACGCCCGCCGCGTCACAGGACGTCATCCACCTCAAAACACGAGGGCCCGAAATGTGGCAGATGACGTGACGTGACGTTGCGAGCACTTCACTTGATCATCATCTCACATCAAGTGGCCGGCCAGGGAAGAGGATGCGGCAAATGTGTACGGGTACACCGGTATAATAAGAGCAAACAGTCTGGTCGAGGTGACTCTCCCCCCACCAGCTGGAGCAGCACGTCATACGCCCCGGGCTGGCGTGAGAGGATGGAGCGCGGCAGCGCCTCGGCGGGCGGGCCCGTGCTGCGCCGTTGCGTGTTCAGATCCATATTCGCAATCATCACATGCAGCAGGTTGACGCTGATGTCGCTGGACAGCGGGGTGTCGCGCAGCAGCAGGCTGTCCTTGGTGTGGCGGCACAAGTTGAATTTGAAAGCACAACTTGAAAGCAGATTATTACATTTTAGTTTCAAGCGGACGTTTTCAAGCGCTTTCACCGTGGGTTTGATAGGGTCATCAACCTGCACCGCCACACCTTGGCCAGCTCTTTGCCGTTGCTCATCAGCCGCACGCGCTTGACTGGCGCGCCGCACTCGCGCGCCACGTTCTCGCGCACCGACCGCACCAGCGCGTTGGAGTCGGAGGGGATGCGGAAGCGGCGCTGCTTGGACGCCGGCGACGGAATGATCTCCAGCATGACGGGATGGCCCAGGAACAGGGCCCGCCTGAACATGACCTGCTACTATTAATTATGTACCGGTACACATGTGTTGTGCTCCCTATAGCGCCCGACGACGACGACGGCTGCATCAGCGCGGCGAATCTCGCGACGTCAAGGGGTGGCGCTTAAGTCGAGTACCGAGGTTTGAAACGTGGTGAATGACATCGCGGGAATTATTTGGTGAGATCTGAAGTACCCTGCCCGGGAAGGAGCCGCCGTGGGGCAAGGGGGTGCCGTGGGTGCCGGGGACCACCGCGGTGCCCTCGCACTGCATGATGAAGAGCCGCGTGATGTGCATGATGCGCTCGGCGCGCTGCTCCGCCACGGCCCAGCCGACCCCCGCCGCCGCGGCCCCGCCGCCGCCGCTCAGGGTCTCGGCGGCCGCGCCCAGCCGCCGCAGCAACTGCGCGAGGAACTCCCCGTGCAGCGCCGAGGCTTGGTCCACCAAATTATCCGCCAGCCTAATGTGCAGGTTGATGAGTAACAGGATGGCGTCTCGGCCGACGGTAGGGTAGTCGTTCTCCGAGTCCAGAGCGATGCTCCACAGCTGCTCCACCCCCGCGTGTAGGGCCGGGCAGATATTGCTCGCCACGTCACAGGGTGCTATTTCACTCAAGAAACGAGGGTTCACAGTGCGTTGAATGACAGGGTCTGGCAGATGCTCGCCATGTCATAGGATGCCGCCCAATCCCACCTCCTCCTCTTCCCCCTCCTGCTCCCCCTCCTCCTCCTCCTCCTCCTCCTCGTCCCCCTCCTCCTCCTCCTCCTCCTTCTCCTCCTCCTCCTCACCCAAGAGACGAGGGTTCACAATTGGTGTCGAGACGTGGCAGACATGATCTGGCAGGCACTACCCGTGAGCGCCACGTGGTGTACCTGCATGCGGTTAACGTGCCCGCGCGGGTCAACCAGCACCCGCTCCCGCTCCGCCTGCTAGGGACCACCGACCATCGCCCGCCACGTCATTCATTGCTCGCCACGTCGTCCAACGCACTTTAACCCTCGTCTCGTGAGTAAATGACATTCTATGACGTCACGAGCATAATCCGCCACGCGTTAAGCCCTCGTTATTTGAGTCAAATGGCATCCTATGCCGTGACGAGCATCATTCACCACACGGTGGATCATTGTTTCTTGGGATAAGGCCCCACCGTCTGCTGCAGTTGCTGCTGCTGCCGCGCCCCGGCCTCCTCCCCATCCTCCTTGCCGTCCTCCTCGTCTGAGTCGAGCGTGCGCCGGACGCTGATGTGGCCCTGGTCGAGCGCCGCCTGCTAGGGTCTGGCAGATATTGCTCGCCGCGTCATCGACACGCAATTTGAAGCATCCTGTCTTGAGTGAAACGGCATCTTGTGACGTGGCGAGCAATATCTGGCGAGCCCTACCGCCTGCAGGAAGAAGGAGCGGAAGAGGTGCCAGCCCCGCAGCGTCATGCTCGCGGCGTCCAGGCTGACCAGCTTGGAGGCCAGCAGGTCCTGCACCGCGTCCTCCTCCAAGCTGCACGGCGGGTTCACCAGCAGCCGCATCATCCAGTACACCCCGTGGTCCCGGTACGTCGTCTTCTCCGCCGGATTCGAAGAAAAGGGAGCCGCCGCCGCCGATTAGGGCCGGGGATGTTGCTTGCCACGTCATAGGATGGCGTGTAATCGAATAATAAACGAGGGTCTTGCATGTGGTGTATGACATGGCAGGCGTTGTGTATGACAAAGTGCGTCAAACCACTTAGCGACTTAGCGACTTAGCGTGCTAAGTCGTCCTCTTCGACCAATCAGAACTGTCCATTTGGACAACTTAGCACTCAAAGTGACTAAGTAGCTATGTGGTTTGACGCTGTTTGTCATAGTGGCGCCCTACCGGCGAGGGAGCTTCGACGAACGCGGACCAGAGGCGCTGCGCCAGGGTGGGGCTCACCGTCAGCTCGCCCACCTTCACCGTGAAGATCATCACTTCCATCATAATACTGAGCGTGGGCTGGTAGCCCGAGGGCTTGGACTGCTCGGAGGAGGCGACGGGGGCGCGGGGGGAGTCGCACCCACCGGCCCACGCCTCCGCCTTAAACGAGGGTCATTGAGAACAACGACTCCATCGACATCAGATGGAAGAAAGACCGCACATATGTATGAGCACAAGCACGAGCACGAGCAATTACCATGAAGGTAAGCTGTGCGTGGATTTGGGTTCGAGTCGTTCTTCTCGATTACCCTCCCGCCTGGAAGTGCTCGAGCGACGATACGAGGAGCTCCACGATGTCCTGCGATTTGTCGAGGTGGCGCAGCCACTCACGCCGCACCGCTGCGTTTTCCTCCCCACAGGGCCTGGCAGATGATGCTCCCCACGTTCAAAGATGCCATTGCACTCAAGAAATGATGGTTCGAAATGCGTGTCTCGATGACGTGGCAGGAAAAAATCTGCAAGGCCCTGCCTTTCCAGCGGCGACGACGTTGGAGTCCCCCCGCCGTTTCATCTTCTTGCCTTTGCCCTTGCCACCTCCGTACGGGCGATCGCCGTCATCCTCGCCCCCGGCCAGCCCCGCGCTGTCCCCGCCCGCCCCCGCCGCCCCGTCCGCGGCACCCTCCAGGCCCGCCGAGTCCAGCCGCACGATCTGCTCCGCAAGATTCAGAGATATCCCCAGGTCCGCTGACCGGTTCCGCACGTTGCCCAGCGTGCGCTCCAGGTAGTGGCTCTTCAATGCCTTGTTTGGTAGGCTGCGATCGTAGTGCCCCAGGATCTGCGTGAACGCCGGCAGCGCCCCCTCCACCTCCCCAGCAAGTAGGGCCCGTAGGATCATGGTTACGCATGCCACGTCACAGGGTGACAGGGTGAAACTGACCTCAAGAAATGGAATCTCAAGCGTGAAGGGCGCGGGGGATCATGATTGACCTCGCCTTGTCGCAGCTTGGCACTGACGCAACAGACGAGGGTTTAGAACGCGGTGAATGACGTTGCAGGGGGGGTCAACAGTGAAGTCAGTCCGCGGAGCCCCACCGGCGTGCACCATCTTCCACAGCAGCTCGAGCAGGCGCTCCGCCATGACCCCCTGTCCGTCCGACCGCGCCAGCTTCTGCACCATCTCCAGGATCTTCCCGGAGTCCGCCACGCAGCAGGGTCATGAAGAACAAGCTCTCGAATAGAGGTCAGAGCATGACGCACTTGGTACCCTGAGGGTGAATGCTCATACAGACGACGGAGGAGGAGGAGGAGGAGGAGGAGGAGATTCAGCGTCGGTCGAGTGCTTGTTCTGAATGACCCCCGTGCCAGGCTCATGGACGCGCTCTCAAAGCGGCCGAACAGGCTGTCGAGCTGGTCGCTGCGGAAGTGCCACGCCAGCGCCGCCAGCAGGTCCAGCACGTTGATCTTCACCTCCTCAAACCAGGGGCTTACACTCGTCCACTGTTCAGCTCAACGTAAGCGCTTGCTGTGGGACAGGGGGTGCGTTAGGGGATGTTCGGGGGGGTTTAGGGGGTATTTAGGGGGTGTTAGGGGAGGGTTAGGGTATGTTTTGTGTCAGAAACGGCTAACGTTGAGCTGAGAAGTGGACGAGTGTAAGCCCCCGCCTCGAAGGTGTCCGGCTTCTGCGTGATGTCCCACAGCAGGTCGATGTGCTCCTCGCTCATGGCGTTGCGCTGCAGCAGGAACCGCAGCACCAGCCCCACCGGGTTGTAGTGGCGCAAGTTGAATTTGAAACCAAAAGTTGAAAGCAGTATACCACATTTTAGTGTCAAGTGCTTAGTTCCAGGCGGTTTCAATATGGGTTTCATCGGGTCAACCTGCACCGTCCTACCTGGTCCACGTACTGCTTGTGATGCAGGTACACCGGCCGCAGCACGTGCGGCAGCACACGCTTTATCTTCAACCAGGGTCAACCACCAGACGCTCGCCCCATCAGCAAACCCTAATGTCGAGTTTTTGGCAACGAGTGAGGGGTTGAGGTGTGGTCGATTGCGCGGCGAGCACCTGTATGCTATGCGGTGGATGACGAGGCGAGCACGGGTGCACCAAGTGGTGGTGGATGGTGCGGCGAGCAGTGTATGGGGTCCCTGCCTCGAGCCACTCCACGGCGGTGGTGACCGCGAGCGCGGACTGCTCCTCGCCCAGCAGGAGCGAGGACATCGACGTCTCCAGCATCGCGTTGATCTCGCGCAGCGCCAGGAGCTGCATATTGAACGTCGAGATGCCCAGCATGCCCTCCACGTAGGGCCTGGCATGCATTGCTCGCCACGTCATAGGATGCCGTTTACACCAAGAAACGAGGATTCGAAACGCGTTGGATGACGTAACGAGCAATGTCTGGCAGGCCCTACCACCACCACGGTGCGGTTGACGTGGGACACCAGGCGCTCCGCCTCGGCCTCCCCCACGCAGGCGCCCAGCAGCACTTGCATAGACCGTAGCGTGGATGACAAGTGCATGTACCGCCGGTCGCGCGCCGCCGGGTTCGGTCCCCACACCCAGGGCCTGGCAGATATTGCCCGCCACGTCATCCAATGTATTTTGGACCCTCGTTTTCCTGAGTTACACGGCATCCTATGCTATGACGTGGGGGATAACATCGGCCAGGCCCTACCGTGAGCTGCTCCGAGGAATTGCGCACGATGCTGTGGAGGTGCTCCAGCGCGGCGTGCGCTGCGTCCTCGAAGCGGCGGAGCAGGTGACCGTCCAGGTTCTTGGCGCACCGTGCGATGGGCTTCATGACGGCGTCCAGGATCCGCAGGGAGACGCAGCTCGGGTCGTTCAGGAGGTTGAGGACGGTCTCCAACCAGGGCCGCAGTACACTTGCTCCCGTGGTAGCTTAACGGGGGTAGCGTGGCTTAAACATTCCCGTGGTACCTTGGCTTACACATCTTCGAGGTATTACTCCGTGGGTGACTTAGGTGGTGTCAAGCGACTGGTACATTAGCTTAAACAACTCCGAGGTTTTACGTGAATAACGTGAGTGGTGTCAAATACCGGCTGAAAAGGGGATAAGTGTAAGGCCCTGCCTCGAACCCGCCCGTGGCGCCAAAGCGGTTGATGAGGAACGAGAGCCAGTGGTGCGCTTCCACCTGGCCCGGGTCCTCCGCGTTGCTGCGGCGGCGGTTGCCGCGGCTGCGCACCGTGTTGCCGCGTTGGCGGGCCGGGGTGTCGTTGTCGAGGTCGTCGGCGTCGTCGTCCGCGTCGTCGGAGGAGGCACCGCCGTTGCGGAACGACCCCGCCCCGCGCACGGCGACCGGCGAAAGCAGCGACGGCACGAACAACGGTGCGGCCCACCGTGTCCCGTCGGCCTTCACGTCGAGCCTCGCGGTATTCTCCACCTTCCGCGGCAGTCGCGTGTGCACGTGCTTCTGGTGGAAGCAGCAATCGTGATCCATGACCCACACCTAGGGCCCGGCAGACATTGCTTGCAGCGTCATCGACACGCGTGTCCAACCCTCGTTTCTTGAGTTAAATAGCATCATACGACTAGCGAGTGATATCTGGCATGCCCTGCCCAGAATAGCGACAAGAGCAGCGCTTGCAGGTCCTCCTCGACCTCCTCGTCCGGCGCCGGTACATCGGGACTGATGGCGATGCTGAGCTTGACCGCCACCGGCCAGGGCCGTGCACCAGTTCTCCCGAAGGGAAGCTCAACTTGAGCATCTTCCAGGTGTTAGTGCTCGCCACGTCATAAAGTGTCACTCAACTCAGGAAACGAGGGTTGAGATGTAGTGGATGACGAGGCGAGCACCGGTACGCTACGCAGTGGATGATTGAAGACGTGGCGAGCAACGGTATACTATGCAGAGGATGACGTGGCGAGCACAGGTACACTACCTGGTGGATGACGTGGCGAGCACCGGTACACTATGCGGTGGATGATGACAGTTGGGATAATCGCCAGTGGTTTCAGGGCCAGGGACAAAACGGCTGGAGTAGTTTAGCCGGCGTCATGCTGAAACGAGGGACTGGTCCACTGCCCTGCCGCTAGAATTGCCAGCTGGGTGGCGGCGTCCAGGATATTGGCGTGGATGTCGCTGCTCCAGCGGTTGGAGTCCTCGGAGGCGAGGCACTTCTCAAAGGACTGCGGGACCAGGTCCCGGTACAGCTGGCGCAGCTCCTTCCTGCAAGATGGGATGGGACGGGGGCGGGGGTGTCAGCGAGACGGTAGGAGGAGGAGGCGGTGGAGGAGGTGGACTAGGTGGAGGAGGATGTGGAGGAGGACGTGGAGGAGGGGGAGGGGGAGGTGGAGGAGGGGGAGGAGGAGGACGGGGAGGAGGAGGAGGAGGAGGAGGAGGAGGAGGAGGAAGAGGAGGAGGAGGAGAAGGAGCAGGAGGTGGTAGAGGAGGAGGGCGACGAGAATGAACGTAGAAAGGAAGCCGGAGTCATCGGGAGGTCATCTCGATGCGCGAGGTCGCGCGGCTCGCGGCGTGTAGCGGCGAGCCGCGGTGGTTTGGGGTGGCCAAGAAATGAACAAGAAATGAAGTGTGGGCACGAGGCAAGAAAAAAGAAAACATCTCGCTGTTTTGAAAAAAAAGGTGGGCACGCGCACGCACAAGCTGTCGTCCCCGTTTTTGGCGAGGTCCACGGCGGCAGAGAGACAGGTGGCGAGCTGCTGCGGGAACACCGTCCAGGTGACGCCGCGGTTGAGGCCCTCGTAGACCGTCGCGAACTCGGTCATCGGGAACAGGTCGCCATCCCTAATCTCTATCGGGCTGTCGTTCCCTCCTCCGCCGCGCAGGCTCCCCAGAGCTCCGCCCTCATCTGCCTCCTCCAGCGCCGGAATCGCGGCGAAGTCGTGGTCGCTGCCCGCCATCTCGTCGCCGCTGTACAGGTCCCCAGCCTGGTTCTCCACGCTCTGGTTATCCGCCTCGTCGTCGCTGCTCGTGGACTCGCTCGCCGACTCCCCCTCCGCCTCCATCGCACCAGACACTACTGAACTACCTGCCCTTCCCGCGCAGTGGCAACCAGAGACGAAGAGTGCACCCCTGACAGCCTCGGGACTAGTCTACCTCGTGTGAAAGCCTTGCAGGGCGCAACTGAACCAGCGCTGACCTCACCACACGAGTGAGTATCGCCCCGCTCTCTCGCTTCTATTGCCCCGGCGCCGGTACCCTCGTCAGATCCGACGCTTATGTGCGCGCTGGGTGGTTTTGGCGCATCCAGAAAGTTTCCGAGGACAAATTTCCAGGGTTAGGGTTAGGGTTAGGGTTAGGAGAGAAACCCTAGACCCTAGCTGACCAGAAGGCACCGCACCTTCCAACGGAAGGGAAGATGCAGAGGGTGCAGGAAGAGGGTGCAGTTCGGGCGCCGCGGTGCCAGCCCGGCCGCCGTCACCACTGCATTCAGCCGGCCGGGATGAACGCGCCAGAGGATCAGGATGCGTGCAAGAGCATGTGGGACAGGTAAGAGACCGAGCGCCAAGCTTTGTACCGCTGCCCATCGGATATTTATGTTCACACGGCACCTTCGATGTTGCCAGCGTGGAAGCCGGGCTGGCTTCGGGTCTTCCTCGCCGCCCGCTCCAGGCACGCGTGCAGATTTCCCGAGGGAGAGCCCCGTACCCAGTATAGTCCAATTCACGTCAATAAACGCACGTGACACGGTACCACTCACTCCATAACGTGGGCGTGCGATAAAGCTTCCATCCACAGCATGATATGAACCAAGTATCTGACGGGCCCCCCTGTGACGCTCCGCTCTCGAGACAGGCGGGACGAGGCGAACAGCAGTAGCGACGTCGACACGCCAACCCCCAAGACAGCTGGCAAGCCGCCGCCCACCGAAATCAAGCAGGATGAGGAGAGCAGCAGCAGCGACGACGGCCCGCCCCCAATACGCTCGCGCTTCGGAGGAAGGGCCTGGCAGATATTCCCCGCCACGTCATCGACACGCGTTCTGAACCCTCGTTCCTTGAGGTACCCGACATCCTATGATTGGCGAGCAAAATCTGCCGGGCCCTGCGCGGAGGTGCCCGCCACCGGTTCGGCGACGACCGCGCGGCCACGCGGGCGGCGCGGTAGGGCCCGGCAGATATTAAGCGCGACGTCATAGAATGGTGCTGGCCACGTCAAGGATGCCGTTCACTAAAGACACGAGGGTCAAAATCGAGTTTCGATGAGGAGGCGGTCATCATCTGCCCGGCCCTGCGGCGCGGGCGCGGGCGAACGCAGCGGCGTGCTCGCCATCGCCGCCGAAGGAAGAGGCGGCGGCGCGTGAGCTGTCGATCGTGGAGAAGCACGTCCGGAAAATGATGAACCAGCGCGCGGAGGAGCAGCTCGAGCAGGTGGGGACGCCTCATCACCGCTCGCCACGTCACCCACCGCAATTTAGACCCATCTCCTGGTTTGACTTCCATCCTATGACGTGGCAGGCGTCATCTGACGCACTTCAACCCCCCGATTCCCTAGTTTAATGGCATCCTATGATGTGGTGAGCGTTATTCACCCGGCCGAGTGAACAACGCTTGCCGCGTCACCCACCGCACGTTGAATCACCGTTTCCTGAAAATCCTTGCAACGTATGGCACCCTATGACGCGGCGACATTCATTCACCACATGCTGGGCCTTTGTTTTCTGCGTTACATAGCATCCTTTGACGTGGCGAGGGTGTATATTCAGTCGTCCCCAGGAGCAGGTGCAGCTGGGGCAACGCGCCGACCAATTGCGGGCAGCGGGCGAGGTCAAACTGGTGTTGCTGGGGGACCTGGACGAGGACAGTGACAGCGAGGCGGAGGATGAGGACCCCGCGCTGGGTGCCATGGGACGTGCGCGGCGGCTAGGGAAGAAAAACGCGTTCGCCCCCGGGGAGGTCACGGTAGGGCCTGGCAGATATTGATTCAATTGGTATCGTATGACGTGGCCTCGTCTCTTGATTCAATTGGTATCGTATGACGTGGCCAGCAACATTTGCAGGACGTTAAGTAACGGTGCGCGCGATGACCGCGCTGGAGCTTGGCATGGCGTACGCGTGGATGAAACGGGACCAAAACAGGTACGAGGGCGCCACCAAGTTTTGGAACAACGCCGCCGAGGGGATCCAGGAGTGCTTCGAGGACGCGGTAGCGCCAGGGGACCCGAGCGTGCATGCTGCGGCTGGGGTGGGCGCTTGGCCGCGGATCACGGGAGCGTTCGCGAGCCGCCTGGGGCCCGCGCCGGTGGGATTCGCCATGCTCAAGGTACGGCCCTGCACAAAATGCTCAACACATCACAGGACGGCATGTACCTCAATAATTGAGGGTTGATAAAGGTGAAGCTCTTGCTGCTCTCTCTCTGTGATCTCTTCAAGAGTGACTGTAGCTTGACTGATGACTCGCGAAGCCCCATTTCCCCGTGATACCGTGGGATGAACCACTGATCACTGGAAAATAAGCTTTTGAGTATTTCCTGCCAGGCCAT
>Ga0307489_10000764_pt1 | contig 20285 bp, 24 predicted proteins | sample SB12metaG_FD_202247 | JGI IMG/M metagenome (GOLD analysis project Ga0307489, IMG submission 202247) | Sea-ice brine microbial communities from Beaufort Sea near Barrow, Alaska, United States - SB 1.2 | ecosystem: Environmental > Aquatic > Marine > Coastal | place: USA: Alaska | collected...
AGGGGGAGGAGGGGGAGGAGGGGGAGGAGGGGGAGGAGGGGGAGGAGGGTGTGGTGTGGACCTGGGGAGCGGCGACGCACCTGGCGCAGCGGGCGGGCTCCGCGCCGGCGCTGAGAACTCCACCGTCTTGCCCTCCTTATCCGGCTTGCTGCACAGCACAAAGCCGATCTGCCCGCTCGGTGTAGCGGCGCAACTTAAATTTGAAACCAAAATTTGGAAGCGGTTCATCATATTTCAGCATCAAGCGCTGAAACCACAGGCGCTTAACCTGGGGTGGACTGGGGTCAAGCTGGGGTAGACTTGGTGTCAATCTGGGGCGGACTCAGGGTCAAGCCATAAAATCAAGCGCAGTCATCCCAGGGTCAACCTGCACCGCCTTACCTCGGGTAGGTGGGGATGGTGGTGAACCCGTACTGCACCGACCCGCCTGCGAAGATCCCCTTGCACATATCCAACACATCCTTCGAGTAAGGCCCAGGTACATTAGCACTTTCGCCAGCTTACAATACGCCTGGAGGAATATGAGGGATCGGATAATGCAAGGAGCGTCATGTTCAAACGGCTTAACTGGAAGAAGCTGACTGATGGTTTAGGATAGCACCAGGAGTATCATCCTAAGCCCTGAATGACCCTGAACCAAAGTGGTATGAGCAACAGAATGACCCCAACGACAGATCTGACTCGGACGAAAACGCCCAAAATCGGTGCGCGGGGTTGCCAGGATCAAGACATCAGTCTGGTCGGCTTAATTGGAAATCTGACGGATGGTTTAGGATAGCACGCCCATGGTCTGTCCAGAGGTGTAATGGCGGCGACGCCGCTATCACCCAGGCAATGGAATATGGTCGGCGCGCGGCGAGAGGCTGGCCGTCTCGAAAGACGATGCCAGCCTGCAACCGCTACGCGGTAATCTGAGGCGTTTAAGCTTGGGATATACACCGTGGATGAGGTGCCCCGGAGCGCATGGTGCGAAAGGGATGCGGGCAGCACCCCCTGCACCCGCCTGTGGTCTGACATTCACTGTGGGTGACGTGGCGAGCCAAGCTGGATCAAGAGAGACCTACCAAGAAAACAGTCTGACGTTCTTTTGGGGTTTCTGTTTTTCCGCAAAGCTGAGGTGCAAAAAGTACTTGTATGGAATACTTTGGGCGCATATATAACGAGGAAACAGGCTGTCACCCTGCCCTCCGCGAGAAGAGGGAGAGTCGTCCGTGAGTATGAGGAGAATAACTTTCACACTGTGAGCAAACAGCCAGGTACCGGGTCTTAGGTGGAGGAGACACAGGAGGCTGAGCGGGAGAGCCGGAGCCTCACCTTGATGAGGTCGACGTGCAGCCAGACACACTCGCCCATGGTGCACACGACGCCGCCGGGGCGGAGCGCCGCGTGTATCTTCTCAAAGAACGCCTTCTCGAACAACACCGACGCCGGGCCCACCGGGTCCGATGAGTCCACGATGATCGCGTCGTAGCTCGCCTTCTCATAAGGACGGACAGATGATGCTCGCCGCGTCATATGATGACAGTGCAGAGGGAGGAGGGAGGAGAGAGGAGGGAGGAGGGAGAAGGGAGGAGGGAAGAGGGAGGAGAGGAGGGAGGAGGGAGGAGGGAGGAGCGAGGAGGGAGAAGGAAGGAGGGAGGAGGGAGGACGAAGGACAGATAATCAGTTGAAACATGGTGGATGACATAGGCACGTGATGGATGACATACGGACAGATACATTACATTTGCAACGTCATACATGCATGTCACGTCAAGAAGCGAGGGGGGTTTCAAAACAGAGTTAGTGGATGGCGTGGCGATCGTCACGTAAAGATCCCTGCCGGCTCGGCGTCACCCACCCACTTGATACCATCCCCGATCCGCACGTGCACGCGCGGGTCGTCGAACCCGCAGCTCATCCCCGGGAAGTACTTCTTGGACGTCTCAATCACCATCGCGTCCAGCTCCGCGATGTCAATGTGCTCCACGGACGCGTGGCGCGTGATCTCGCGCAGCACGCCGCCGTCGCCTCCTCCCACCACCAGGATGTAGCGGCGGAAGATGAATCTGAAAGCACAAGTTGGAAGCAGTTGATCGTAATGTAGTTTCAAGCGCATAGTTCCAGGCGCTTTCAGAAAGGAACGACTCGGTTCTCTTCTGTTGACGAAACCCAAAAATGACAGCTTAAGACCACCCCCTTAGACCAACTCGGGCACAGATTCATTATTTGCATTGCTTTTGAATCCGGCGGGACTTGAACCCGCGAGTACATAGTACAGTGGTTGACTTCTGACATATTCAGTTTCATGAGTTGAACAGCATCCAGCTACACCGCCCCACCAAGACCCGCTTAGGCTCCTCCTTCAGGGAACACAACGGCAGGTGGGCGATCATCTCCGAGCACCAGAGCCACCGACACACGTATCATACTATTTATTATACCACCAGATCAAAGTGTGCGATGAATGTTGCTTTCCACCAAGAGGTCGGGAGGGGGAGGAGGAAGATGAGGGGGAGAAGGAGGATGCGGACGCGGATGAGGATGAGGAGGAGGAGGAGGAGGAGGAGGGTGAGGAGGCAGAGGAGGAGGAGGAGGAGGAAAAGGAAGAGGAGGAGGGGGAGGAGCAGGGTGTATAACGAGGCACCATACTTTTGCCCTGGACCCGGTGAGACCGACTCGGTTCTACTCTGTTGACGTAACCAAAAGATCATGACAGCTTAAGACCACCCCCTTAGACCAACTCGGGCACAGATTCGATTTTTGCAATGCCCGTGGCATTGCTCTTGAATCCGGCGGGACTTGAACCCGCGAGTACATAGTACAGTGGTTGACTTCTGACAGAATCGATTACAACAGGAAGCAGGACGTGGAGGAGGAGGACGGGGAGGAGGAGGAGGTGATGAGGAGGAGGAGGAGGAGGAGGAGGAGGAGGAGGAGGAGGAGGAGGGGGGTTACGAGTACGAGGAGGGATGTGCCGACGTAGCGTAACGCGGCCAGGTGAGTATCCCGGCTCGCACTATTAAACAGTGACTAACTGATATCGCATTATTTAGTCCTCGCGTCACCACATGAAGGCGCCGCAAGGCTTTGAAAAATGCATTTGAATACTAGGGTTTGCTCCGTTGTCGGAGGAGGAGGGGGAGGGGGAGGAGGAGGAGGAGGAGGAAAGACGGAGGAGGAGAAGGAGGAGGAGGAGGAGGAGGAGGAGGAGGAGGAGGAGAAGAAGGAGAGATAATATCCCCTGCCAGTTGGCCAGTGGATATGGACTTAGGCTCACCTGTTCTGTTCATCACTCACGAGACGAGGGGATCAGTTCACGGCGTGGGGGATGAATCGGGGAGCGAATCGGGGAGCGTCATGGGTTGCGCCTTACCTGGTATGAGAACTCGTCGCGCTCCGTGCACTGGATGACGCCGTCGAGGACCAGCACTTTGCCGTAGGTCTGCGACTGGAACACCATCACGTCCCGGAACCAGGGGCTTACACTCTTTCACTTTTCAGCTCAACTTGAGCGCTTTCTGTGGGATAGGGGTGCATTGAGGGTTTGTATAGGGGTCATGTTGCGGGTGTTTAGGAGGTGTCGGGGCGTGTTGGGGGGTGTTGGGGCTTTAAAGGGTGTATGTCGTGTCAGATACGGCTCAGGTTAAGCTGAAAAGTGGACGACGAGAGTAAACCCTGCCTGGAACTCGGATCGGCCCCGGAAGAGCACCTCCTCGATCTTGATGCTCATGGCCTGGCCGGGCCACATGGCGTCGCTCACCTCGCTGAACCAGCCCGGCATGAGGGTGTCCTCGCCGGAGGTGCTGGGCGCTGCGGGGAGAGGCGGGGGAGGAGGGCACAAAGGAGAAGTCAGCAAAAGGGGTTAAAGGAATATTGCAGCCGCCGCCACCGCCGCCATCACCGCCTGGGGCTGGGGCTGGGGCCAGGAGGAGGTTCGCCTACCGCCGCCGCCCTCACAACAACCGCCCGACGGCGGATGAAGGTATCATAATGTGGCGCCGGGATAATAAGGGTCCCGAAGCGGAGGCGGCGGCGGTGGCGGCGGCGGCGGCGGCGGCGGAAGGAGAAAGAAAAACCTGGTTTCGCCTCTCATAGAAAATGTCGCCGGAGGGCGTGTGTTTTATCTCGTGGCGGCGGCGGCGGTGGGGACGTGGATGGGGTGCGGGTGTGGGTGTGGGGGTACTCACCAGCGTCAGCCATGCTGCCCGGTGTTGTGCTGGTGGTGCGCTTTCAGCCGAGTCTGCAGATGTTGTAAAGCCAGTGTTTGGCGGCGGCCGCAAAATGTTCAACGTTTCTGCGATTCTGCCTCTGGGTATCTGAGCGAATCCGAGGGATGTCAACCCTCGAGCGAATCCGAGGCAGAATTCCAATCGCGACAAGCAAGTAGCTCTCTCACTGCTGGCGTCGCGCGCACACTTCTCATCCCGGGCCAAACACAACTCTCCACCCGGCCGCCGTCCTCCCGACCGAACACCCGCCGCCCATCATCAGTTCTCTCGGCGACGCCCTCGTGCTCCGACTTGCAAAGGTACAGGACCTTGCCGCGAAGGCGAGGGACAAGATTGCAAAGATGAGGTTCCCGGGCGGGCGGAAGGGGGCGCAGGTGTGCGCGGGCGTAACGGTGCTGAAGGGCCTCATCGTCGTGCTCTTCATTTATGTGCCGGCGCTGTCGCCGTTCGGGCCGGGCCTGGGACTCGCGGGGAAGGTGCTCGCGCCTGAAGTGAAGGATACGGCAGGGCGACCAAATTATTTTTATTAAAAAGCTGCGCAATTTACTTTTTCTTTCTTGGAGCCCGATGTCATGCCCACCACAACACCCAGCGTGCACCGGTGCACGCGAACGACAGGTCGTGAGTCGCGACGAAGGGCGCAGCACCTCCCTGCGAGGACCGACGGATCGGTTTCAGCGGCGCGGGTCGACACGGACGGTCGAGAGCGAACCACTACCATCCAAGTTGTGTAATCCGAATATAATCTCCCAGAAAAGTGAGCACCTATCAAACACCTATAACATATACGATACGAATACTGTGCGAACTGAACTTGTGCATTCGACACGGAAACACTAAGCTGCACTCTCGGTACCTATAACGCACAACATAATCCGATGTTATCGACAAGTGAGCACCCAACTCAGCTGCTTCACGAACCATATTGTTCCTTTGGCGCTCAAACTTGCGACACCAATACTTCTCATTGAGCCGCAGGCCCTGCGCGGCGCGGTCCAAGGCGGGCGAGGGCGTGGTGCGGCTGGCCGGGCTGGTGGTGGACGCGCGGTCAGCGGAGGGCCACTGGATGGAGAGCCTGTTCCACGCCACCCACGCCGCGGGGCTCAAGGGCATGGCTGCCCAATCGTTCCCTTTTAGCTCAACTTAAGCACCTTGGCCGCCTCGAAGGACATCTGCCTGTGGCTTCATAGACAAACATGTCAAATTGAGCGGAAGAGGTAGCGACTGTATGACCCTGTTCCTCGGCGCCGTGGACTGTAAGGACCTGCACCTCGGCACCGTAGGCGCGGGGAAGTCACGGGGCAACCACCGGCAGGGGCTTACAGATAATGCCTGCCGCGTCAACCTCCACATTGTAGACCCTCGTTTCTTGAGTTGAATGGAATCTCTTGATTCGGCGATAAGTATGTGTCAGGCCCTGACCATCGGCACCATAACAAGAACGAGACGCTGGTGCTGTGGGGCGCGGCAGGGGTGGTGCGGGTGGAGCGCCCCGGCGGGGTCATCAACGACTACCGCATGGGGGTGGGGGACCGCGTGCTGATCGCGTCGCCGTCGGGGCTGGGGCACGCCATCAAGGCGGCCAAGGGTGGGGCCGATATGAACATCGTGGTAGGGACGAGCACAACATGCTCGCCACATCATTCCCCACAAAGTTTACCGGTGCTCGCCACGCCATCCGTTGCACAAAACACTAAAACAATACTATTGTTGCGTTGAATGATATCGTATGATGTGGCGAGCGTCGTTTACTTGGCCCTGCGTCGTGGCGTGTGCGGATCTGGCGTGGGACGACAAGGACCCGAGCACCGATTATAAGGTCTGGGCGGACTGGTAGGCGCTGGTACACTGTGGGCGACTGGTAGGTGGGAGGTACATTGGGTACACTGTGGGCATCCAGTCTGGGGGCGGACCCATGACCATGTGGAATGCACGGATCTAATCCGAGCACCGACTGTAAGGTCTAGGCGGACTGGTAGCCGCAGGTACACTAGGTACACGATGGGCATCAAGTCTGAGTGTGCGGGTCTGGCGTGAGACGACGGCGATCCCAGTACCAACTGCGTGGTCTGGGCGGATTGGCAAGGCGTGTGATTGAGAGCGCTGCGATTGATCATTGAAGAATGTGTTATTTTAGTACAACTAGAGGCTTTCTTGCGAGATCCACACACACACTCACAAGCATGCGTAGACGTTCATCGAGCCCTCAGGCGCTCACAATGTTTTGCATTGTACTGTCTCAGCGACCTCGTTTCATCGTTCCGTAATCCCTAATATCCCTCTTTTCATCCCAAAGTGACATCAGTCCGGAGTGCACGAGCTTCTGCACCTTGGCCGCCACCGCCGGGTGGCTCATGTGCCGCACCGTCGCCGCGTGGCAGCGGCACAAGTTGAAATTGAAAGCAAAGTTTCAAAGCGTTTCATCATATTGTACTCGGAGCTTCAAGCGCTGAAACCATAGGCGGTTTCAACACGGGTGTTGATACTGCCAACTTGCACCGCCCTACAGCGGGGTTGGTGAACCAGTCGTGCAACACTCGGCGCATGCTCTTGTCACCCAGGATGTAGCAGCGCAAGTTGTTATTTGAAAGCAATCGTTGAAGGCAGTCTATGACATCCTAGTATCAAGTGCTGAGACCATAAGCGCTTTCAGGTGTCAACAAGGGTTTTGATACTGTCAACCTGCACTGCCCTACCGTGGGAGGACACGTCGTTGTCACGGTCTAGGTTCAACAGGCGTGTGGCGTTTAACTCAAGAAACGAGGGATTGATACTGTGAGCCTGCACCGCCCTACCATGATGGCGCTGAGCTCCGGATCCGCCCACGCCCGGGCCATCAACTCCTCATTCGCCTTGACATCCTCGGGGCTCTTCACGATAGAGGAACCAAAGCCCGCCATCGCGTCGCGGTGCCCGTCCTTGCTGTAGCGGCGCAAGCTGAAATCGAAAAAGCAAAGTTTGAAAGCAGTTCATCATATTATAGTTGCAAGCGCTTAGTTCCAGGCGCTTTCAACATGGGTTTCATCGGTTCAACCTGCACAAACCTACCTTGAGCTCCCGGTTCTTGGGGTGGAGCATGAGGCCCGACACGTACGACAGGGCCGCCTTACTGTGTGGCCGCCCAGTACGAGTGCACCCTTTACACAATATTCCGAGCCGGAAACGCACCCTAGTTGTTCCGGAGGCTTCGGGCTCTTCACGAGGCGATTTTGGGCGGTTTTGTTCGTTTTTGGGCGATTTCAGCGCACATACGCTCCCCCAACACACCTAGTTTCCAGGTTCGTTGAGTGGTGCGAACATTACTTAAAGTGTGCACTCGGTTTCTCCATGCAACGGCAGTATGGCAAAGTCGCGTGTAACGCGACGACATTCAATACAGTTATGTGACCACCACAGATCGGAAGTCGATGCCAGACTAACAGGGCCTTGCCCTGTGGTAATCCTTGGTGGGGAGCTCCACATCGCCCTTGCGCCAGTACCCCTCCACCCACGTCGGATCCAGCGCGATGCACCTCTCGGCGTCCGCGACCGCCGCGGCGAACGCGCAGAGCTCCACGTGGCAAGCCGCTCGGCTGCTGTACGCCGCGTGGCAGGGCCGGGCTATGCGGTGCAACTTAATGTGTGAAGTAAGTATTATCATCATGTGTTGCAATACAAGCGGGAAAGTGCAGGCGAGGCTGCGTCATCTGGGCAAGCGGTGTCCCACCATGTTGTCCTCGGGGTCGAGACTGATGACCCGGGTGTACTGCTCGACTGCCTCGCGGTAGGGCCCAGCTTTGTCCACGACAGTATCGTCATTCCACCTAACACGATACCACTCCATATATATGTCCGTCTTATGTCAAGGATAAAGCCTAAAGTAAACCACACAATTTGGTGAAATTAATGAATACTCCCACCAGTGAGTCACTTTACCAAAGAGGATGCCCGGTGCTCGGGTGCAGTGCCATCCGTGTCAGTGCGGGCATTTCTCCTGACACGGTACAAGTCTACGTGGGGGAGTCAGTGATGTTGGGGTCGCACCAAAGAGAGGAAACCCTAGACCCTAAACGAGTGTTAAAGACCGGGCCTCACCTCAGAGTACCTCTCCTCCTTGAACAGGTCGTTGCCCTTCCACTGCCTCACCGCCGCCTCGGAAGCCTTCTTCACCGGTTCGGAAAACGCTTTGAATTTCGTGATTTCGGTATCCAAATGACAGTCGGTATCCAAATGACAGTCGACCAGCGCATCCGTCATTTGCTCCACCGCCGCCTCCTCCTCCGTCGCCTCCTCCTCCTTCTCCTCGTCCTGCTCCTCTGCCTCCTCCTCCTCCTCACACACTCCCCACTCTAAATCCTCCCCCTCCTCCTCCTCCTCCTCCTCCTCCGCCGCCTCCTCCACCGCCGTGTGCTCCTCCGTGACAGCCGCCGCCTCCGCCGTTGCCGCGTCCACCACCTCGCCCCCCATCGTCAGCAGCTTCGTCTCGATCGGCACTCCAAAGTCCAACCCGCTGTCTACCATCAGTGTCTGCATCATCTTCCCCGTTAGCGTCTTGATCTTGGCGGACACCACGGAGTGCTCGGAGCGATCCCGATCCGACCGTTTTATCCGCTGCTGCTGCTCCTCCTGCGACCGTTTTATCGGGGCCATGTCCTCAAGGTAGCGGCGCAAGTTCGTTTGGAAAGCAAGAGTTGAAAGCAGTCAATCATATCCTATGTTATAGTTTCAAGCGCTGAAACCGCAGGCGCTTTCAACACGGGATCTGATCAGGGGCTTACACTCGTCCACTTTTAGGCTCGCTCTTTCTGGGAGATAGAGAGTGCACTTAGAGGTTGTGTAGAGGCTAGAGGGCGTTCAGGGTGTATTGTGGGGTGTTAGGGGGTGTTCGGGATGTATTTTGTGTCAGCAACGGCTCAGGTTGAGCTGAGAAGTGGACGAGTGTGAGCCCCTGGTTCTGACACTGTCAACCTGCACCGCCCTACCTCGAGGAATTGCATCACACTGGGGTCGTCCCGGACGGCCCGAAGCTCCGGGGTGGCCATGATGAGCATATGACTCTCGAATCCCTCATTTCCCAGTCTGTTGAGCAACTTGACACCCTTGGGACAGGGGCTTACACACGTCCAAGTTTCGGCTCAACGTAAGCGCTCGCTATGGGATAGGGGGTGCATTTAGGGGTTGTTCAGGGGGTGTTTATGAGGTGTCAGGGGGAATTAGGGGGTTTTAGGCTGTATGCTGTGTTAGGCTGTATGCTGTGTTAGATACCGCTGAAGTTGACCTGAAAAGTGGACGAGTGTAAGCCCCTGCCTCGGGAGTCGTCTTCATTACATCGATCGCGAGACGCTTCCCGTCCATGAGATCCTTGTTCCCAGGATCGAGCACAAGACCCGCCAGGTATGTCGTGAGTGCCTTGTTACAGGGCCAGGCATCCTCCAGATGAATGAATCAACGCGATGCCTGAATGACCCGCGTGAACGTACAACTAGAGGCTAGAAGAATTTCCCGAGAAAGTGCCTGAATTCCCGGAACATTCCGGAATTCTGGAATTGCCTAAAATGCCGAAAAGACATGCCAGATTTATTCGCCCCTCCCTACCGTGCCGTACTGCTCGGCGAGGAGATCCACGCGGCCCTTGCGCCAGTACCCCTGAAGCCACGCTGTAGCGGCGCGGATTGAAATTGAAAGCAAAGTTTGAGAGCGGTTCAGCCATGTTGTAGCTTCAAGCGCTGACTGCAGACACCGTAGGTGCTTTCAACACAGGTAGCTCTACGCAAGCACCTTTCTGGGGACACATTAGGTGGCTTGATGGTGGTTTGAGTAAGAGAAACAGCTCAGGTTGAGCTGGAGAAGAGAATCAGTGGAAGCCCCTGGTGTCAACTTGCAACATCACCATCAGGAACTTACACTAGTCCACTTTTCGGCTTGACCTGAGCAATTTTGATACTGGCAACCTGCAATGCCCTACCACGCCGGCGCCAACTCGTTGGCCCTCGCCCCATCCTTCATCGCCGCGGCGAAAGAGAAGAGTTTAGTGTGGCTCGCTGATCGGTGGCTGTACGCCGTGTGGTAGGGCCTGGGCCGCACAGCGCAATTATGACAAAGTGCGTCAAAGTGTTATGAGCAAAGCAAAGCAAAGCGAAGCAAAACATGGACCAATCACAGGCTCGGATTGTACCAGTACGTTGTATTCCAGGCGAATTTGAGAGGCGAGTTACAGTCATCGTTTGCGCTCACAGGAGCTGCGTGAATACTGTCAATAGTTTCACGACCGTAATACGCGTCAATGCTGGTCAATACATGGGTCCGCACGTGCCAATATACCAACCTAGGATTCAACTCGGTACACGAGGGTTCTTCATGACGTGGCACTGCCTGACGAGGCAGCATACTATTGTCAGGATGTACGAGTATAGCTCATAACCCGCAAACTATTTTCACAGGTACGCCCGTTCTCAAGCGACCATTTTGGGCTACTTTCGGCGATTTTGGACGAGTTCAGGCTAAATAAACCGTCTTCAGCAACTATTTGTCGAAAACGGGCTATGAGCTATACTCGCATCCTACCTTGGAGTCCTTGGGGTTGAGCCTGATGCACTCGGTGTACTGCTCGACTGCCTCGTGGTAGGGCCCACCTTCGTACACGTCAGTGCGGTCATCTACCTAACACGATACCACTCGATACATGTCACGCGCCATTATAACAAACGAAAGAGAAGGCCCGGTAACATCCAGTCGGCAGATCGGGCATTTCTCCTGACAGATTAGCACTCAACGTAAGGGAGTCATTGGCGTTGTACCAAAGAGCGGAGTCTTGGGCGCCGGGACTCACCTCGGCCCACCTCTTCTCCCGGTACATCTGGTCGCCCGTCAGGTGCGCCGCGTCCGCAGCCTCCTTCACCGGTTTGATAAACGCACAGACTGCCGTGAGTTCAGTACCCAAATCACAGTTGACCTGCGCCTCCGCCATCAGCTGCGCCGCCGCCACCTCCTCCGCCGCATCCGCCGCCGCAGCCTCCTCCGGCGTTTGCCAATCTGCCGCCTCCTCCTCCGCCGCCTCCTCTGCCGCCACCTTCTTCGCCGCAGCCTCCGACGGCGCCGCCTCCTCCTCCGCCGCCTCCTCCTCCTCCGCCGTCTCATACTTCACCTCCTCCTTCTCCGCCTCCTCCTCTTCCACCGCCTCCTCCTCCGCCTCCTCCTCCGCAGCCACCTCCGCCGCCGCCTCCGCCTCCGCCGTTTGCTCCGCCGTGACAGCCGCCGCCTCCGCCGTTGCCGTCTCCATCCAGATTCCCAGGTCCACCCCGCCGTCGATCAGCTTCTTGATCTTGGCAACCGCCTCGGGGTTCGCCCGCCGCATGATCCTCGACCGCGGGTTCGATGCCAGGTCCTTGATGTAGCGGCACAAGTCGGTTTCGAAAGCAAGAGAGGAAAGCAGTTTATCATCATGTTATAGTTTCAAGCGCTGATTGCAGACACCGCAGGTGCTTTCAACACGGGTTCTGATACTGTAAACCTGCGCCGCCACCTACCTCGAGGAAAGGCTTCATACTGGGGTCAGACCAGATGGCCCGAAGCTCCGGGTTTGCCATCATCAGGACATCATTCTCGAATCCATAATTTCCCAATTTCTTTAGCATCTTGACACCCAGGGGAGTCGTTTTCAGCTCAGCCAACGCGCGGCGCAATCCAGTCTTCATGTAGCGGCGCAACTTGAATTCGAAAGCAAAGGTTGAAAGCAGGTTGTCATAATGTGGTATCAAGCGCGTAGTTCCAGGCGCTTTCAACATGACTTTCATCGGTTCAACTTGCTCGACCCTACCTTGAGTTTCTTGTTCCCAGGCACCTGAATGAGACCCGCCAGGTATGTCGAGAGCGCCGTGTTACAAGGCCAGGCATCCTCCACTCCGAGCCAGTTTGTCTTTGTTTTGTGTCCGTCTTATGTTTCGAGTCTAACGATCGAAACCCTACAGTAAACTGCCCATTCAGACCTCCAGAGGGAGCCCAATAGGCCGATTTCGGTATATCGCTTCCCGCACCGAGCGCTGACGCTTTGCCCGCAACTCTGTATGGGCATTCATCTGGCGCCCGTTTTCCCGCGCGGAGCGCTGACGCTTTGCCCGCAACTCTGTATGGGCAATTCACCCAGGCGATATACCGAAATCGGCCTGTTGAAGCTTACATGAAGAGACCCCTTTGAACCTGGTGTAGTATGGTCAAGTCTCTTGTAAAGCGATGGCACGGGGGCCAAGGCGGAAGCCTCGTGCCTCCTCATACACGCTGAAGCGTCTCTCTCTCTCTCCATGTTACGCGATGGCACTTGATTCGGTCAGTATCATCCACGCCACGCCAGCTTGGTCAAGTCACCTGTACTAGTATCGAGACGGCACTCAACACTGGCATGTTACCAAAGACATCCGCCCGTTTGATACCGGACTAACAGAAGGTCTGCGGAAGGGCCGGTAAAGTGACCCCAGAATTTATCAGTTAAGAGGGGTAAATTTTGATTTTAGTGGGGTATTGTGGGGGTCGTCTGGTGAAAATTAAACCCTAATACTTAAAGACTAAACCCTAAAGTACTTTTACAATCTAATAACTGGTAAATTTTGGGGTCACTTTACCGGCCCTTGCTCGGACCTAAAAGGGCCTTGCCCTGTGATAATCCTTGGTGAGGATCTCCAAGAGGCCCTTGCGCCTGTACCCCTCGCGAGGGGCTTACACTCGTCCACTCTTCAGCTCAACTTAAGCGCCTTGTGTGTGACAGGGAGCGCAGTGGGGGATTGTTTCGGGGGTGTTTAGAGGGTGGTAAGGGGTATTAGAGGTGTTTAGGGTGTGCTTTTGTGTCAGAAACGGCTCAAGTTGAGCTGAAAAGTGGACGAGTGTAAGTCCCTGCCCCTCGACCCGCTCCGGAGCCAGCGCGATGCACCTCTCGAAGTCCTCGATCGCCGCGGCGAGCGCGCCGAGCGCCGAGTGGCACGCCGCGCGGTTGCTGTACGCCACGTTGCAGGGCCGAGCCACGCCGTGCAGCCTAAGGCCAACCCAAGTGGATTTCGGGATCCGAGCAACATTTTGGGTGGATTCGCGGCGGGGCGGGGGGCGAGTCGGATCGGCGAGTCGGTCTGAATCGTATGAGCAAAACGACCCCTGACATAAACTCTAAACTCAACAGCAACCCTAAACCCAGGACAGACCGCGTCGTATGGGCAAAATGACCCCAAAACCGATCCGACTCGTCCGAAATCGCCCAAAATCGGTGCGGGGGGTTGCTCGGATCCCGAAATCGAATTGGATCTGCCGAATGTGTGTGAGGTGACGATGATCATCATGTGATGTGATTTCAGCGGGAATGACGAGGCGAGGCTGCATAATATAGGCAGCCGTATCCCACCTTGACATCGTTGGGGTTGGCCTTGATGGCCTTGGTGTACTGCTCAATGTCTCCGGGTAGGGCCAACCTTCGTCCACGACACTATGGTCATTCCCCCTGACATGGTACCGCTTAATATGGTGGCGAGTCACTGTACCAAGTGTTTAGGGTTTAGGGTTCAGGAATTAGGGTTTTGGCTTAAGAGTTTAGGCTTTGAAATTCCCGGTGCAGTGCCATTCACGTCCGACAGGGCATTTCTACTGACACGGTATAACTCTACATGGGGCAGTCAGTGTTATTGGTGTCGCACTAAAGGGCGGAGTGTTAAACACCGGGCCTGGGGCCTCACCTCCCAGGGTTTAGAGTTTAGGGATTAGGGTTTAGGGGTTCGGGTCTAGGGTAGGCCGCACCTCCGGGTATCTCTTCTCGCCGAACAGGCGGTCGCCAATCACCCGCCGCGCCTTCGCGACGGTCGCCGCCTCCCCCGTTTCCACCATCGCGGCCGCCATCCCCCTCACCGCTGTCACAACGCCGGCCCACAGCACAGGTCCCGTCGCAAACACCACCCGCTGCTTCATCTTAAAACTGGCCCACATCTCCGAGACCGAAACACCATCCTCCGCCTCCAACTTGGCGAACGCTTGTGAGCAGGGGCTTACACTCGTCCACTTTTCAGCCCAACTTGAGCTGTTTCTGGCGCAAAACACACCCCAGCCAACCCTGAGTACCCCCTGACACCCCCTACACACCCCAAACAACCCCTGAATACAGGATACACCCCATATCCCACACAAAGCGCTTACGTTGAGCCAAAAAGTGGACGAGTGTAAGCCCCTGCCTGTGAGACTGCAACCGGCAGGGATCCCGCCGCCGCCGCCGCAACATCCTTCGCCAAGGCCACCACCACCGCCTCCGTCTTCCAGTCTGCTAACCTATGCGCCATGCTCGCCACCACGCTCAACACCTTCGCCATATGCTCCCTCTCCGGATCAATATCTATTGCAACGTCCGCGTCATACGCCAGTGCTGCCACCACCGAACCCATCTGTTCCTGAAGGCTGTGCCAAACACTCGAGTAGGCGGCGAGCGGATTGGGAGCCCGCACCGCGGCCGCCATCGCCAACACTGTCTGCATTGCCGTGACCACCAACGACGCCACAAACATCACTGTCACGGCCACCGCTACCGCCATTGGCACCGCCATCGCCACCGCCACCCACACCGGCCTGCGCCTGCCTCTCTTTCCAAACGCTCTCTTGCTCCTCGCGGCCGCCACTGCCACCACAACCTCCAAAGCTGCCACCACCAACATCTCAACCATCAGTACCGCCACCGCCCCCGTCGCCGCACTCCCTCTTCTGCTGAACAGTCCGTAGTCGACGAGCTGCTGCACCACCGCCAGCCAAGGGCTCATACACGTCCACTTTTCAGCTCAACGTGAGCACGTTTTGTCCCATGTGGTGGAGTGCTTTGCTGGTTTCAGCGACGAAAACGGCTCAGGTTGAACAACGATGTGGACGAGTGTAAGCCCCTGCCGCCAGCACCGTCACCGCCACCGCCACAGCCATCCTCCTGTGTCTAGGGCCTGGCAGGTTCAGCTCGCCACGTCATCATCCATATTTTAGACCCTCATTTCTTGACTGGAACTGCAGCCTATGACGTGGCGAGCATAATCCGCCAGGCCCTGCCTGTTTCTAGTTCGAAACGCTAGGTGACTGTTCGCCTCTTTCATAGCGACGGCCTTCGCCTCAGCGGCGACCTTCGCCTGATCGGCGGCCTTCTCTGAGGGGCTCACACTTGCACACTTTTCGGCTCAACCTGAGCCGTTTCTGATGCAAAATACACCCTAAACACCCCCTGATACCTCCCAAGCACCCACTGAACAACCCCCAAAGGCACCCCCTGTCACACAGAAAGCGCTTATGTTCAGCCGGAAAGTGGACGAGTGTGGGGCCCTGCCTTCTCTGTGGCGGCAGCTTTCCCCTCGGCGGCCGCCTCTATGGCGGCGGCCGCTGCCGCCTCCTCCTCCTTCCGCGCCTCCGCCGCCACCTTCTCTGCGAACTTGTCGCGAGGAATTCTCTCCGCCGTGAAGTCGGGGGGCTCCGGGACCTTTTCCATGGCAGCGGCGGCGGCGGCGTCCATAACGGCGGAAGCGGCGGCGGCGGCTGCGGAATCGGCGGCAGCGGCGGCGGCGGCAGCTTTGCGCCCAGAGTCCCATTTGGGTTTGGATCTGCGCCGATCATCTGCTTCAGCCGTCGGCGTCGCCGCGGAATCGTCCGCCCTCGCCTTCGTCGCCTGGTTGTTCCATCCCCTGTCCTCCCAGCGCCTCCCCCCTACCCCCGCGGCCGGCCTGGCCTCGGGTTGCGGCTCCTCCAGTTCTGCCGCAGCTGCCGCCGCCGCCGCAGCCGCCGCCGCCCTCGCCGCTGCCCGCTCGAGTGCCTCCCTCACCTGCCTATCGCGCGCATCTCTTCTCGCCGCCTCCGCCGCTGCCACCTCCGCGGCCGCCGCCTCTGCCGCCGCCACCGATGCCACCGCCGCCGTATCGAGCGCGCGCGCCGCCTCCGCCTCCTGGAGATCCCGCTGCGCCGCCTCAAGATCCCGCACCGCCTCCGCCTCCGCTGCCTCTGCGGCCGCCTCCGCCGCCGCCCGTGTGCCCTCCTCCGCCGCCTCCGCTTCCGCTTCCGCTGTCTCTGCGGCCGCCTCCTCCGCGGCCCGCGTGCTCCTTCGCCACCTCCTCTCGCGCCGCAGCCCGCGTGCCCTCCTCCCCCGCCTCCCCCCGCTGCTGACGCTCCTCGATTGTGGTGGCGGTGGCGGCGACGACCTCTAGCAGCGGAGGCGGTGGCGCTGCACTGGTCCAGGTCCCGCCTCCGCGGCGCCCGGCGGCGGCGGGTTCGGAGGCGGGCTCGGGGACGGAGGCGTCGGAGGCGGTGGTGGGCTCGGTTCCGGCGGAGGTGAGGGCGGCGTCGGGGGTTGGGGTGGCGGCGGCGACGGGGGTGGTGCTTGACGTTGGCACGGCCCTGGCGGCGAGATCGTCTCGTCTCTGCTCCACCACCGCCAAGGTCGCAGCGGTCTCCCTCGCCTCCTCCTCCTCAGCCTCCGCCGCCGCCGCCACCTCCGCCGCCGCCGCCACCTCCGCCGCCGTCGCCATCGCCGCCGCCGCCTCCGCCGCCGCCGCCTCCGCCGCCGCCGCGGCCGCCGCTCGCTCCTCCTCCTCCCTGCGAAGGTTGTCCACCATGCCATCAAGTTCAGCTTCGACTGCAAGGGCCGCTTCTACTATTCTCCGGGCCTCCGCCAATCTCTTTTCTACATCAGCGAAAACCTGCTCGGCCTCCTCCTGCGCCGCCCGCCGCTGCTCGCGCGCCTCGGCGGCGGCGGCCTCGAGCACGAGGAGCGCGTCGCTCGCCTCGGCGCTGCCCGCGCCCGGTCGCGCGAACCGCCCCGTCGTGTGCACCATTCTCGCGGGCAACCAGACGCGCTCGCTCTTTAACTTAGATTCGTGGCGAAGCACTCGAGCAGGTTGAGGCGGGGGCGCGGTCGGGTGCGGCCTCCGGCGAGTGGCGCGCACACGGCGTTAATCGGTACATCGTGGAAGGGTCGGCGAGAAAGCCGCACGTGTTGTTGTTGTGCGCTGAACCCTCGTCGGTCCCGCGGCGCGCGCGTCGGCCCCCCCAAAAATCCCTACACCCTGACTGCCCGATGAATAAACCCTAAACCACAATCGTTCACTCACGCGACGCGACGCATCACATTCCACACGCACTCCGCGCAGCGCCTCACCGCAGTGCGCTTTCGCCGCGCGGTGCCGCAAGGAGACGGTTGTACTACCTGGTGGGCGTGGCCGCCGGCCGCAAGGGTCACTGCTGCGATACCCGTGTCCGGAGCTCCAAGCAACGTGTGGTCGCGGTCGTCGTCGCCACACCCGGTGACTTGGGTGCCCGACTGCCCGTGCGTGTCGCACTGTGCCGTTTGGTTTCCCATATGTCCCAAGAAGAGACGCCGAATGTGACTGTAGTGAATGTCCTCCTCCTCAGCCGCCATCACTCTCGCCTCCTCTGCCTCCTTCACTTTAACCTCCTCCTCCGCCGCCTTCCTTCTTCGCCCTCCCTCTTCGTCCTCCTCCTTCTTAAGCGAGTTCGGGTGCTTCTCCTCTTGCGTCGTGACGCGGATACCAAATCGAGCCCTGTCATTGGCCGGTCAAACTTGACTGCAAGCAGTGCAGTGTACGTGTGTAACTTCGAAGGAACGAAGCTACGAGTATGTCAAAGCAGAATAATGCGCTGACGCTGCCGTCCACTCCGCACTCGCATCGCCGCTTCCCCACTGGCGCAGCCTGCGGCGCATCGGAGGCAGACCACCAGCACACCATGCCCGACTGGCGCGACGCGGGCGCGGTTGCCATCGTGGCCGCCGCTGCCGGCCTGGGGCTGGCGCTCGTCAAGTCGTCAGGCTGGCTTCTTGGAGCGGCGTGCCAGCGCGTGGCCACGGGAGAGGCTGCGGTGGTGACGGCGGGGGCGGCGGCGACGGCGGCGGCGAAGTGCGCGGCGATGAGCGCCGGACCCGTGCTCTTTGGCCTGCGCGGCTGGCAGTGCTTGACCATCGCCGCGTTCGCGGTAGGGCCGACCCCAGAGGTGGAAAGATTTATTTTCTTGGGGAAACACTTTGCTTCTTACTCGTGCCGTCGTAGCCATTCTTCTTGGAGGTGCCTACGCTAAGAACGTACTCGCAGTAACTGACTACTACGAGTAACGCCGCTTACTCCGCTACCAGCAGCAGTACTCGTAGTCGTATCCCTCAGGTACCAGGTATCCATGCTGCTGACTGTCGTCAGTCATTTGCACTCAAGTGGCTATCCTGGACAGAACCACCGCCGTGGCGGCTTGAGAGTTGCGGTGAGAACTGAGAAGGTGAGGACTGAGAAGGGAACACGAGTGCGGGTGCGTCCCTGGTTCGCGGTGAGCATGGTAAGCGTCTCCATCCCCGGCCGCATCGACGGCAGGTCCGCACACGGTGTCACAGCGTTCCCTTTCACACCTCACCTTGAAAGCCGGTTTGTCCCTGAAATTGTCCTAGCAGCAAACCACCATTCATTCAATCTGAAAATATTGTGTTGTCCCCACTTTGACACTAGTCTACGAGACGAGTTCGACTAAGAGCTTGGTACTTGAGTACTGATCAATCGCGTTGTCCCCATTTAAAAAAAAAAAAAACCTGGAAGATGCTCAAGTTGAGGTGCAGTGAGGGACGGAGTACTCGGCCGTGCTGGGCGGCAAGATGGCGGAGGTGGCCAAAAAAGACGCGAAGGAAGCCAAGGAGGGCGGCGGCGGCGGCGGCGGCGGCCCGGCGAAGGGCAGCGGCGTGCCGCGCGACAGCATGTACCGCTCGCTGTTCACACCCGCGGGCTGGGCCTTCTCCATCTGGGGCAGGGCCTGGCAGAAACTGCCTGCCACGTCAGCGTCATGTCATCCTCCACGTGAGCGGCCGTGATGGGCTCTCGTTTCTTGAGTGAAATGGCATGACGTGACGAATGGCATGACGTGACCTAACGTGACGTGACATGACGTGACGTAGCGAGCACGAGCATCAGCACGAGCAGGAGCACGAGCATGAGTATTGCATTATCTGCCCGGCCCTGATGTGGGGCGTGATCTTCATGACAGAGGCGGTGTTCACGGCTGCGCAGGCGTGGCCGGGCCTGTCGCCCGGCGCCGCGGCGGTGTACGCGGGGGTGGCGCCCTGGTGGGGCAGCGCTGCTTCACAGTATCAAACCCGAGTTGAAAGCGCGCCTGGAGTCTGCAATCAGCGCTTGAAACTACATTGTGATGAACCGCTTTCAAGCGTTGCTTTCAATCTCAACGTGCGCCGCTACACCCAGGTTCGCCGCGGCCAGCGGGCTGCAGGCGCTGTGGTGTGTGGCTTTCCGCGACTGGGCCCGCGCGCCGCGCCACTTCTGGGTGGGGCGGTGCAGGTTGTTGAACCGTGTTGAAACCATTGTTGACAGCGCCTGGTTTCAGCGCTTGAAACTAAAATGTGCTGAACCGCTGTCAAACGTTGCTTTCGATTTCAACTTGCGCCGCTACATTTGGGTCTCCTCCGCGCTGCTCGCCGCCGAGGCTGTGTTACTCGGCGGCGCGCACCGCGTCCTCCGCGCCGCCGTCGCATCCGGTGGCATGTCCACCGCCGTCTACCTGACCTGCCACCTTCCCATCAGCCTCCACTTCGGCTGGATGACCGCCGCCGCCACGGTGAACCTCAACAACGTGGTGGCGGTGGCGGCGCCGCCGCCGCATGTGCAGCTGTCCGTCGCCTTCGCCTCGGTGTACGGCGCCGCGGCGCTGGGCGCGGCGGTGACGTGCGGCACGGGTGATCCGCTGTACGCGTTGGTGCTGGCGTGGGCGCTCGTGGCGGTGGCGGCCGACGGGCAGGGCCATCGCAGATATTGCTTTCGCTCGCCGCGTCGTCATCGTCATGGTCACTGTCATCGTCGTAGGATGCCATTTTACTCAAATAGACGGGGGCTCAAACGCGTGTCGATGACGTGGTGGGGAATGTCGGCCAGGCCCTGCGGACAGCGGGTCGCGCGCGAAGGAGACGCTGGGGGAGGTCCCGCTGTTGGCGCTGACGCACTCGGCGGCGGTTGCGGCGCGCGGGCTGGCGGCGCTCGCGGCGCTCCAGGGGGTGCGTGCGCTCATGTAGGGGCGCCAGGGGGGGCGCCAGGGGGGGCGCCAGGGGGGGCG
>Ga0307489_10000765_pt1 | contig 20280 bp, 41 predicted proteins | sample SB12metaG_FD_202247 | JGI IMG/M metagenome (GOLD analysis project Ga0307489, IMG submission 202247) | Sea-ice brine microbial communities from Beaufort Sea near Barrow, Alaska, United States - SB 1.2 | ecosystem: Environmental > Aquatic > Marine > Coastal | place: USA: Alaska | collected...
CCAGCCACCCGACCGACCAGCCAGACCGCGGACCGCACCATCACCAGCGCAGCGCCGTGATAAGGTGAGGCCTGTTGTGTTCCTCCCAGGCAGGCGGCGGAGGGCGGGGCCGGCAAGGACACAAGGTCGGCGACAGCGGGGGCTCGGGGGGTGATGAGAAGAGGACTATATAGTGCTTACAAAGAGGGCGACGAGGGGCCTCGATGTCGTGGACGATGCCGAAGCTCTGACGATAGACGCCCGGGCAGGGAGGGGTATGGAAGAAGTACAGCAGTGCGACGCATCGCAGGCGAAAGTGTGGGCTCGGGGAATGATGACGAGGACGGACAGTGCTTACGAGGAGGAAGACAGTGGCCTCTACTGATCTACGTATGTCGTGGGCAGTTCTGTAGCGAGCAGCTCTGATACTAGTCGAAACCCAGTAGCCACGTTATTATGAGGGTGGGTGACACTCTGGCTCTAGTTTGCTATGGTGTGCCACGTTTCGTCGGTAAACTGACCCAGCCAATCCACCACCTCGTTGCGGCCGCCGCTGGAAGCGAGAAAACTGCAATCTTCGAGGTCAAGCGGACAACCCTGCTCTCGCAGCCAAATCAACAACTCCAAGTGCCCAAACCCAGCAGCGCTTGTGCACAACCCGTCATGCAATGGGAACCCCTGCTCACAGAACCAGGTCACCATGTCAGCCTTCCCGCTAATTGCGGCAAACACATAAATGTCATTAAGGTCGGGGCACGGACATCCGTTCTCCCGCGCCCACTGCAACACCGCCAGGTGCCCACCCGCGACAGCACTGTTACAAGTATTCTCATCCCACGGGCAATGGTGCTCCCGCGCCCACTGCAACACTGTTAGATGCCCGCCCCAAGCGGCGTATGCACACGTCCACCGCCCCCACGGGCAGCCCTGCTCCCGCGCCCACTGCAGCACCGCCAGATGCCCGTTAGCAGCGGCATGCTCGCACGTACCCGTATCCCACGGGCAGCCGTGCTCTCGCGCCCACTGCAACACCTGCAGGTGCCCACCCTGAGCGGCACTCTCACAAGTATCATCATCCCACGGGCAGTGGTGCTCCCGCGCCCACCGCAACACCGCCAGGTGCCCACCCCCGGCGGCGCGACCACACGTCCGCACACCCCACGAACAGTGTTGCTCGCGCACCCACTGCAGCACCTCAAGGTGCCCGCCCGCAGCAACGATGTTGCACGTCTCCTCCTCCCATGGGCACCCATTCGCCTTCGCCCAAGCCAGCATCGCGACAGACGCGACAAAATCCGTCAGCTTGAGCGGCACCGCGCCTCCCTTACCCGCGCGCGGCAAGCCACGAGACACCACCGCCGCCAGCCACGGCTTGCCCACCCGCGAGAGCAGCGCATAGTCCGTGGGGTCCAGCCGCGCGAGCACCAACCCTAGGAGGTCGGGCCACTCCAGCAGCGGCTCGAGCAGCTCGCTGGGGGCGTCGTCGTCGTCGGGGGCAGCCAGCGCCACAGTCCTGGTCCCATCGGCTGTCCCGCCTGCGCCCGCTGTGCACCCGCCGCCGCCCGCACCGCCACCGTTGAGCAGCTCACTGGGCGGAACCTGGGCCAGATCTTCGAGCGACGGCCCAAGCAGCTCGTTGGGGGCAGCGTCGCCGTCGGGGGCGTTGCTCGGGTGGCGAGCTGTGCGCGCGCGGCGGATCCGCCCCAGAGATAGTGCTAGACAGGTACTGCTCGCCACGTCACAGGATGCCGTTCAACTCAAGACACGGTAGTTCACGTTGCGTTGGGTGGCGTGGCGGGCAAGATCTTCCAGGCCCCACCGGCATTGCTCGGGGGGCGCCCACCCAGCTCCTTCACCGAAGCCCATCCCCACCGCCCGCTTCATCCGCACCCGCACCCGCGATCCGCCCGCCGCCTCGCATCCCGGCGCGTGTGTCCATGTACAACGTTATCTGCGTCGAGCGCCCGAGTGTGGCGCCTGCACGTGTGCGTGCCCCCGCGTGGTGGACAATTGGAATAAGCACGCTTTTTGAAAATTTGAGTCGAAGCGAATCCCAGCCAGTCAAGTAGTCAAGAGTCAACCCTATTTTGCACACAGCTGTTCGGCTTGCATTCAACACGCACGTCGGTCACGCGCTCGTGGGCTCGACCGCGCAAAAGTGATGACGACCCGAGCCAGCAAGCGGCGTGGAGGTGAAAGCGCTGGTGGCGGCGCGGGCGCGGGATCGGCGGGGGCGGGTGGTGGAAGCGGTGCCGCGGTCTGGTTGGATGGGGATGGGTCTGGTTGGGGCGGCCAGACCAGCGATGGGCCGCCCGAGCACCTGTCGCCCGGGTACGGCGCGGGGTACGACGCCGGGTTCCAAGCCGGGATCCTCGCCGCGTCACATGGCAGCACGCCGCTGCCGGTGCCCCCGCCGCCGATGGCGGCCGACGGGGGTGCCGGGGTGAGCGCGCCCGAACCCGCGCGCCCGCCATTTCTTGCCGTCGAGGACTTCCCCGACCTCTTTCAAAAGGAGGTGTTGGAGCGCCTGGATCGCGTTGACCGGGCGCTGCTCTCGCGCACGGGTAGTGCTGTCCGCACCGCGGTGAGGCGATCGGGCCTGTCGCGCATCGGTAGTAGCGCGGAGGAGCCGCGGGTCGGCATCGCGCGGTTTTGCCGGTCCCTCGCGACGTTCGTCTGGGCCGTGGCGAACGCCTGTCCGTGGCAATCTGCGACCACCTGCTCAACTCTCGCCGAGGGCGGGCACCTGGAGGTGTTGCAGTAAGCGCGGGAGCACGGCTGCCCTTGGGACCACACTACCTGTACGTGCGCCGCGCAGGGTGGTCACCTGGAGATGTTGAAGTGGGCGCGGGAGCACCACTGCCGGTGGAATGAGTTGACACACAGGGTGTGTAGAATCGCCGCTCTGGGCGGGCATCTGGAGGTGTTGCAGTGGGCGCGGACGCACGATTGCCCGTGGGATGAGGACACCTGTGCGTGGGCCGCTGAGGGCGGAAACCTGGACGTGTTGCAGTGGGCGCGGGCGCACGACTGCCCATGGGATGAGAGTACATGTGCATCCGCCGCAGAGCAAGGGTACCTTACGGTGCTGCGGTGGGCGCGGGAGCACGGCGCCCTATGGGATGAGGATCTCGAGGACGAGGAAATGGACTGCTGCGCACTCGCCGCGAAAGGTGGGCACCTGGAGGAGCTGAAGTGGTTGCGGGCATACGACTGTCCATGGAATGAAAAGACCTGTCAAAACGCCGGTTTGTACGGGCACCTGGCGGTTCTGCAGTGGGCACGGGAGCACGATTGCCCGTGGGATGAGGAGACGTGTGCGTACGCCGCCAATGGAGGGCAACTGGAGGTGCTGAGGTGGGCAATAGAGCACGGGTGTCCGGACGGCGAGCACTACATGCACCTTCTGGTATGAGCGCCCAACCCCACCTTGCAGGCTTCGGGTCAAGGAGCCAGGCTCTCGTGTATGATCATATGCCTGTCTCGCAGCCCCGCAGATTAATCTCGACCTTAGTGCGCGGATTGGTTATTGCTAACCATGTGAGCGCCTTGGGTTGGGGCTCGACGAACGTTGTTTTAAAAGTACTCTCATATAGGATGATGTACTCTCATACAAGATATGACACATCCTCATTTTCCCTGCTTGCCTCCCTCGCGCGCTCGTGACACGTCTTCGAGCGCCGCTGCCATCGCCGCACGTGTTGCCGCGCGGCCTCAGTTCGTCTGGTCTCCATAGTGACACTGGCACATAGGGCATGGCGGAATTTGCCCGCCACACCGTCCAACGCACTTTGAAACCTTGTGTCTCAAGTTACATGGCACCCTTTGACGTGGCGAGCATGACAATAGTCGGCCGGCATCTACACGACATTTAGATATAGATTGTGCCGCATCTCCACCTCCTTCACCCGCAACCGATGGCTTCCCTATCTCCAAACTCAAAGTTTACCCGGCGCGGAGGTAGTAGACCCATGGCGTGGGCGTCTCGCTGCACGTCACCAGCAAATTTACGGTGGTGGGATCGTCCGGCCCCACCGCCTTGTGGTAGTGGTCTAGGGTTTAGGGTTAGGGTTAGGGTTAAATTATATTAAATTAGCACTGCGAGTGCCGTGCCGTGCCCTCCTCGCATCCTCCTCCATCACATCCTCCTCCTCCTATCGTTAAAACAACACCTCCACAAGCACCATCTATTCCTCACACTGCAATCGATGCCTATTCCAACTGTCAACGCAGAGTTTACCCGGCGCGGAGGTAGTAGACCCACGGTGTGGGCGTCTCGCTGCACGTCACAAGCAGCTTGGCCGTGGTCGGGTCGTCCGGTCCCGCCGCCGTATAGGGGCTGGCGGATATCACTTGCCACGTCATATGGTGCCATGCAACTCAGGAGACGAGGGTACAAAGTGCGATGGATGACAGGGCCTGGCGGAGATTGCTCGCCACGTCATAGTGTGCCGTGAAACTCAAGAGACGAGGGTTCGAAGTGCAATTGAGGTGGATGACGTGGTAAGCAATGGGCCAGGCAGATATTGCATGCCACGTCATCGGATGACATTTAAATCGAGGGACGAGGGTTCGAAAGGGGAGTGATTGACGTGGAGGGCAACATCCGCCGAGCCCTGCCGCCTTGTAGTTCACAGCGATCTGCTTGACGCCCTTGGCGGGGATCTTCTCGGTTTTGTTGACGGTGAACGCCGGGTTGTCCAGCGTGAACGTGAACTCCATCTCCGACGCGAACACGTTCTTGAAGCTCACGCCGCCCGCGCCGCCCTTCAGCGTGAATGGGCCTTGCGGCTTGGGGGCGATGCAGCGGCCCATGACGGGGCACACGTACTCGCCAGCCTTGATATAGGGGCGCGCGTTCAAATTGAAAGTCAAGTTTGATGGTGGTTTAAAGGCGGAACAATAGTACAGCTGGTATCAAACGGGGAGCACGCCTGTCAAGCAGTCGCATGAGAACGGAGTTCAAACGGAAGAACACAGGATACATCGTATTGCAATTTCATGCGCGGAAGCCAAGCGCGGTGAACCTGCAGCACCCTGCCGTTGCGGACTTGACAACCAGGGTGTCTCGGAAGGACTCGCCGATGCGCGTGGGCTCGAAAGTCACTTCCACCTCCTGCTCCATGCCCTCGTTGCCGGCAGGGTGCCCCGTCACGTAGCGGCGCAAGTTGAAATAGGAAGCAAAGTCTGAAAGCTGTTTATCATATGGGAGCTTCAAGCGCTGTACCCATAGGCGCTTTCAACAAAAGTTTTGATATTGACGACCTGCATTTGAAATACAAAGCAATGTTGAAAGCCGTTCATCGTGTTGTAGCTGCAAGCGCTGTACCCATAAGCGATGTCAACACGGATCATGATACTGTCAAGCTGCACCGCCCTACCGTGACGCTCGCCGCACACGCGAAGCCGTCGCCCTTGCTCTCGAACTCGCACGTGTATTCCGCCTTGTCGTTGAGGTAGTGCATGAATTTGAACGTGTGCGTCTCCTTGGAGCAGGGTCATTCATGACAAGCACTCGAGCTGGTCAGCCTAGTCTACTTACGAATACACACACACTCACACACTCGAGCCGAGATCGGAGCAAGGCTCGTAACTTGACTTCAGGGTGAATGCTCGTACATTCGTCAATTCCACATCGGTGGAGTGCGGGTTATCAATAGACCCCCCTGCCTTAGAGCCCAGCGGCACGTTGAATACCAACCCGCGCTCCGGCCCCGCGGGCGTGGACGTCAGCATGAGGGTGTACGCATACGTGCCCAGCTCGGCGCACGATAGCGTCAGAGGAACCTCCACGTCAGACTGCACGAGCACCGGGCGGAAGAACACCTCGGTGTAGTGGCGCAAGTTGAAATTGAAAGCAAAGTTTGAAGCGGTTCGTCATTGTTTCACTGCAAACGCTGAACTCAAGCGTGGTCAACCCGGGGTCAATCTAGGGTCAACCTGGGGTCAACCTAGGGTCTTAATGGGTCAACCTGGGGGCTTCCTGGGGTCAAATCGACGTCAACCTGCACCACCCTACCTCGGCGGAGGCTGAGCCCTGGGCAGGCACTTCGAGGGTTGACGGCACGGTGACTTGCGCGTGTGCGCACTCCACGGTTAGCGACACCGCCACGTCCAGCGGGTTCGCGATCGTGGGTTAGGGCCTCGCAGTTACTGCTCACCGTGTCAAAGTATGCCGTTTTACTCAACACGAGGGTTCGAAATGCGGGTCAAGGATTTAGGCTGCTGGAGGTCGATGACGTGGAGGGCAATGGACCTGGCAGATATTGCTCACCGCGTCATAGAATGTCATTTCACTCAAGACCTCAAGACACGTGTCGGGGGTCGGAGGTCGATGCGTGTCGGGGGTCGATGATATGGCGGGCAGTATCTGTCAGGCCCTACCGTCACTTTCTGCGCAGCACGTTGCCGCACGGGCGCGTGGAGCTCCAGCGTCCCCGCCCCGCCCGCCGCCGTCGCCGTAATGCAGAGACTTACACTTGTCCACTTGACTTGAGCACTTTTCGTGTGATACGTTGGTCCGTTACATTGTTTCAGTGACAAGAGCATGGGGTGGCGGGCAATGTCTGTCAGGATCTGGAGCCAGGCATGATGGTGCTGCTACGACGGTTGGCATTTTTAGAGTTTCACGACCAGTGCCTTCCGCCGTGGGAGTTGACGAATGTCAGTCCCTGCCGTGATGCTCACGTCATAGAACAAGAACTCGTTCGTCTCCTCGTTGGTGAATGTCACCCGCGCCTGCGTGACGCCCTCGCGGTACGCATAGAACCCCAGCTTGTACTCGCGCTCGGCGTGGCCTGGGATGTCGATGTACTCTGGGCCCTTGAGCGTCACGCTGGGGTCTACCTCGCCCTGGACCACCACCGCCGCCTTGAAGCGTTGCCGCCGCCCGAGCCAGTTGGTCACCAGCAGGGGCTCGCTGTGCGGCGCCTTGACCTAGGGTCTGACACATATTGCTCGTCATGTCATAGGATATCGTTTGACTCAATAAACGAGCGTTCAACGAGCGTTTGATGGCGTGGCAGAAAATGGGCCTGGCTGATATTGCTCGCCACATCATATGATGCCGATAAACTCAATAGACGAGGGTTTCAAGTGCGTTGAATGACGTGGCGAGCAACATCCACCAGACCCTGCCTTGGCCGGCACGGTGGCGGACACGGCGCCGCTAGGTGTGGGCTCCCCCGCCACACCCTCCAGCGAGTGCAGGATGGCGGTGCCGTCCGGCAACGGGAAGAACACGGTTCCCGTGTGCGGCGCCTCCGCCGAGCTCATCGCTAGCGGCGCGTACGTCAGAACATACTCCGCCATCTTCCAGGGTCTTACACTCGTTCACGTTCGGCTCAACTCAAGCGCCTTTTGTGGGACACGTTGGGTGACGGCAGGATTTCAGTAACTAAAACGGCTCAGGTTGAGCTGCAAAGTGGACGAGTGTGCTTTCCAACTACTTTTTGTGGAATGCGTCTGGTGGTTTCCTGGTGTTACATCAGGTCAGGCTGAGCCGAAAAGTGGATGGTTGTGAGTGTAAGGCCCCGCCTCCTTGCCCGCCGGCACCTCCAGGAACTCCGGGCCGGACCAGAAATCGTTCTGGATGGTGGGCTTCAAGGTCCACGCTGACACCGTGGTGTTTTTGATGCTGACGCTCTTCTTCTCTGTTTGCCGCACGTTGGTTGAGAACGCCAGCTTGCCCGCCTCCGCCTCCTGCACTACGCATGAACCGGTGAGGGTCAGGAACTGCTCGCTGCCGCCTTGCACTAGGGGCTTACACTCGTCCACTGTTCAGATCAACGGAAGCACTTTCTGTGGAAAATGTTGGGTAATTTCACAACGAAACTGGCTCTGGTTGAGCTGAGAAGTGGACTAGTGGAAGCAGAAGCTCAAACTTATCTATTTCCCTGCTGGATGTAAGCGCTTTTCGTGGGATACGTAGCGTGCTTTCAATAAAGTAATACAGCTCAGGATGATATGAGAAACGGACGAGTAAAAGCCCCTGCCCTCAATCGTGCACTTGACCCTCTCCACCCGGATGTCCGGGTCCAGCTGCGTCGGGTGGAACGTGATTTCCAACTTGACGTCCTGGTTCGGCGAAACGAAGCCCTCAGACGGGAACACGGTGAAGTGCGGGCCGAACGCCGAGGCGTCGAACGCAAACTTGGTCCCCACGTCCAGGGCCGGGCGAATGCTGCTCGTCACTTCACAGGATGCCATATATGTATAGGGGTCTAGGGGTATTCAGGGGTATCGAGGGATACGTGTGTATTACAGGGGTGTTTGAGGTGTATTTGGGGTGCATGAGGGATGTATTAGGGGTGTATTGAGGGTATTTAGGTGTAAATTAGGGGTATCTGCTGGCCCTACCAACGTCGCCCGTGTTCTGCAGCTGCACGCGCTTCATCGTGCGGCTCCCCTGCGCCACCGTGCCGAAGCTCAGGGCATCGCTGGCCAGCTTCACCTCCGTTCCCAGGCACGCGCCCTGTAGCTGCGATAGCACCCGGGGCATGCCACCCGCCAACACCACCGCCAGGTCCTCCAGGCAGGGACAGATCAATGGCAGTCGCCACGTCAAAGCATGCCATTAAACTCAACAACGCAAGTCCAGTGTATGGTGGATGACTTGAAGAGTGTCATTCGATATTCATCTGACTTATCTTGCACATCAAGCGGGGAGCGTTACCTCACAGCGCGAGATCAGTGTGTGGTGGAAGAATGGATTAGCGTTGTTTGTTTTTCATGTAACCCTGCCTCGGTGAAAGGACGGGCGCGCTTGGTGGGTTTGTACGTGAGGCTCAAGGACCCCGTCTGATGCGCCTTGATCACCACCGGACTGGCGGCGTTGGCGGCAGAGACGTCATGAGCCGCCAGCACCCCCAGGCTGGGCTCCATCGACACCGAGACTGGAAGCCGTGACCTGTTCACCAGCTTCACCTGGCAGGAGGGTCATCGCGAGCAAGCACTCGACCGATATCGGAGCATGTCTCAACTTGAGTGTGAATGCACACACAACACGCGGAGCAGCAGCAGGAGGAGGAGATTGATCGCCGGTCGAGTGCGTGTTCTCAATGCTCATATAGACACGCAGAGGAGGAGGAGAAGGAGAAGGTTCAACGTTGGTCGAGTGCGAGTTATCAATAACTCCCCTGCCTCGCGTGTGGAGGACTGGCCGCCCTTCAGGCTACCGAAGCTAACAGCTGTCTGCGCAGGGTTGGCCAGGTCCAGCCGCAAAGGGACGCCCTCGCCGGTGACCACCACGTTGACGTTGTACAGCCCGTTGATCTGAAACGGAATGACCGCGCGGTAATCCCGCGACTCCCGCGGCATGAATGACACTGTCATGTCCGTACTTAGGGCCACAACTAAAGAACACTCGCCATGTCACACGCATGCTACGTCACATGATATCATGTGACTCGGTAAACAAGCGTCCATACTGCGGAGTAAGCCGTGGTACACTGAAGTGGATGCTGAGGATGATGTGGCGGGCGATATTGACACCGGCCCGACCCGCGCTAGTGCCTGGCGCCAGCATTGTAGGCGAGTCGTCCAGCGCTAGGAAAGGCATGGCTGCCGAATCGAATAGGCAGTCGATGGCGAACGGCTTCTCGTCCTCGTTGCTGATGGTCAGCGTCTGCGTCCGCGGCGGCATACCAGCCTGGTGGATGAATGCGGGACCCACGTGTAGGACCTTCCAGATATTGCTTGCCACATTACACAGGGTGACATTTAACTCCATACCCGAGGGCTCAAAGTGAGGAAGGATGAGGAGGAGGAGTGAGGACAAGGGAGGAGAACGAAGCAGGAGGGAGGAGCGGAGGAGGCAGGAGGAGGGACGAGCGGAGGAGGAGGGATACGGTCGGATGCGGAGGGATGAGGGAGGTTGGATGACGTAGCGAGCAATATTAGCAATATTCGCCGGTTCCTACCAAAGTCGAAGGAGTGAAAGGAGAACTTGAGGGCAGGGCGGTGGCCCTGTGCCGAGAGGTTGATGGTGTATTTGCGCCCATTGATGATGCCGCACGTCACCTTGTAGTTGTCCAAAGTCTCAGCCGCGGACGGAGCGTAGGCCAGCTCGCACACCAGGCGCTCGCCCTTCAAGCAGGGCCCGACATATACCGTTGGCCACGTCATAGGATGTCATAGAAACGATGATTCGAAATGCGTTGAATGACGCTGTGCGGAATGCTTGCAAAATGCAGTGAAAGGGCGAAAGCATGTGGCAGGGCGAAATCCTGGTGCCTCCATATACACGAGGAAGCGTCTCTCTCTATGGCGTCGCAGGCGATGTTTGTTTGGCACTACCTTGGCGACGGTGGCAGTCTCGGGGTGGATGGACACCCGCGGGTTGGTGCCGCAGTCCCACGCGAAGTCGAAGTTGATGCTGCCGCTATTTAGGGCCCGGCGGATTATGCTTGCCACGTCACAGGTTAGTGCTTACATCCATACACGAGGATTGGACCTGGCAGGCACGTGCCGTGGTAGGCATAATCCGCATGTATGACGCGGCAGGAATGTATGACGTGGTAGGCATGTATGACGTGGTAGGCATATATGACGTGGCAGGCGTGTATGACGTGGCGGGCATGCTTGATGTGGCAAGCATGTAGCACGTGTCATGCGTGTATGCCGTGGCAGGCATGTATGGACCTGGCAGGCATGTATGACGTGGCAGGCATAATCCGCCAGGCCCTGCCGCTGTTCACAAACGAGATCTGGCGCATGCAGCGCTCGTTGATGATCACCTGGCCCAGTTCCACCGCATTCTTCGCGTTGCCGGCGACCAACTCCATGACGCCGGTAACACCCGATGACTCCACCTCCAGCGTCTCGTGAATTGCGTACCCCTCGCCCTTTACGTAGCGCCGCAAGTTGATCAAAGCAGTTTATTACATTGTAGCTTAAAGCGCAGAGAGCAGGCGCGTTCGACACAGGTTTACACTTTGTGGAACTGTTGCTGGAACGTGGAACGGTTGCTTCAATGGTTGCTGGAACGGTTGCTGGAACGGTTGCTGGAACGGTCGCTTGAACGCTTGAGGAACGGTTGAGGAAATTGCACCACCCTGCCTTGACGTTGAGTGTGAGCCGCGACGGCTTCTTCCGCACTGCTGCCACCACGTTGTAGTTCAGAGTCTTCTCCACATCAGGCACGAAGGTGACAATCACGGGAATGCTAGAGTTGGGAGGAACAGTGCCGGAGGAAGGCTCGAACTGCAGCACCGGCCGCTTGCCAGGGGCGCACACTCCTCCACTTTCCGGCTCAAGATACGCTCCTTTTGTGGAATACAATGGGAGATGCCGGACGAGTTGGAGGAGGAGAATGATGAGGAGGAGGAGGAGGAGGAATAAGAGGAGAAGGAGGAGCAGGAGCAACCAAAACGTCTCAGGTTGATCTGAGATTTGGACGAGTGACAGCCCCTGCCGTTTGCCGTCGCCGCCGGGGGTTTCATATGTGGCGCGGTCAAAGTTGAAGCCGAACGGAATGTGCTCGTTGTTTGAGAGCATCACCGTCTCGCGCGACCGGGACCCCACCAGCACCTTCCCGAAGTTGATGGACGCCGCGTCGAACGAGACCGACGGCTCCACCACGTGGCCCACCTCGCAATAGAGTCATTGAGAATACGCACTCGACCCAGATTGGAGCGTGACATCCCTTCAGGGTGAATGATTAGACGCCTGGAGGAAGGAGGAGGAGGAGGAGGGGGGGGGGGGGATGAGAAGGAGGAGGAGGATGAGGAGAGGAGGAGATTCAACGTCGAACGTTGCTGATTCTCACTACTTCCCTGCCATGAGGAACGGCACCGCGATCCCCTGTTCGACGATGCGGAAGGTGAAGAACGCCTCAGCAATGTCCTCAGAATCCGGCGTGTACTCGAACACCATTCAACAGGGTCATTGAGAACGAGCACTCGACCGAGATCGGAGCGTGCCCGCACAGACGATCAGCAGGAAACGAGTATATCCAATGGATTCAATGTCGGTCTAGTGCGTGTTATCAAAGCACCTCCACAAACAGGAAGGATGAGTCCATAAAACAATATCTACAGTGGAAATTGATAAGGCTAAATGTATTTTTCATGACACCACCCTGCCATTTCGTACTTTTTGCCCGCAGCGATGACGCCCCGGTGGTTCATGCAGCGGAACGCCGAAGGCGGCGTGGCGGACGACCCCTCCTCCGACGGATTCACACTGAGCCCAGGGACAAGCCAAAACACATCGCTACGTCATCGACACGCAGATTTTAATCATCACTGAAGCAAAGAAACAGGCCGGGAAGGAACGGGATGGGAAGGTAAGGGCATGAGGAGGCGGAGGAAGAGGCGGAAGCGAGGGAGGAAGAGGAAGAGGCTCTATGGCGTGATGGAATCCGGTAATGTGGCGATCAGTAACTGCCAGGCCCGACCTGCTGACCGGCTCCCACACGAACTCGTACGCCACCGACGTGGGGTTTAGCACCATGAACCGCTTCGTATTCCGCACCTTGGTGCCCAGCGATTCGAACTCCACCGTCTTCGTGGCGGGATCCAGGGACCCCACGCGCGCGGCCGGACCCGGCAGGCCCGGGTTGCGGCGCCCGGCCGACAGGTAGTCGCTCTCGCAGGAGGGTCATTTGAGAACCATCACTCGACCGAGATCAGAGCGTGAGTTACCTTCAGATTTAATGACCATGTAGACACGCGGAGAAGGCGGAATAGGAGGAAGAGGTTCAACGTCGGTTGAGTGCTTGTTGTCAACAACTCCCCTGCCTCCGGCAGCTCGAAGTGGCACCAAGGCCGGAGCACCTTGCCGTTCAGCGGGATTGCCAGAGGGGTGTACCCGTCGTCCAAACTTTGGATGTCGCACTTGAGCACTCGGCCACACGGCACGACTTCCTCGGGAGAGAATCTCACTGTGATCATTGTGGTCTCGCCCGCCTCGATGGAACCGGCGTCGGGCTTCACACCGAACGGCCCGGCCGCCGCGACGCCCGCCGCGTCCGGGATGGAAAACGCGAATTCCAACCGCGCCGTGCTGGTGTTTTTGAGCGGGAAGCTGTGTGTCCGGGTCTGGAACATCTTGGTGTAGGGTCGAAAGTTGAAACTGAAATCAAAGGCTCAAAAGTAGATCCACCATATTTTCATAGATTCAACCCGGATTCAACCCTCGATACAGCCTGCAACCCTGAGAGATTTTACAGTCTGTCCACTTGAAATGGCGAATGGTGTCGGTCAGTGCTCACCATGTGAGTGAATTGGGGCTCGGCGAACGTTGTAACAAGAACAAAGCACTGAAACTAGGCACGGTCAATCTCGGTTGAACCTGCATTGCCCTACCATGGTCGGTCGGAAGGTGATGGGCGCCACGTCGCACTCGTACCGCGCGTTGTCCGCCACGGCAAACACCCGCAGCGGCACCTGCCGCGCCTCCTCCTAGGGTCCCACACGTGTTGCCCGCATAGTCAACACACTTATTTTGAACACTCAGATATTGAGTTAAACGGCATCCTGTGACGTGGCGAGCCACATCTGTCAAGCCCTACCTCCTCCGCCACCACCGAGTGGGCCGGCTCCTCCACGCCCGCCATCACCGTCCTTGTCAAAGCCTCCCCCGCCTCCTCCGCGCCCCCCGCGCCATCCGCACCCTTCTCGGCCTCCTCCTCCTCGGGAACCGGCTCCTCCTTGGCGACCTTCACGCTATCATCCCACTCCACAGGCGTCCCCGGCTTCCCGGCCCCCGCCTCCTCCGCCTTCTCGCCCTCCGCGGAGTAAGGCCTGGTGTATATTGCTCGCCACGTAATTCGTCGCACTTTGAACCCTCGTCTCTTGAGCTCCATAGGGCCGAGGAGGACTCACTCGCCACGTCATCATACGCACTTTGAGCTTTCGTCCCGTGACTTAGAAGGTACCCTATGACGTGGTGAGCAACATCTGCCAGGCCCTACCGCGGCAGCAGCGGCGGTGTACGCGATGGGCACGATTGACATCGAGAGCTCCGCCGGCGCATGCGCGGCAGCGGCGGTCGGGGCGAACGTCAGCACGATCGTCTTGGACGCACCGGCGTGCAAGGTCAAATTAAAAGCTCAATACTCCACTTGAGTATCTCCACAGCTCCACAGCTCTCTCTCCACAGTTCCCACACATCTTCACTTGAGTGTCTGTAAGTCGTCACGTGGTCTACCTCGCGTGGTGTCTGCGACAAACGGCCTAATCATAAGGTGACACGCAACTTATAAATAAGGATGGTGGATGTTGTGGCCCTACCCGCGTGCAAGTGTCCCACGCGCGGCGCAAAGCTGAAGTCCGACCCCTCCCCCTCCGGCCACTCGAAGCGCCAGTGCCTCTTGGAGTGGTTCTTCACCGTGAACGCCACCTCCCGCGACTTGCCCACCGGCCCGTCATCAAACCGCAGCTCGTCGTCCAGATCGTGCGGCAGGTTGGTGAACATTACCTCCTCCATGTACCCTGCACAGAGGGCCTGGCACACATCCATCGCGCTCAGAACCGCCGTTCCTTGCGTTTCTTGAGTTGAATGGCATCCTATGACGTGGTGAGCAATATCTGCCAGGCCAACGCATCCTCAATTCTCAATCCTCACATTTGAGAGAATGGCGTCCTATGACGTGGCGAACAATCTCTGCCAGGCCTTACCTTCGCCGGCGATCGCAATCGTCTGCGCCTCGAACTGGTTTTGCTTCACGGCGAGCCGCACGGAGTGCTCGTGCGCCTCAGCCGCGGACGGCATGTAGGTGAGCTGCAACGTCTGCGTGCGCCCGGGCTCCAAAGTTGTGGTCTGCTCGCCGCCTCCGAATAGTGACGAGTGAAATCGCTCGCCAAGTCAACGATGCCATTTGCCTGAAGAAAACAACGGATTATAATGCGGTGACATGTCAGGTCCATTAATGACGTAGCAGGTGTGATGCATGATGTAGCACGTGTGGCTAATGACGTGGCACGTGACTTATGACGTGGCATGTGCGGTTCATGACGTGTCAAATCATGCTGATGATGTGGCAGGTGAGATTAGCGGCGTGGCATGCGCGATTAGTGACGTGGCAGGCCCTGCCGCTAAGCGTGAAGACGTCGGAGTGCGCCATGTCGACGCGGCACACGGCGGGGATGATGCCGTTGTTGCGCAGGGTGATGGGGCGCGTCAGCCGCTAGCCAGGGTCTTACACTCGTCCGAATTTCAGGTCACTCTAAGCGCTTTTCGTGGCATACGATGTGTGCTTTTGAAGACAAACACGGCAGGCTGAGCCGAGAAGTGGACGAGTGTAAGCCCCTGCCGCTTGCCCAGCAGCAGGCGGGGAAACTTGACCAGCGGCGCGCCACGCTCGTCCAGCGCCGCCGGCTCCTCCACTGTGATGTGTGGCAGGGTGCCGTCGCCGCGCAGGTCGCACGTGAACTGCTTCGTGGCCGAGTCGCCGCCGCCCTGACAGAAGGGTCGTTGAGAACGAGCACTCGACCCAGATCGGAGTACGGCTTACCTTGAGTGTGAATGCTCATACAGCGCGCGGAGGAGGAGGAGGATACAACGGAGGAGGAGAGTGAAGAGGAGGAGGAGGAGGTGGAGGAGGAGGAGGAGGAGGCAAAGGAGGAGGATTTCATGCACCGTCGGTCGAGAGCTTGCAGACAACAATACCCCCCTTGCCTGCACCGTTGCCTCGAACACCGCCTGGAATGTGGCGATGGATCGGGGCGCAAAGTACACGGTGACGTAGCGGTGCTCATGCGGCGGGATATCCAACTGCGCGGGTTGCACCTCCATGGGGAAGTCACCCTCGGGGGTGGCGTTGGGGCCCTCGCCCGCGCGCGGCTTCACCGCAAAGTCCACCGAGCACGACACCTTGTTGTAGGGCCTGACAGATGTTTCTCACCACGTTATAGGTTGTCATTTGACTCAAGAGACGAGGGGCTACAGCGCGTTGGATCACGCGGCAAGCCGAGGACCTGACATATGGGATGTTGCTTGCCACGTCATAGGGTGTCATTCGACTCAAAAGACGAGGGTTCAAAGTGCTTTGGATATAGTAGTAACTCAAGACACTACGGTACGGATTGCGTTGGATGACGTGGCGAGCAATGTCCGCCAGTCCCCACCTTGTTAGGGTTGCTGATCTTGAAGTTGGCGCTGACGCCCGGGCGCTTCGCCGCCTTCGCGCCGGCGCCGGGACTGGGACTGCCCCGCGGTATTGTCCCGGTGTACTCCTTCTCGTCCTTAGCGTTTTTCTCGTCCGCCACGGCGGCCTCCTCTGCCTCCTCGCATAAGGGTCACCAAGAACAAGCAACCTACAGAGATCAGAGCATGACTTGCCTTCCATTCAAAGTGAATGCTCACGCAGGCATGTGGAGGAGGAGGAGGGTATTCAACGTCGGTCCAGGCGAGTGCTTGTTCTTAAACCCCCTACCTCATCGGCAGTCTGCGCGGTGACGGGACCGAAGGAGAAACACCTCTCGCGCTTTGCGAACACGTTGGACTCGTAGCTGAAGGGGTCCAGCGCATTCACCACCTTATGCTCCTCGAATATGTTGGCGAAATCCTCGCAGTTGATGCCCGGAATGCAGCTCTCGCCCGCAATCTCGTACGGGATTCCCAGGTGTAGAGTCGGGACTTGAAATTAAAGGCAACGTTTGAAAGCGGTTCATCACATTTCAGCTTCAGTCGCTGGAACCAGGCGCAGTCAAGCGCGGTCAACCTGATGTCAACCTGGGTTCAAGCTGCACCGCCCTACCGAGGGGTTGGTCCGCGGGGTCGCGGTCGGTGATGTCAATGCCAGCCAGCTCCACGTAGTTGCGCTGGTTCTCAGCCCTGAAAGTGGGGCCTGGCGGACATTGCTCGCGACGTCATCGAACGCATTTGGAACCCTCGAGTATAGAGTCAAATGCCGCCCCATGACGTGGCGAGCAATATCTGTCAGGCCCTAGGCTCGCCAAGTCATCCAACGCACTTTGAACCCTCATCTCTTGAGCTGATTGGCACCCAATGACGTGGCAAGGAAAATCCGCCAGGTCCTACCTGAACGACACCTCCACCACCGAGCTCTCGCCGGGCTCGATGGTCGCCAATGCGGGCTTCACCGTGAAGTTGCCCAGCTCCAGATCATCGCCGGCCGCTGGCTTGCCTGCATCCTTCTTCGAATCCTTCTTCGAGTCCCTTGCCTCCTTGCCCGCATCCTCCTCTTCGGTCTCACCCGTGTCCTTGCCTCCGTCATTTAGGGCCAGCCAGATATTGCTCGCCACGTCAAGGACTTAAATTCAACTCAACAAACCAGGTTTCAAAACGCGTGTCGATGACGCGGCGGACAATGGGCCTGGCAAATATTGCTCGCCACGTCAAGGATTCCATATTAATTCAATAAACGAGGGATCAAAAGTGTGTCGATGACTGACGTGGTGGGCAATGGGCCTGGCAGATATTGCTCGCCACGTCATAGGATGCCATTCAGCTCAAGGAACGAGGGTTTGGCGTGCGTGTTGATGACGTGGCGAGCAACAGCCCTAGCATCCATTTCTCGCCACGTTAAGGATTCCATATTACCTCAACAAACGAGGGCTCAAAAGGCGTGTTGATGACGTGGCGGGAATGGCGAGCAATGTCTGCCAGACCCCACCGTAGTTGAAGAGGTTGACGTCGAAAGGGAACTCGCCGACGTTTGAGATCTCGAACATGCGGGGGTTGGAGGTGGTGTTGTAGATCAGCGGGCCGAAGTTCATGCCCCTCACAGGAGGGTCATTGAGAACAAGCACTCGACCGATATCGGTGCATGCCTTACCTTCAGGGTGAACGCTCATACATATGCGCGGAAGAGACGGAGGAGGAGGAGGAGGAGAACAAGGAGGAGGAGGAGGAGGAGGAGAAGGAGGAAGAGGAGGAGGAGGAGGAGGAGGAGGAGGAGGAGGAGGAGGAGGAGGAGGAGGAGGAGGAGGAGGAACAAGAGGAGGACGACGAAGAGGAGAGGGAGGCGGAGGAGATTCAAAGTCGGTGGAGTGCCTGCTCCCAGTAAGCCCCCTTGCCTGGCGGGTAGGATGGAGTACTTGGTGAAGGCGGCGCGCAGGCTGACGCGGATGGGGAACTTCTCGTGCTTCATCCCCGTAGTGGGCTCGGAGATCGCCAGAGTGATGTCCGTGTTGGCCTTCAGCGTCACCTCCTGATAGAGCCTCACACACGTTGCTCAACCTTCCTGTCATGCTACAGTACACCTTCGCCGTTCCCTCCTCCCTGGCCTCACACACTAGCTCAGTGTAAGGCTATGAGAGAGAGTGGAGAGAGGAGAGGAGGTGGAAGTGGAGGTGGAGGAGGAGGAGGAGGAGATGGAGGAGGAGAAGGGGGAGGATGTGACGGGGCCCTGCCTCCTGCTTGAGCGTCTTGTGCTTGTTGAAGTGGAGGTCGATGGTGACGCTCTCCCCGGGCTCCACCGACCCATCACTCGGTGTTATGGTGAACAGTTCCCGAGTCGCCGAAGACCGGATCCCGAACTTGTACCCCACTTGGTACTTTCCAGTGTTTGTGAAAGAGAACTGCTTCAAGTTATCCTCCACAACCTTGACCAGCCCAAAGTCGACCCCACTCGCGTCCTCCTCCTCGCCCTAGGGACTGAACATTAGTGCTCGCCACGTCATCAAGGAGCACATTGGATCCTTGTACACTGAGTTAAAAGACATCCTATGACGTGGCAAGCACTATCCATCAGTCCCTACCTCGCCCAGGTACTTGAGCACCACCTCAATCTTATACGCCTCAGCCGTCACCTTGATTGTCTTCTCCTGGTGCACACCTAGCAACTGCTCCTTATCAAACACCTTGAGCTAAGGCCGCAGGTAAACCATGCTCGCCACGTCACAAGATGTCACTGCGAATTGATGTCACAACGTTTTGATGACACGTGATGTCACTGTGAAATCAGTGTCAGCGTGACTTGTCTCTGCGAATTACCAACCCTGACATTGGGTTCAACTCAAGAAACGAAGGTTCGCGTTGCAGTGGATGCCGTGGCGAGCGGTATTCGTCCTGTCCCACCTTGAGCTGGAGCGACGTCTCGCCCTTCTCGCCGAACACGCCCTTCTCTTCGGCGCTGAATCCCACGGTGATCTGTTGCTCACCGTCAGCCAACAGTTCGCCCTCGGTCTGTGACACCATGAAGCAGGGGCTGGCAACGAGTCCACTGTTCAGCTCAACGTAAGCACTGGTTTGGGGATACCTGGGTGGCATCAGTGACAGAAACAGCTCGGGTTCAGTTGAAAAGTTGAGGGGATTTCACTTGTCCACTTTTCGGCTCAACGTAAACACTTCTTGGGGGATACGCTGGGTGGTGTCAATATGACAGTGACAGAAGCGGCTTAGGATGAGCTGAATGGTGGACGAGTGGAAACCCCTGCCGTGAACTCAGCCGGCATGTCAGCGGGAAGCTCCAGGGTCCACTTGATCGGAAGCAAGCACGTGTTCTTCACCGTGAAGGTCTTCACCTCCTAGGTGCAGGGCCATACACTTGTTTCGAGATCCCGTTCAGCTCAAATTACGCATCTCCGCAAGCCACACCCAACCCAAACAAGAGACAGAACGATCGAACGTCAAGCTTACTTGCAAGGGGGACTAGTATTGGGTCTACGGGAGAACAATGCCCATGTTATAAAGAAGTAACTGGTGTACCATGGGGGCAGCATGGAGAAAGTTACACCCACTGACTGTTTTGTCAGGCGTCCTCATTGAGGTCAGCTTGTTGGCCAGGTGACCACCTTGGTGTATCTATGCAGCCCTTCCTTGGAGCCGCACAGCAGCTTCTCGAAGACGATGCCCGTGTCGTCATCAATATCCAGCACCACAGCAGGAGTGACGCCCACGCACGACAAAGGAAAGTCCACCTGGACCGGGTTGTCCAGGACCTTGGCCACGATGGCGGCTTCCTGAGCACCCGCACTTGTGGGGTACGACATCACAAGGAGCTCCTGAGTCTCGTCTACCTTCAGCTTCATCTCCGGCGGCTCCAGCTTGAACGTTCCGGGGGTACTAATGTCTTTGCCCTCCTCATCCTTCTCCACCTCCACAGCGAACGCCACTGTGCAGTCGAACAGCCCGCAGTTGGTGATGCGAAACTTCTCCACGTTTTGCTTGGGGTGGTGGCTGCCTGAGATAGGCTCTGGCACCAGCTGGCCGTCTGCATCAAGCTGGCCCTCTTCCCACGCCTCGCAGGAGGGTCATTGAGAACAAGCACTTGACCGAGATCAGAGCGTGACTTACCTTCAGGGTGAATGCTCATAGGAGAAGGGGGACGGGGGGGGGAGAGGGAGGAGGGGGAGGAGGAGGAAGAGGAGGACGACGAGGAGGAGGAGGAGG
>Ga0307489_10000767_pt1 | contig 20244 bp, 34 predicted proteins | sample SB12metaG_FD_202247 | JGI IMG/M metagenome (GOLD analysis project Ga0307489, IMG submission 202247) | Sea-ice brine microbial communities from Beaufort Sea near Barrow, Alaska, United States - SB 1.2 | ecosystem: Environmental > Aquatic > Marine > Coastal | place: USA: Alaska | collected...
CCAAGCACTTGAAACCATGATATGATGAGCCACCTTCAAATATCGCTTTCAAATTCAATTTGCGCCGCTACACCACGGACACCCGCATGTGGCTGCGCTCCCAACTGGTGGTGCTGCGCGGGCACCTGCGGCGGGGGCTTACACTCGTCCACTTTTCGGCTCATCTTAAGCGCTTTGTGTGGGATAGGGGGTGCAACCAGGGGTTGTTTGAGGGGTTTTAGGGGGTAGTAGAGGGTGTCTAGGGTGTATTTTGTGTCTGAAATGGCTCAGGTTGAGCTGAACGGTGGAGGAGTGTAAGCCCCTGACCTGCGGCAGCTCATCGCCGTGGCGGTGGAGCGCGCGGAGAAGGAAGTGGACGTCGTCATGCCTGTCGGGTCCGTCACATATTGCCACCCACGTCACCCACACGCATTTAACCCTCGTTTCTTGAGTCGAATGGCAACGTATGACGTGGCAAGCGTGATTTACTTGGCCATATCATCGAACACATTTACAACCCTCGTTTCTTGAGTGAAATGGCATCCTATGACGTGGCGAGCAATATCTGTGTGACCCTACATGCCGGGCTTCACGCACCTGCAGTCGGCGCAGACCGTGCGGTGGAGCCACTGGCTGGTGGGCTCGACTCAAGTGTGCTTGCCACGTCAGCCACCGTGTTCTAGACACTCGTTTCACGAGTTACATGTCATCCTATGAGGTGGCGCTTGTCTCCTGTGACGTGCTGCCATGTCATCAATTACGCAACGTTTGAAGTCTCGTCTCTTGAGTTACCCGGCATCACATGACGTGGCGAGCATGAGTTCCTTGGCCGTACTAGGTGCTGTGCCACGCGGCGGCGTGGCAGCGCGATGACATGCGGCTGGCGGACCTGATGCCGCGCGTGAACACCATGCCGCTGGGCAGCGGCGCGCTCGCGGGTAACCCCTTCGGCGTCGACCGCCAGGCGCTGGCCGCGGACCTGGAGTTCGAGCGCGTGTGCCCCAACTCCATGGACGCCGTGTCCGACCGCGACTACGTGGCAGGGACCGCTGTCCGACCGACCGCCACGTCATACACTCAGACCAAGGGGTGACTCAGACCATAGTGTCCAGCTGCTCGCCACGTCATCCACCGCGGACTAGTGCACAGTGTACCGCTGCTCGCCACAGCGTACTGGTCCTCGCCTCGTCATTCACCACAGACTAGTGCATTGTGTACTGGTCCTCGCCACAGAATACTGGTGCTCGCCTCGTCATCCACCACGGACTTGTGCATAGTGTACCGCTGCTCGCCACGTCATACACCACCGTTTAGAGTCTCATGTCTTGATTCAAACAATCTCCTATGATGCGGCGAGCTCGTTAGGTGATCTGGCCCGACTGCGCGGCGGAGACCATGTTCTGGGTAGGTCGGTGCAGGATGAACCGATGGAACCCATGTTGAAAGCGCCTGAAACTAAGCTCTTGAAACTGCAATATCATGAACCGCCTTCAAACTTTGCTTTCAAATTCATTTGTGCCACTACATCTGGGCGTCGATGACCATGGTGCACCTCAGCCGGTGGAGCGAGGCGTGGCCTCACACTCGTCCCCTAACCCTATGCTCATAGTGTCAGGCCAGAGAGGAGGATGCGGCGACCGTATACGGATTCACCGGTACACGACGCATGCCAGAATATGATGCTATGTCCCACAAATAAATGTCCTTGGGCTGAAATTTGATCAGCGAATTGTGGGTTTCATCGGAGCGGGAAAACGCGCGAGATTTCGAAACTGAGGCGCCTTCAATCTTCTCTGTGACTATGAACAAACATTGAGGGGAGGAGTGGCGGCGGCCCTGGAGCTGGGACCTGATCATCTACAGCAGCCAGCAGTTCGGCATGGTGAAGCTGTCGGACGCGTACAGCACGGGCAGGGGCTTACACTCGTCCACTTTCAACTCAACCTGAGCCGTTTCTGACACAAAATACACCCTGCACACCCCCTTATACCACCTAGCATCTCCTGAACACCCCCTAAACCACCCCTACATGCACCCCCTATCCCACAGAAAGCGCTTAAGTTGAGCCAAAAAGTGGACGAGTGTAAGCCCCTGAGCACGGGGTCCTCCCTCATGCCGCAGAAGAAGAACCCCGACGCGCTAGAGCTGCTGCGCGGCAAGAGCGGGCAGGGGGGAATCATGCCAGCCGCGTGATTCACCGCACGAGGAGCGGTTTCCGTTGTAGACGGCATCCTATGACGTGGCGAGCATGATTCCCATGGCCCTGACGTGGCGAGCATGAACCCCTAATCCCTAAACCCTAACCCTAAATCCTAACCCTAAACACTAAACCCTAAACTGGCCGTGACGTGGCGAGCACGATTCACCTGGCCCTGGTCGTGGGCGGCTGCAGGGCACCCTGGTTAAGCGGTGCAGATTGACCCTATCAGTCCCAGGTTGAAATTGCCTGAAACTAAGCGCTTGAACCAGAAATATGATGAATTGCTTTCAAGTGTTACTTTCACTTTCGACTTGCGCCACTACACCCTGACGGGGTTCATGTGCGTCATGAAGGGCACGCCCACCACGTACAACAAAGCAGGGGGGTTCTTCAGGAACAGGCAGTCTACCGACGTTGAATCTCCTCCTCCTCCTCCTCCTCCTCCTCATCCTCCTCCTCCTCCTCCTCCTCCCTCTCTTCCTCCTCCTCCTCCTCCTCCTCCGCGCGTCTGTGTGAGCATTCACCCACCTGGCTAGTCATGCTCCGATCTCGGCCCGGGGCTTGTTCTCAATGACCCTACAACGCGGACTTTCAGGAGGCGTGGGAGGGCATGTTCGACACGGTGGACACCATGTCGGACTGCCTGCAGATCGCCGCGGGGTGCCTGGCGACGCTCACCATCAACCCAGCGGCGATGAAGGTAAGGCGGTGCAGGTTGACCCTGTCAAATTCACGTTGAAAGCGCCTGGAACTAATCCCTCGACACTGAAATATGATGGACCGCTTTCAACTTTTGCTTTCAAATTCAACTTGCGCCGCTACATGGAGGCGGGGCTGGACCCGGCCATGCTGGCGACCGACCTCGCCGAGTACCTCGTGCGCAAGGGCGTGCCGTTCCGCGAGACGCACCACATCAGCGGCGCGGCGGTCAAGCTGGCAGAGGACCGCGGGCAGGGGCTTACACTCGTCCACTACTCAGCTCAACCTGAGCCGTTTCTGAAACAAAGAACTCACCCTGCACACCCCCTAATACCCCCTGACACCCACTGAACACCTCCTAAGCAACCCCTAAACGCACCCCCTGTCCCACAGAAAGCGCATACGTTGAGCTGACAAGTGGACCAGTGTAAGCCCATGACCGCGGGTGCACCCTCAGCGACCTCACCCTGGAGGACCTCAAGCCCTTGCACCCCGCTTTCGAGGAAGGGTCCTGCCTGACTATTCGTTCATAGCATACCGGTGTAACCGTACACGCTCGCCGAATTCTCCTCCCTGGCCTTACACTACGGTGTGAGGAAACAGTCAGAGAACAGTTGCACGACCCTGGTTTATGGCAGACGTGGTGGAGGTGTGGAGCTACGAGCGCAGCGCGGAGTCTCGCGACTCCGAGGTCGGGCCCGGCATATGTTGCTCGTCACGTCGTCAACACACATTTCAACCCTCGTCTCTGGAGTAAAATGACGTCCTATGACGTGGCGAGCGATGTCTGGGAGGCCCTACTCAGAGGGTGGGAGCAGCCGGCGGAGCGTGCTGGAGCAGTGCTCTAAGCTGCGGAAGTACCTCGACGATACCGCGTGATCGCCCCGCGAACGGCAAAGCGCAGTGTGCGCTGCGCAGTGCTGTTCGTATCTGGTAAACACATCGATTGGGACGCGCGTGATGGAGCGGTGTAGCTGTGTTGCGCAGGCTGTTGTTTACTTTGTTGGAACGTGCCGTTGGTAGTTTTCAAATATTATTTAATCTCCAGCTGCTCGCCGCTACTCGCCGCGCACATTATGCCGTACATACTGTACTGTACTGTACTCGTTGCCAACGATCGTTAAAGTCAGTCACCACTGCACAGTATCCTTGTTTTTCAGTCAGTCTTGAGTGAACACGGAGGGTTGAGCTTGTTTCTGTGGTACTGGGGCGGGGCGGGGGGGCGACATGCAGGTGTTGAGGAGGACTCGCAGCCGCTGCTCATTGGATCAAAGTGCCAGTTTTCACAAAGTCAATACCCGCGGCGCGGCGTCTGCTCGTCGGCTTATATGTCGTATGGCCATTCCACCTTATTTCGCACCACTCGGATGGATCGTTCACTCCCATCCACGTGTCAATATCGGCTTTCTACGTGCAACCGCGCTACACAGATCGCTCAAACCCAGATCATCGCATCCACGATCGTCGTGTTGGCATTCTACTCCTCTAGCCACCGCGCCACCTCACGGGGGCCAAGGCAGAAGCCTGGTGCCTCCTCATAGACGCTGACGCGTCTCTCTCTCTCTCTCTCTCTCTCTCTCTCTCTCTCTCCACCGCACCACCTCGGGCCACCTGGAAGAATTCTGACGTTGGACTCTAGATAGGGGCAGCCGTGCGCTATCGCCCACTGACGCACCTCTTGGTCAGCGGCGACGCGCACGCACCCGCTAGTCCCACGGGCAGTCGTGCTCCCGCGCCCACTGCAACACCGCCAGGCACCTCCAAGCACCCGCCCTCAGTTCTGGTCTGCGAACTCCAACGAGGGCAACGGGGACTGGCTTTTGCTGACGAGCACGGAGTCGCGCCGCAGCACAGCTCGACCACTCCGGCCACCTCCACCTCGGATCAACTCTATTCGCTAACCAAGGGTTCAAAATGCGTGTCGATGACACGGCGGGCAACATCTGGTTGTCCCTAGTCCAAGGGTGGCCTGACCGTCAACACCAACCCGTCGCTGCGCACCACGCCAACGGCGGCAGACATCAGCGGCAGGGCCTGGCACACACTGCTCGCCACGTCATCCAACGCATTTACAGCTCTCGATTATTGAATTACATGGCAACGTGGCGGGCAATATCTGCCAGGCCCTACTCGGCGGCGGCAGCGCGCGCTCACACAACGCCGCCTCCACTGGCCAGGCGCGACTCATTCAATGCCTGCGGCGATGACTCCGGCGCCGACGCTTCCACCCCCACCGCCGCGGGCAGGGTCTGGCATGATTCGCCTGCCACGTCATTATCCACGTTTTAGACCCTCGTGTCCTGAGTTGAATGGCATACTATGATGTAGGGAGCAATATCTACCAGGCCCTGCGCCCCCGACCACCTCACCCAACGCGTTTAGACCCTCCGTCTCTTGGGTTAGAAGGCATCACATGACGTTGCGAGCAAAATTTGCCAGGCTCTAGCCGCGGGCAGCCCGCCCACGCCCAAGGAGCCCTCGTCGCCGCTCAAGTCGCGAACTGTGCCCCAAGGTAGGTCCGGGCTGATGTTGCTCACCGCGTCACAGGCTGCCAAGCATTCCGTTCCGTGACATGGCGGGCATACCGAGAGTGCTCGCCATATCATCGACACGCATGTTGGACTCTCGTTTCTTGAGTTAAGCGCACACCAGTGTTGTGGCGAGCGGCATCTGCCAGGCCCTCCTTACCTTGGGCACGGGCGCGGGCATCCAGCCCTGCGCGATGGAGGCGCTGACGAGGTCGGCGAAGGAGCGCGGGGTGTGGTCGCCGCGCGCGCCGCACACGATGAGCGCGCGCGGCGGGATGAACCCCTGCGCGTACAGGTTGAACAGCGCGGGCAGCAGCTTCTTCTGCGCCAGGTTGCCCGCCGCGTAGGGCCGTCGCAGATATTACTCGCCGTGTCAAGGTGTCATACGATGCCATTATATAACTCAAACAAGTGGGTGAAGGGGTGCCGGGAAAGGGCCTGGCAGATGTTGCTAGCCACGACATAGGATGCCAACTAAAGCCAAGAGGCTACGATACAACACGTGTGTCGATGACATGGCGGGGGCAATATCTGGCAGGCCCACCGTTGCGCCCAGCACCACGAACGACAGGCACTCGTGCCGCACTTGGATGTGCGGGGGGAGCGGCATGTTTTTACTTGTTGAGTGGGCATTTGCAGGTGGTGTGGGGCGGCGGCGGCGGGCCTTAGTCGCCTGGTTAGGTCACGGCGCTGCGCCGCGGGCCCGGGGGAGGAGAAGTATCACTGCTTCAGCACGTGGTACCGTCGAGCGAGATCAGAGGAGAGCGACGACGACGCGCGTCATTGGTGAGTGGGTTGAGACTTGAGACGCAGGCACTCCCTTCCGCTCAACTACATCACCGTTGCGATAAAATCATAAAAAAGCAGTTCGAGTTTGGGCGGACAGGGCACAGCGCACAGGGGACTGGCGATGAGGACGGTCGGACGTCGGAGAGATGATATGGCGCGCTACGCGCCGCCGAATGGCATTGTTAGGTCGAGGGGCTACACTCCACACTCAGCGGCCGCGCCCCCCATCGCGCCCACACGGCGGCATGAGCGTCGGGACCCTTTCAGGCCCGAACATACAATAGTGCAAGCTGAATTCGTAAGACAAATTTGAAAGCAGTTCATCACATGTTAGTAAGCTTCAAGCGCTGAAACCAAGCGCGGTCGACCCGGGGTCAACTTGCACCGCCACCACCAAGAGCCATGACACCGGCAGTCGGCACCTGTGGCCGGTCGCTGTTGCGTTGACGCTTAGACTAGTGTATGCCTCGCGGTTTCGATATAAGCTAAGTGCAAAAAAAGAATCCAGGGACGACGAGACGTGGTGTTTTTTTAAGAAGGTCGGGGAGAAACCGGGGACGCGAACGCGGTCGTGTTATACTTCCACTCATGTTGGTGTTATGTTTACATGTCAGCACGTTCTACACCCAGCGCAGCCTATATTATGCAGGCATTTGGCTTTTGTGCAGCTGTGCCACACGTCACTTTGTGCCCACCCGTCGTCCAGTCCTGTTTCTGACATGCGTCGCCGCAGTACCGGGCGGTCTTGCACTGCGGGCAAACCTGGAAGTCCTTCAGAAGGTCCTTGGTCTGGCACCCATCGTTGCCGCAATACTGAGCTCCCTCCAGCGCTGCTCTACGAAACTCGCTGAGAATGTCGACTGGATTATGCCCCCCCTTCCGCAACCAGTGTACCATGCCGGTCAAGACATCCGGGGGGACGTCGTGCCCCTCCACGACCCCAACTGACGCGGCAACCCCGTCGGCCTCCTCCACATGCCCAACCTCGCGGGCGTAGGGAAGGTCTGCGTACATGCGACCGGCGAGTGACAAGCATGCGCAGGCCTCGCCGTTCTCGGCGGCATTGCGCCTCCATTGCATCGCCCGCCGCTTACTCCGCGTGACGCCGCGCCCTAGGGTCTGGCAGATATTGTTCACCGCGTCACGTGTTGCCATCTAGCTTAAGAAACGAAGGAATAAGATATGGCGAATGAAGTGGCAGGAACGACATGCCAGGCCCCACCGCGGCCGAAGGTGTACATGATGGAGAGGTTGAACGCCGCATTTCCGTGACCAATCTCTGCTGCACGCCTGTACCAGTCCGCCGCCGCCGGGTAGTCTGGCACCGGCACGCCCTCTCCCTCTTCTAGGGAGCACCCGAGGTTGTGCATCGCGTTCGGCAGCCCGGCCTCGGCGCCCTTTGTAAACCACTCCACTGCTTGCTCGTGCTCCTTCCGCGCGTCGTGGATACCTCCAAGCGCCCACATAGCGTACGCGTGCCCTTGCCCTGCAGCCTTCTCCAAAAGCGCCGTGCCCTCCTCCGCCCCGGGTTAGCAACCGCAAATGAATCAATTGTTCAGGTGACCGCGTCGATGCGCCTCGGTCAGGTGAACGACTCGAAACACGTAGGTGGAAACTGCCAACCCTACATCCGCCATGGGCGATCTGCCGCTCGCACCCCTCAAGCCCATATGCCCCACATTCCCATAATCCGCCGCACTCACTAACAGGCAACCCTGGCTGAACTGCGCTTCCCCCTCCCCATTGGCGGCCCTCTGCTTCACGACCTCGGCTCCGAGCGCATGTAACAGCGCCGAGGGGTCGGGCCGGGCACATATCGCTCGCCACGTAATTCACTGCCCTTCAAACGCTCGTCTCTTGGGTTCAAGGACATCCTACGAGTACGACGTGGCGAGCAAGGCAAAATCCGCCAAGGCCCCACGTAGGGGTTCTTCGTCTGCGTGGTCCAGTCTCCGAGCGGGTTCACGGTTGAGTTCGCGCGAGCGGCGACAGCTCCTCCGGCTCCACCGGCACCCGCGGCTCCCGCCTGACCTGGCGCGCGCGCGCGCTTGGCGGCGTCGCGCTCGGCCTACCGTCGCTCCTGTCGGGAAGGCATTTTCGGCTGACGGGGACGCGGGCAACCTTCACCCACCCACCCTTCGCTTCTGTGGGCGACGAGCGTGCCGATAAGCGGAGGACCACGCACACGTCGTTGATTTCCGTTGACGTGTGAAGTCGAGGAGAGCGACGACGACGACGGGCGCGCGTCAACGGGTTGTGAGCACGCCACTCAAGAGCAAATCGAAGTCAACACTCAAATAGATTTGCCGTATCCAGTGCGCCTTCGGTCGGACATAGCGAGGGAGAGGGCAGGGCGGATTGAGGGGTCTGGACTCGCCAATCAGTCAATTGTCCGGCCGCCAGTTGTTCCAGTGCAAATCCACAATTTGTGAAAGCAATGCAGGCGTCTGTTGAATGCGCTACGAGTTCTCGCTTCACACCTCGATGTTCGGAGGCGGCGGCCCGTTCCCACGGACGGCACTCCACCCCCGCCGCGGCACCCCGTTAGCTGCCTGTGCTGAATTGGCCCGCCCGACCACTCCTTCGAAACCGCCTGCGCTGCCGTCGTGGCCTTAGCCATCGCAGCCATCGCCGCGCCTGAGGCTGAGAAGTTCACACGCCTGTGCTGCAGCGGCGGCGGGCAGGCGAGTAGCGGCTTCGGGGGCGACGCCGCGCGCCTTAGCAAGGGAAAGGCCAAGGCGGCGGCGAAGACGCTGCGGTCGAAAGCGTCCGGGCTCGGACCGCTCACGTCGGAGGAGCTGGAGCGCATGCAGGTGGCGGTCCTCCAGGCCTACCAACCTCTCATCGTCGGCATCGCCGTCACCGCCGACACCGCCGACGCGCGAGCGCAACAAGAAACGCAACAACCGCGCCGCCGCCCGCCGTCGACCGAAGCCAGCAAAGGCCTCCTGCGGTCCATACAGTAAGAGAGGAGAGAGGAGAGAGGAGAGAGGACAGACGAGAAGAACGAGAGAATGGAACCAGACGCGAAGATGGCAACGGACCTCGACGACCCGCCGCTGCCGCCGCCGACGCCGCCACCGTCGCCGCTCGCCGCCATGGCTGAGCGCGCGCGAGACCCGGAGGCAGGAAAGGGCATCGCGCTGCTGTGGCTGCCGACGCCCGCCGCTGACCCCTCGGCAAGGGTCGAGTGGTAGGACCTACTCCTGCCACGTCCTCCTCGACATTTCAGACCCTTGTTTCTTGAGCTAGGCATCGGCATCGCGTTACGCGGCGAGCAGGGTTTGCCAGGCCCTATGGAGTGGTCCTACGCGCGGCTGTGGGCGACGGCGACAGCCGCCGCACACTGCCTGCGCCGCAACGCGCTCCTCCTGAACAACACAGCTGGCACCGCATCCCCGCCGCCGCCCCCGCCGCCGTTGTCCCCGCTGCTGGCTCCCGAGCATCGCAGCTACACCATCGGAGTCATGGTGGAGGAGGGCCCGGGGATGGCGCTGGCGGTAGGGCCTGGCAGATATTGCTCGCCACGTGATAGCATTCCATTAAACCCAATAAACGAGGGCTAAAAATGCGCGTCCATGACGTGGCGGGCAATATCTGGCAGGCCCTCGGTAGCGGAGCTCGCCGTGATGTTGGCGGGAGCGGCGGTAGTGCCGCTGGTACGGCCTGGCAGATATTGCCCGCCAAGTCATCCTGCACTTTACGTACCCTCGTTTCATGAGTTAGATGGCATTGCATGACGTGGCGAGTGTCATCTGCCTGGCCCTTGCCGGTGGGCGCGGCGGACCCGCCCGCGCGGCTGCGCTGCGTGCTGGAGGACGCGGGGTGCGTCGCGGCCATCGCGGCGCCGGGGGAGAATCCTGCGGCGGCGGCCAGGCTCGCCGAGGCGCTGGAGCTCATTTCGGCGGCGGCGGCTGCGGCGGCTACAACGGCGGACTCTGTGCCGCGGCGGCCCGTCGTCGTCATCGATGTGAGGGACCTACTCAGCGCCAGTGCGAGCGGCGGCGGTAGCGGCGGCGGTAGTAGCGGCGGTGGCGGTAGCGGCGGCGGTAGCGGCAGCGGCGGCGGTAGCGGCGGCGGTAGTAGCGGCGGTGGCGGTAGCGGCGGCGGTAGCAGCGGCGGCGGCGGTAGCGGCGGCGGTAGCGGCAGCGGCGGCGGTGGTAGCGGCGGCGGCAGCGGCGGCGGCGGCGGCGGCGAAGATGCCGCAAACGGTCTTTGCGCGGACCCCCCGGCGGGCAAGCTGTCCCACGTGTTCTTCACCTCGGGCAGCACGGGTCGCCCCAAGGGGTGCCTGGCCGCGCACGGGGCGCTGGCGCACTACTGCGCCGCCAAGAACGAGGCGCACGGCGTGCACGCAGGCGACGTGGTGCTGGTGGCGTCGCCGCACACGTTCGACCCGTCGCTGGGGGACCTGTTCGCGTCGTTGGCGGCCGGCGCCACGGCGGCGCTGGCGCCCCGCGCCGCGCTCTTTACCTCGCTCGCCGCCTGCCTCGCCGCCGCCGCCGCCACGCACGTGCTCACCACGCCTGCGATGCTCGGCACCGTACAGTTACCGCAACGACGGGAGGTTGTTCCCGTGGTTGCGTGTGGTGGCGCTGGGCGGCGAGGCCATGCCCCGCGCACTGGCCGCTGCTTGGCTGCCCCAGGTAAGGCGGTGCAGGTGACCCCACCAAACCCACGTTCAAAGCGCCTGGATCTAAGCGCCTGAAACTAAAATGTGATTGACTGCTTTCGAACTTGCTTTCAATTTCAAGTTGCGCCGCTACACCCAGGTCGACGTGCTTGCCAACACCTACGGCGTCACCGAGTGCTGCGTCTACCAGGCCTTTCACCGCATCACAGACTCGAACTCGAACACCTGCAACACAGCGGCTGATTCCCCGTTCATTCAGTGCTCGCCCACAGCTGGCAACACAGCGATTGATTCCCGGCGCCAGCTGGGCGAGCCCCTTGGTAGGGCAGTGCAGGCTGACCCTATCAAACACAAGTTCAAACCGCCTGGAACTAAGCGCTTGCAACTAAATTGTGATGTACTGCTTTCAACTTCTGCTTTCAAAATCAACTTGCGCCGCTACACCTTGGCGGCTGCCAACTTCTGTTGGTGAGGGAGCCGGGGGATGACACCACGGACCTCCTGCCAGATGTGTGCACCGCGTCGGGTGAAGCCGAGCGGGCAGAGCTGTGGGTATCGGGTCCTCTGGTGGGACTGGGGTATGCCAACATGCCGGAACTGACAGAAGAAGAGAGGTGTTAGGTCAAAAGCCTGGTGCCTCCTTATACACGCGGAAGTGTGCCGCTTACTGATTGACAGCAGGCACTCAACCGACGCTGAGCCTCCTGCGCTTTCTCCGCGCGTCTGTCTCAGCATATACCCTGTCGGTACGTTTATAAGGCATGCAGTGCTTGTTCTCAATGACCCTCCTGCCAGGGTGCCCTTGGGAGGTCCGGACGTGCGCGGCGATTGCCAGCGGCGGGCAGGGTCTGACAGATATTGCACGCCACATGATGGAATGCCATTGAAGATGAAAAACGAGGGTTTCAATGCATTTGATGTCGTGGCGAGCAAGAGGGACACGCGTCAGCGTGTATGAAGGAGGCACAAGGCTTCCGCCTTGCCCCCGTAACGTGGCGAGCAATATATGCCAGACCCTAATCGTCGGTGTTTGGAGGTGATGGAGTGGGCGCGGTCGCAGGGCTGTCCGTGGTAAGACGGTGCAGGTCAACCCTATCAAACCGACGTTGAAAGCGCCTGGAACTGAGCACTTGACACTGGAATATGATGAACTGCTCCACTGGAATACGATAAACTGCTTCAAACTTTGGTTTCAAAATTCAACCTGCGCCGCCACGCTGCGGGACCACACGACGACCGATCATGCCGCCCTGTCCGGCCACTTCGCCGTATTCATGTTTGCCTTGCATGAAGGATGCCCGCTGTCGATGCGCGTGGTCATCGAGGCCAGTCTCGGAGGGAGCCTTCCTCTTGCTTTTGAGAACCAGCAGGGCCACATTTTTGTGGCCTTGCTGACCCCCAGAACTGCCAGAGGGGACCTGCCACCGAAATCGGCAGTGCAGCCCGCGGCAGTTCCCGTTTGGCAGGTTATTTAACTCGCCGATCGAGACTTGCCGAGTTTCAACCTGCCGCGAGTTCTCTTGCCGCGATCAAACCCGCTGTGAGGGCGAATGCGGGTTCTTGAAAGCAAGAGGAAGCCTGCAGATCTTGACGTACCTCGCGGTGGGGATTGACCACGTTTTCATTTCTTTCAATTGCTAGATTAGGGAGGTCAGCGTCTACCCGCCTTAGTTTCCTTTTCAGGTGAGATGCCAAGCACCGGAGCGTCACTAAGTAACCACACATACACCTTGGCTCGCCACGTCATAGGATGCCATTTGAATCAAGAGACGAGGGTAAAAAAAACGATGGATGACGCGGAGGGCAATATCTGCCTGGCTCTGCCGTGCGGAGCAAGGTTACCTCCCCAATGAGCGGTACTCTGATACCGACATGGCCGACGTGTGGTCACTCGCGAGTGCGTACGCCGCACGGGGGGGGCACCTCGACGTGGTGCAGTTTCTGCGGGAACACGGTGTCCCGTGGGATGAGCGGACATGCGGCTTCGCTGCCGATTTCGGGCACTTCGATACTCTGAAGTGGGCTCGCGACCACGGGTGTCCGTGCGGTGAGGACGCATGCGCAGGCGCGGCCGAGGGCAACTGCACTTGCTCAAGTGGTTGCGCGAGCAGCAGTGCCCGTGGAACTGGGCGACGTGTGCGAACGCGGCTATGTACGGACACGTGGAGATTATGAGGTGGGCGCGGGAACAAGGCTGCCCTTGGGACGGGATGACGGTTGAGTACGCCATTCAGCGCACGGAGCTGGAGGCTGGGCCTAGCAGATATAGCCCACCACGTCATCCAACTCATTTCTCACCCTGTGTCTTAATTTAATGTCATTCTATCTTCCCACGACGTAGTGACGAGCAAGATCTGCCGGGCCCTGGCTTAAGGCGCTGAAGTGGGCGATTGAGCATAGCTGCGAATGGGACAGGGAGAAAGCTCTTCTCACTGCGTGTGACGGGATTACCGACCATGACACAAGGTTTGCAGCGTTCGACTTAACACACGACGAGGCAGGGGAGCCACTGCGAACAAGCACTCGACCGAAGTTGAAATGACGATCCGTCGATCCAAGTATGCGCGTCTGTATATACGCATTCACACCAGCCTGAAGGTGGGTTCACCGCCACTTCATCGCTTTTCACCGCCCAAATCAGCTCGTACGAGTAGTCATGCTTCGATCTCGGTTCGAGTGCTTGCTCTGGAACACCCTTCTGCGAGGTGTGGGCGGCCAACATCGCCGCCGCGAGGGCCCGCTGCGTTGAGGTGCTCCGATACGTACTGTCGATGGTCAGTGACGCCGAAGTGACGGGAGACACCAAGGAGCTAGCAATGTGCCACCTATTACTCGCGGACGTCTCTCTGACCCTCACTGACGACTCACCTCTCGCACTATCTGACAACGAATCTCTCGCTGTCTCCTACGACGGAATCAACGACCGCCTTTAATATCCTTGAACATCGCCGATACATGGAGTTATCGCAGTTGAATTGAGTCGAGCTAGAAACTGTTGAAACTGTTATTCCACAGCCGCAGCTCGCTGAACACCTCGTCCGTGTTACAGTCGATGTCCCCTGAAACACTCCACCGGCCACCACTCAAAGCACGCGTGGTGTCCGTCGTCATGATGCGTTCTATCAACACTTAATTACAAACGCGGCGGCTGAAGGCGTCGCGCGATGTTGGTTCACTAGCTAGTCCAGTGCCCGCCCCTGGCGGCGGCATGACACGTCCACGCATGGGCCCGCCCCACAGCAGCACGTCTGGCACCAATTCATGTTCTACTGACGTTGTGTTTGCGTGGCGTGCATGTATCTTGTTACTGCATCCTCCTCCTTCTGGATGCTGTGTTCCGTCCATGGATGGGCGCGACGTCGTCTTCATTCACCCAGCGCCGCGACTTTTAGTCAGGCCTGGGCCGGCCCGCTGGCTGCAGAGGAGGGCGGCAGCGCAAGTAGATGCATCCCACTGGTGCCCGCCCACAGCGGCGCGTGCGTAACTTGATGCATCCCACAGGCAGCCGTGCTCCCGCGCCCACCGCGCCACCTTCAGGCGCCCGGCTCCAGCGGCCCAGTGGCACACCCTCGAGTTCCACGGACAGCCGTGTCCCCGCGCCCACATCAACACGTGTCCACCCTCAGCGGCGTACCCACACATCGCCGACGCGTCCCACGGGCAATCGAGTGTAATCATGTGAGGCAGCGCAATAATCAAAAGACGTCAAAGACTATGTAGTAGCGTGTGGGAAATTGCCCATATTGCAAAGATTGACCATGCAGTGGGACCGTGGTGGCCCCATACCCTGACATGAAAGAGCCCAGCTCTGCTCACCAAAAGCTGACTATCTTATGGGTTCGGCCCTGTATAGACAGGGCCGTTCATCCCATTTACCCATACTCCGCTTCCCTCGTTATGAGTCCGGGCCTTTATTGTCCTTGGCCGGTATTGGGGTATTCGGGCATATTTAGGGAGTTCAGACCCTCATTACAGAAATGAATGTTCACTTTCTTACCTATGGATAGGGGGGAGACGCACATCTACAGAAAGGGGCAGACGCGCATCCACTGAGCTCCCCTTTTGACAGATCGTCTTGTGCTAGTGTAATACACGGTCTGGTTACGATGCTACAGCTCTACGATTATTAAAAGGCAAATACAAACGCAACCATCTCGCCCATGTGCCCTGTCGTGACCGCGTCTACACAGCTACCCTGTTGATACGGCGTCTTGTGCTGATTTGACGATACAGTCTGGTTACAATGCTAATAGCTCTACGAATGTAAAGGCAAATATGAACCCTAACAAGTCGCCACCGTCACCGACACCGCGTCATGCGGCGCCCATGAAGCGCGGGAGCACGTAGCGCACCAACAGCGCCGCCGCACCGCGCGCCGCCGCCACCGCCACGCCCAGTGGTAGCGGCGCGAGTTAAACTTGAAAGCACAGTTTGAAGGCGGTTCATCATTTATAGTTTCGAGCGCTTATTTCCCGGCGCTTTCAACATGGGTTTCATCGGTTCAACCTGCACCGCCCTACCCAGTAACAACGCCACGAACATGGCGACGTAGCGGCCATGCTTCTGCTCCACCAGGCAGGAGGGCCAGTGAGAACAAGCAGGGTCTATTAACCCAAGAAACAGGTTCGAGTCACCATGAACTTATCACGTGCCAACACTCTAGCAGGAGGGTCCTTGAGAACAAGCACTCGAACCGAGATCAGAGCATGACTCACCGGGTATGAGTGCTCTCTTTAAAATAATGTTCCGAGCTAGGTACGCACCCTAATTGTTCCAAGGGTTCCGGGCTCTGTACGAGACGATTGTCGGCGATGGGCGATTGTAGCGTGGGTACGCTCCCGAAACACCTAGATAGTTTCCAAGCTCCTGGGTTGGTACGGAATATTGTTTAAAGAGCACTCGTACCTTCAGGGTGAATGCTCATACAGACCCGCGGAGGAGGGGGAGGACATTCAACGGCGGTCGAGTGCCTGGTCTCAACAACCCCCCTACCAGCGTATCGCGGTCGGTCGCCACGCCCGACAGCATCGCCGGGATGTCTGTCCCCTCCATCACCGTCTTTCAGGGACAAGTGGAAAATGCAGATCACTTTCTCACGCCAATAGCCTGAAACGTTTGAGGATGACATGGCGAGCGTTACGCATGGTCCCTCAGGCAAAGGGTGTAGTTACTCAGAATGCGGACTTCCTGACACGCGTAGACGTTAGCTACCATCTAGCCTCAGAATTGGAAGAGAAACAAAGAGTCCCTGCCGCGTCATCCATCTCCTGTGCGAAGTAGTGCATCCCTTTTGCCGGGTCCCACGACTGGACCATCTTGATGCCTCCGGACGGCCGGACCGCGCCCGCCACGCTGAGCGTCGCGTTGGCCGCCGCGCAGGGCCCCGCACCTTGCCTTCGTCCCCGCTTCACCTCAACCACCTGACTGTTTGCTCATAGCGTGCCGGTACACGGCCAGGGAGGAGGATGGGGCGAGTGTGTACGGGTACGCTGGTACGCTATGAGCAAACAGTGAGGGGAGAAGTGTTAGTACATTGGTACACTATGAGCAAACAGTGAGGGGCGGGGTGTTGCCCTGCCGCCGCGGGGTGGAACATGGCGGCGGTGATGAGCTCGGCCACGTCACAGCGGCGCAATTTGGAATTGAAAGCAAAGTTTGAATGCGTTTCAGCATATTGCGGCTTCAAGCGCTGAAACCATAGGCGCTTTCAACATGGGCGTTGACAGGGTCAACCTGCACCGCCCTACCACGTCGTCGCGGCTCACCTTGCCCGCGGGTAGGGACGCGCCACTGGGATTCATGGTTTAGGGTTTAGGGTTTAGAATCCAGGGTTTAAGCTTTCCAGCTCAGCCTGACTGTTTGCTCATCGTGTACCGGTGTATCCGTAACAGTGAAGGGGTAATCAGGCCCTGCCCGCCGGGGTGTGCGCGTCGCTGTGCCCCAGCATCACCACCGAGCCCTTGGGTCAGGGTCAAGTGGAATGCTCGCCAACATCTTCCACCACAATTTAAACCGTCGTTTGTATGTTATGGGTTGGTGTGTCTATCCGGAACTGTAGGCTCAGCGCTGTATTCATCCGCCACATCATCAAACCTCGTGTATTGAGTTCAATATCTCCAATATCTCCTATGACGTGACACATGAGCGGGCTGAAATTCAGTGTCGAGTCTGGTATCGAAGCTGTGGTACCGAAGTCCGTTCGACAAATGAGAGCAGTCTAAAGCAAAAATCGCGCCGACCGATTCGCCTAAAGTCCGACCGGGTCCCGATCCTTGAGTAAATGGACCGTCGATTTCGAGGAGATAAGGGTGACCGGTCACCCCCACACTGAGTTTGATACATTAAATGGCGTGGTGCGCCTGCCTCGGGTCGCGGTTGGTCGGACATGGAGCCCGGTCGCACCACGGTATACTCCACGCCGCTGGCACGAATTGCCATCTCGCCGCGCGCCTGCCACCAGATGGTAGGACCTCTCAGATTTTGCTCGCCACGACATCAGATAATATTTCACGTCACTGAACTCAAGAACCAAGAACCGAGGGCTCAGAATGCGTCGAATGACATGCTGGCAATATGCTTGTTCCTACCGGATGGTCATAGAGAGCACGGTGTTCAGCAGCACGGCGATTATGTGGAAGGGCGGGTACCCCACGGACGTTCCAGTGACCCGCACGAAGCGCCGCACGGTGCCGGCGTTCAGGGACCAGAATAAATGACGTTCGCCGCGTTATGTGATGCCGTGCAATTTAACAAACGAGGGTCCAAAACAAAATGTTTGTCGTGGTGATGCCCGCTAATCCAAGGATGCCATTCAACTCACCGAACGAGGGTCTACAACGATACCGATGACATGGCGATCGTCATGATCAGACGATGACGCTCGCCGCGTCATAGGATGTCATTCAACTCAAGCAGCAGGGGTTCACTTCACAACGCAATTGATGATGTTACAAGCCATCCACTGACGTGGCGAGCGCTATTCGCATGGCGCGTTGATGACGCGGCGAGCACCGGCACACGATGCACTGTTCCCTTCCAGGGGCTTACACTCGTTCCCATTTCCGCTCAACTTGAGCTCACTTTGCCCCTTTTCGCTCAACTTGAGCTCACATATCCCAAACTAAGCCGTGGATGTGGCCCGAAGGTGCTCAGGTTGAGCTGTAATGTGAGTGATGTGTCCCGAACGTCCTCAAGTTGAGCTGAGAAGTGGACGAGTGTAAGCACTGGTCCCTGCCGGCCTCGGCGGCGAGCGCGGCGAGCGCGGCGACGCCCCGGTAGTTGATGCGCGCTGGGTGTTTGGGATCATTCCGCTCGGCACTGTCCGTGAACCAGGGGCTTACACTCGCCCACTTTTCGGCTCAACCTGAGCCGTCTCTGACACAAAATACACCCTGGACACCCCATGATACCCCCTGAAACCGCCTGAACACCCCCTAAATAAACCCTAAATGCACCCCCTATCCCATAGAAAGCGCTTACGTTGAGCCGAAAAGTGGACGAGTGTAAGCCCCTGCCGTGAACACGTCGGAGAACTTGGCGATTCGCGCGGCGCCGAAGCACGCCACCACCTAGGGCCTGGTATGACAAAGTGCGTGAAACCACTTAGACAGTTAGCAACAAGAAGTGCTAAGTCGTCCAAATGGAGCGTTCTGATTGGTCGAGCGGGCACTAATTCAGCTAGGTAGCACTAAGTCAGACTAAGTGTCTAAGTGGATTCACGCACTTTGTCATAGATATTGCTCGCCACGTCATCGACACGCAGTGTGAACCCTCGGCTGTTGAGTTAACGGCCACCTTTTCGTATGACCTTGGAGAGCCATGTCTGCCGGGCCGATATTGCTCGCCACGTCATCGACATGCACTGTGAACCCTCGGTTGTTGAGTACTTGTAAAACGGCCACCTATTCGTATGACCGTGGAGAGCATTGCAATATCTGCCAGGCCCTGTAGAGCCTGGCGGATAACGCTCGCCACGTCATAGGATGCCAATTGACTCAAGAAGGGAGGGCCTAAAATGTGGATGATGACGTGGCAGGCATTATCCGCCAGGCCCCTAAGGCCCTACCACTACTTGCGTGCAGCCCTGCAGCGCAGCGCGTAGCGCGCTCGTGTCGTCCTCGGTCACGTCGCCGCGCGCGACCTCGACCCAGGGGCTTACCACTCGTCCACTATTCGGCTCAACGTAAGCACATTTTGCGGGATACGTTGCGTGCATGATTTTCCCCCAGTCTATTAGACAGCGGACAAGGAGAGGTGTGACCAACACGGCTTAGGTTGAGCTGAGAAGTGGGCGAGTGTAAGCCCTTGCCTCGACCCCGGGGCACGCCGCGAGGAGGGAGGCGGCGGCGGGGCCGCCGGCGTCCCGCGTCAGCACCCTCACGCCAGGGGCTTACACTCGTTCACTTTTCAGCTCAACTTGAGCCATTCTGAGACAACAACACACCCAATGCACCCCGTCATACTGCCTTCCACCCCTTAAACGACCCCTAAACAAGCCCTAAACGCTCTCCCTATCCCACAGGTAGCGCTAAAGTTGAGCTGAGAAGTGAGCGCGTGTAAGCCCCTGCCTCACGCGCACGCCCGCGGCGGTCAGGTTCTCCACCACCCGGTGCCAAGGGCTTACACTCGCTCACTTCAGAGCTCAACTTGATGACCTTCGAGACACATCGCTCACGGTAGAGCTCAACTTGTGCACCTTCGGGCCACATCCACGGGTTGATTTGGGTTGTGTAGGGGACAACGTAAGCTTAAGTTGAGCAGAAACGGGCAAGGTAAGCTCAAGTTGAGCGGAAATGGGAACGAGTGTAAGCCCTGCCCGGCGCCCCACGCGGCCGGTGCCCCCCACCACCAGAACCAGCTCGTCGCCAACAGGGCCCGGTGGCGCCGCCGACACCGACGCGGCATCCTCGGCAACCCCCTCCGCCTCCGCCGACGCCGCCGTTTCAAGGCGGTGGTGGTGATGCCGCTGCTGTCGTCGCTGGGGCATGGGAGGGGCATTGAAAGTGCCGAGATGTTGTGCTCTCAGAATGACAGGGATGGGTGTGGGACGTCGCGGCCGCCGCGCGCCGGCGGCGGCAGTCGACGCCGCGCGGACCGCGGCTGCGGAAGAAGCCATCCCTGCGACTGTCATGCACGCCATAACGTCTCTCTTTGCGACGTCTGGCGGCGATGCGATGAGTGCCACCCAGAGCAATCGGATGAATCGGCCGGCATACACGTGGCAGATAAACAGCGCGTAGCGCGCGGTAGCTCTGGGGAGGTCGGGCGGATAGAATTCCGACCGGTAGGAGAGAGATCAAGAGGGCCACGGCCAGAGGGGAGGAGGACCAGAAGCAGGCCCGCGCCTGCGAGTAACAGAACCGCAGTACGTTATCGCGCAGCGGCCGTGCAGGTTCGGGGTTCTGCGCATTCGGTTG
>Ga0307489_10000768_pt1 | contig 20239 bp, 32 predicted proteins | sample SB12metaG_FD_202247 | JGI IMG/M metagenome (GOLD analysis project Ga0307489, IMG submission 202247) | Sea-ice brine microbial communities from Beaufort Sea near Barrow, Alaska, United States - SB 1.2 | ecosystem: Environmental > Aquatic > Marine > Coastal | place: USA: Alaska | collected...
GCGGCCTTGCTATAGGGGCGCAACTTGAAATTGAAAACAAAATTTGAGAGCAGCTCAGCACGGGGGCCAGGGCGAAAGCCTGGTGCCCCTTGTACACGCGAAAGCGTCTCTGTGTCTCTCTCTCTCTCTGAGAGCGGAAGCGTCTCTGTCACTCTCTCTCTCTCTCTGTCTCTGAGAGCAGCTCAACATATTTGCGCTTCAAGCACTGAAAACAAGCGCGGTCAACCCAGGGTCAACCTGCGGTCAAGCTGTGGTCAACCTGTGGTCAACCTGTGGTCAGCCTTCATTGCCCTGCCTCGCCCGCGTGGTGATCACGGCGACACATCAGGCCCAGCACAGCCGTCAGCGCGTCATCCACCTTCCACGCGTCCGCTAACATGGGCAGCGTCCCGATGGCGGCGTCCGCGGCGTCGATCTCGCGACCGAACGTGTGACATACGTCAGCCCCCGCCGCCGCAGCCGGGTGCGCGGAGTCCTCGCCCTGCGCGCCGCCCCCTCCGCCACCGCCTACTAGGGCCTGCCATACATTGCTCACCACGTCATAGGTTGCCAGTTAACTCAGGAAACGATGGTCTACATTGTGGCGGATGATGCTGCAGGCATTATTCACTCGCTCGTCGTGTCATCATAGATGTCATTTAACTCAAGAAACAAGGGTTGTAATGGTGTCGACGTCGTGGCGGGCAGTATATGCGTGTCCCTGCCGGCGCCGCCCTGCTGCACCGCGTGTCCGCCGCCAGCGCCGTGCGTGGAGTGTTCGCGGCACAGCTGGCGCTGCAGCGTCCTCAGCTTGCCGTCAATCAGCGCGCGCATGGCCGATGCCTCGCCCTTTGGCAGCGCCTCGATCGCGACGTCGGCGGCGTCAATCTTTTGCTCCAAAGCTTTACACGCGTCAGCCACCAGAGCCGCCCCGCCCCCCGCCCCCGCCACCGGCGCCGGGCGCTTGGAGCCGGTCTGGAGCAGCGCACGAAACGTCCGCCTGAACGTAGGGGACGAGCATAACTGTTGTGACTTTATGAGGCAGTTGCATGCGGCAGCGACAGCTTTCAATGATCGTCTTTAACTAACGCTCACTGCATTACTCAGTTGTAGGATAATAGTATAGGATGCCGTCTGAGGTCTGACTGAAGAGAGTTTCTAAAATGAGATTAGCTTCCAGCCCTGCCGAAACGATTTGGTTCGATCGCCAAAAACGGTGGCGGCGGCAGTGGAGGCGGCGGCGGTGGCGGCGGTCCTCGAGGTGCTGGGGACGTCGGCCAGACTCAAGAACCCAGTGGCAGTAGGGACGGCGAGGAGGGGGTAGGCGGCCCCCGCGGCAGCAGACGGGAGCGCCCGGGCGGCGGCGGCGGAAGAGGCGCAGCACGCCATAGCCCCGAGGAGCAACAGCGGCAAGAGTGTCAAGGCGCCCGAGAGCGGGCGCGTGGCCTTGAAGAGCTGGCCCGGAAGAGAACGCGAGGCAGTGTGGCGCTTGACGGCGGGAGCGGAGGCGGCGGTGGCCCGGTGCGTGTACGGGTCGTTACCAGGAGCCGAAGCTGCGGCGGTGGCGGCGGTGGGCTCGTGACGTGTTCGCCAGGCGAGTGGGCCAGCTTGTGCGTCCGTCGCGGCGAGCGCGGCGGAGAGCGTGGCGTCATTGCGGCGCGGCATCGTTGTGATTGTTGAGTTGGTGGGTGTGTGAGGCGGGTCCCGAGCGTGGGAAGTTGGAGCTCGGCGGGCGGGCGTCTTTGTTATTGCTTTCGTCCTGCGCGCGCGATACTGTGTAGTTCACGCAACTACACGTCGTGTTCCATCGGTGACGTGTTTACCCACCGAGACGCTGCACATGAGCTCGCTCTACTTGAAAGTTCCAACGTGGCACCCTTGATAGTTCTTCATGTAGTCAGTCTGTCCCTTACTAACAACGAGCTGTCCAAGAAAAAAACCAGATCTCAGCAAAAGATCGTTTCAAAAACGCGTTTTTCAGGGCAGAGTTTTAACGCGTCGCTCTCCGCGCCGCCGCACACACCGCTTTGCACCCGCACCCGCACGACAGTTCAACAGTTCGCCATCCCCGAAAACAAGTAAAGCAAAAGCAAAAAAACAGAAAGCTGCGCCTTCTTCCCCTCACCTCTCTTCACCAACGAGCTCACACCTCCCAACCCGCGCACACCACCGCGCACGTGACCACACGTACAGGCCCACGATGACGCGCCTCGCCGCCGTCGCCGTCGCATGTATCCTCGCCGCGGCCGTCGCCACGGTGAGCGCGAAGAAAGGCGGAGATCGTCGCCGCGGATACCCGGCTCAGCAGTGCCCCGCTTCCCCCCGCACCACCCCGAACCTGGGGCTGGAAAACACCTACGAGGTCAACTACGTGTGCGCCGCCGCCACCGCCTCCACCGACGGCGACTCCTCCGGGCGAGCCGCGGTGGAAAAGGAGCTCAAGACGTGCCTCGGCGACGCCGCGGCCGCGGACTTGCTCCGCGTCGGCCGCCTCACGGCTTCGTCCCCGCCGCGCACCCTCATCGGCGTGTGCAATAACCCTGACGACATGCTCAGCGGAAGCGTTGGGACCCCCCTCCACCGCGTGTCCCCCGCGCGCTATGCGACTCGCACGACGGACGGCGTTGCGCCGGAAATGGCGCCCGGCATCGGCCTCGTGGCGCCGCGCTACGTCTCCAACCGCCTCTTCAACGACCTCCACCACCAAGTGCACTCCGAGAGAAGCCTCTCCGAGTGGATCTTCCTGTGGTGCGCGCCTTCAAACCTGGTCGTTTCATCCGACTTTCGCCCTCGGCATTGTGACTCATGTCCAAGGGAAACTGTCACAAAAGCTGTTGCAAATAGTATTACGCGGGAAAATGTGTCGACGCCACCCATCACTGTGCGAACCCAACACCCCAACGGCGTGAACGTAACACCGGATGCACCCGCGCCCCTACCCATCATACAGGGGGCAGTTCGTGGACCACGACCTGGACCTGGGCGGCGGCAGCCACGTGGCGGGGGTGGACATGAACATCGTGCTTGGGGCGGACGACCCGTTGGAGGAATTCAACGTGACCTCCGGGCAGGGCCTTACACTCCTTCCTCGTTCTCTTGTCAACTGAACCACTCAACTGCCACAGCAGCTTTGTCCCTTCCAGTGGTTGTGTCCCTGCCTTGCAAGCGCGCCGGTAGCTCCCCCTAGCGAGATTTGCATAATCTGCCACATTGCGGCTGCCATTTGCGTCTTTGAACTGGAGGGCCTCCCCCCGCGGCCTCCCCCCGCCCCCTCCCCCGTGGCCTCCCCCCGTGTATGCGTGTAGTCCCAGGGACCACACCTGAAACCGCACCTGAAACCACTCAAAGATGCTCAAGTAATAAACTTAGCTGCAATTCGGAGAATGATTACGAGACCCACCTGAAACCCCTCAAATATGTTCATGGCATACGTTAAGCTGAGAAGGCAAGGGAAGGATTACAAGACCCTGGCGCCGGTTTCAGCATCACATTCAAGCGGGACCGCCCCGTTGATCCTCAAAAGGGCGGCAGGGCCTTTTACTAGTTCCTTTTTGAGCTCAATAGATTCACTCGAGCCACTTTGTCTTTGAAACCACTGGCATTTGTGGGTGTCCCACTTGAATCCCCGAAGGCTGGCAGTTGAGCTGAAGGGCCTCAATCGAGTCCCTTTCACAGTTTGGCTGTTGTTAGTTGCCTGTCTCGGAAACCACTGGCACTTATCCCACTTTATCTCTCGAGATGCTGGTGTTGAGCTGAAAAGAGAACGAGTGGCCAGGCTAGAGTGAAGCATGCGGTACACTATGAGCAAACAGTCAGGCTGAGCTGAAAAGGGAACGAGTGGCCAGGCCCTGGCGGATGGCTCGGCGCCTGATGATCCGCAGTACCTCAACCTGATCACCTCATGGCCGGGCCCCGCACGGCGTCCCCTTTGCAGCTTAACATGCACTCGTTGCGGCCATGAAGCCACTTACGAGGCATGACACCTCGATGATGCTCAAGTCAAGTCACCGCGAGAACTGGTCCCATGCGTTCCTGAACCACAGACTTAAGATACCTTGAATATTATGCTCAGACAAGTCAGCTAGCGCGGGAGATGATCTCGGGCCCTGCCCCGCGGATGGACGCCGGGAACGTTTACGGCAACAACGAAGCGCGCGCGGTGTGGCTGCGCAATGGGAACTTCCTCCAGGACCCCACCGGCACCGGCAGGGTGGCGAGCACGAGAAGCCCCCGTGTCCGCGTCAGCTTTACTTGACTTCAGCATCGTACAGAAATTATTTGAGTAATATAAGTGATTCAGGGACCCCGTTTCAGCTCCACTCAGGCCCTGGCTGGCGGCGATAACTCGGCGAAGCTCATGATGCGCGGCGAAGTAACCGAGCAGTGGCTGCCGCGCCGAGGAACCACGGAGGGCGGGCGGAACTCCGTCACCGCCGCGGGGGTCCCGGGCCCGAAGACCCCGGGCATGGAGGCCAACGGGCGGTTCCTGCACGGGGAGCTGGGCGCGCAGCGGGCCATCGCGGCGGGCGACCCGCGCGCTAACGAGAACACGCTGCTGACAGGGGTGCACACGCTGTTCGCCCGGCACCACAACCTGCTCGTGCAGAATATGCAGGCGGGGCGTCACTGTCACACCACTTCGCTTTTCAGTTTGACTTGAGTCGTTGAGCCGGTTTGTCACAGGGGTCATGGCGAACCACTCAAGATGTCCCAACCTGACACCTCTCAGATGCTGCCAGTCAAGCTACCACGGAAACTATTGTAATATTAGTAAAAGGCCGATGTGAGTTAATATGCCACGGATATTACGGTACTAGTAAGACCATGTATGGAGGATGAGCTCATCCAGCAAGGTGAAACAAGCTGGACGCAGCAGGAGCTTTACGACGCCGCGCGGAGGCTGGTGAGCGCCACCATCCAGAGGATCACGTACGAGGAGTTCCTGCCCGCGCTCGGCGTCTCCTTGCAGCGGTACGAAGGTTACCAAAAGAACGTCGCAGTGGCCATCACGGAGGAGTTCGCCAACTGCGCCTACCGCATGCACTCCATGGTAAGAAGGGGTTTCGTTTCACGTGTTTGCATCATACCTCAGGTTGATGTGCTACACGGTAACATCCTTGTAGCGTAGAGCTGTGGGCGGTCTTCCCCGCACACTGCACAGTCTTCGACCAGCATGATTATCGCGGCGCCATCATTCTTTAGCGCCGCCTGTTTCACTGCGGTGGCGGCGACCCTGGCACACGGTGCCGGGCCGCATCGCGGTGCGGACCAACACGATGACCGTCGCGAAGAAAGCGAAAATGATGGCCGCGTACCAGGCGGTGGCGACGGAGCCCGACGGCCTCATGATGTTCCCGCTCAACTCGATGTACTTCAACCCCGACCTGGCAGGGGGGGTATTGAGAACAAGCACTCGACCGAATCGAAGAACCGAGTCCGCGCGTACGTCTGAGCATTTACCCAGAAGGTAAGTCATGCTCCCATCTCGGCTCGAGTGCTTGTTCTCATTGACCCTCCCGCCTGGTGGAGCAGTGCGGCCTCAAGCAGGGCCTTACCATCGTTCCCTTTTCAGGCTCAACTTGAACCATTTTGACCCTGAGGAGAGAGGAGAGAGATGCTTCCGCGATCCACGTGTATAAGGAAGCACCAGGCTTTCGCCCTGGCCCTGCCCCCCGTGTTTCGTCCCTGACCCCACTTATAAAGTACCCCTCAAATGTGCTACTGAAGTTGAGCACGAAAGTGAACGATTGTAAGGCCCTAGCGCGAGGCCCCTGCTGGAGCTGCGCGGCGAGAGGGCGAGCATGAAGAACGACATGCTCCACGACAACCAGCTGCGCTCCGTGCTGTTCCAAATGCCAGCCCACACATCAGGCAGGGGTATACTCGTGCCAGGGCAAAAGTATGGCGCCGCCTTGTACACGCGGATCGCTTAAGCGTCTCTCCTCTCTCTGCTCAGGTACTAAACGGCTCAACAATCTACACGCGGATGCTCCCTTTCTCTCTATGTGCTCGTATTTATGTCCATCCTCCGCATTGGCTCGGCCACTCGTTCCGTGACTGTTTGCTCATAGTGCACCTGTACATACTCGCTGCATCTCCCCTTGCCCTGGCCATTCGTTCCCTGACTGTTTGCTCATAGTGCACGCGAGACCCTGGTGAGTGCCGTCCTGGCAGCCTCTGGTGGACCAAGCAGCCCCGATGCGGCGAAGATGCGCGCCGCCTTCGGCACGGTCCTGGACCTCCCGGTGCTGAACATCCTGCGAGCGCTGGACCACGGGCTGGCCGACTGCAACTCCATGCGCAAGGAGTTCGGGCAGGGCTCTCCCACCCGCGATCACGAAAACGCGAAACATCAAATCTTCAGTATATTTCACTCTCTCTCTCTCTCTCTATCTGTTGTGGTGAGCACGGGGGCAAGGGCGAAACCCTGGAACCTCCTAAAACACGCGGCAGGGTCTCTCTCTATCTCTCTCTATTTGTCTCTCTCCCACTTGCTCGCTCTCGCTCTCGCTCTCACACACCACACACACTAATTTGACTACACGCTGGTGTGCCTTCCCTACGCGTGGACTGCGGCGCCACGACTCGTTCAGGGACCTGACCGGGGAAGACACCGAAGAGCTGCCCGCCGGCGTCAGCAGCATCGACGACCCCGCCGCCATCGAGTTCACCGAGTTCACGGATGCCGAGGGCGTCACGTGCTCCATGGAGGCCGACTGCGTCGCCACCAACACGTGCTGCGACATCGCCAACGGCCGATTCGTCGACTACAAGCGCCGCGTCTCAACGGCAAGGCCCGGCCCGGCCCCGTGTATGCACCTTACTTGACCGCGACGTGTGCACGGATGAGATGGAGGTACGAATAGTTGAAACCGATTACTGACGTGGAAGCGATGGGACCGGGCCCTCCGCGGCGGCGGCGATGCTGAAGGCGCTGTACGGCGGCAAGATCAACGCGGTGGACCCGTTCGTGTGCATGCTGGCCGAGCCTCACCGCGCCGGGAGCGACATGGGCGAGCTGCAACACGCCGTCCTCGCCGACGTCTTCACCAAGGTCCGCGACGGCGACCGGCGGGGCCGTTCCCCAACCCTGCCTCACCTTGTCACTCAATCTTGGATTCGGTATCTGTAGTATCGAAGGAAGCCGTTCACCAATCACTTCTACCCTGGTCCCCGTACTCAAGTTATCCCAACTTGACACCATGCCTCGAAGATGCTGAAGTAACACTGAACAGCGAGCGAGTGTAAGGCCCTGGCGGCCGGTTCTTCTACGCCGGCAGCGAGGCCACGGAGCTCCAAGCCATCCGCGAACACTTCCAAAGTGGGGTCAAGTAAATGATGCTTGCCACGTCCCAGGGTGGGCACTCAACTCATGAAACGAGGATCTACAATGTGGTGTATGACGTAGGGGCAGTAAATGATGCTGGCCAGACCCAGGGTGGCCCTCAATTCAAGAAACGAGGGTCTACAATGTGGTGCGTGACGTGGCAGGCACCCAGGGTGGCACTCAACTCAAGAAACGAGGGTCTACAATGTGGCGTATGACGTGGCAGGCACCCTGGGTGGCATGCCCACCTAAACCAAGAACCGAGGATTCACAACGCGGTGGATGACGTGGCAGGCATTGATTACTCGTCTCTTTGAGAAGGCGGCAACGTACGGCACGACTATACCCTGGCAGGGCCCCACACTCGTTCCCTTTTCAGCTCAACATGAGCCGTTTGGTCCCTGGTGAAACCAACTGGTGAAACCAACTGGTGAAACCAGGTTAAACCAGGTGAGACGCTCCCGTGTGTATGAGGGCCAGGAGACACCATGCTTTCGCCCTGCTCCTCGTGAAACCTCGATGATGCTTGCGTTGAACCGCTGCAAAGGGAGCGGCGTGTAAGGCCCTGCGCCCCGGCTGAGATCCTCGCACTGCATGGGATCGAGCCCGTGGACCACGAGGGGACGGCCGACCCCGACATCTGGCGCGTCGGGTAGGGCCTAGCCTGCCTCATATTGGGGGCCCGCCACGTCATTGGCACGCATTTTGAACCCAAGTTTCTTGAGTTGAATGGCATCCTTTGACGTGGCGAGCAATATCTGCCTGGCCCATTGCCCGCCACGTCATCCAATGAAAGTTAAACCCTCGGTTCTTGAGGTAAATGACATCATATGACGTGGCGAGCAACATCAGGCAGGCCCTAGCACGAGGACCACCCCCGCCGGCCGCGCCGCACCCTACGGCCTCCACGGCCTGGTGCACGCAGATCGCCTGGGCACCCCGAGGGGGGCGGCGGCGGCGGCGGCGGCGGCGGCCGGGGCTGCAGGTGAAGGATTCAACGTGGAGGCGCCTTTGCCGGCGGAAGCGCGCGTGAACGACCCTGGAGGACATGCTGTGGCGCGTCCTCGGCCGGCGGGAGTGCACGCGGACAAACCCGAACTGCGCGCGAGCGGGCTTCGGGTGGCGTCGCGCTACTCCACGATGATGATGCCCCCCACCACCGTTCCGTCCGGCATCACCACGGAACTCGGAGTAAGCAGCCGTAATATAACCTCCCCGTGATGCGGCGGTTTCCGACCGCCCAAAGCTGTTAATCTCTTTCTTGCCGTTTTTTGGCAATACAGCTCTACAGTTGGGGCCGCCTGAGATTTTGTATCCCTTTCTTGCCGTTTTTTTGCAACATAGTTCGAGGCTTACCGCTTGCTGAGGCTGGTACTCCAATCCCGGAAATATTACACAGAATAGTACATACAGAAAATCCAGAATACTCGTAACACATACACAATACATACAATACTACAGAATCCGCAAGCTAACTAGCTAGACCTCCACGATCCATATTCTCTCGCGCCCCACTCCATCACCCCCCCACGTCCCACAGCGCTAGGCCAGCGCCAGGCCGGCGTGTTGTCAGCGTGTTGTCGAGGGCGCTAAGGCGAGCGTGTTGTGCCGGGCGCTGGGCGAGCGTGTCGTTTACTTGATTTGGTTATCTTGTATTTCAGACTAGGGTGAACATGCTGGCTACATAGGTAGGCCATGGTGTTGTCGAGGTAGAGGCCGATGCCAAGGTGTAGCGGCGCAAGTTGAATTTGAAAGCAAGGTTTGAAAGTGGTTTGTCGTATTTTAGTTTCAAGCGCTGAAACCAGGGGCTTTCAATAGAGTAGCACGTGGTAAGATCACAGAGCATCACACACGGGCAATGAGTCATACACGCCGACGACGTCTTATTCCGTGCGTGCAAACACAGGTTTCAACCTGCAGCGCCCTACCGAGGATGATGAAGTTGAGGATGAGGTCGATGCAAAAGTGCCCGCCGCGTGCTGCGTATCTGCGTGATGACGTGCTTCAAATTCCCGTTCGCCGGCCGCCAGGGCCGGGCACGCACTGCTCGTCACGTCACAGGATGCCGTTTGACTAAAGAAACGAGGGTTCAAAACGCGTGTCGATGACGCGGCGGCAATATCTGCCTGGCCCTACTGCAGCGCAACCATTCATGTGCCCGCCCTGAGCGCACGAGTCGACGCATCCCACGGGCAGCCGTGCTCCCGTGCCCACCGCAACATATCCGGGTGCCCGCCCGAATCGCGAGTGCCAGTGGATCATCTTCCGACCAAGGACTTATGCGCCGACTATTTAGCAGTATTCAGCGTGGTGGGAAACCGCTTTTTGGGGGGGGAAACGGGCTTTGGTTGTGAAATTGTAGTTGGAGGTAAGTTAAAGCTACTACTAAGAAAGAGCCGGTTAATCTTCGCACCGAGGTTTCTAGCAGGTGAGGAGTTGGGAGTGGCCCGCAGGGGGGTGCGCCCGCAGCGCCGCGCGCCACTCCTGCGGCGCCGGCTCCTAGGGCCGGGCAGATACTGCTCGCCACCTCACAGGGTGCCATCGATCTCAAGAAACGAGGGTTCTAATCATCTAAAGGCGGGTCGATGTTGTGGCGGGCAATATCTGGCAGGCCCTGCCTCGTCCAGCGCGCTGTGGGTGCGGTGCCTGGCGCCCACGCACCGGGGGTCCGCACACTAGGGCCTGCCAGATATCGCGCGCCACGTCATCGACACGCACTTAGGACCACATTTTCTTGAGTGAAAGGCAACCTATGGACGATGTTGCTCGACACGTCATCGACACGCATTGTTTACCCTAACTTCTCACTTCTTGAGTTGTACGGCATCCTATGACGTGGCGAGCAGTATCTGCCAGGCCGCACTGCACACGTGCGCGGCACGGAGTAGCAGCGCTTGCTGTCGGGGCGCAAGTTGATATTGAACGCAAAACTTGTCGACGCCACCCGGGTCTGCTCCGGCTGCCGCGCTGTTCACTACTGCGACGCCCGCTGTCCATGTCCACGATCGAGACAATGCGCCGACTCGGAGTTAACCCGAAACCCACAGACACGCTGCTCTGTAAAGCGCACGTGATAACGACAACATACCTCCGACGCCTCTGCCACTCCCGGCGGGCGGTGGAGGCCACCACCATGGGCACGCACGGCATCTGCACGCGCCTCATCGCCGCCATGAAAACCCTCAGGAGGGCGGCCTACTCCAGCAGGAAGAGACCTGACAAACGCAGGGGATAGGGCCACCGTGCCCGCCCCTTCCCTCCACTGGGGTGCCCCCCCATAAACAAAGCCAACAAAAAGTGTATAACAGGAGAGACATGAGCATGGAGGTGACGGGGAGGAACGGGGGTGTGATGGGGAGGATATGCCTGGATCATCCGCGGGACCAAAGGGCTGACCACCCGGCCCGTGGTTTGATGTTGTTAGCTCATGGCAACAAGTAACCACAAGGACGCTGCGAGTAATCGCAGATGTGTTAGTCTAGAGATGCAGGGGTACTTCAAGTACACTCGATCTAGTCCTTAGCACGCTAGTACTAGTATTAGCACGATAGGTGTTTAGCCTTTTCGTCATTTATTTATTTATTTATTCATTTGCGACGCCTGCTGCCAGCAACTGCACTGGACGGACCCGCTGCACCCGCACAAGGCACTCTGCGGCGGAAGGCGGCACTTGTGAGTGCTTCCGGCAAATATCCATCCGGGTGTGCGCCAACTGCGGCGTGCACGAGGAGGCCACGAACTCCTCGGCGTGCCTCTTGGACGGCGGCGGCAAGATCCGCCGCTACCGCGGCAAGGCGAGCCAGCTGCAGCACTGGTGGCGCGTGGCGGACCCACACCCGACTTGCATCCACAAGACGTGTACATGACTACATGTCACATGTATGTGTAACAACGACATATGCTCCCTCTACTCGCATCCCACAGCCTTCTATGAATTCTCAATTCATACACTTGGACAACACGAATCACATCACGGCGCCTTCATATCGACGCGGCGCACGGCATGGTCGTCCATGGCGCACACCGCGGTCTTCACGTCGGGGCCCACTGTGACAGTGCAGATAGATATCAGCCTCGTACGTGGCTGACCAACGGCGGACATGCTAGAGTCCGCCCGACCGCACTCCAGCTGGCAAGCCTATTCTCGTCTTCCCGACCCCCCAGCACAACCACGCGCGCACACACACACAGGACGGCTGGGGCACCCAGCGAAGTACGCGCCACGCGAGTTGGAGGATCTGACAGAAGGCCGCATGGCGCCGAGCGAGCGTGCGCAGCAGGTGATGAACGCTGCGCGCACGGACCGAGGGGCAGCGCACCAGCTCGCTGGGTGGTACAAGCATGGCGTGTGTGCGCGCGTGTGCGGCCACTTCGTTCGTTTTATAATCCTCGTATCTTTCTGCTATAATTGTTTTCAAGGATTACGTTCAATTATCATGTTATTTCCAGTCCTTAGCCTACGGTACTCGTAAGGAGCAGAGCTAAGGAGGTGATTTCCTAACGAAGTACTACAACATTCTGTCTGTGACAGTGCTGTTGCGGGGCAGCGGGCAACTTTTATAGGATGACAACATGCCGGTGCTCGCCACGCATAAAGTGCCCACACCCTTCGCGCGCGTCTTCCAGGGCCGTGTCCACGAGTGTCTGCCGGTGCCGGTGTGATCAGCTAGGTCCGAGCAAGACCCGATGGGAGGTAACCGGAAAATACCACTTTTAATCACATAATTATAGTGACGCATAACGTTCAAGGTGACTTTCAAGGTTCGAGAGTAGCTCGATGCGGGGATAACGTTTTGAAATGATAAATCCAGGCTTGAACGTTATGAGTCAATGTAACCATGCTATCGTAACTGGTAGAGGTCTATTATCCGGGTACCTCCCATCGCCATCGGGTCTTGCTCGGACATATCAGCATGCTCGTCGCTCCCCCGCTGTATTCGGGTATCGTCATCGTCTCGGTGTCTAATTCCTCTGTCCAGAAGGAGCTGTGCAGCGTGTGTCTCTCATAAGTTCTATGCGGGGGTTGCGGGCACCAGCAGCAGCGAGGCGTCAGTACTGGACAGACTGCAAAACGTGCCGTTCTTCATCTGTGCCGCCATGGTGGCCGTACCCCAGGGCCCTCACAGTCCTCCACTCCTCAGCTTCATCTAAGCACGTTTTGTGGGATGGATAGCTTTGCGTTGAGCGGCTTCAGTGACAAAGTAAAACGGCTCAGGTTGAGCTGAGAAGTGGAGGAGTGAGCCGCTCCTGCCGCCGCCATCTTGAGCCACTGGGTGGCCAGCGCCGCGTTCTTGGGCACGCCGCACCCGTTCAGGTACGCCGCTCCCATGTTGCAGCGGCGCAAGCTGCATGTGAAAGCAAAACTTGAGAGCAGATCATCGTATTTTCGTTTCAAGCACTTAGTTCCAGGCGCTTTTAACTTGAATTTCATCGGTTCAACCTGCACCGCCCTACCATGTTGTGCTGTGCGTCGTAGTCGCCGCGCTGCGCCGCCGCCCGCCACCAGGGGCTTACACTCGTCCACTTTTCAGCCAACGTGAGCGCTTTTTGTGGTACATGGGGTTCGTTGGGGGTTTGTTTAGGGGGTGTAAGGGGGTGTTTGGGGGTGTGTGGGCTGTGTTTTTGTGTCAGACACGGCTTACTAGGTTGAGCTGAATAGTGGACGAGTGTAAGCCCCTGCCCGCCACCACCCCACTGCCGCGCCCCAGTCCTGGTCAACGCCCCGCCTGCACGGCCAGGGTAATGATGTTCAACGCTGAAGCATCTGTCATTTGATTCGAGACTCCAGGGTCAGGTAAATACTGCTCGCCGCGTCATATACTACCATGTAACTCAATAAAGCAGGTTCCGACTCGTGGTTGATGACGTAGCGCCGTTTTAACTTGGTTCTTGGCTCAATTCAAAAGACGGGTCTGACCTGTGGTGGATAGCGTGGCGAGCTGTATTCACGTGGTTGACTCATGAGACGAGGGTCTAGTATCAATGGGGTGCATGACGCGGCGAGGGTGAATCATCTGTCGGGCGCCCCACCCGGCCCACCATGTAAAGCACCCCCAGGTTGTACTGACTCGCCGGGCATTAGGGGCTTACACTCGTCCACTTATCAGCTCAACTTGAGCCGATCCTGACACAAACTGCACCCTGCGTACCCCCAAGTCTACCCTGACACCTTTCAAACACCCCCTGAGCAACCCCTAAATGCACCCCGTATCCAACAGAAAGTGCTTATTTTGAGCTGAAAAGTGGACGAGTGTAAGCCCCTGCCGGGTATCCTAGCTTTGCGGCTTTCTCAAAAAACGCCGCAGCTTGTTTAAAGTCCTGCTTTCAGGGGCTTACACTCGTCCACTTTTCGGCTCAACGTAAGCGATTTTTATGGGACAACGGGTATTTAAGGGATGATAAGGGATTGTGTAAGGCGGGGGTGGAGGGGGTGTTTAGGCGTTTAGGGGCTGTGTTGAGTGTCGGACACGGCTCAGGTTGAGCTGAGAAGCGGACGAGTGTAAGCCCCTTCCTGCTTTACGCCGAGGCCCTTGCTGTAACACTCGCCGAGCTTGTCGAGTGCCGTCACCTTAGCGCGCGGCGTGCCTGCGCCCTCCTCGGCGGCCCGCCGGAACAGCGCCACCGCTTGCTTGAGGTTCTGCTCCACGCCGTTACCACGGAACAGGGGCTTACACTCGTTCACTTTTCAGCTCAACTTAATTAAGCACTTTCTGTGGAAAAGGGGTGCGTGTAAGGGTTGTTCAGGCTGTGTTCTGTGGGTGTTAGGGAGCATTAGGGGGTGTTTTGGGTGAGTTGTTGTGTCAGAAACGGCACAGGTTGAACTGAAAAGTGGACGAGTGTGCGCCCCTACCACGGAGATAGAGTATGCCAAGATCCACGGCCGCGTTGCAGGGGCTTACACTCGTCCACATTTAGGCTCAGCGTAAGCACATTATGTGGGATTCGTTGGGTGCGTGAGTTTCCCCCAGTCTACTAGACAGGGGGACACGGGGAGGTGTGACCAAAACGGCTTAGGTTGAGCTGAAAACCGGACGAGTGTAAGCTCCTGCCGCGTTGGAGATGCCCTGGTCGGCCGCCTTGCGCAGCCACGCCGCGGCCGCCGTCACGTCCAGCTCCAGCCCCGCGTCGCCCTCCAGGCAGGGGCTTACTCTCGTTCCCATGTCCGCTCAACTTGAGCTTACCTTGCCCCTGTCCGCTCAACTTGAGCTTACTTTGTCCCCCATGTAACCCAACCTAACCCGTGGATGTGTCCCGAAGGTGTTTAAGTTGAGCTCCAACGTGAGCGATGTGTCCCGAAGGTCCTCAAGTTGAGCTCTGAAGTGAGCGAGTGTAAGCACCTACCTCGAGGTACCATGCCCCGAGGATGTACTGCGCGCCGGAGTGGTCCTGGTCCGCCGCCTTGCGCACCCACCCCACGGCGTGTCCCCAGACCAGGGGCTTACACTCGCTCACTTCAAAGCTCAAGTTGAGGAGCTTCGGGACACGTCGCTCACGTTAGAGCTCAAGTTGAGCACCTTCGGGACACATCCACGGGCTAATTTGGGTTATATGGGGGACACGGTAAGCTTGAGTTGAGCGGAAAGGGGCAAAGTAAGCTCAGGTTGAGCGGAAATGGGAACGAGACAACAGTGTAAGCCCCTGCCCCAGACCTCGTCCACAGACAGAGCGAGAGACGCTTCCGCGTTGACAGCGAACCAGCCGCCGAGGCGGCACTGCGAGGCCGCGTCGCCGCGCTCCGCGGCGTCGCGCCACCGTGTCAGTTCTTCGTACGTCGGCATGGGACAGTCCGCCATGATGGACGACTCACTTCGTGCGAGCGCCGGAAACCCGCGGCTCAGCGTAGAGTACAACCGTCCCCCGAAGCTCAACCCTAGCTCAGCGAAGGCACCCCCCTTTTGACCTTTTCAGAACCCGGCAGAAAGAGAAAAAAGGATCGAGCGACGCCGAATGCCTTTCCGGTCGAGGCTTGCGCGCGTGCTTGGTGGACGTGCAGTGGAGCGGCGCGCGAGGCAATATGTCCCTTCGTTCACACTCAGAGATAACCCCCGCCAAAGGCACCGCTTCGCCCTCGCCCAACCCTGCAACTCATCCTTTTTGTCTCCAGAGAATGTCCCCTGATATAGCCTAGGGTTGCCTTCAAATGTGGAGTCGGGGATGCCGTCGATATGGTATCGGGCATCAAGAGCGGCAGATGCGGTGCGGGGAGAGACGAGTTCCCGAGTTACAACCCATAGGTGCCCGGGTCTCTGTGCGACTGCCCCAGCGGCGCGCGCGATACGCCCCAGAGCCCCCGGATGAGGTCGTCGGTGGTGGGCGGCAGCCCCTGTGGCCGATTCGCTGCTGCGCCGGCTGCGGGCGTGGGCGGGAACCCTGGGCCGACGGACGGACGCTTACTGGGCACACGTACGCACTCCATGACGGTCGACACCCTGCGCGCGCTTGCCTTGTTGGTCGTCGCCGCGCTCCGACCTAACGGTGCCGCTGCTCGACGCCGCGTTCCCGCCCAGAGAGTTCCGCCATCCCCGCGAGCACGATAGAGTTGCCTTCTTCTTCTTCCACTACGCGTGGCCGTCGCGGAAGCGCAGACGACACCCACGATCATCAGCACTTTATACTCGGCGTCTAAGTAAATTTCGATACCGCCACCGCCCGCTTGGCATTGCCGCATCACACGTCACACGCGCGGCAGCTCCGAAGCAGCACTCCTGCCATGTATGCAACGCCGAGGTTGCTATGAGCGTCGGCGTCACCCTTCACCGCGGCTTTCTCCCACCACGCCACCGCCAGCGTGTCGTCCTGCTCCACGCCCTTGCCATCGTCGAAGAGGCTGCTGAGGTACCCTTGAGATCTGTCTGACGTGCCCTTGGTCAGCAGCCTTTTTGAGCCACGTCGCCGCGAGCGCATGGTTCTGCTCCACGCCCTCGCCTTCGGCGTAGCACATGCCGATGTTGTGCTGGGCGCCCACGTGCTCTTGCGCGGCCGCCTTGCGCCACCACTTAGCCGCCGCTACGAGGTCTTGCTTCAGTCCCTTCTTACCGGTGTAGAAGAGGCAGGCGAGTTGGAACTGGTATTTTGCCTCGCCCTTCCTCTCAGCGAGCCGGCGTAGCTTCTGCGCGTCCTTGGTCGGCGCCATATTCCCCCCTCCGCACGACCCACCGCGGTCTGACCCACCCAGCACTATTGAGCCACACTGTGCTTCGCGGTGACCAGCGACCTGGCGCGGCTGTGTGCGAGCCGCCGTTGACGTGGAGGTCGAGATCAAATAAGTAGGGCGCCGACCGACCAACATACGGGCGGACAGCTTCGCTTCAGCCCCTTGTCAGCATCGTGACCAAGCTTCAAGCTGGGACGGTGCAAGCTGAAACCAGTGGCCAGGCCAAGGAGGAAGATGCGGCGAGTGTGTACAGGCGCACTATGCGCAAATGGAAGCCAGGGGACAATTATCCACATGCATATGGTTATACCTTCTCATTGCAAACGCGGCGGCTACGGTCTCGCGTGGCGTAAACCAGCGGCGCGGCGGCGGCGAGTGAGTGAGGGAGGGAGGGCCGGAGGGTGGGAGCCTCGCCTCGGCTGACGAAGCAATATTTTCGAGCCCGGTCTTGGGCAGGGTGCCAGATGAGTTTTGTCTGCTACGAGAAGCACTACCGGTGTGACGGGCAGACGTGTGCATGTGCCGCTGGGGCCGGGCATCGTGAGTGTTGAGTTGAGCGCGGGAGAACAACTGCCTGTGGGACGCGTGGAGTGTGCGAGGGCAGCTGCAGGCGAGCACATGGAGATGTTGAAGTGGCTTCGGGAGCACGACTGCCCGTGGGACGTCAGGAGCGTGAGCAGGCTGCCTAGCCGAGCACCACGACAAACGTCAACTCGGGTCGACGGAAAAGGCAAGCGTTCGAGCACGACGTTCGAGAGCGCTCGTGCACAAAGTAGACAACAACGAGACAACAACGCAGTTGTTCATAAAAATAATAATTACTGTAATTGGGGTATTCAGTCATCAACCCGTCCTTTGCGGCTGGTTGATTATACTAAGTCCTCCCACAGAGCGTACAGGTCATTCGCTCACTGTCCTATGTACAGCTCATTCGCTCACGCATAGGACTCTCTGACGCGCGCCATGAGCCGGCGTTTCTCGCCCTTTCCTCAGCGTGCACACTCACACCCACACAACACGCCCACACATCCACTCACACAACACGCACACACGCGCACACATACATGCGCACACACACATACGTGTACACGCACAAAGGCTACGATCAAACGAATAATGTGATGAAAAGGTGTTCACGCCGCGAGCGCGCCCACCGTGAACACGCTGCCCCCCCCCGCCGCCGCCTTGAGCACCGTGTGCTCCGCCAGCAGCCCCACCAGGCTGCAACCCGCCGCGTATTCCAAGCCCCACTTGGTGTACGTGCCCTCATCCCAGGGGCTTACACTCGTCCACTTTGCAGCTCAATCTGAGCAGTCTCTGAAACAAACACACACCCTGCACACCCACTGACACCCCCTGACACCCCCTGCACAGCCATTAAACAACCCCTAGACACGCCCCCTATCTCACATAAAGCGCTTACTTTGAGCTGAAAAGTGGACGAGTGTAAGCCCCTGCCTCATCCGCCAGGGCCTCGTCGCTGAACCACTTGTCCGCGGCGATCATGTTGAGCGGCAGGCTGTAGCGGTGCAAGTCGAAATTGAAAGCAAGTTTTGAAAGCTGATTATCATATTCAAGCTAAAAGAAATGAAACCAGGCGCTATCAACACTGGTTTCAACACGATTGAACCTGCACCACCCTGCCAGGCTGCACATGTGCGACGCGTGCGGCAGCATGGCGCCCGCGTTGGCCAGATTGTACTCACACAGCAGGCCCGTGTACAGCTCGCACTTATCCACGTCGCCATACAGCTCCTTCAGCACGGCGCTAGTCTCGGGCTCCTGCGTCATCTCCTGGAAGCAGGGGCTTACACTCGTTCACTTCTCAGCTCAACTTGAGCGCTTTTAATGGGATAGGGGGTGCGCGTAGGGGTTGTGTAGCCCATGTTAAGGGGGTGTCAGTGGGTGTTTAGGGTGTGTAGGGTGTTTTAGTGTGTCAGACACGGCTCAAGTTGAGCTGAAAAGTGAACGAGTGTGAGCCCCTGCCTGGAAGTCGGTCCACGCGGTGAGCCCCATCTGAAGGCGGAACTCGTTGAGGGTGCACACCCCCGCCCGGCGCGCGCGCTCCACCGCCGCCACCTCTGCGTAGGGACTTACACTCGTTCACCTTCCAGCTCAACGTAAGCGCATTTTGTAGGACATGGGGTGTTTGTGGGGTGTTAAGAGGGTATTCATGACGGGGGCGGAGGGGATGTTTAGGAGTTTAGGGGGTGTTTTGAGTGTCAGAAACGGCTCAGGTTGAGGTGAGAAGTGGACGAGTGTAAGCTCCTGCCTCCGCGGCGCCCAGCCGCGCCGGCAGATTGCACCGTGTGATCCACCCGCACGTGGCGCTGGACGCCGCGCTCAGCGCGCCCTCCACGCTCTCCTGACCCACGGGCGGGACCCCGGCGTCGGGCTCTAGCGCGGCCAGGCCCCGCAGCATCAGCTCCAACTCCACGCACCCGTTCACCAGGGGCTTACACTCGTCCACTCTTCAGCTCAACTTAGGCGCCTTCTGTGTGACATGGGGTGCAGTTAGGGGTTGTTTCGGGGGTGTTTAAGGGGGTGGTAGGGGATACTACGGGGTGTTTAGGGTGTGTTTTCTGTCAGAAACGGCTCAAGTTGAGCTGGACAGCCGACGAGTGTAAGCCCCTGCCGTTGACCCCCCACTCGCCGCGGGTGGAGGGCTGCGCCATGGGGGGCACCGTCATCGCCGCCGGCATGTGCGCCCCGGCGACGAGGAAGGGGAGGTAGTCTTTCAGGAACACGGCGCGCAGTGATTGGATGTTGAGGTGTCGCGCGGCAGGGGCTTACACTCGTCCGCTCCTCAGCTCAACTTAAGCGCCTTCTGTGTGACAGGGGGTGCAGTTAGGGGTGGTTTCGGGGGTGTTCGGGGGTGTTTACGGGGTGGTAAGGGTCTTAGGGGTGTTTAAGGTGTGTTTAAGGTGTATTAAAGGTGTGCTTTTGCGTCAGAAACGGCTCAAGTTGAGCTGAATAGTGGGCGAGTGTCAGCCCCTGCCGCGCGGTCTGGAAAAGCGCTTCGTCGTCGCCCGCGCCGCTGGGTCCGTTCAGGTGCCCCACGTTCTCCGCGATATGGTTGTGATTCCGGCTGAAGACTGTAAGTAGCGCCGCCGCCCCCGCGCTCCCGGCACCCGCAGCACCTGCCATAGCGTAGGGCCTGCCAGATATTGCTCGCCACGTTATAGGATGCCATCGCATTTGAACTCTCGTCGCACGACACAAATGGCATGCTGTAACGTGGCGATCAATATCTGCCAGGCCCTACCACGGCGTCCGCCATGATTTTCCCCGCCGCGCCCGTGCGAATCTTGGCGCACTCCTCCGCGCTGCACCCGTAGAGGAGCTGCAGGTCGAGGTACGAGCTCATGGCGTAGCGGCGCAACTTGAGATTGAAAGCAAAATTTGGAAGCAGTTCATCATATTGCACTTCTAAGCGCTTAGTTCCAGGCGCTTTCAACGTGGGTTTCATAGGGTCAAGTTGCCCCGCTCTACCATGGCGTTGACATCGCCGCCGGCGCCGCCCAGGCCCACCTCCCTCGCCACCATGGTGTAGCGGCGCAAGTTGAATTTGAAAGCAAGGTTTGAATGCGCTTCTTAATATTTCAGATTCAAGCGCTGAAACCAGCGGTCAATCTGGGGTCAACACGGGGTCAACCTGCACCGCCCTGCCAAGGTGGCGAAGGCGAGCAACACCCCGCTGACGTTGTTGGGGTTGGGCAGGAACACGTTCAGCTCGCTGCGCACGTGTAGCCTGCTGACAGGGGCTTACACTCGTCCAC
>Ga0307489_10000769_pt1 | contig 20223 bp, 9 predicted proteins | sample SB12metaG_FD_202247 | JGI IMG/M metagenome (GOLD analysis project Ga0307489, IMG submission 202247) | Sea-ice brine microbial communities from Beaufort Sea near Barrow, Alaska, United States - SB 1.2 | ecosystem: Environmental > Aquatic > Marine > Coastal | place: USA: Alaska | collected 2017-05-06
AATGCAGATCTCATGTTAAAAAACATAGTAACACCAACAGAACCGTTTAACCAGTCTACAAACGCGTTATAATCTTGTGGTTTGTTTTTACCAGTTTGCATTCTTTTTAATATATTTTCTAAAGAATCTCTAAACTCAAATCCTAAACTAGCTTGTAGTTTATTTAAGTTATCTTTGTCAAATATTAAATCTTTATTTTGAATCCATCTAGCTAAAAACTTTTCTCTGTTTGAGAAGTTTAATATGTCTTGGATATCACTTAAAACATTTCCAGACTGCCAAGTAGCAGAAGGTTCTATCCAGTTGTTTTTCATCTTAGATAGTTTCTCTAATTTTAAAGCAAAGGTTTTTAATACAGGATTTTTTCTTATAATATTACTTAAAAACATAGTGTCTTTTACATCTAGATCAGGAATAATCATTCCATTTCTTTTCCATAAATAAACCCTTAGAGCTGTATCCATTGAAAAACCACTATATCCAGAATCTTCCATCAATAGTTTTTTAATTCTTGGATTATCCTTCACTAAGTTTTTAAAATCTCTATGCGCGACATTTTTAGCTTCAATCATATTTAACATGCCTTCTGAATAAGGTTTTATTAAATTATCATTTAACCATTTTATTTGAGTTTCACCTTTTTTACCTTTAGCGCTAGCTATCATATACATTAAACCTAAAAAATCTGAATCAGCAGGTGGTAACCAAACATTGTTTCCTCCAACAATTTTTCCTAATTCGTTAGCTCTTCCTTTTGAAAAAACCTCGTCTGCATTTACATTGAAGTTTTCTTCTATAATCTCATTTAAACCTTTAGAAAGATTACTATTGTATTTGTTTCTTTCGTTATTTAAACTAAACTTAACATCTCCAGTATCTAAAACGTTTTTTGACATTTTACCTTTCCAGTTGTCGTTATTTTTAAAATAAAAATCGTTATAACCTTGTGATATTTTATCTATTAAATAATAAGAAATAGCTTTGTCGTTCATGTTACCTAAATCAGGTACATTAAACTTTTTAGCTTTTTTATTAAACTTAATTGTTTCCCTAGTAGCATCATCAATTGTTTGAGCCATAAACAACTGACTTTCAACGTTAGGTGTAGAAGATAAATAATCAGATCCTTTAGCATTGTTTAAGGATCCATTATCTAAACTAAACATTTCGCTTCTTTCTTGTTGTTCAGTTATAGCTTCTTTTGCTAATTCTCTAGTTAAACTTTTATAATCTTGCTTACTCAACATGAAAGTCTTACTTCCTACCTGATCCAGTCCAGCTGTGCTAGATTTAAAACCAGCTTTTGAAGCTAACATTCTTATTAGACGGGTGTAAAGTCTACTTCTTGAAGATTCTTCAGAATCAAAAAGTAAGTTTTTTATATTAAACTTGTCAATAGCTTGTTGCATACCATTGGCAACTATACTCATAATAGCAAAAGCATCTCCAGTTCCTGTTATTTCAGTGCTAGGTATTTTACCTTCTACTACTTCACCATCACGTATAAATTCAACACCTACCATTTGAGAAAAAATAACCTCATATGTTTGGCTTGCTAATTTTTTAGCAAATTTATACTCTTTATCACTTAATACTCTAGAGGAATCTTCATCCATTCTTTGAGCTGTGATTATATCAACATCTTGGACTGTGTTTAAAAATGAAAGAATATATTTTTTTCCATTTACAGTAAAAGAAGAAAGTATATTACCATTTTTAGGGTTTTTTGAAAACTTTAAATTAGCTTTAGTGTTTAAACTAAACTTAACGCTAGGTGATTTACCTCTTGCTAAATTGTTCAAAACCTTGTTTCTTATGTTAGTGTCTTTAAGATCATTATATAGATCAACATTTCTTTTAGATATTTCTTGTAAAAAAGCATCGTCTCTAATAGCGTTTCTAGCTTCTTGCAAAACTAAAACATCACCAAACAGTTCCATCAATGCGGTTCTTCTGTCAAAATAAGCTGTAGCCCACAAGTTCTTGCCAGTTCTACCTTGCTCTGCAGGATCAAAACTGTTTAATAATCTTTCTTTGTTGTTTTTAGCAAGTTTTTCTATTATTCTAGTAGCTTCTTCTAAACCAAAGTAGTTTTGTAAAAAAGTAGCAACATTTAAGTTTTTTATTTTTTTAGGTTTACCATTATCGTCTGAGTCTTTAAGTCTAGGAGGTAATTTTTTTATAGCATAAGTTGATTCACCAGTCACGGGATCAATAGGATTATTTATAACATCAAAAATCAATTTCCAATTACTAAACATAAAAGCTTCTAATGAAGATGAGTTTTGAAAAGTCATTCTTCTAGACAATGTTTGAGATAATATAGCTAGTTTTTCTTTAAATGCTCTAAAATCTAAGTTCTCTATATTACGAGAGCTTAATATTTGTCTTTTTACTTCTGCTATAATAACTTGTGCAGGGTTTATTTGTTCAGAGTAAGCTTCATAAGTTTTTATCATACCACCTGAAGATAGACTATAAGTTTTAAAAGACTTAAGTTCTTTTAATTCTTTAACCTCAGCGTTTGTTAAGCTTTCTTTAGCCTCTAACTCTAAACCTCTTTTTAAATCTCTTTTTTGTTTTTCTAATTGAGCTTTTTCACTTGGATCACTTACAGTTGCTAATCTTCTATTAACAGCTATACTAGGATCATTGGAATCAATAGCAAAATCCCCACCAATAGGAACTCCGTCTATTTCTATAGGTTTTCCATCAGAGTTTACAAAACCAAAAACAGGATCTCTAAGGAGCTCAGTTAATTCATCTTGGCTTTGTTCATAAGATTGTTTTTCTTGCTCTAAAATATCATTGTCTGTGTCCAGGGTTGAGCCAGCTATCCTGTCGTCTATCTCATCCGTAAACTGTTGAGAAGTTACGCTACCTGTTTTAAGAGCAGCTTTCATTTTATTTCTAAGCTGAGAGTTTATCCAACCGTTTAAATTGTTGTTTTCAGTAACTAAATCTCCATTAGCGTCTTTGTAACCTTTTTCGTCAAGAATATTTAACTCATTGTTTATAGAGTTAGATGGCATGTTGTCATCTTCTAATTGCTTTCTTTTAGCTTCTCTTAGTTGTAAAAACTTTTTATTAAAGTTTCTAATATGAGGTATTAATGCTATTTGAGTTTCTTGTATCATGTCTTCTGCACTATAATCAGGCAAATTACCATACAATACATAAGCTTTTTGAAGTATAGGTTTTTCGTATTGTTCTATTATATCGTAAAAAACTCTATCATCAGGAGATATTTTACCCCACTTGTTTTTATTATAAAAAGAATTTATTTTATTTTTAAATTCTTCATTAGTAGATCTTGACTCAGGCTTTAACGCAAATTTTTCATTAAAAGTATAATTATCTTCTTCACTTGAATCTTCTGTTGTTTTTGGTTTTGGTTTAGAAACAGGCTTACCTATTTCGCTTGTGGTCTTACTTATGTCTTTCTTTAAAGATTCTTTATCTACTTTAGCGCCTTCAGTTCCTAGCTTTTTAAATGCTTTGTTTTTGTCCAAAGCCATTGTTCTAGATTTCATAGATTTATTATAATCTTTTATAAAATTATAAACATCTCTTCCAGATCCAAAAGTTATATCTTTGACGCCTAAAAATTGCAAGACCTGTCTAATGACGTCTTTTAATTTAGTGAAAGTATCTTCATCATAAGTAACAGCACCAACATTTATAGCTTCAGAGTAAAGAGTTAAAACCTCTTCCCACTGTTTACCTTGAAGTTGAGACATCTTATTAGCATGTTCTATTTTAGTTATAGAGTCAGATGCAAGATCAGCGTCTATTTTAGCAGTTTGTTCTCCATAATATTTTATGTAAGAAGTAAAATCATTTAAAAATTTAGCAGGTAATGCAGTTAGTTTTGAATCATTATTAGATAATCTATCTTGTATTTTCAACACCTCAGATAATAAAGATTTACCTAAAAGTATTTGAGCTTCAGGATCGTTTTTTATAGTTTGATATATTAATCCATGTAAAAACTCATGTTGCTTAACACCTATTCTTCCGTCTTTAGCAGATTTATCGTTGTTAATAATAACATACTGTTTACCGTCTATTTCTATAATATTACCATATTGTTCTGAGTTAAAACTAGCTTTTTCAGGCGTGTAGTTTAACTCGTTTATTAAATAATCTTTTATTTCTTGAGAAGAATTAAATTCTTTCCATTCAATATTACTTATTAATCCTTTTTTAATAGCAGCAGCTATAACACCTGACTGTCTAGCTGTTAAATCGTTATAATATACTCTTTGTATTTTTTCATCTAACTTTTTTATTCTTTCATCTGTTGTTGCATTAAAAGACTTGTCTTCTGTTTTTCGTTGATTTCTTAGTTTACCAACCTCATTTACATCTCCTAATATTTCTTCAGCTGCTTCAGCACTAATATCAGTAGGCATTCTATTTATATTGTCATTAAAAACAGTTAACTCTTCTATAATTTGATCTGCTTCTTCTTGTGTATATATACCTTGATCTACTTGACTAGCTAACAGTTCAAGAGTTTCTTTCTTTTTATAAGCTAAGTAGCTTAGATTGTTAAATCTATCAACAGAACTCATACCTAATAATTGTCTAGCTGTTTTCTTAACTCCTCTAACAGCAACTCCAGCGCCTGGCATTATAGCTCCAGCGAAAAAAGAAAGTATAGTTGTGTCTAAAAAATCTTGCAAAGACATAGTGTCTTTCATTATTTTTCTTCCAGCTGATTCGTTTGTGTTTTTGTTTACAGCAAAAGTTTCACCAACTTGTTGAACGTTTTCTTGAAAAACCTCTTTCAAACCTTCGCCCCCTAAATTAAAAAGAGTTCTTCCTTTTGATGCTAGACTTTGTCTAAAACCTTGTACACCTTTTTGAGCGTATTTTTCTAAAGCTTCTTTTACAAACTCGTTTTTAACCTTTCCGAAAAAAGCGTCTGCAGCTCTAGTTCTAGGGTTTAACGGTGCGGTTGCGGCATACAATATACCTGTTTGAATTGAAGCTATAAAAGCTAACTCTCTAGCATCATCATCATTAACACCCGCTTGCCTAGCTTGTTTTAATGTCTCTTCATAACCTCTAGAAAAACCTAATGTACTTTGGCCTATTATAGCCTCAGCCATATTTCTTTTTATTGGAACTGATCTTAAAAAGTCTTTAGTTTTACCTAAAATACCAAAACCTTTTGTAATACCTCCAACTGCTTTAATTCCATTACCCATACCTCTTTGCAAGGCTATTTGAAAAAACAAATCTCCAATAACATTTGCCCCTGCGTCAAAAGCTCCAAGAGTACTAAAAGATGTACCTTTTCTATTTCCTTTTCTAGCTTTTTCTCTTATATCGTCTTGTTGTTGCGCTGTAAGAAAAGGCGTAGCGTTTAATTCGTTAGTAGCATCTATTATTTGGTTATTAGCGTCTATAACATATCTTATTTTAGTTTTTGGATCAGTATATTCATAACCTCTTGCATTTACATATCTTCCAAAACTACTGAACCTAGTGTTAGCAACACCCATTTCTTCTAAAGCTAATTCAGTTCTACCACTTTCTGCGACTCCTTCAAAAAAATCACCTGGTAAAGCCCCATAAACAGTGTTGCTAAAATTTTCTATAGCTTGACCTAATCCATTTAAACCGTTACCTGCTATATTTAATAAGAATCTTCCAGCCCCAATATTACCACCATTGCTTATCATGTTTTGATATTCTATAGTGTTTTTTTCATCTTGCTTTTCTAGTTTATTAGCTATAAGAGGAAATTCTGTTTTTATTAGGTTTTCATAATCTTGTAATAAAACATTTTCATTAGATATATTAAACTTTTTGTCTATACTTTTAGGATCAATACCTGTTTCCATTTCATACATAAGCTGTTGTTGCTTAATGTCTCTTTGAACTTGATCGTTTATATATAAATTTAAATATTGTAGTTTTTTTGCTTCAAGTGCTAACTGTGGTTCATAGTATTTACCATAGTTTCTTTTGTCCATGTCTAACTCTAAAAACCTTTTCAAGTCTTTGTCATATCCTTTAGCTTGTAGAAAACCACCAAAATCTTTTGTGTTTATATTTCTACTAGATAACTCTTCATTATTATACATTTCATCAACAAATGAAAGACCGTCTTCAAAGTCCATCATTTCAGCTAATTCTGGAGAATACAAAGACATTGATTGCTTGTTTAATTCACTTGTTTGATTTTCGGCAACGTAATCATTCTCGTATATATAAGGCTCATTGAGTTGTTGAAGATCAATGTAGCTTGTAATTTCTTTTTTATCCTTTGACTGAAAAGTGCTTATTTTTCTTCTAGCTTTTTGTTTTTCGTCGTCACTAATAAAGTTAAGCACGGATATAGCTTCTGGGCTTTCTTGATATCCAGCTATAATTAAATCATCTTCAGTTATAAAGTTGTTATCTACAGCAGCTTGAATATTATCGTCTTCAAATATAGCTTGATTAGAATTACTAAATTTATCTGTTGCTAATAAATCTTCATTATTGTATTTGTTAAAATAACTACCAAGCCCAGCCTTTGTTGCATTAGTACTTTCAATTATATTTTCTGGTAATCCATATAGATCTTGTTGATCATTCTCTGGAAATTCCAAAGAAGAAGTCTCCGAAACTAAACCCGTATTTTCTTGAGGTGCGAACATGTTGTTCTGAGGCGCTGCACTTGCACCCGCTGCATCGCCCCCTGCTTTTTTTGTAGCTCCAGGGTTATCAGATAACCATATAACTATTTCATTTTCAGGATATCCAGTAAGATCTACCTCTTGTCCATTTGGTAAAATGTATATTTCCATTTTTTTTATTTTATAGCCTTATTCATTCTTTCAGCATATTGAGTTAAAGTTTCATCAGCTTTTTTAGGATTGTCAGCTTGCCAATCTATCTGTCTAGCTGTTTTCATTAACGTTGTTTTTTGTACGCTAGTTCTTTCTGAAGCAGTTGTATTATCTAGAGCAAACTTAAGCCTGTCAGTGGCGCTGTCAAGATTATAATTACCTGCATAGACAGGACTATTACCTATTATTTTATATAAACCTTCTTTAGGTGCTAGTTTATTAAAAACAGTCTTTGGATCTTCATCTCTTTCTTCATAGTGTTCTGCGTTGGTAGTATCGGTAAAATCACCATAAGGAGTATTTAACCAAGTTTCATATATATTTTCTTTAGTCATGTACTGAGACTTAGGACCTGTTATTTTAGTTAAATTACTAAGAGTTACTTGAGTGTTATTAAGGCCTCCAGTACCTCCTCGAACTATATTACTGTAATAATCGTTTCTGTAAGTTGATATTGGTGTGGTCTTTTTTATTGATTTTGTAGGAGCAATAACTGATTTACCACCAGACAAGTAAAAACCATTTTCATCTTGTTTTAAACCACTAGTTCTTGCTTGTAAAATTTGCTCAAAAAGCACTTGCTCAAACTGTTCATCTGTTGGTTGTACGTTTTGGTATTCGTTTTCTATACCTTTGTTTAGTTGTTTTAAATCAATATTCCAAGCGTTAGCAGCCATTTGAACGTTACTGTTAACACCAGAAACTTTTGACTTTAATATACTCATCATGTCTTTTCTTATTTCATCAACATTTAAGTATTGTCTAACCTCTTCTGTTTTTCTAGATCTACTACTACCTTGCACTTCAATTTTATCTCTAAATATTTGTTCCTTGCTCCAGTATTTATCTGCAAACTGACCATTAGCTTTTATAATACCTAAACCATCATTGTTAGGTGTTTTATCCGCTGGTTTCATTCTCTCTAAACTTTCAGTAACTATTTGAGGAACATTTGACACAAAAGAAAATTGTTTGTTTTCTGCTGACTGAGCGTTCCAGGCTCTAGCGCTTATGTATTTCTCTCTATATTCACCATCAATTAATTGTCCATCTTCAAGTCTAGTAGGCTCATTACCTGAGACCTTTATCATTATATCATTTTTTTCTTCATCATAAACCATTTCAAAATCTGCATCAGAATATATAGTACCTATTGCATTTACAAAGAATTGATTATTAGCTATTTCTTCTGGAGTATTACCTATTATAGTTACTTTTTCTCCTATTTGAGCGGCATTTTCTCTCCAGTAATCACCGGTTGCAACAAAGTTTTGCGTAGCTGTTTTGCTTAAATTCAAAAGATCGTAGTAATCTGTTATAGCTTTTTGAGCAGATACTCTTTTTTCTTGATCCCCAAATTGTGTTTTTAAATAAATTTGAGCTTGTGTAGCTATATCTATTCTGCTATTAAGAGTTCTTGTTAGCTCATCTTGAATTGCACTGGTTTTTGGAGCTGTTGCAAGATTGCTCATTTGCTCTAAATTCCAGACATCAGCATTTCCTTGAACGCGTTGCATGTTTTCTATAATGCGTTGTTGGTCTGCTTCTTGTTTTTGTTGAGCTCTTTTTCTCTCCTGCTCGTTGGCTTGTTGTTGTTGAGCAACGCCTTGATTCATTTGATTTATTCCTCTACTAAATGCACTAGCGTATGTGTCTCCTGTTAATCTTTGTGGATTTTCGTATGCTCCAGCCATAATTTTTTTGTTTTATAATTTTTAAAGGACACCGGCAAGACCAGGTAATGATCCTAACATGTTTTGAGCAGCTCCATATTTTCCAGCTTGTGCAGATCCATAAGCAGCGTCTGCGGATCTTAAATCAGCCCCAGCATTATCTACTAATCCAGCTTTTCTGTTTAGTTGTTGATTTTCTCTACTATCTTGTGCTCCAAACATAAATTGTTTACCCATAACATCCGCATTTTGCATTCTTTGTTTTTCAGACATTACTAATTGTTGTAGTTTTTCATCACCTTGAGCAACAAGTTTTTGATTAGAAGCTTCTTGCATTTCTAAGCTAGCTGATATTTGTTTTTTACTTGCTAAAGCGGCTTGAGCTAAAGCGGTAGCACCACCGGCACTCGCGCCTGTTGCTCTTAAAGTATCCAGTGTATTTGCTAGACCTATTTCAGCTTGTTCAGCTTGAAATTCCGCAGCTTGAGTAGCAACACCTAGATTAGCATATGGATTAGATAAGCTATCGCTTAAGTCTTCTACGTTTTCATATGGGTTTATTATAGGTTGTCTAGAATTTTCCAAAGCTGTTAATTCTGCTTCTAGTCTTTGTTTTTCACGAGCGGCATTATTTCTTGCGCCTTTTGCTGATTTTTCGGCTTGATTAGCACCAATCATGCCTATGCCGGCTGAGGCTACTCCTACCACTGCTGTTGTTACTGCTGCCATATTATTGTATTTTTTTCATCATTTCAAAAGAAGGAACAGGATCTTTAGTCCAACCTAGTTCTTCAAAATTTTTAATTAAACCTTTACTCTTTCCAATAAACAACATGTATTTATAACCTAATATTTTTGCGGCTATTTCTGCTCTGTTTACTAGTTCTTTAGTTATTTTTTCTCTATTTTCTTTATATTCTGGATTGGATATTATAAACTCAAACCAACAACCTTTAGTGTTTGTTTGAAATAAAAAACCAGCTATAACAGGAAGTCCATCTTGCTCAACTATCAATCCACCCATGCCACCTTCTGGTAAGGCATCTTTAGAGGGAATAGGAAACTTATGTCCGTTCCACCAATCACATAATGTATCCCAGTCTTTTTCTTCAATTTTTCTTGTAATTAATTTCATTTAATTTTATTTTATTTAATATGATGACTCATTAAATTCTGTAGATATTGCAAATAATTCATTGTTACCAGACCCTACATTGTTTGTTGCTGTGAATAAAACTTGAGCCGTAAATCCTTTTATTCCAGAAATAGAATCTCCATAAACAACTTCACCAGAACTATTTGCACTTGTGTTAACTAAATTAGCAAAGTATTTGTCTTCTTTCTTTTTAAACTCATTACTGAAAAGTGCATTTTCTAAATCAGACAACGTTAAAGGCATTGTATATTTATCTATAAACCTAGCTGTATCACCAGAGTCTGTTGACATAGATGTCATTGCCCAGTTTGTTCCACCTTCATAGTTTATAGTTTTAAAACTTTTTATAGCAGATGGTTGTTTATTAAATATAGTTGTTACAGTTGAATTATATGTTGTATTATAAAAAGTAGCTCTAGGTTGATTATTGTCGTAATGCTTGTATATTCCGCCAGAATTTGTAGAGTAAAAACTACTCTGAAGGCTAGTTAGGTTATAAGGAAGATAACTGTATCTACTAGTCCAACCTTGAGTTTGTTCATCAAAACTAAGTGTTTCATGAGGAACATTTAATGTTTTGTCTTTTAAAGAAACAGTATAACACTTATTGTGAATATCCCAACCACCAATGGCTAAGGGATCAGGTAGTGCATTAAACTTATCTCTAAAGAAATCATACATACCATAGTTAGATATTTCTGTTATACCATCTTGAGACAGTCTTAAAACAGAACCTTGGCTAGCATCTGTAAAATATTTTCTATATCCATATACAGCGAAACTTTCTGGGTTTTTACTTATACCCCACTCGCCCGCATAAGGAACTATAGCACCTATAACTACATTTGAAGTGGTTTGCATAGGTTGACCTTCTTGCGTGTACACCGCATCCTTGTCTATTAAAGCTCTGTTTACTTTATTTTCTTGAAATATTATCAAATTAGTATCTTCAGCGTATAACTTCTGTATAGTACCTTTTGTTGGATCTACAGATCTTGTTATATCTTCTCCAGAAGGAAATTGATTAGACTGATTTACACCAGTTCTAGAATTTAATATACCAGAATATATAATAGAATTTCCTAAAGACTGCTGAGAATTATCGTCAGATCTTAAAAATGCTCTAGGAGACAAGCCTGTTTGCACGTTGTTATAACCACCTCTTATTCTAGCCTCTTCTACATACCAATTGTATGAAGCTGAAATAGGTCCTTGAACTAATTTCTTAAGGACGTATGTGTTGTAGTATTTTACTGGAGTTATAATTGCCATGTTATATTATAATTACTTATTTTTTATGTTAATTACCTATGGAGTTACTGGAACAGGTGTTACTGACGGACTAATGCTAGGGCTACCAGAATTTGCAGACTCGTACCAAGGAGGTGATATAGGTGGTTGGTATTGCATGCCTCCAGGAACTCCAGCATTTAGTATTGCCTGATTAGTTGGGCTACCATTATTATTTAAAGTACTAGCTATAATAGAACCATACACGTTATTTGCATTAGATCCACCTTGCATTACTAATGAAATTCCAACGCCAACAACACCAGATGCAGAAGCATCAGGTAATCCATAGTTACTAGATTTACCACCTGGTCTCATACCGTTTAAAACAGCAAGGTCAAAATTTTGCTGACTTACGCCCGCTGCTACTGCTGTAAAAGGAGCTAATGATGCAAATAGATATAAGTTACCTGAGGCACCACCACCATTGTTGTTGCCTACTGAAGCGTATGATGATGCTGTGCCGCCACCGCCAAGGCCATAAGGAGGAATACTACCAGTACCATCGCCGTATTTGCCTAGTATATTTGTTGCTTTTGCTGTACCTGTAATACCAGAAGAGCTGCCTATTGTGACCCAAACATATAAATACACAGGATTTGTGGTCCAATTTTGTATTTGACCTATCCAAGTTGGATCGCCACTTTGGACTATTCGCGTGCTATTGCTAACATCTCCTGCGTTGCTGTTGTTGACTCTCCCACTAGTGTTGCCCCCAGTTAAATACGGTGTGCAAATCAAATCGCCAAAAAACGTAGCCGCACTTACATCGTATCCAATTGTAGCTGTATTATTAGCAAGTCCTAAAGTATCGGTTAATCTCATGTTTATAAGATAACGGGTGTTAGCTGTGTTCATTGGTCCATTTGCTTGACCTCCTTGAGAGTTTAGAGCACCCTTCAGTTGAAAGGTTAACCATTGATCAATGCTAGGAATTACTAATTGACTGTTTGGTGATGCCGTGCTTCCAGCGAATACTTGAATATAATCACTAATTGGATCACCATTATCAGGAATTACCACGGTGTTACCTGTAGTAAGATTTTCTGTTGTTATTCTAGTTACTTCCCAAGCGTTATTATTTGGTGGGTTTAATTCAAACGTAGAACCAGTTGAACCAGTTGTATCGCCAAGATAATAATCTCTAGCAGATCCATTTCTGCCTTTATTAGATTGTTGAGCATATACCGTTGATGGGCCAGGTTGAACAATTTGTACACTATAATTAGTAACAGTTGCATCTACGTGAATTCTATCTATAACAGGCGCTACGTTCTCTAAATCTATTTCTAAAGTTTGAATTGATTGAACGCCATCATCTTGAACAAACGTTAAATTAAATTGGTACTTACCTCTCCAATCCACAAAGTAACCAGCTTCAGCTGATGAACCAGCATAAAATCTTTCTGCGGTGACTATTCTAAAACTACCAACAGAAGAACCAGATTCAACATTGAAACCAGAATTCTGCAAAACAGTTGTATCTAAAGTTCCTGTGTCTGGTGATTGATCAAAGTAGTTATAAACAGTGTAGCTAGATAAACTAGCAGTTGTAACATTAACACCTCCAGCTGTTGGAAAGAAATCAGTTGTTATTACTGTACCTATTTGAGCTGACTCAGGAAAGTTTGAAGTAAAAGTGGATATTCCCGTTATATTAGTATTTTCGTTAACAAGCGATTCATTTAAATCAGATACTAACTCTGAAGTAGAAGATTCATAGAATATTTCTAAAGGAGAAACATAAGGCGCGGTTTCATAAACAGCTAAATACATGTCTGGTGGATATGGAAAATTTCCATTACCTAACTGAGGCGCTGTATATTGATCCTCTGTTATTCCTATTGATTTTTGTGTTGATACCTGAAACAATACAGGTTTAGTGTCGTAATTGTAGATAGCTTCTGGATTTACTTCTCCTGGCTGAGGACTACTACTCGGAACTGGTTGTAAACCAGGGAATAAATCTGTTACAGTACCTACTAAATCAACTTGATCAGCTGAAGGTACAGGATCAAACTGCCTATTACCTGTCTCATAAACGCCACTAGTTATAGTGTTTATATTTGTTACTCTACCAAATAAAGAAACATCACTAGTAAATTGATTCTGCAAAGGACCTACATCTTCTAAGTTTCTAGGTATTTTATTTATATTATCTGTTATAAGCGTAGAATAAGCTGTGTCTCCCTGCTCTTTTGTTTCACCTTTAATTGGATATCCATTTATTATTCCAGGTAAATATACATTATAATAATCTTGTTGTTGTTGTTTTGTAGCAAACTTATAACCGTAAAAACCATTTACATTTATATCATAAGTTACAAATGTTTTTTCTTGACCAAGTATGCTAGGCTCAGGTCTAGTAGTTGGCGTCATATCAAATAAGTAATTAGTAGCAACCTCTTCTTTTGTGAAAAAATCTACTGCTCTAACTCCTCCTGAATCACTTATTGGCGTTACACTTGTTATTTCTGTATAGTCTATATATAAACCTCTTAATTTTTTTCCTACAGCGTAATAAGTAGAATAAGTTGTTGGCCATGTTGGAAATAAAGGTCTATTTGTGCTAGAAGCAGCTCCTGTTGTATACTTGTATAAATTTGCAGAGGTATATAATACTTCAAATTTAACAGTACTATCTAAAGCAACGCCTGGATTAAAAGTTAAAACAGTTCCATTTGACAATGTTGGAGAAGTAGAAATAGTCACTATTGATGTTGCGTCGTCATAGGATAATACAGTTGTTCCGGTTGCAATACCTGTTCCTGTAACAGTAGAGCCTATAGACGGCTTGTCAGAGGAAGGTGTTAAATTTATAAGACTATAATTTACGTTTGGATTTCCAGTTGTATTAGTCACTTCTCCTGTTAATGTTGGCAAGAAATCTATATCAGTATATATACCATCTTGAGATATAGTATATAGTGCGGGATCTTGTAATACCCATCCGTTTCCACTGTCTATGAAAACATTAAAAGTGTTAGCCGCGTCAATAGCATCTGCATATATTATTATTGTATCAAAATTAACCTGAGCTAATGTAGCAACAGTACACTGTGTTCCTTCGCTATTAAAATAAGGATACAATGCACTAGGCGCACTTGCTGTTCTAGCATCAACGGTATAATAATTTCCTTTTGCATAAGCACCTGGATAACCAGAAACACCGTTAGCGTTTATTGTTTCAGGAATTTGCTGTAAGTAATACAAAGCTAAATTATCACCTTGCCAAGGTTGAACATCATTGCTAAAACTAGCTGCTTTATAATCATAAAAATAATTAGAACCAGGCTGAGGATCTCCATTAGCGTCTAATAATCCATCATAGTTAGATAGTATTATATCTGTTTGTCTACCGTATTTATCTGCTAATATAACGCCAACTTGATAATTTCTATTTTGTTTAATAGAGTGTTGAGGATATTCAACATATTGTTGTGCACTTTTCTCGGTAGTACTAACGTAGTAGTCTAACCCAGCTGGCGCACTATAGCCTTCTAAATAATTAGAATACATTATTCTATTTCCAGAGGTTTCTTGAGCCAAAGCTTTAACTGGTACTTTGTCATAAACTCTAACTGATTGAGATACGGGTAGAGTTCTAATAGCGTGCCTAGACTCGTAGGAGTATTGATATATATTTGTGTACTTTAGATTAGTTATAAAATTATCATCAACTTTTATAGTTTCTATAACTTGATAAGCCTGCATGTCAGACTGTTTAAATATTATATCTAAAGATTTTATTTTATAATTATTTATTATATCTATGCAAGGTAGTTTTATATTTAATACCGCATTGTTTATAGAGTTTTGCATAAACTCTACAACAGTAGTTATAAATGCTAGATTTTCATCATCATTAACAAATTGGCCTTCTTGGTATGGTATAAAAACATCTTGACTAAATGGAGAAACAATAGAATATTCATTATCATCAAATTTAAATCTATAAGCAAATTTAACAAACTTATCTTTAATGTAGTCAGGGTCACCAGTCCAACCCGTGTAGCCAGCGTCTTTTAAAACTCTTACAGAATAACCGTCTAGTGTACTTCCATTTGTTGCAATAGAAACATTACCACCATTTGCTGGAAACAAAAAGTATGAATTGCTACTAGTATCAGAGGCCCAAAATCTAGCTTCTGTTGTTAAATTTGAAAAACCAAGAGCTGTTCCAATAGCTGCATTTCTATAACCACCTGGTAAAGCACTAAATCCATTTAAATCATTTCCTGGAGTATCCCATAAAAATTCACTTTTATAAGGTGCTGACAACGATCCTGAGATACTTGTTATTTGGCCAAATTCAGCAGCTGTTGGTATTCTATGTCCAATTGGTGCTAAACCTCTAGAATCAATAACAGCCCATTTGTTGTAAAGTAAACCGTAAGTAGTTCCATTACCGTTGTAATTAGCATAATAACACCATCTACCTTCTTGAGCTGTATCCGCATCAGACCAAGCTGTTTGTGAAGTAGCTTCGGGTATAGCGTCACCATTTCTGTATCTTTTTACAGCTAAATTTGAACTACTTATAGAGTATATACCTAGTTCAACTACAGAAGGATCAGCAGCGTCAGACATTGTAGACGGTAATAATACTTCTGTAAAAGGTGGAGCCTGCTCTGAAGCGTCAGCTCTTAAATTTAAAAATTCTGGTGGACTTAGTGGAGCATATTTAGCAACTGATATTTGATCTTCGTTAAAATAATAACCTAGAGATTGGTCTACGTTTATTTTTCTTGGTTGATTTCTATTATCAGTAAAGAATAATTGATTTTCAATCAAGCTAATACCTTCCATTCTGCTTCCTTTGCAAAAGTTTAAAAAACTACCTGACACTAAAACAGTGTTAGTGTTTGTTCTAGTTTGAAGAAATCCAATAGTACAAGTAGCTGTTAACGGGGCTTTTACAGAGCAATTAGTATGATTAGTTCTAAAATAATATAATCTATTGCTAGACTCATCAGCATAAGTTCCTATTATACTAAAACCTCCACCTTCACCAACGGCAGTAATTTCATTACCAAGTATAGATTCGACAGCCCCAACGTCGCTACCCTCTGATCTAGATACAGCTATGTTTAAAGCATCTCTATATTCGTTATTTGGAATTAATCTTTCATCTAAGTCTTTATTCATTTTAGACTTAATGAAATTGTTTTTAGCTTCTGCCATTTGTTAATTTTTTATTTTTTCCAATTACCTTTTCTAGCAAATTCAATCATTTTATTTCTAGCATTTTTACCTTTAAAGCTATAAACCTCTTTTCTTTCAACAGCTTGATCGTAAGTTTGGTTAGACCAACCACCACTTTCATCTCTATATATAGATGCCCAAGCGCTGTTTTTATTGTCATCAGCCATTAAATGACTAGATGGTTTATGGTTTTTAAATTGAGGCTTGTCATGAAATTTATAATTACCTTGTTCACCTGTAGTATAAGTAGTGTTTCCTCCTCTAGACTTTCTAGCGTGGGCTTTTGGAAATAATTTAGGAAAATTATGATGATGCATTATTTTAGTGTTTAATCCATTTAGATTTACCTCTCATAACTTGACATATTTCGTCTAGTTTAATATTAGATAATCTTATCTTGGCGTTTCTTAATTTAGCACTTCTATCTTTTTTTAATCTTTGAACAACGTACTCCGGTTGATTTATTCTAGTAGACATTAAAGAATAAAGTATAGCCGAATACATAGCGTCTTCCGCCATCTTAGGTACTCTACTATCTAAGTCGTAGGCTAAGCCATCTGAAATATATTCAAAAACTATTAGTCTTCCAACTAAATTACTAGAAAAAGATAATTTATTTTCTCTTTCATTTATATTAAACCAACCATTGCCTTGAGCTGTTTGAGGATCAAGACCGTATAGTTGACCATATCCAAACCCAAAAAGTCCTTCCCATCCAAAACCATATTCTGCTTCGTTAGCTGTATCAGGAATAGCATTTCCATTTAAGTCTGTTAATAGTCTAGAACTAGCAGTGTGCCATCTTTCTTGAGTAATAGAAGTTCCTTCTAAGTCATTTCCAAAATTATCTTGTGTTGGAATACCTTCCGAATCTTGAGCCTGTGTATAATAAGGGCTTATAGTTAAGTTGTTTGTAGGGTATATAATATGCTTAACACCTAGTGTATCGATCCAAGAGCATCTTACATAATTAACGTAATCTTGAGGTATTACTAGTGTTAAAGATGAAGGTATGGTTAATTCAGCTGACTTAATACTTTTTAAAGTGTCATAACTAAATTCCTGCATGGCTCTTTTTGCAAAAAATATAACATCACTTCTTTTAACGTTAGGCAATAGTTTGTCTTGACCAACATAACCAACAGAGAAGTTATTTATAATATCATTTAGTTTTATATACTGATAACTTCCATAATTATCCTCTACAGTTTGACCATAAGCTTTTTCACTTTGTGTTGTCCCGTATTTACCACCTGTTAATATAGTTAATTGAACAACTATATAAGCGTTACTACCTGGATCAGCTGTTAAAGTTATTGTCTTGCCGTTGTTACTAAGAACAATCTCCGTCACCCATTCAGACCAAGTTCCAGCGGAACCTGTAGAACTAGTGTATACTTTAAAATTATTTAAAGCATAGTTTGGATCTGTAGTATTCCAACTAGTGGCACTACCTAAAAATAACGCAGTGTCAAAGTCTGTTGTAAATTGTTGACCACCCACTCCTACAGCAGCCCCTCTAAAACCTTGAGATCCAGCATAGTATTGCTCGTTATTCTCAGTTATTAGTCCATTATTTTGTGGTTGTATAGCCATGTTATGTTAGTTTCTTTCGTTTTGTTTTTCTTGTTGTATTTCAGCTGATGCAGCTTGAATAATCATTGGATCCTTAATAACAACACCCGCATAAAGTAATATTTGAAGTATAACATTTGATTGTTCTGTTGCAGCTAATTCAAAATCAACAGATGTATTTGGATCCCAAACATAAGAAAAGCTAGGTGCTGTTGCTGTAAAATTCCATACAACGTCAGCAGGTTTTCTTACATATGTAGCCTGAACGCTACTGTTTATTGTTTGAGGGTGTATTATTATTTGGTTATTATTGAATATATAAACAGGGAAATAATCACTAGGTTTTGTAATTGTGGATAAATTAAGTAATGCTAGTTCATTTCTTTGGACTGGTTCAACAGCTTTATCATCTTTATATAAAACAGTGCCTAGTTTATAGAAGTCTTGTGGATATAAAGTAAGTCTTATAGTACTACCAGTGGCTATACCAGGTGCGGAGGTTATTTGTAGCGCTCCGCCTGTTATAGTAAAAGAAGTAAAGGGTAAACCCGCGGATCCTGTTGGTGTTTCTAGCGTAGCTACCACGTTACTTTGTTCTACTTGAGCTTGTGTTATTGTTGTTAATGTATATGACATTGCATTTGTAACTGTTGCGAAAACTTGTGTTCCGCTTGCCGCACCTGAAGAAGATGGTGGGCTAAAAAAAGCTGGATTAGTTCCAACTGGCGCTGTGTAAGCGCATGTTCCTATTTCTTTAAAAGCGTCTAATTTTTCTTGCACGCTTTTATATCGATCAGCATATTCACTGTCGTTTTGTGGCACACGCATTTGTTGATTTATTGTTTCAAAATAACCATCAACAATTTCTAATTGAACTTGAGTTGCTAATTTGTTAAACTCGTTTGGAGTTAAATAGCCTCTTTGTTCTTTGTTAATTATTAACAAGACTGTTTTATAGACCTGATCTACGTTTATTGCCATTTTTATTTTTTATTATAATATTGGGCCCGAGTAAACGAGCCCTATATTAGTATTACATGTTATTTAAACTTTTTCTCGATAGATTTAAATATTTCTACGCCTTCGTCTGTTTTGAAGAAAGCAGCCATTGCTGAGTAAGGGTTTTCATCAAAAGGAACTGTCATTAGTTTCTTTCCATTAGTTGCCCAAGTAAAAAATCTTTGATCTTGAGATAAGTTTATTATACCGGCCTCAGTAGCTTTTATAGCAAAGTTTCTTAACTGTACATTTTCATCATTAACGAGCTCTATAAACAATTGAGGGTTTGATCTTGCAAATATCAACAAATCTCTTTTAAGCTCCTTAGAACTCATCGAAGACACCTTAGATCCAATCTCAACTCTTAATATTGCTTCTGCTTGATCAATATCTACATCTCTAGCATAAGTCATTGCCGTTACCTGTAATTCAAGTAGTCCAAGTTCATCTGTAGCTTCTTGTACTGCATTAAATTCAGAATAACTTTTTAATCTTGATGGGTGATATAATGATAGTAGTTTTTGTAAATTTTGCTTAGCTTTTGGCACAGTCAAAATTCCATCTTGAAATATAATATGACCTAATGTTACTTCACCTTTTTGTTCTTCTACAAAAGGAGAATCTTGATTAGTTGCATATCTTAATTCTTTTTGTTTACCTGTTTGTTCATCAAAATAAAGAAGCGCGTGCTTTCTTGTATGTTTTGACGGAATAGTAAACGTTAATGGTTCTAAATTATTTGATAGAATATACGTTCTGTCTTTAATTTCCCAATTACTTTTTTGTTCTGTTTTCATAATATAATATAATTTAATAGTTTTTAAAAATGTGACATTAGCTTTTTATTATTATATAATACAATGCTTTTGTCATGTATGTAATAATTACCCCCGTAAATACAACGAGGGTAAATATCACAATAATATAGGATTATTTTATAATCCTTTGAATAATACAAAGTTGTTAGCAGCTTGTACAACTAAACATCTTTCAGATAGGAAATTAACTTCCATAGCATCAAGATCAGATGTAAATGCACCACCAGCAGAACCAGTTAACCAAGACTTCATACGTCTATCGTCTCCTTGAGAAGCTCTATAACGTACGTGTAAGAATGGTCGTCTGATGTTTGTTCCTAAGATTTGATCGTAAACTGTAGAAGTTCCAGCAGGAATTAATACACCTTCAATAGAAGAAGGTCCTACCATAGCACCTCTTGTAGAAGCATCATTTAAGTATTTCCAATCAGTCTTATAGAAATCGTAAGATCCTCTACGGAATCCGCTAAACCCTAAGTTTAAAGCCATTTCTTCAGAATTTTCAAATAATCCAAAAGCAGTACCACCAGCATATCCACCAGAGATAGAAGCTAACATATCGTCAAAATCCAAAGCTGTTTGTCTTTGTAAGAATAACATGTTTTCTTCAATTGCTCCTTGAGTATCTAAATTTTTCAAAATAGCATCAAAAGAATCAA
>Ga0307489_10000770_pt1 | contig 20221 bp, 37 predicted proteins | sample SB12metaG_FD_202247 | JGI IMG/M metagenome (GOLD analysis project Ga0307489, IMG submission 202247) | Sea-ice brine microbial communities from Beaufort Sea near Barrow, Alaska, United States - SB 1.2 | ecosystem: Environmental > Aquatic > Marine > Coastal | place: USA: Alaska | collected...
CCCCACGCGCCCAACCTCGCGGGCGTAGGGCAGGTCTAAACTCATGTTGCCGGCGAGATGAAAGCACGCGGCGGCGTCGCCTTTCTCGGCGGCCTTGCGCAGCCATTGCATCGCCCGCCGCTTGCTGCGCGCAACGCCGCGCCTGCTGCGCGCAACGCCGCGCCCTAGGGCCTGGCAGATAATGCTCCCCGCGTCATGCTAATGAACCCAAGGAAAGAGGGTCGAAAGTGAGGAGGAGAATGAGGCAGGCAGTATCTGCGTGGCCCTACCGCGGCCGACAGTGTACATAGCGCTTAAGTGTTTTTCCGCCATGCCTGAATCCCCGTGGCCAGCGTCGATCGCGCGCTTGAACCAGTCCGCCGCAGCCGCATGGTCCGGCGTCGCCACGCCCTCTCCAAAGTCGAGAGAGCACCCGAGGCTGAACTGTACTTGCGGCAACCCGGCCTCGGCGGCCATCGTATACCACCTCAAGGCAGGGGCTTACACTCGTTCATTTCTCAGCTCAACTTGAGCGCTTCTTGTGGGATAGGGTGTGCGCTCAGGGGTTGTGTATCCCGTGTTAAGGGGGTGTTAGGGGGTGTTTAGGGTGTGTGGGGTGTTTTCTTGCGTCAGACACGGCTCAAGTTGAGCTGAAAAGTGAACGAGTGTAAGCCCCTGCCTCAAGGCTTGCTCGTGCTCCTCCCACACTCGGTGTATATCTCCTATCGCATTCATGGCGTACGCGTGCCCTTGCCCTGCCGCCTTCTCTAGAAGCGCCAAGCCCTCCTCCGCTCAGGGTTGGCAACCGCACAATTTATATCTGGTCATCAGGTGACCACATCAACGCACCTCAGTCGGGTCAGCGACTGGGCACTTGTCGGTGGAAAGTGCCAACCCTACTTCCGCCTGTAGCGATCTTCCAGCTGCGCCCAGGTCCGCTCCTGGTGCAACCCCAGCTGCAATGCAAGCCCAGCTTCACTCAACAACGAGCAGCCCTGGCTAAACTGCGCTTCCCCCTCCCCATCGGCGGCCCTCTGCTTCACGACCTCGGCTCCGAGCGCTTCAAACAGCGCCCATGAACAGGGCCAGGTGCATATCACTCGCCACCTCATCCAAAGCACTTCGAACCCTCGTTTTATCGGCAGCATTGATAGTACAGCCTGCATCTAGATAGGAGCTACGCTCTTGTCTGCCACTCACTCATGACGTCCTATTACGTGGCGAGCACGGCACAGTTCCGCGGGGCCCTACGTAGGGGTCTTCAGCTTGCGTGGTCCAGTCACCGAGCGGGGTCACGTTCACATGGGCGCCAGCGGCGGCAGCTCCACCGGCTCCCCCGGCTCCCGCCTGACCTGGCGCGCGCTTGGCGGCATCGCGTTCGGCTTTTCGGCGCTCCTGTCGGGAAGGCATTCCAACCTAGCCCGACGTGACGAAGCGGCAACCTTCACCCACCCCAACCTTTCGCTTCAGTGGGCGAACTACGGGCGCGTCGATACACAGATGACCACGCGCACGTCGGGGAGCGCGTCTGTCGGTGTCGACGCGCGGGCGGGGCTCTGTAGAGGTGTGAGGAGGGAGGCAGCCGGGACGGGGCTCGGAGACCTTGTATAAAAAGGGGGGGGGGGGGTATTTATCACCTTGTGTATAGGGGTCTAATGACCAGCAAAAATGAAGGGTGCAAAGTTGGGCACGGTGCCTGCTGGACTGCCATGCCTTGCAGCGCGTGAACTCTATCCGAACCCCTCGTGTAGACGCCCCACGACGCCACTTTCCTCGACGCCCCGATCGGACCGTTGCCCCCGACAGAGAGGCATCATGCAGGCGCTCTCCGCCCGTACCGCCCTCGCGGCGCCCGCCTCCAAGCTCACCGCGCGCCCTGTCCGCAAGGTACACTGCCAAACCATTCTCGCACTGTCTCTGAGCACCACTGCTGACGCTGACCAATTCACGAACGCAAAATGCACACGACACAGCAGTCCACGCACGCGTCCCGCCGTCGCCGCACGACTGTCAACCCACTATGCATGCCCTTGCATCACATGAAGGGCGCTCGCCTCGACTCTGGGTACGGTGGGCCCGCCATTAGGCGCTAGAGTGCCGGCCGCCGACTGACGAATCTTATCCCCACTCTTTCTTTACGTGCTAATAACAGGTCGCCGCCCGTGCCGCCGCCGGCGCTGTCCGCGCCGCCATCCCCGTTCACATCGAGTACTGCGAAGTAGGGCCTACACACATAATGCTCGCCACGCCACAGGATGCCATGCAACTGAATAACCGAGGGTTCAAGTTGCGTTGAATGATTAATCAGTTTTGTCCTTGACCCCGCTTCCCAACTCCAACCATCTATTCCTCGACGGTCCGAAGGTGCTGGCAGTTGAGCTGAAACTGGAACGAGTGCTTGTCCCTAGTGCTCGAAGTGAAACTACCTCCCCCGCGTCAAGATGATGATCATGAAGGCTGACGCGGCTTACCCGGTAGGGCGGTGCAGGTTGACAATATCAAAACCAAACTCGTGTTGACAGCGCCCATGGTTTCGCCGCTTGAAGCTACCATAGGATGAACCGCTTTCAAGTTTTGCTTTCAAAGTCAACTTGCGCCGCTACAACCTGGGCAAGTTCGAATGGACGATGAACGTGAAGGAGGTGCTGGAGTCCACGGCAGGGGCTTACACTCGTCCACTTCTCTGCTCACCTGGCCTTTTCCAACACTCAAAACATCCCCTAAACGCCTGAAAACCCCGACCATCCCCGCCCCAAATGATCCGAAACATTGCCCAAATACCACTTAAACACACGTTATCCCTCAGACAGCGCTTACGTTCAGCTGAAAGGTGGACGAGTGTATGCCCGTGGTCAAAGGTGCCGGAGGGGCAGGGGTGGTACATCGAGAACAACGCGGACAAGCCCATCGAGGGCGGCGACACCGCGCTGTGGCGCAAGGGCGCCTTCGAGGTGCTGCGCATGGCAGGGACACGAGTACCAGCACACGAGTCTACTTCGCTCGCCGCGTGTTACTGCGCAGCTTTGGTCCCGGAACTTGGTCCCAAAGTGACCTCACCGTTTTGGGGGGGTCGTGCACCGGCACACCATGCAAACTTGGTGACATGCCACGTCTTAGGATGACACCAAGCTGTTTGTTCATTAGTGTACCTGTGCCACTCGCCGCATCCTCCTCCCCGTCCTGACTCGGCGTTCTGACTGCTTGCCCATAGAGTACTGGGCCGTAGCGCGTGGACACGAAGGAGCTGCTATACAGCAAGAAGGCGGCAGGCGATCACCTGGTGGACGGCAAGGGCGGGCCTGAGGTGGGGACGCGATAACTCTTGCCGCGGCGTGCATCGCGTTTTAGACCATCACATAATCCCTTGACTCAAACCACATCCTATAACCTGGCGAAAGCAAATCTTGCTTCTCCCTTGGGAGTGTGGCTGAATCATGCTCCCCTGTCAAGCAACACATTTTAGACCCTCATCAGACCCTCAATATTGAGTTAAACGACATTCTATGACGTGTCGAGAGCATTTTTTTATTGTCCGTAAGACGAGGGCAAGCTCGGGCAGTTCATCGAGACGCTCGGCGAGGCTTAAACAACGCCCTAAGCGGTTGTAAGCCTTCGCCTTTAGCGATAGGGGTGATTGACTCAGAGAGTCAACGCTGTCGTCGGGATAATTAGTTAAGGTGGTCTCGGGTCTAACGCCCTCGCCGGGATAACCGGATACTAGGCCGCGGATGAGTGAAGCGGAGCGCAGCAAAGCCCCGCACGGGGAATTGTGCTTCGTCGATTACATGCCGTGCCTTCGAGGGATTGAGATTCCAGAGACCGCCGTCCTTACAATAGCAGCACCCGCATGAAGAATTTCTCTAATAGCAAATTCGACATTTTTTTCTGGGTACAGCTCTGTTCGTCATCCCTCGAATGCACGTGTGCGTTTCGGGCTCCCATTTTCTTTACAACGGGGACCAGTTTCTCATAATACTAAACGTTTGTCTCGTCCGGGATCCGGCTGCCACCCCGGTGTGGAGTCGATTCGCCCCAGCACCTGATTATATTTTTTATTTGGTATTTTCACAACCTAAGAGTGCTCTGAATCTGTGTCGAGCTGCGGGCGTCCTCTGGAATGTTCCACACTTTCGCCCCCGCCCTCCGTCTACCGACCGTACTACATGTCAGGCTGGAACCCAGGTGCGGCGTCGACTCGCCCGCGCACCTCCTTGTCATCCAGGATGTTCCGCGCCAGTCCAATATCCGCCATGATGCGCGCCACCAGCGCCGCCATGCTGTAGCGGCGCAACTTGAAGTTAAACGCAACTGTTGAAAGCAGTTCATAATGTCTTGGCTTCGAACGCTGAAATCATAGGCACTTTCAACACGGGTTTTGATACTGTCAGCCTGCACCGCCGTACCATGCCGTTGAACCTCATCTCCGGGCGGATGTATCCCACCACGAGCACCTCCATGCGCTCACCGTAGAAGTCCCGCCCGAAGTCCCGCATCGCGTGGACCTCCATGCAGGGGCTTACACTCGTCCACTTCTCAGCTCAACGTAAGCACTTGTTATCGGATACGTGGGGTGCCCTCAGTAGATATATGTGACATGACTCGTTACAAACTGGACACTAAACGGCTCACCGACCAAAACGGCTTAGGTTGAGCTGAGAAGTGGACGAGTGTAAGACCCTGCCTCCACGGTTACCCCCTCGCCGTCCGCGAACGTCGGCCGCTCCCCCGCGTCCAGGGCCACACATATCGCACTCGCCGCGTTATGGCACGGTGTGGCAGCTGCGGGAGAGGGTGCTGCAGAGGATGATATCCATCGTGAGAGGAGTCGCTCGGAACACAACCGGGAAACGGTCGGAGGCGGCGGCGCAGAGAGTGGCCTTGGTGTGAGAGGAGTCGCTCAGTACTACGCGGCCCACGGACCCGCTGTATAAGTAAATGAGGGTGGTCAGACTCTGGTCGGCGATTACGCTAATTAGACGGTGTCGGCCGGTCGGAGGGCTGGACGGCAGTTTTTGAGTTACAGTGTGTTTGACGAAGCCACCACTCAGAGGCAAATTTTCTGATACAGCGGGTGCGTGAGCCGCGTAGTACACGGGAATTCAAATGTGGCAAGCATGATCCGTCTCTGCCTACCCACGTTGACCACGCACTTGCACCACGCCAAGTTGTAGCGGCGCAACTTGAATCCGAAAGCACAGTTTGAAAGCGGTCATCATATTGTAGCTTCAAGCGCTGAGACCATGAGCGCTTTCAACACAAGTTTTGATACTAGCAACCTGCACCGCCCTACCGAGTGCGCCGGGTCGTCCGGCAGTCGCGCGAACCCGAAGTACACCCCCCGGTGCATCGAAGCCAGCTCCGTTTCCAACACCGCCGGGTCTAGGTTTGCGGTGGGCACCCCCATTTAGAGCCTAGCAGAAACCGCCCGCCGCGTCATAGGTTGCCCTTCAACTCATGAAACGATAATTTGGCACGCGTTGGATGACGTGGCAAACATTATATGTCAGGCCCTACACCCATTTTTGTGGACCCCCGCCCGAAGCCGGTCACCACGGGCGCAGCCAGAACGCAGGGCAAAGCAGATGACGCTTGTTGCCGGGTCATAGGATGACATTTAGCACATTAAGCGTTGGTTTCAATGCAGAGGATGACATGGCGATACGTTGGATGATGTGGCAAGCACCAAGGTATGTGGTCGAGCATGTTTAACACATCCCCACCAGAGTGACGGCGTCGCGCAGCTTGTAAAGTGGCGGCACCTGAAACACCCAGAGCGGCCCAGACTCGTCGGGCACGTCGGCGGGAGACTCGGGCTCGCCCATCACCTTGCCGAGGCCCGGCGCCCCCGCCGCCGCGCCCGCCCCTGCCGGCACCAACGGCAGGTCCGCGGTCATCCCCGCCACGTCCAACACCGCTGCCGTTTCTCCCGGCTCCGGATTTCGCTCCGATATAACCACTCGCCAGGGCCTTCCGATCTATCACTCGAGCCGTCTTGTCCCTGACCAAGCTTATATTATTCCACGTGGTGCTTCAGATGAGCTTTGTTTGAGCTTTGTTTTGAGCTTCGTTTTGAGCTTCGTTTCGCGCTTCGTTCGGTGAGAATGTAGAAGATGGGAAGGCCCTGCCACGCGCGCCCCTGGCCGCAACAGCAGCGTCGCGCGCCGGAGGGCGTCCACAGGTGACGCCTGCGCCGCGAGCGTCATGTTGAACACCACTGTGTGGCGGCGCGTGTTGAAATTGAAAGCAAAGTTTGAACGACGTTCATCATATTGTAGCTTCAAGCACCGGATTATCCGGGGCGCTTTCAACACGGGTTTCATAGGGTCAACCTGCACCGGCCTACTACTGCGTCGAATGGTCCCTGGTACGCGGGTAACTCGGTTACGTCCGCGTTGAGGAACCGCACGCCCGGCTCGTTGCCCACAGTGCTCATCGCGTCGAAAGCCTCGGAATATTGTCCGGCATACATTGCGCGCAACATCATATGATTCCGCTTAGCTCACGACACGAGGGTCTCAGATGTGGAGGATGACGTGGCGGGCAATATCTGCCAGGCCTTACCTCGGAGGAACGGTCGAGCATCGCTTGGGAGTGGTCGAGGGTCAGGACGTGGGAGGCGCCTGCGTCGAGCAGCGCGGCGCCGAGCTTGCCGGTCTCGGCGCCCACGATCAGGGGCTTACACTCGACCACTTTTCAGCTCAACTTGAGCGCTTTGAATGGTATAGGGGGTGCGCGTAGGGGTTGTGTAGCCCGTGTTAAGGGGGTGTTAGGGGGTGATTAGGGTGTGTAGGGTGTTTTCTTGTGACAGACACGGCTCAAGTTGAGCTGATAAGTGGACGAGTGCAAGCCCCTGCCGACGACGAGGACGCGCAGTGTCGCACCCTCGCCTAGGGGCACACCAGATATTGCCCGCCACTTCAACAACACGCAGCGTAGAACCCTCCTCACTTGAGTTGAACGGCAGCCTACGAGTGACGTGGGACATGCGACATGGGACACCGCAGACAAGATATTGTCAGACAACATCGACAAGCATGAACCACGTCAGCGGCACGGGCTTGAAACCCTTGTTACTTGAGTTGAACGGCATCCTGCGACGAACGACGTGGGATGCAGATAAGATATTGTCAGCCGCATGATCGACACGCGTGGACCCTCCAGGAGTCAAGTGGCATCCTATGACGTGGCGAGCAACATCAATATGATATCTGCCAGGTCCTGCCCTCTCCGCGTCCCGCGGCGGTGCGTCCGTCGAGCGCGGCGGCGGCGAGGTCGGTCCCTCGCGCGTTCTCCGACGGCATGGTACACTCCGTGCAGCACCCAGGGCCTGACAGATGACGCTCGCCACGTCATCCAACGCACTTCAAATCCTCGTTTCCTGAAGTGCACAGCATCCTATGACGCGGCGAGCAATATCTGTCAGGCCGTACCAGCCGCCCACCATCTCGTCCCGCAGCCAGGGGCTGACACTCGTCCACTTTTCAGCTCAATCTGAGCCGTTTTGGTTACACCTCCCCGTGTGCCCCTGTCTAATAGACTGGATTGGATGAATATCATGCAGCCGACGTATCCTACAAAATATGCTTACGTTGAGCCGAAAAGTGGACGGGTGTAAGCCCCTGCCCGCAGCGCCGCCTGCTCCGCGTTGTGCGCCTCCTTGTCGACAGTAGCACCCCCCGCCCAGGGGCTTACACTCGTCCACTTCTCAGCTCAACTTGAGCCGTGTCAGACACAAAAACACCCTGCACCCCCTAACACCCCCTTTGCGCGGGCTACACAACCCCTACGCGCACCCCCTATTCCATGAAAAGTGCTCAAGTTGAGCTGGGAAGTGGACGAGTGCAACACCCTGCCCCCGCCGCTGCCGCCGCAGTAGCGACGCTGCGACGGCCGCGGAAGACCCCAGCGGCGGCGTCATTGCATCGGTGCAGGTGCCGGCTCGACGAAAACACCGACACTTGCGGCGCTCGGGAGGAGGAGGATGCGCGAGCCGCCCGCGACGCTGCAGCCGCAGCCGCGCGCGACGTCAGCGCGGCGGCCGCGGGGCCAGCTGCCATGACCGCGGAGTACATGCCGGGGTGGGTGCCGGGTGCGGTGCGGGAAGGCGGATGCCGAGCGGGTGAGGTTGGTGGTTTTATGTGGTGAGTGTGGTGAGTGTGCGATAAGCTGACGTGGACAGCAGGGAGTCAGGTTCTACAAATGTTCTGTCACGAATGTGACACGTGGTGTTAAAAAGAAAGTCGAACTGAACGTTTCTGGCCTGTGACTGGCCAACAAACACGCGCCTCTTTCTGACCAGTCATGAACCATCAGCATCACCGAGGTGTGTTTCTATCAACCAATCACGGAACGATAAATAAACACAGGGCTAAAACGGTGTGGCAGCGCGATCGATAATGTAATTGCCTCCCCCGAGAATAACGCGCTTTTTCGCATTCTGCCCGAACAATAACACTCTTTGCCCGTGCCACTTGCTGCCGCGGCTGCCTTGCAATCCCCCCATCGAAGACATGACGCGCGCGAAGCCGACGTCGCCGGACAGCGAGGAGCACTCGTCGCACTCGCACCGCCGGGGTCTGAAAGCGGGCGCCGAGGACCTCGCATTCAACGCGTTCGAAGGTGACGCCTCTTTCAGCAACCTCGCGAGCAATGAGCTGGTAAGTGCGGCGCCCGCGCCCCTCGGAATGGCCGCCAGACTCTCCCCCCCCCCCCCTCCCCCCGCCCTCCCTAGCGTGCTTCAGACGAACGTGGTCAGCCCCAATCCTGCGTCACCATATACCGGGATGGTCCAGCCGCTCTATTCTGGTTCTGCAAATCCCTGAGTTTGGTGCTCCAAGTCAGACTGTTCCCATTTTGAAGAGTTGCGGCGTACCCTGGTCGGGCGACGACCACCTATCGTTGAGCAGCCCCGCCAGACCTCCGCCTCCCTGGCCACCCCAGCCACCCTGACTATCCTCACTACTGCAAACATCTCAGGCTGCGAAGCCGGGTGTCTCTGGCTCGACCTGCTCGAGCCATGCCACCTGGCCGTTAACTTCTCTTTTGGCTTTTCCAACGTCTAACCGTCGAAACTGCGTGTGCCCTTTTCGCAGATTCCCGAGGCGCTCGGCATCCTGGGGTTCGAGCCCGGGTCCTGGGCTCCCAGCCTGGCGCCGCACCCTAGCGGGCAGCGCGCGCGCCGCAGCAGCCTGGGCAGCGACGGCGACCAGGCCGACGTGGTGGGCAACACCGAGCAGCCCGCGCACAGCGACGGTCGGGCCGCGGCTGCGGGCATATCTTGCTCCGTTCTGCTCGCTCAGCCAACACGTGTTGGATCCCACCCAACGCGTTTTGAACCTTCGTGGCATCCTATGACGTGGCGAGCAACGTCTTCCAGGCCCTAAGCGTCGGAAAGAGCCTGTCGCCCGACGATGAGCTGGACGAGAACGGTACGGCCTGGCCGATGTAACTGGCCATATATATAGGATGCGATCAAGAGATTTGGGTTCGAATTGCGTGTCGACCGGGCCGGGGGCAACACTCACTTGTCCCGCATCATAGGATGCCACATAACCCAAGACACGAGGGTTTAGAAGGCGCGACGATGAGGTGGAGGTCTGTGTATGCCCAGGTCCTACCATTCTTGGGCATCGGATGACGTGACAGGCAATATTGAAGGGAACGGTTGTGGAACGGTTGTGGAACGGCAGCTCGAACAGTTACTGGAACGGTTACTGGAACGGCTATGGAACGGTTGTGGAACGGTTGTGGAATTGGCCCTATCGGACGGCAAGCGGCGGCTGGCGAACCCGAACCAGCGGGAGGTGCAGCGGCGGTACCGCGAGCGCAAGAAGGAGCGCCTGAAGGAGCTGCAGGAGAAGGTGGACACGCTGCAGGCGCGCCTGCACGAGCTGGAGTCCACGGGTGCTGGCCAAGGCAGGGGGTTAACTGAGAACAAGCACTCGACCAACGTTAAATCTCCTCACCCGCCCCTGCGGTCCACACATCTGTTTGGGAGTATTATCCTGAAGGTACGCGTCAAGTCGCGCTCTGATCTGCGTTGGTGTGCTTGATCGCAATGACCCTCCTGCGCGGCAATGGTCCCAACGGCGCCAACGCCAACGGCAACGGCGTCGGCGGCCGGGGGGTCGGCAGTGGCAATGGCGGCGGCAGGGCGTCGCCGAGCGACAGCGACTTCGACGGGATGTTCGACCCGTTCCACAACGTCATCGACCCCCGCGGCGACATGGTAGGGCGCTGCAGGTCGACAGCATCAAAACCCGTGTTGATAGCGTCTATGGCTTCAGCGCTTGATCCCCCGTCTCCTCCTCCTCCTACTCCTTCTTCTCCTCCTCCTCCTTCCTATCCTCCTCCTCCTCCTGCTCTTCCTTCTCCCCCCCCTCCTCCTCCTCCTCCTCCTCTCCTGAAGCTAGAATATGATGAACCGCTTTCAAACTTTGCTTTCAATTTCAACTTGCGCCGCTAGAACACGGCGGGCTCACCGCAGGTGGAGAGGCGCGGCATAGGCCCCAGCGGCGAGGTGACCCGCGAGTCACGCGACTGCCCCTCGCACCTGAGCACCTCCTGCGGCGATGACGACTGGCAGGGCCTCACACTCGTTCACCTTAGAGGTCAACTTGAGCACTTTGTGTGGGCTTCGTTGGGTACCTTCAGTAGATATATGGGTCATAACTCGTCACAAACTCGACACAAAACTGCTCACTGACCAGAACGCCTTAGGTTGAGCTGAGAAGTGGGCGAGTGTAAGACCCTGACGACTGGCCGCCGATGGCGGGCCGCGACGCGGATGAGGCGATGGAGGCGGAGGATGAGGAGGAGCACGGGGCGTAGGGCTTGGTAGACATTGCATGCCACGTCATAGGATGCCCTTCGCTAGTTCCTGAATCCACTCTCTGCTCGTGGCTGATGGTCTGTGCCCCTCCTGTTGCTTTGCTGTCCTTTGTGATACAATATTTTCTCTTCTTCTTCGACTCAAGAAATGATGGTTCGCGGTGCGTTGTATGACGTGGCGAGTAATATCTGCCGGGTCCTAATCTGGGGTTTTTCGCGGGGTTCGTGGAGCGGTTGAAGAACCAGCTGAGCCGCGGGTCGTCCGACACGGAGATCCGTTCCACCATCGTGGAGTTGGCGCTGCGCTGCGCCGACTGCCAGCGGCGCGGACCTGAGGAATGGAAGAGTGCAGCCATGCAGACCCACGCGGCGCTCCTTAACGATGACGGCTACGAAGGCGTCGTTGGCGGCCGTGGCGGCGGGGAGATGAGGCCGGCGGATGTCGCCGCCGCCGCCGTGGGCAGGGGCTTACACTCGTTCCCATTTCAGCTCAACTTGAGCAACTCCAGGACACATTCATGAGTTACTTTGGATTGTGTGGTGGACAGAGGAGCTCAAGTTGAGCAGAAATGGGAACGAGTGTAAGCCCCTGGCCGTGGGCTCCGCGTTCCGCAGCGGGGCGTACGAGGCCGGCGCCGCGGACGCCGCCGGCACCCTGAACCCCGCCAGCAGCATCACAGGGGCCAGCGTCGCCGCCGGGTAGGACCTGCTGGATGTTTCAACACCCGCACGGATGTTTCAACGCCCGCTACGTCCCTACAACGCATTCTGCACCCTCGTTTCTCGCGTCTGGCAGATATTGCCCGCTACGTCATTCAGCGCATTCTGTACCCTCGTTTCTCGAGTTAACCCTCAAAGCCAGGGCACCGGGTGACCTGGTCGAGACACCGCGCGCTGATTGATCGAAATAACTCGAGGAGATTCCTGGAGGCGACGTGGCAACAGTCACGATTGACTGAGCGATCTCTGCCACTAAATCGCGACTTTCATGATCGCGATGACTGGCTATTATGTTCCCGGCTTTGGGTGGGGTTGAGACGGCATCCAATGACGAGGCGAGCAGCATCTGCCCGGCCCTGCCGCGAGATGCTACACCACGTGCGTGTCCGGCAAGCCCGGCTCCCTAAAGGTAGGGCGGTGCGGTGCAGCTTGACCCTATGAGACCCACGTTGAAAGCGCCTGGAACCTGGATCTAGGCGCCCGAAACATGGATTGAAGGAACTGCCTTCAGACTCTGCTTTCAATCTCAACTTGCGCCGCTGCATCAAGGTGAAGCTGAACGACGGGAGCGAGATCGACGCGGCGGCAGGGGCTTACACTCGTCCACTTCTCAGCTCAACCTGAGCCATTTCCATTACTCAAAATACACCCTAGACACGCCCAAAACACTCCCTGAACCCCCACCTATTTCCCAAAACACCCCCATCCTTCAGAAGTTGCTTACGTCGAGCCGAAATGTGGACGAGTGTAAGCCCTTACGCGGCGGCGGCGCGCCAGCACTGGTCCCAGGCGGTGGACAAGTTTGAGGTAGGGCGGTGCAGTGTGACAGTGTGAAAACCCGTGTTGAGAGTAGAGTGCCTATGGTTTCAGCGCTTAAAGCTACGATATGACAAAACCTTTTCAAACTTTGCTTTCAATTTCAACCTGCGCCGCTACATCGAGCTGGTGGCCGCGCCCGTAGAGGTGGGCAAGCTGGTGGAGTGGAAGACTGAGTACGTCGCGCGCGTCTCGGTAGGGCGCTGCAGGTTGACCCCAGTTAGTCCCCGGGTTGACCCAAGGTAGTCCCCGGGTTGACCCCAGGTAGTTCCTGGGTTTACCCCACGTAGTCCCCGGGAGGCCGCGCCTGGATTCAGCGCGTGAAGCTGACAAATGATGAAACACTTTGAAACTAAAACTTTGCTTTCAATTGCTACTTGCGGCGCTACATCTGGGCGATCTACCGGCACCGGCAGGGGCTGGGAATGCAGCTGGCGTTCACGGGGCGCACGGCCATCGACCGCGCGTCGGGCACACCCGCCTCCGGCCTGGCGCTCACCTCCAGCTCCGGCCTCGCCGCCGTCACCGGCAGCGGTGGTACGGCCCCGCCACAAATCGTGCAAAATGCAACTCTTTCTTTACTAAGTAACGTTCGTCGAGCCCCAGGCGCCGACCAAATGACCATAAACCAACATGCTCCGCCAGTTCAAGCAGCGAACAGACCCTAAAGCCGCCCGCCTGATGATTTGTGCTATTTCTGGCTCGGCCCTAGATCACGGCGGCATGGAATCGCTGCACGAGCAGGAGGCGGCGCTGATGGACACCAGCCAGATCATCGACGCGCTCAAGGCGAGCGTGCAGGAGGAACTCAAGCTGAAGCTGGAGTCGTGCGTCGACCTGTTTGTGAACCGATTCCAGCCGCGCACGGCCGCCAACATGGTATGGTGGTGCATGTTGAAACGTGTTGAAAGCGCCTTGTGTCACATCTTGAAATTAAAATATGTGGGAACTGCTTTTAAACGTTGTTCTCAATTTCAACTTGCGCCCCTATAACATGATCGTGCACTCCATGCCGTCCTTCCCCGACCCCTTGGCCATGGCGTGCGAGGTGCAGCGCCGCCGCAAGGTGGCTTGAGTAAATGTTGGGCTCCCTCTGGGGGTCTTGAATGGGGGTTTACTTTAGGGTTTTTGATTGTTAGACACGAGACATAAGACGGACACATACGATGTTAGGCGATGTAAAGGGGCGCAGGGAAGCGGGGAAGCGGGCGGGGTTGTTCATAGGGGGGATACATTACACGTTGCGTGTTGTGTAAGCGAGCAGGGTTGTTTAGAAGGGGGGGATACGTTACACACTAGTAGGGGGGCGGTACATTACACACTACACACTGTTAAGAGGGCGCGGTGTAGTAGAGGGGTTGATAAGATGGGGGGGGGATATGCTACAGGTTACATACGCGGCTGCGCCGACACACACACACAGTGCTTTGCTATGCCACCACCTGCTCCACCCAGTTTTTCGTTGTGCGTCATGTTTGCACACGTTGTGTAGCTAGCGACCTAGTGTTAGTACATACATCGACACTTGGCAGACTGGAGCATCGCGTCGCGTTGTCGCGATACTTCCGGCCTATATTGATGATCCCGGTGATAGATGTTCCTCGTCTCGCTCATGGTTCAATGATTATTTATGGTGGCTTGCTGCTGGCCATGCGAGGAGCTAGCACATAGACCCGTACGGGCGCGGTGCTAGAGGAGCGTCCCGCGCGTGGCACCCGCGCTGCAGCGCCCACGTAATGGCACACTGCCACGTCATCGTGCACTGACACGTCATCATATACTGCCACGTCTTCACCTACTTCCACCTCATCATGAACTGAACTTGAGCTTCCGGCCGCCGCCTCCTGCTCCGCCGGGTGCGCCGCGAGTTGCTCCTACTGCGCCACAGCGCAGAACGTCATCCAACGCATACCGAACCCTCGTTTCTCGAGCCAAACGGCAACAAGGAACGTTACTGTACCCGCCACGTCATGGATACACTTTTGATCCGTCGTTTCTTGAGTTGAACGTCATCCTATGACGTGGCGAGCGGTGTCTGCGAGGCCCTGCTATGATACAGCGATCTAGGTCTTTGATGCCTTCCCAGCGCCAGATCGGGTCTTAGCCTTTGTTGCCTCCACAACCGCTGCGAGCTCGCGCTCGGTCCTCAGCTTGACGCGAGCCTCCAACGCCGCGAGGGTGTCCGTCGCCACCGCCGCCGCCGCTGGCTTGGTGCGAGCGTCCGACGCCGCCCCCCGCGCGTTTTCAGCCGCGGCGGCTTTCGTCGCCGCTGCAGCTGCCCCCGCCCCAGGGGCTTACAGTCGTTCCCATTTCCGCTCAACTTGAGCTTACTTTGCCCCTTTCCGCTCAACTTAAGCTCACTTTGTTCCCCATGTAACCCAAATTAACCCGTGGATGTGTCCCGAAGGTGCTCAAGTTGAGCCTATCGTGAGCGATGTGTCCCGAAAGTCCTCAAGTTGAGCTCTGAAGCGAGCGAGTGTAAGCCCCTGCCCCGCCCCCGCTGTCTTCTTCTTGCTACTCCTGCCACCACGCCCCGTGCAGCCTCGGCCGCGGCTGCCATCGTCGCCGCCGTCGCTGCCTTGGTGTCGGCGCTGTCCGCCGCGGTCGGCGAGGTGGGCACGCTCGTGTACCTCATATGTCTTCGTGCTGGCGGTCACGGCGGTAGCTTCGAAGCCGCGGGTGTGCGGGGTGAAGTGACGCAAGTCAGTCGTTGCTTGCTCTAGATCTGCTGGCTGGAGGAGCGGAAGCGGGTTTGATTGTCAGTTGAGGGGGGATCCCGCCCGAAACCCAGAGCTACTACGACACAGCAACTTCTGAAAGGCAAAACTCAAGAAGCTCGTCGCCGTGGGGTGGTGCAGGCTGAAACCGCGGGGCGGGCTGACACTCGTCCACATCTCGGGTGGTGCAGGCTGACCCCGGGAGGCCGGGTTGACTGCGCTTGGTTTCAGCGCTTGAAGCTTACATACTGTATGATAAAGCGCGTGCAAACCTTGCTTTTGGCTTCAACTTGCGCCGCTACACCCACGGGGGCCAAGATGGAAGAATGGTGCCTCCTCATACACGCTGACGCGTCTCTCTCCTCCTCCGCTGCCGCTACCCCCATCTAGGTGACATCCTAGCCAGAACAAGGTGTTGAGGGAGCGGGGAGCTGAGATTGGAGTGCCCGGCTGCGGGCCCCGTGCCACCCCGTGCCGCCGTGCGCTATCATTGTTATCTCTAAAACTCGAGCTGGTGCGATGACACGCGCGACCGCGCACAAACACACAAGCCCAGACTCTCGGCACTCCTCTGTCCACTCCCTGTGTCGCACACGCTGACCAACCACCTACCCGTGGGGCTCGGTGGCTCCAGCCGCACGGAGCTTTTGCGCCACATCAACGTGCCCGCGTGCAAGAGCGATGGATAGCGGCGTGGCTCCATTCCGGCGGGCCTGATTGACGTCCACCCCCGGCGCAGCGATCAGCTGCTCTACCACACGCAAGTGCCCTTTTCCGGCCGCGAAGAACAATGGTGTGGCGCCGGAGATGCGGGCCAGGTTGACATCCACACCCGGCGCAGCGAGAAGCAGCCCCACTACATCTGTTTGACCATCTTGGGCCGCGACGCTCAACGGCGTGGCGCAAGTGCCCGTGAAGGCCAGGTTGACGTTCACCCCCGGCGCAGCGAGCAGCAACTCCACCACGTGCACATGCCCATTTCCGATGGCGACAAGCAAAGGCGTGGCGCCAGCAGTGTTTGCGGCAACCGTGTTCACATCCGCCCCCGCACCGATCAGCCACCCCAACATATCCACGTGCCCCATTTCGGCTGCTACGTACACCAGCGTAGTGCCACTAGTACCCGGGCTGGCGTAGTCAACGTGTGCCCCTGTTGTCGCGATTAGCCACTCCACCACATCCAGGTGCCCGCCTAACGCGGCGAACCAACACGTCTCCGGAGCCCACGGGCAACCGTGCTCCAACGCCCACTGCAGCGCCTCCAGGTGCCCGCCCTGAGCAACGAGGCAACACGTCAGCGCCACCCACGGGCACCTGTTCGCCTGAGCCCAAGCCAGCCGCCCGGCTGATCCGACAAAGTCGCCCAGCTTGAGCGGCACCCCGACGGTTCGCCCCGCACACGCGAGGTTAGCTGGTAGCCTGACCGCGTCGCGCCCCGCGCGGTTCACCTGCGCCAGCACGGCGCGGCTCGTTGGGTCCATCTGCGACAGCACCTCCGCTTCGAACAGGCCTGACCAATCTCCCATCAGGCTGCCGAGCAGCGGCGAGCCAGGGTGTAGCGCCGCACGTCTTGAAGCAAAACTTGAAAGCAGTTCCATCATAGTTTTTCCAGTGCTGAAACCAGGCGTTTGCAACAAGGGTTCGGACGTTTCAACTGGCACCAACCCACCAGGGGCGTTTGAGCCGTCGCCGCCGCCCCCCGCGCGGCGCCGCTCGGCCATGACGCCGGCGAGGTAACCCGCGCGCCACCCGGCGCCTTGCCCGGTGATGAAATCGTCGCTGGGGGAGGTCGTCATCGGCGTGGTCAGAAGTATGAGGAAGGTGGAGGAGAGGGAGGTGGAGAGGAAGGGGGAGGGGGGGGGTCGCTGCCGAGGGCGGAGGCAAGCGTCGAAGGTGGCGGGGGCGACAGGAGTCGGCGCGAAGGCTCCTCGGTCTGCGGCGTTATGTGCGCTGGGGAGATCTGATTGTTGTCGCGGGCCGAGCGGACGAGGGTGAAGGGGTTGCGTCTTTCGACTTGCGTGTGCGTGTGCGGTGGCGGCGCGCACAGCTGGGAGTGGCCAGCTTTTCTTGGGATTGGCAGTGGAGAAGAAAACAGCCACGCGCCAAGCTTGGTTTTTGCCTCGTTTGCCTCGGCACCCCTCCGCCTCCGCCTCTGTTCGCCTCTGTTATCGAGGCTTTCTTTTGGTGGCGCGCGGGCTCTTCACTTCTTTGCTACGCCGCCGGCGTCGCCGCGCCCCTGCTTCCGCCGCCGCTGCCGCCCTGTGTCGAGCTGTGGTGCGTGAGTCCCCGATCCCCATTATGGCGACGACCGGGGGGGGGGGCTCCAGGCGTCGCTGATGCTCGACCTACTGAGAAACTGCCAGACCTCTCTAACAGGAGGTGCTGGCGCGGCTGGACCCCGTGGACCGCGCCTTCTTCGCGCAGGTATCGCACGGCTGCCGGGCGGCGGTGGTGGCCTCCGAGCTCCCGTGCGCGAGGACGAGGGCGGTGCGGGCTGGTTACTGGCTCGCCTCGTCGCTCAGGTACGTGGAGGCTTCCGACGTGCCTCGTGCGGGCGGGGTTGTGCGGCTGGAGTTGCATGACTTTTGACCTCGAGGCTGGCGTGGGCCAAGGCGAGCGGGTGCCGGTGGAATTCTCGGGCGTGCGCCATCGCCGCTCAGGGCGGGCACCTGGAGGCGCTGAGGTGGGCGCGGGAGCAACGTGTGGGACATATGGTATGCAGGTGCCCGTGGATCGATATGACCTGCCGCTACGCTGCTCAGGGTGAACACCTGGAGGTGCTGCGGTGGGCGCAGGAGCACGGGTGCCCGTGGGAGGAGTTGCGCATGTGCATATACGCCGCTGAGGGCGGACATCTGGACGTGTTGGAATGGTTGCGTGAGCGCCACTGCCCATGGGATGCGTCGACGTGTGGCGCGCTGTTCGGGGCGGGCACCTGGAGGTGCTGAAATGGGCTCGGGAGCGCCACTGCCCGTGGGATGCATGGACGTGCGTATCGCTGCCGGGGGTGGGCACCTGGAGGTGTTGCGGTGGGCGCGGGCGCACGGCTGCGAGTGGGACGAAGCTCACGTTCGTGCAGGCCCCGCTCAGGGAGGGCACGAGGAGGTGCTGAGGTGGCTGGACGAACTCGGCGAGTGAGGTGGCATGCCTCCCGGGGCCACAGTGCTCACGCGCCCCTGAGACGCCACGAACGGACGCCCCCTCTCGCCCACGCTACACCCAGCTGCGCGCCGCTGCCTTCCATACGTGGAGCGAGCGCAGCCCCCGCCTGGCGGCCAAGGCCCGATCACACCAGTCTCCTTCTCAGCTCAACTCGGAGCAGCTTCGAGGCGTACGTGATGTGACTGCCGGCGGCTTCAGGGACCAAAGGCGAACTGAACCTGAGCTGGAAAGGAGAGCAGTGTAGAGCCCCACCGGTGGCGTCACTGCCACACCCACCCCAACAGCCATGGAACATATCGAACACTGCACCGCCGACGGCGCCTGCAAGGAGGGCCCGCTGGGGTATGAGAAGATTGAGAACGAGCGCTGAATCACGACAGCGTGCCGTACAGAATGAGGAGCGCACGGCGACGCCGTGCCGACGCTGTCGGAGAAGGAGGCGCCGGACCTGTCGACAAAAGCAAAAACCTTCCGTCACGAGGGATTCCCGGGCGATTCCTCAGCCTAGTACTAATCTCGCCCAACCTTGCTTGAGTTCGATGTTCTAATGGGTATCGCTATATTCAAGGTGGTGTGAACGGGAGATAATGGACATGCTGAACAAAGGTATAAATACCTCCAAGGAAAAGTTCACCAAACGATTTATGGGTTATGACGTGGCAAACACCGCTACACACGTGGTAAATGACGTGGCGAGTACCGGTACAGTACATCATGTGGCGGATGACACGGCGAGCACCGGTAAGCTATGTGGTGGATGTCATGGTGAGCACTGGTACACCATGTGGTGGATGACGCGGCGAGCACTGGTACACATTGCGATGTATGCCGTGAAGAGCACTGGTACACTGTGCTGGATGACGATGATGTGGCGATGACGTGGCGATGACTACGCTGCTGACCCGTATCCCGAATTTCAGAGATTCTCTGCGCCTTTTGAATATACTCATGGCGATGGCAGACATGCAATGAACCTTACCTGCCCAGTAATTTACAATGATCACAAAGGTCGTGGCCATGTCTGGAGCCGCCTCCCTTGCACTTTGATTGCGGTAAAGGGCAGGAACACTCCAAGAGGGTGTCTCCATGGGATAATTTATGGCAGGGTGTTGCTGCGTACGCGCGGTCTCGCCCCCTTCAAACAACAATAAAACCTTCGCACCTGCTCCTCATCCTCATCCTCACAACAAAAGGATTCGCTCCCACAAAAAACAACACAGGTTCAGCCTCTCTGTGTCGCTAACAGACGACGCACACCAGGCGTGCGAACACGAGTCGCAGAGTCCCGCTGTCGAGTGATACCCCGTGGGTTGCGCCGCACATCCCGTTAGCGGAGACGGCGCCGTCGCCAGCCGCAGGAGGCAGCTTTTTGTTTTGCATTTTTGGCATGTCTTGGCAAATGCCATTTAAAAGCTTCTGGCGCGATTTTCGCACGTCGTCTCCTCCGAGAAGAATAGCTCAAGGCTGGTTTGCACACAAAACAGCCAGCGTTACACGGTACGCTGCCGCAGTCGAAGAGTCAGACTGGTCCGAGTGCGGGTGTGCGCACGCGCGCGCCGGCTGTTGTGGGTTTGCAGTTGGGTTGGCACATCCGTGTTGCCACATTCCTGCCGATGCCACAAACCTTGGACAAGAAATAACAAGTAGAGTCCAGCTCCACGAACATCAGCAACTCAAACGACCAACATCCTAATCCTGAAACGTCAGAGTCGGAGTGACTGCTGCGGTTGAGGCTGCACGATGTAGGGCCGCGAGGGTGCGGGTGGTGTGGGCGCACGCCGGCAGTTGTGGGTTGGGACATCCACGTGAAGCCACTGGCACGCCCTGGTTCCACAACCCCTATCTGGGCATTGTCCCATCCAAGGAAATGCTTTGTATAAATTGGAGGACGCGGCTATTCTGGCACGTGCAGCGCAGAAGTCACCTCTTGACATTCATTTCTTTCGCCTTTTACTAAAGAAATCTGAGATTTGACCTCATTCATGCGCATTCAATAT
>Ga0307489_10000771_pt1 | contig 20209 bp, 26 predicted proteins | sample SB12metaG_FD_202247 | JGI IMG/M metagenome (GOLD analysis project Ga0307489, IMG submission 202247) | Sea-ice brine microbial communities from Beaufort Sea near Barrow, Alaska, United States - SB 1.2 | ecosystem: Environmental > Aquatic > Marine > Coastal | place: USA: Alaska | collected...
GGTGAACCGGCGCGCTATGCTGCTGCTGCTGATGCTGCTGCTGGTGCTCCGTGTGGTGTGGCGCCCGGTGCCGACGCACAGCCTCTGCCAGCGGGTTGGGGATGTGGAAAACCGAGAACACGTGGATAAACGAGTCATTGATGGTGGAGGTCCCGCTAAACACGTGACGTTAGCGTTGACAACACGTGCCACGCCACAGGGAGGAGGTGCAGAGATCGCGTCCGCGCCCCCAAGCTCCTGCACAGAACCTGGCACGAGCAGCACTGAGCTCTCGACAGAAGTTCGAACGCCGTGGCGGACTCGCCCCAAACCCCGATAAGCAACGCTCCAGTTCCCCCGAGCGGCAACCCCAGAGGAAAGCAGAGGGGAGTACTCGTAGCCATCTGACGAAGCGGTAGCATTTATTCCCTCTGCGAGTACAACACGAGATGGACTCGCTGCTGACGCCCGGCGGGCGGCGGGCGGACGCGGGTGGCGAGGATGACGACATCCCCGTCACGCCATCCACGCGCGCGCTCCATGACTCACAGGCTGGCCGCGTGGTAGACACCAAGGTGGGGCGCGTTCATCACCCGCGGCATGTTTTTCTTTCCATTCCGATGCTTCACATGGTGGAAGACCGGAGGAGAGCCTGGCGCTGGGGTGGTTTCCGTCGGGCGTTGGCAGGGAGGCGCGTGCGCCGGGCGAGGCAGTGGCGATCGACCGACATATGAAGCATCCCAACCCCAACGCCGTGGTCTACGACTGCGTGGCCGAGAACGTGCGCGGAGAGATGGGGAAATTGAATAGATGCCAGGCCGCGCGTGGGGACCGCTGTTGAAGGCGAGAGGGCGCGGGAAGGGTCAATCTCTGTCAAACCCGCATGTGAGGCCCACAGGCGGTCACGTCACGGTGAACCCGCGTCGTGGGTAACGCGCTCCGCCGTGGTGGTGTCTATCCCGCGTGAGAGCCGCAAGCTGGCACGCGCGTTGCGTCAACGACGCCGCCCATGACCCTCACTTCCCACCGAGTGGATGAGCAACAAATAACGACCGCGCCCCACCGAACACCTGACTTACCCGTTCCCATCTCAGCTCATTTTAAGCATTGGGGCGACGTAAGTGGGGTGACGGGAGAGGCTTCGGGGACAGTGCGAAGCGGCTCAAGTTTAGATGAAAGAGGGGACGTGTGTACGTCTTGTATAAGTCCCTGGACGCGACCGCTTGAGCTGCTTATTGTGAAATGTGACTCGTGACTGACTTTTGAGTTGGGGTGCCTCGAAGACCCTGGCGATGGATGTCGCACTTCATGGTGTGCGGCAATCTGTTCGAGGTGCAGGCGCGGTACACGCCAATCAAGGTAGGTCGGTGCAGGTTGAACCCAGGTTGACCCCAGATTGACCCGAGGTTGACCCCCGGTTGACCCCAGGCTGACCTCATGCTGACCCCGGCTTGACCGCGCTTGTTTCCAGCGCTTGAAGCCAACACACGATGAACAGCTTTCAAACATGGCTTTCGATTTCATCTTACGGCAATAAATTGAGCCAATCGGCAAGGGCGCGTACGGCGTGGTGTGCTCGGCGCGCAATGTGGAGAACGACGAAAAGGTGGGGACGCCGATGGATCCACTCGAAACACCAGTCTGTCCGTCGTCCACTTGTCAGCTGTGGAGCTAACACCACTCCGTCATAGCTATGACAAAGTGCCCCAAACCACTCAGACACTTAATCTGACTTAGTGCTACTTAGTCTGACTTGGTGCCCGCTCGACCAATAAGAACGCTCCATTTGGACGATCTAGCACTACTTGTTGGCAAGTGTCTAAGTGGTTTCACGCACTTTGTCATACGGTAGCTGTGATAGCTGCAGTAGCTGCGGCTGCTGCGGTGTCTGCGGCAGCCACGGACATGTCCCCGAAGATTCTGGCAGTGATCCCCTCAGGCCTCCTCTTGATGAAGCTCAAGTTGTGCTGTGACTGCCATGGAAGTTGCGGTTGTGTCCCTGAAACCACTTGCAGTTGTGCAGTCATCCCCACTTGGCACCTCGAAGGTGCTAACGTTAAGCCATTGTCAGAGAGTTGAAGGGATTCAGTTCGATCGTAATCGACATTGGAGCACCCAATTTCGGCACATCGGTCTATTTGCCAGTGAAAACAATCACTATTTGTGTACCGGTACACGCGCCACGCGTATTTTTTGTCTGTGAAATCGGGTACGGCATGTCATTTGCGCGCCCCGCGAAATTGGGTGCTCATTCGTAGGGGCAATCCCCGATTACGATCGAACTGAATCCTAAGGCTCCATGACCAGGTGGCGATCAAGAAGATTACGAACGCATTCGAGAACGCCATCGACGCGAAGCGCACGCTGCGCGAGATCAAACTGCTGCGGCACTTGCACCATGAGAACGTGATTCGCATCGTGGACGTCACCGCGCCCACTGTCCTGAACGTAAGGCTGCCACCGTTATCCTGCACCCACTGTGCATCCACTTGCAGTTTGTGATTGACATGGCTGGCTTACCGGGTGTTCGCGTTTGCGCGTTATGCATTGGCTTGCCGTGATACGGTTGGCTGAGTAGTGCCATCTCCGATAGTCTGTCTGAGTAACTGAGGTATCACCGACATGACTGAATAATGCGGTGTCCGCTCAGTAGTGCAGGCAGAGGGCGTGTCCGTGTGTGTCGACGCCATCTGGCGGGTTTTCCAACGTTTGCACCTGTATGTGGGCTTCACTGCTCCAGTCTGCCACTTGTAGGTTTGAGCAGTAGACAGGAGCTCTGCTCCCTGGCTAGCTAGATACAGGTTGCACTAGTACCGCCGTTAATACACTCCTGACGTACCCCTCTTACATGCCGTGCACACTATCCACCGGAATTCATGGACGTGTACGTGATGTACGAGCTGATGGACACGGACCTGCACCAGATCATCCGCTCCAACCAGCCGCTGTCCGACGACCACTGCCAGTACTTCGTCTACCAGCTCCTGCGCGGCCTCAAGGCAGGGCTGTGCTGGTTGACACGAGGCTTACCATGCTCGGTTTCAGCGTTTAACTTTGTGCCTCCTCCTTCCTCCTGCTTCCATCTTCTTCTGCCTCCTCCTCCTTCTCCTTCTCCTCTTCCTCCTCCTCCTTCTCCTCCTTCTTCTCCTCCCCCTCATCCTCCTCCTCCTCCTCCTACTCCTTCTCCTCCTCCTCCTGCTCCTCCTGCTCCTTCTCCCCCTCCTTTGAATCGCTGATGTGCGCACACAGGATGAACCGCTTTCAAAGCCTGCTTTGAATTTTATGGTACGCCCCTACGTCAAGTACATCCACTCGGCAAACGTGCTGCACCGCGACCTGAAGCCGTCCAACCTGCTGCTCAACGCCAACTGTGACTTGAAAATATGCGACTTCGGTCTGGCGCGGACCAACAAGGAGCAGGAGTACATGACAGAGTACGTGGTGACCCGATGGCAGGGCCTGGCCACTCCTTCCCCGACTGATCATAGTGCACACTTGGCACCTCCTCTGGGCCCTGACACCACTGTGTTCATAGTTTACTGGTGTATGGTACCCGCTCACACCCGCCGCACGCTGAATCCTAGCCTATCACCTGTTATCTTTTCAGCTCAACCTGACTGTTTGCTCACTGTTTGACAGTGCTTTTGTACTCGTAGCACAGAAGCTTGAAGATGCCCAAGTTTAGCTGAGAAATATAAGTCGTGATCCCTAGACCCTCAGGCCTCAAACGTACAACGTGCAAGGCCCTGTTGGGTGGTACCGTGCGCCGGAGCTACTGCTGTCATGTACAGAGTACACAAGCGCCATCGATGTGTGGTCCGTGGGCTGCATCTTCGCTGAGCTGCTGGGACGCAAGCCGCTGTTTCCGGTAGGGACTGATGGATGGTGCTCGCCAGGCATCCAACGCATTTGGAACCACATTTCTTGAGCTACATGGCATTCTGTGACGTAGCCAGCAGTTATAGTGCTCGCCTCGTCATCGCACGCATGTAAACTCTCATTGCTTGAGTGACATGGTATCCTATGACGTGGCGAGCTTCATCCATCAGTCTCTACTTTCCGGGGAAGGATTACGTGCACCAGCTGAACCTCATCACGCGCGTGATTGGGTCACCGGAGGAGGGTGATATGGCAGGGCGGCGAAGGTTGACCCAACGCATATTCTGTATTGCAGTGCCTTCATCACCTGGGCTGTGTGTTATCTTACCCAAACGCATGTTTGACCTGTGGCCAATTCACCAAACTCAAAGGTACTTAATTGAGGCAGTGCTAAATGCGGACTAGGCTCCAGGCACTGCACTTGGTGTCAACCCTTGAGGCTGCATTTCGATGAACTGTTGATCCGGCGTTGATCTGCCATCGGACGGTGCTTTCAATGTCCACTCACGCCCTTACGACACGGAGTTCATCAGCAGTGAGAAAGCGCGGCGCTATATCCGCTCGCTGCCGCGGTCACCGCGGGTCGGGCTCAACAGATGATGCTCGCCACGTCAGGTGATTCCATTGAACTCCAGAAACGTGGGTCTACAGAGTGGAGGATGACGCGGCGGGCATTATCTATCAGGCCCTAGCTGCAGGTTGACTTTTCAAAGGTGTACCCGGAGGCTGAAGCCGCGGCGATCGATTTGATCGATAAAATGCTGGTGTTTGACCCCCAGCGGCGCATCACGGTGGTAAGGCCCGGCAGATCATCCACCACCTGGTGCCAGGCCGTACCTGTAGTATCTCGTAGTTCCATAGGAAGCAGGCGTTTGGTGATTTTGACCTTAAGTCAGTTGACTTATGGCCAAATCACCAAGCTCCTGCTTACTAGAAGTTACTTACCCACAGACTAGGCACTAGTGTCCCGGTGCCGGCCACGTCGTTCACCGCATTGTGGACCTTCCATTCTCGAATTAAATGTCATCATATGACGTTGCCTGACCCTACGCAGTGGAGGAGGCGCTGGAGCACCCGTACTTGGCGAGCTTGCACGACGTGAACGACGAGCCCAGCGCGACGGCAGGGCTGTAGCCATAACCCCTAAACCCTAAACCCTTAACCCTTGACCTTAAATCTTTAACCCTATACCCTAAACCCCAAACGACGAGCCGAGCGCCATGGCAGGGCTGTATCACATAATGCGAGGAACACGTCATTGGATGCCCTCTAACTCGAGCAACCTGGGTTTACAATGCGTATCGCTGACGTGGCTGGGTGCAGGCCTAGCAGATATCGCTCACCACATCATAGGATGCCATTTGACTCATGTAACGAGGGTTTACAATGCGTTCAATGACGAGGCGAGGAATCACTTTCAGGCCCTAGCATGCGGCGTCGTTCGAGTTCGACTTTGAGAGCGAGACGCTGACAGAGAGCGGGGTGCGGGACTTGGCAGGGGAGGTATTAACAACAAGCACTCGACCGTCATTGATTCGACAAATCAAGCACGCGTTCTGTTCGATATTTCGCTCTGTGGGTAAATGGTGCTTGAAACCAAGTTTGTGAACTGGTCTGCAATGACCCTTCTGGCAGGTGTTTAAGGAGCTGGTTGAGTTTAATGAGGACCTCAGGGCGGCGGAGGCGGCGGCGGGGGCGGAGGCTGCGGCGGCGGGAGGGGCGGGGGAACTGGGGGAGGGGGCTGCGGGTGGGGGGGATAACACCGCTGATGGCGAGGCGCCAGCTTGATGTCGATGTCGACTGCTGATTTGTACAATATATGTTCACGTGCATGCGGGTTCGGGGTTTACACTAGTTGCTTCGCGGGGCGGCCCACGACCCTATAGTATAATGAAATAAGGTGCGAAAATGTCCAAAAGCTAAAACAGATCACTCTCTTCTGGGTCTGACATCGCGCAGCGCCCGCTCGTCGTTCAATCGTCGTCGTGCACAATACCGAGCATCTTTATTGCTTCAATCGATGACAAGCGCTATGACTGTGGCTATCTATTGAATCGCGTTACATGTATGATACCTAACCTTGGCTACAGTACACTACGCGATGACGCGGCGAGCACCTGTCACCATTCGATGGATGACGCGGCGTCAACCTCCGCGGGGTCAAGGGCTTAACCATGGCTCATCTTCACATACGCGGGAGCGTAAGCCAACCTGTGTACAAACGCATTGCCACTATAACACAACTAACGTGAAAGCCACTGAATGACCATAGCACAAACACCTCTCCCCCCACCACTCACCAACGTGTGAAATCTTCGACTGGTCCCTGTCAAGTCGATCAAACTCAAGCCGAGCTCTTCCCAGATCATTGCGTTTCCCTCTCCCGCGTCCACCTTAATGGGTTGGCCGCCTCCTCCTAGTTGACCACCCTTGATCCTAAGCCCTAAACCCTAGACCCTTAATCCTACACCCTAAACCACCTGAAACCTAAACCCTAAACCCTAAACCCCAAACCGTCGCCGCCTCGTGGAGAGGGCCACTCCGGTGGCGTTACAGCCCACCTGACAGCCAGCGTATCACCCCGGACCAGCTGACGCCCAACGCGAGGCAGCCCGCGCTCTTATGGTTTGACTTGCCGAGCAACATCACTCAGGCTCGACCTGGATCAGGGGCTTACACTCATTCCCAGTTCCGCTCAACTTGAGCTTACTTTGCCCCTGACTGGTCAACTTAAGCTCACTTTGTCCTCCTTATAACCCGAATTAAACCGTGAATATGGCCCGAAGCTGCTTAAGTGGAGCTCTAACGTGAGCGATGTGTCCCGAAGGTCCTCAAGTTGAACGTTGCAGTGAGCGAGTGTAAGCCCATGCCTGGACGACTTGAGCACGGGTGGCTTCGTGTATGACTTGAACAGGGTGGCGAACAGGCAGACGAGCAGGCAGACGCCTATGCTCAGGCCGAGGACCAGGGGCTTGCACTCGTCCACAACTAAGCTCAACTTGAGCCATTCCTGACACTCATAACATCCCCTAAACCCCTAAACAACCCCTCAACCCCCGCCATAAATACTTCCTACACCCCCCATAAACACCCCCTGTCCCATGAAAAGCGCTTACGTTGAGCTGAAAGGTGGACGAGCGTATTCCCCTGCCGAGGACGCCGACGAAAACGACCGCGGCCACGGTTTTGGGGTCCGACATGACCCTCTGGAAATAGAGAAGCGACCGGTACGCAATCACGCCGCAACCTGCGCTTTCCGGAAGTGTGTTGTAAGGCTGTTGTGAGCGAAAGCGTGCGATTCGATCTTTGGGCTACCGCGGGCTACCCGAGTTTTGAGCTTACGCGGCGAGAGCACGAGGGTTGCAAGCGACAGAGAAGGAGCATGAGACATGCGTCGGTAAGCACCCCAATGCTGGCGCGCTTGCGGGGTACTAGGGGCGATGCGTTTAGCACACCGTGGAGGAGGCTGCGAAGGGGGGGTCGGACAGGCAGTTCAGGCTGAGGAGAGTGCGCAACACGGGAGTTCAAGCCACTTGCCGTAGGCGACGCGCGCACAAGAAGCCGCCCCCGCACGGCCAGAGCAATGAGAGCGTGGAGCAGGTGGCGGACCATCGCGTTACCGTGTCAGAGTCGGTATATTCGACAGCGGCAGAGCGACGTTTCCGCTTCGTAGGAAGCGGCCGCCAACTCGCACGCCTTTTGAGCCACGTTCAGTTGCCTGCGGATGAACGCGTTTCGACGATGCGGCGGCGATGCGGATGCGGCGATGTAGTAGTGATGGAGGCGATGCAGGCGATGGAGGCGCGCGAAGGTGTGACCGCCGCGGTCGCTCTCGTTGAACCATAGCGTTATTTCGGTAGACTCGGAACGTCGAGTCAGCGTTTCCGGCACGGCTGCCGTTTTCTTGGTGGAAGAGACGTGCCTGGAGTGCCGAGTGGATAAAGATGGAGTGCAGGTACACAGGTAGGGGGGTGTAACCGTAACCGCACAAGGGGGGGGCTGGAGGCACCCCCCAATGTGCGCGCTCCTGAAGAACGAAGGAGGAGAAGCCACTCGCCGCCGCGCACGCGCGTCTCTAAAAACAAAGGGTCAAACGCACCGCGCGGAGTCCGTGCGTGCAGACGGTGCCCTGGGGAGTCCGCGGCGTGGAGGGTGCAACCGGGCCGTGATGGCACCGAGTGCGAACGCCAAGCTGGCGCGCAGGATGGCCGAGGGTGGCTCCGCGGTGGCTCTGACGCAGCTCGGCGCTTGGTACCTCAAGGGTGAGGAGGGCCTGGCGCAGGACGACGTGCAGGCGGTGGCGTTGTTCCGTAGGGCGGCCGACCGCGGGTTCGCGGCTGCGGAAACACTCCTCGCAACGTGCTACTGCACTGGTCAGGGCGTGGAGCCAGACTTCGCGCAGGCGGCGGAGTGGGGGCGCAAGGCAGCCGACCAGGGCGACGCTACTGCGCAGTTTCTCGTGGGAAGGCTGTACGCGCTTGGGGAGCCTCCGGGCGTGAAGAAGACCTTGCCTCTAGGAACGATACTTGGAGCTCAGCGCCGCGCAGGGATGCGAGAAGGCTGCCGCACTCCTGATGGAGCTCCGCAAGTGCGTGGCCTGCGGGAAGCTCGATGTGCACCACATGATATGCTCGCGGTGCCGCAAAGTGTGCTACTGTGATGAAGGCTGCCAGCTGCGTCACTGGCAGCGCTCGACGGACCCGCACGAGCCCCACTGCGGCCGGCGGCGCGAGGCAGCGGGGGCGGAAGGGTCATCCGTTTCCTCCTCCTCCTCCTCTTCATCCTCCGCATCCTTCTCCTCCTCCTCCTCCTCCTCCTCCTCCTCCTCCTCCTCCTCCTCCTCCGCCGCCTCCACCCTCCTCCCAAAGCCCAGTGCCATCGCTGGCAACGATGCCGAGGTGTCGGCAGCGACGGCGCACATGGAGGCTGCGAAGGCAGCGGCATCGGCGGCAAAGGCAGCGGTGGTTGCAGCTGTGGCGGCGGTGACGGCGGCGAGGGCAGCGATGGAGTCGTCGCCGGCGGTGAGCAAGAAGGAGAAGAATAAGAAGGCAGCATGGGTGGCGAAGGTGACGGCGGCGGAGACGGCAGCGGCGACGGCGAGGGAGGCGGCAAGTGAGGCGTGGGCTGCTGTTATGACGGCCACGCGGGGGTCGGCGCATCACGCAGCGGTAGTTGCGGCATGTGCGGCAGCAGATACAGCCGTAAAGGAGGCGGCGGGTTTGGCGCCGGGGGGCGGGGAGGGCGGGTCATCAGTGCCACGAAGTGAGGATTGGCCGCGGTGGGGGGGAGGGGTCAGTGCCACGCAGGGCGATGGACGGAGCGCCGGGCAGGGTGTATGTCTCGCGGGACTGAGACAGACATGCCGTCTGTCACGTGGGATGGTGCGGGTGCGGGTGCGTGTCACTCACGAGAAGAACGCCGAATTGGAGTCGAGGGCAATGGCAGCGGTGACGGCGATGCAGGCGGCGAGGGAGGCGGACAATGCGGCACTTCAGGCCTTACTCGGGGAATCAATGGCGTGCGCGGTGGCGGCGACGGCAGCTATGACGACGGCGAAGGCGGCGACGGCGGAGATGTTGGCGGCGCCGGCCGCGAGCAAGAAGGAGCAGAAGACGAGGGTCACACTTGGGGCGAAGGTGGAGGCGGCGCATACAGTGGCAGAGGCGGCGCTGGAGGCGTGCGGTGAGGCGCAGCGGCTATCGAGGCGTACCGTAGCGGGCCGCAATAGCGGCGACAGCGGTGGCGGCGAAGTTGGAAGCGACTCGTGCATCCTTCGTGTCCCGCACGGTGTGATTCAAAGCGAGATGTGTTGGCACGCACGTCGCTTTGGTTGCTTAGTGTACGCCGAGGCTGCGGCAGCCGGCGGCAGCGGCGGGGGAGGCGGGCCGGGCTGACAGCGAAGGATCTTAGCTACCATGAACGCGTTTCAACATTGTAAATGAATGAAATGCCACTAAACAAACTACAGACTGAGTCACCTACAGCACAAACACAAATAAACTCCTCTCAGCACCACAGTCCCCCTCCCATTCTCCACGGACTGGACTCCTCTTCCGGTCAAGCCACAACAATTCAGTCGCTCAAACTCAAACCGTCGAGCTCTTCTCCACCATTGGTTTCAACTCTCTCGCGTCCTCCTTGATAGGGTTGGCCGCCGCAGCCTCCTTCTCCTTGACGTAGCGGCACAAGTTCAAACCGAAAGCAAAACTTGAAAGCAGTGCCTCACATGTTAGTTTCAAGAGCGCACACCAGGCGATTTCAGCACGGGTTTCAACTCGATTCAAATTGACATTGACAGCAAAACCTTCAAAGCAGTATACCATATCTTAGTTTCAAGAGCTGATATCAGGCGCTTTCACCACGGGTTTCAACACAGGATTCAACCTGCACCGCTTTACCTTGAACTTGGCATAGTTGTAGTAGCACACGGCGAGGAATGCGAGGAGGTACCCCCACAGCTGAATGGCCGAGATGGGCGCGTCGAAAATAAATGACGAAATAAAGATGAGGATCCAGTCCTTGACCACGCCCGCCACGTTCATGGTCAGCGCGCTGGTCTTCCCTATGAGCAAATAGACAGACATGTTGAGCGCGAACGCTACCGCAGCGCAGGGACTGACCTATATTGTTCGCCGCCTTAGATGATGCCATTGGGAATTCGAAAAGTGAGGGTTTACAATGCGTGTCGATGGCGCAGCTGGCTGCGGGTCTGACAGGTTTTACTCGCCACGTCATAGAATGTCTTTCGACTCCAGAAACGAGGTAAAAAAGTGCTTTTGATGACGAGGTTGGCGGGATCCACTGGTCCCTACCGCAGCATTACTCAACAGCACAGCCGGGTTCAGGTTGAAGCTAGCGTCGGCCGCCCATAGCTTTGGCGCCTCCAGAAACGCGAACGGCGCGCAAAGGAACACAAAGCACGCCGGTGACACGTAGTATAGCGTTGTCACGCTGTTCAGCTTGATGTCCGCCGACAGGAGCCAGGGCCTTACACACGTTCCCTGACGGTTTGCTCATGATGTACCAGTGAACTGGTGAACCTGTGCACGTTCACCACGGGTACATTGCGAGACGAAGGAGGAGGGGCAGAAATGGCGACGAGTGTTTACGGATACGCCATGAGACAGAGGAGTCATAGGAGGAGGAGGGGAGTGTCTACTGGTATACCATGAGGGAACTGGTGGGAAGCCCAGGAATTGTAGGAGGCACAAGAAGAGGCGGTGAGTGAGCACCGGTGCACTATGATGGAACTGGTAGGCAGGCCCAACCGTGAGCAGGATCTGGATGCTAACGATCCGAATGGACTCCGCCAAGATGCTCCCCAGCTGCAACAGCATGCCTGTCCAGTTGAAGTTGAGCTCCCCGTAACTGGCGATAAGCACGCCGGCCGTGGAGGAGGGTCATCGAGAGCAAGACGCGAATATGACTGGCCATGAGTGTGCATGCTCGTACACACGGTCGGACTATGTTCGTGAATTCCACGTCGGTCGAGTCCTTGTTCTCAATACCACCACATGGAACTTCATGGAGAACAAGCGCTTGACCAAGAATGGAGAATGACTTACCTGGTAGAGCTCTACCTCCAGGATGCGTGCTCATACAGATACATGGAGGGGGAGGAATAAATTCTACGTCAGTCGAGTGCTTCTCGACAATCACCCCCCCGCCGTGATGACCATCATGTTCCCAAAGGTGGCCGTGCTAAACGTTTCCACCTTGAACGCGCATCCGACGGAGTACACCACGCACGGCATCAGCGCCTTAACCATCTGGATAAAGGCCACGCTGAGGTACAGGTACGCCGTGTTAGACATCCACAGGGCAGGGCCGGACATCACTCAGGCTAACTGTTCCATCATGTTGTAACGGTGAACCCGCAGCTACGCACAAACTCGCTGAATCCTCATCCATAACCTGGTCCCTGGCCGGACCGCTCGTTCCCTGGCTGTTTACTCATCGATTATCGGCGTCCACGAACACACTCTCTGCATCCTCCTCTCTGGCTTGACACGGCATCCCCTGTGAGCAAAACAAAGATGCAAGCCCTGCCAGAGCGAGATGGCGAACAGCGCTCCCACCGGCACGATTTTGTTGATGTAGATCTCTTGCGTCATGTTGATTGCCGGCACAGCCACGGAGCAGGGTCGGATGGATGGTGCTCGCCGCGTCACACGGAAGAGCGAGACTCACTACACCAGGCATTGGCGAATGACAGATAACACCTTTAGCACCGGTCTATTGGGTCGGGTAAGCATGTCATATGCTACAGTGCAACGCATGCGACGAGGGTCCGAGATGTGATAAGTGGTGGATGACGTGGGGTGCAACTGCTGTTGTGGGGCGTGCGTCCAGCCCAGTGAGTTTGATGGTCAGACTGGCAATAAATGAATACTACATGTGTGAATGATAGAGTGCCACTACTGTCTGGCCCTGCCTTGAAAACCCTGACGAGGAGGAATGCTAGGAAGGAGCAGAACGCCATGTGGATCATCGTGAGCGCCACGGGGAACGGGAAGCCCAAGTGCAGTGCCGCAAATTTGACATTTAAACGAAAACTTGAAAGCAGCTCATAATTCGTTGGCTTCCAGCGCACACATCAGGTGCTGTCAGCACGCGTTTCAACATGTTTCCAGCACAGCAACCATGCGCTTTCAGCACGCGTTTGAACATGTTTCTACTTGCGCCCACCCCACCAAACACGGTGAGCACGTACTTGTTGTACAGGATGACGCCGGCGCTGAGGGTGATCCACACGAAGACATAGGAGTACGCTACCAGCGCCTCCTCCAGGTAGAGCCGGGCCGCAAGTGCTCGCCACGTCATGGGATGCCTGGCAATTCAGCACACCAGGTTCTACACTCCAAAATTGACGAAGGCCTGGTCGAAACTGCTCGCCACGTCATAGAATGCCATGCAACTCAACACGCGAATGGGTTGACGGATTGCTTTTGGGCAGTATGTGCCAGAGCATGAACTGCTATGGCGCACCACGGCATAGGATGAATATGGATGCCAGGTGATGCAATACACCAGGGTTCAGAACGGGTCGATGCATAGGGCAGTGTTTGCCAGGGCCTGGCAGGTACTGCTGAACCCTGGCCGACATCGCTTTTGCTCGCCACGTCATACAATGCCAGGGACCTCAATCAACGAGGGCTGGGTTCAGAATGGGTTGACGGCAGCATCGAGCAGTATCTGTGGACGCGGCGAGCGATAGCGATAATTGCCAGGCTTGAGCAGGATCTGGCAGGCCCCGCCTCGATGAGGGACGCGCCCGCGGCGCCCATGGTGCCGGCGGAGGAGGAACAGAACCCGAAGCCGATGTTAGGTCCTCCGTGAAGGGCCTGGCAGACATTGCTCGCCACATCATGGGCCACCCAGTGCGGCATCATTACGGACGTGATCAGTGTGGCGACCGAGGCATCGATCGGTTTCGCCTGCGTGTGCATACGGTTGTCCACTACAGTCGCGTAGTACTCGAAGCCGTCAGGCGGATACGAGCATTCGGTTTCGCACACCATTACAGGATGCCGTCTCAACAAGCGAGTGTTGAAACACCTTGCCGATGACGTCGCAGGCACCGGGCTGGCAGTTGGTGCTTGCCTAGGCATGGAATGGCGTGCACCTGAAGACATGGGTTCATAGTGCGTATCAGTGATGAGGCATCTGCCAGGCCATACCTCGGACGAAACGTGTGCAGAAGAATGCCTCTGCTCTTGGACTCAGACTTCACGTTTCAAAACAGATAGATGCAGCACGCAGTATCCGGCCCTGCTCGGTGCTGCAGTCCCGCCGCTCCCGTCCTATATGGAATGGGGAAGGGAAACAGTAGCGAGCGGGGTGTGACGTGGGTCCCTTCGATCGCCGCCGTACGAACTACTGGAAGGCCCGCGTGCGATTGTTCACTCCTTGAGTAAAGGGGGGGGTATTTATTAAAAGGTGATAGGGGTCTAATGATTGAGAAGCTATTCTCATTCACTTCTACGCGGTACGATCCCCTCTACCCTAAGAAACTGAGGGGTAGATCACACTGATTTACAGTTTAGGGTTTGATAACTCGAGACTGGTCGGCCGGGTGTCGGTCGTAAGATGCCGAATCCCGCACTTCACCACTGAACCTTCCAGTTTCTTAGGGTACAGGGGCTCCGACCGCGTATAGTAGTTACTCGGCAGTTCGCCTTTTAGGGTTATTTTGTTTTTCTATTTGAGGTCATATTTTTAGGGTTTAGATTGGGATAAACCCTAAACCTGCTGAGTCACCCGCCAGGCGTGCCCATCTCGCAAGGGATAGAGTCGCGCGCCTTGCGCGACGGAAGCCGCTCCAACACCCGACGTTAAGATGCAGAGCGATGACCCGACCCGCCTGCCCGCGCCCCCCAGTGCCGGTGTCGGCTTCTGCGGACCTTCAGGCACCACCTTATATTACCCGAACGCTTCGAAGTGGAAGGAAAGGTGGCAGGGCTTCACACTCGTCAACTTTTCGGCTCGTCACACGCACCCGAGCGCGTACGCTGAGCATCGTCATATCGGATGGACAAGTCGATAGAGACCTGGGCCTGAGGGCCGAGGGCGTGGCTGACAACAGGGTGGACTCCTTGGTGGAAGCCGATGCGCTGGGTGCAGTCAGTGACAGACACGGCTCGGGTTGAGCTGACAAGTGTATGATTGTAACAATGTAAGGCCCTGCGAAGTGGTGCTCAAACTGCAACACGCCGGGAAACAAGCTGCTCTTGTGCGGTAGGTGCCGGGTGATTTCATATTGCGGCGCCGAGTGTCAGCGCGCGGACTGGGCTTCGCATAAGCTCGATTGTAAGGCGCTTGCCTCGGCGCATTCGGAAAACGCCGCCCAGAAGACCGAAGGAAGCTCCAAACGGAACCAAAAAGCTGATAAAGCTCTCTGGGAGTGGTACGATAATGGGCAAGGGGCTTTCTTTCGTCCACTTTTCAGCTCAACCTGAGCCGTAGTGTTAGTCACTGCCCGACTGACGATGACGCCACTCGGTGACATTATAACAGTGAATCCCAAACAAGGTTTGTAGCGTTGAGCCGAAAAGCAGACGAGCGTCAGCCCCTAATGACGGGGGGGCGCCGGGTCTGTCGAAGCGAGTGGCGTGCGTGGCGTTTACGCACCGCGGTGAGAGTCCCGTGATGTTGGTCCAGACCTCCGCCGACGGCACTGGTAGGGCGGAGCAGGTTGAACCTGTGAAACCCATGCTGAAAGCGCCTGGAAAGGGGCACTTGAAACTAAAGTGTGATATACTACTTTCATCTTCAGCTTGAGCCACTACACTCTGATGCCGCGGCGCCGCGTGTCACGCCAGTCCCGCGAAGTACGTGGGAAACAGAAGGGGTCTGGGGCAGGGGCTTACACTCGTCCACTTGTCAGCTCAACTTGAGCCGTGTCTGACACAAGCAAACACCCTACACACCCTTAACACCCCCTAACACCCCCTTGATACGGGCTACACAACCCTTGCGCGCACCCCATATCCCATACAAAGCGCTCAAGTTGAGCTGCAAAGTGGACGAGTGTAAGCCCCTGGTCTGAGGGGGTGCGAGTATGGGTGCGAGCCTTGGATTCATTCGTACTTTCTTCGACAGGCACGGATTCGACGCGGATAAATGCTACGTGGTCATCGTCGACGTGGAACATCCAGGCAAGGGGGGTCATTGAGAACAACGACGATACGCCGAACGGAGCACGAATTACCTTCAGGGTGGATGCGCATACACATCGTACGTTAATTGGTCCGTGGTGGGTACTTAAAAACCGTATGAGCATGTATCCACGGCCCGATTCCGATGGTGGCCGGGACGTCCCTCGTTCCGCGGGTGAGTGCATCGACTCCCGTGCTTCATCTCGCTTTGAAATTCTCCGCGTAGCGTCAATCATCCCTTCCAACCCGTCAAGTGAGCCCATACCACCGCCGTCCATCGAGCCAATATGCAGCGCATGCGTTTCCATCCGTTCATCGTCGACCGAGTCGTTGTTCTCAATGACCCTCCTGCCGGGCTCTGAAGACTGGCCAAGGGCAGGGGCTTACACTCGCCCACTTCTCAGCTCCACCCGAGCCGATTTGGTCAGGGAGTCGTTTTCTTTACCAGGTTTTGACGAGGAATGACCCACCTATCTACTGAAGGTTCCCAAAGTATCCACAAAAAGTGCTTACGTTGAGCTAAGAAGTGGACGAGTAATCCCCTGGCCGAGGGAGGTGACAGAAATGGGCTTCCCGTTCGATGCTGCAACGATGGACTATAATATCAAGCGTGAAGCCAGAGAGTTGGAGGAGGGGGCGGAGGTGACGGAGGAGGGGGAGGAAAGGAAGGGGAATGCGGAGGAGCAGGGGGAGGAGGAGGAGGAGGAGGAGGAAGCGGAGGAGGAGGAGGAGGAGGAGGAGGAGGAGGAGGAGGAGGAGGAGGAGGAGGAGGAGGAGGAGGAGATAGCGTGGTGGGATAACGAGAAGGGATGCTATATCCAGAAGATGGGTGTCACGCAGGAGGAGGAGGAGGAGGAGGAGCGGGAGATGACTCCGTTGCGGTACGCAACAATGAACGGCGACGAGGCGGCCGTGCGAGCGCTCACGCAACCGGCGGCGGCGGGGGCGGAGGTGGACGCAGTGGACCATGCTGGCTGGACGGCGCTGCATGTGGCCGCAGCGATGGGGCATGAGGTAGGGCGCGGGGTTGGTGCAGGTTGAACCCAGTTGAAGCCCGTGTTAAAAGTGGAACGCGCCTGGTTGCAGCGCTTGAAACTACAGTAAAGTACGAGGAACCGCTTTATAATTGAATAACTTTGCCATGAATTTCAGCTAGCGCCACTCCAACGAGGCCGTGGTACGAGCGCTGTTGGAGGCCGGAGCGGAATTGAACAAATTAAATCACAACGGGGAGACGCCTTTATACCTCTCCGCGTGGACGGGACGCGAGGAGGCCGCGCGCGCGCTGCTAGCGGAGGGGGTTGGGCCTAACGCATAATGTCTGCCACGTCATCATCCACATCTTAGACTCTCGTTTCTTGAATTACTCAGAATCCTATGACGTGGCGAGCATTGTCCGTCAGGCCTTAGGCGGAGGCGGAGGTGGACCAGACGAATGTGCACGGTAGGGCGGTGCAGTTTGAACCCAGTTGAAGCCTGTGTTGAAAGGGACTGGATACAGTGCTGGTGTCTACACCAGCATGTACCGCTTTCGAACTTTGCGATTACAATTTCGACTTGCGTCGCTACAGCGCGGGGAGACGCCATTGCACGTTGCCACGGGGCATAGCGGCAGGGGCTTACCCTCGCAACTTTTGTAGCTCAACAGAAGCACTTTCTGTGGGATACAGTGGTTGACGTCAATCTGTCAATGGCGAAAACGGCTCAGGTTGAGCTGAAACGTGGAAGAGAGTAAGCCCCTGCATGGTGGCACGGCGGTGGTGCAAGCGTTACTTGATGCGGGGGCGGATGTGAAGCATACAGCCGAGAATGGATGGACGGTGTTGCATGTCGCCGCGGGCAGGGGATATGCGGAGATTATGGGGGCGCTGCTCGATGCTGGGGCGGATGTGAACGGAAGGGACCGGAGGGGGTGGACGCCGTTGGTCACCGCCGAGCGGCTCGGCCACGCGGCGGCGGTGCGGGCGCTGGAGGCGGCGGGGGGTGGGCGCTGAATCCAGCGGAGGATCAGGCCAGAGGTGACACCATGCCTCTTCATCCAAGTTTTCCATACCAACACTCGTCATGAGCTGGGCCCTTTATTCGTAGCGACTAGCTGTATGTCCACGCGAGTGCGAGGTTCTCCACGGCGTCTTTTTATTCATGTATTTCTGTACCAGCCAGGTCGGCATCCGTTCACTGCCGCCCACTGCATTACATTCTTGTGCCCGCCCTCAGCCGCGCGAGCCCACACCAAATCGTCCCACGGGCAACCGTTTACTCGAGCCCACTCGAGCACCTCCATGTGATCGTTCACAGCGGCGGAGGAACCCGGCCCAACCCGACCTTCAGCGGCGGGTGCGCCGACAATACTGCCACACTGTCAGCCGAGCTCCACAGCAGCATCGACCAATGCCAGCCCCGAGCGGCGATTCACACATCTCCCGCTCATCCCATGGGCAACCATGCTCCCGCGCCCACCGCAGCACGTCCTGGTGCCCACCCGCAGCAATGCCACTATTGTCGCTGACAGAGAGACATAAACCAGCGGGTCTCATAGAAAGTGCTGACGTTGAGTTAAAAAGGTGGACGAGTGTAAGCCCCTGCCCACGATTGCATCTGCTTCGCGCGCGCACTCGGCGCCATCACGGTCGGTCCTCAACCCCTGCGGCTTGCCCCAAGCTGCGCGTAAGGACCCCGCGCGTTGGGTTTGTGGCATGGCCCTGTTCTTGTGGTGGGAGCAAAACTCGCAACAATATATCGCCACGTGTCAACGTGAAGGCTACTCGTACGGCAGCGGCACCCCCTGTTTTGCCCACCATAACCCACCTCACGCGGCAATACCCGCGCGCTGCGTCTCGCATCTCCCAGTCCCCCCCCGGCGGCGTGCGAGACACGCGCGCGCCCTCGAGTCCGAGTCATGGAGCGGGGGACTGCCGACGTCAGCTTTCACGCGGCGCTGAACCCCGCGATCGTGGAGGGGGCGTCAGAGCTCGACAACACGCTTCTCCAGGAGGGGGGACGCGAGGAGGTGGAGGCAGCTGACGCCGCGGCGGCAGCAGCTCGCGCCCTCGTGGTGGAACCTCTCGCGGGCGTGGATGTCATGCTGCGCGTCGTCGCGCGGTGGCGTGCGCTAGTGGCGGAGCGGAGAGCGTGCCCGGTGCTCGACCTGCTCCAGGCATTTCCGGACTTCTTCTTGAAGGAGGTGCTCGAGCGGCTGGACTCCACCTCCCTTACTATGCTCGCGCAGGTGGGGCGGCCGTTGCTGGCGGCGGTGCTGGCCTCGGGGCTCCCACGATTGCCCAAGGGAGAGAAGGTGCAGCTCCAGCTCGAGGTGTTCTGCACGTCCGTCGAGCGGCTGGCTTGGGCGAAGGCGAACGGGTGCCCGTGGGGCGAGCCCTCGGAACTCCACGGGTGGATCAACCCTTGTGCTTTCGCCGCGGGGGGTGGGCACCTTGAGGTATTGCGGTGGGCGCGGGAGCATGGCTGCTCATGGGATCGGAGGACGTGCTCACGGGCCGCGTCTGGAGGGCACCTGGAGACGCTGCGGTGGGCGCGGGAGCACGGGTGCGAGTGGACCGAATTTGTGTGCGCATTCGCCGCTCGGAGCGGGCACCTGGACGTGATGCAGTGGGCGCTGGAACACGGCGCCCCGTGGGACAGTGACTTCGTTCATGCAGCGGCAGCTCACGGCGGGCATCAGGAGAAGCTGACGAGGTGGCTGCGGCACTGCCCTGATGCTCTGGCATGGGTGCGGGCGCAGCCATCGCAGCACGAATGCCGGTTGAGGAGGCGAAGGCGGAGTGACAAGTGAGGAGGCTGAAGGAGGATGTTGGGACGGAAGAAGGGGCGCTCGGGCAGGAGGCGCTGAGGGAGGCGGAGGAGCAGGCGGAAGGGAGGCACGGGACGCGAGGGAGGCGGAGGAGGCTGGGGAGGGTGGCACGGAGCCACGGCACACGCCGAGAGTGTCGTTCGGGGCGTGCACCAGGCGGGGGGGTGCGGCGCTGCGACGGCGCGCGGCGGCGGAGGACGTCGTGGTGTTGGACGGACCCTTTGCCGGATTTTTGCGTGGGAGCTTCGTTTGCTCTCCTGGCAGGGTAGCGGCGTGGGTGACAGAGATGCATTCGGTGGCGATAAGCCTTCGTCCGTGAGGCTTTTGCGCTGGCAGCATGTGTACGCTGCGGCGCATTTTTTCGTACATTCCGCGTGACCAGTGGTCCGGTGGTGGAATTTTCCTCGCCTCATTTTCTTCATCGGAGTCATTACTGCCTTCAAGCATCCCACCGTCTTCGTCCAAATCCTCATCTACGTAATCGATACAGGAACGCATTTGCCCTAACGTTTCTTCCATCAGCTCCCAAAACTCATCCCTAATCAAGCGTTTGACTTCAGTAGATTCGTCGTCGGTCTTATCCCTCATTTCTTGCATGGCATCAGAGACTTGCGCCATGATTACTTGCACACTTTGAGCCCTGATGTCGCTCACCCGGGTTGGGTTATGATGCTTTTGCTTCATCACTTCGTAATCTTCCATCTGCTTTCTCCGCGTCTGCTCTGTTATATGTCCACTTTTTTTCACGCCATAGTGATCGTCATGTTCTCGTTGCTTTTGTTGCTTTATACTTTGTTTCACCCGAGCCGTCACTATTTCTTGATCCAAAGAAAATTCATCTGCAGTTGAGTAGTCGTCCGGAATTTGGTCACTACTCATCGTA
>Ga0307489_10000772_pt1 | contig 20186 bp, 37 predicted proteins | sample SB12metaG_FD_202247 | JGI IMG/M metagenome (GOLD analysis project Ga0307489, IMG submission 202247) | Sea-ice brine microbial communities from Beaufort Sea near Barrow, Alaska, United States - SB 1.2 | ecosystem: Environmental > Aquatic > Marine > Coastal | place: USA: Alaska | collected...
CGAGAACGAAACACAAAATGCGTTGGAGTCCGACTTCCGACGTACTGTGCTGGCCACGTCGCACGATGCCACTTCACTACTGAGCAGAAACGAGGGCATACACTACGTATCGATGAAGTGATGAGCAAGCAGCTAGGCCCTGCGAGCGTAACGGCGACGGCCAGGCCCGTGTGGGGTGCCGAAACACGTCGCTTGGACAGCGACGAAAGATTTCGGGCCGGGACCGGGGTGTAGGCCGCGGCGGGGCTGACGCACGCCGCGCGCCTGCGGGCGGCGGGGGGTCGTAAGGCCCCGACGCGGGTGGCGGCGGCGGCGGTCGACATGCGTGTACGGAGGCTGCGGCGGGTATAGCGTGAGGTGTGCGCCACGTCGACTCGCATGGTTGACATGTTGAGAGGGAGTGGCCGGTCGGGCGAGCTCTGAGTCCGAGACGCTGGCCGGCGCTTTTACCCTAAACCCTACCATAACCCTAAACCTGACGGGTGGCAATTTTACCGCGAGAAATTTTCAAAACGCAGAGGCGTGAATTTCAAGCGCAATCCGCGCCCCGCCGTCTCACCACAACACCGACCCGCACACCTCGGAGGATCGTCGCGCGCGCAGAAGGAACGGCCGGGATGGCGGACACGGTGGAGGTGGTGCAGGCGTTCGAGACGTACGGCTTCACGTTGGATAACGACGACGTCGCGAACACGTGCCTCGCGATGTGCCGCTCGTCGAAAATCTCCGCGGACGACTTGGCCATCTCGTGGGACGCCTTCTTCTCCTCCGCGGCCACGGCAGGGCCATGACCAGGGGCTTACACTCGTTCACTTATCAGCTCAACGTAAGCGCTTTTTGTCGGATAGGGTGTGCGCGCAGGGATTGTGTAGCCCGTGTCTAGGGGATGTTAGGGGGTGTTTAGGGTGTCTAAGGTGTGTTTTCGTGTCAGGCACGGCTCTGGTTGAGCTGGGAAGTGGACGAGTGTAAGCCCCTAGCCATGACCACTGACGCTGCGTCCTCTTTCCAGCTCAACTCAAGCCGTTGCAGCTGGGGGAGCTGTGCCGCTGTCCCCAAAACCATGCAAGGTATCCCCGCTCGGTACCTCGAATATGCTCAAGATAGAAAGCATCCACTCAGGGCTCAAACAACAGAGAAAGTGAAGCAACCGACAGCCTCACACGGAGCCCCAGTTCTAGCTCAACTTGAGCCGTCGCAGCTGTGGCAGTGCTGTGGTACAGCTGCGTCACAGCTGCGTCTCAGCTGAGGCTCAGCCGTGGTAGCTGTGGTGCTGTCCCTGACACCATTCAAGTCATCCCCGAGTGCTCCAACTCTTTTGAATACGGACGCACAATCAGTCACTCGCGCACTCAAGTTGAGCTCCCACGGAACTCCTCGCGTCGCGTCAGACCCTGGCCGCCGGGCAGCGTGGCCCCCACCCCCGCCGCGCAACACATGGAGGCAGGGCCTTGCCAAAACACCGCGCGCCACAGCTGTCATCGCTGCTCTGCTCTCAGGGCATGCCCACCCGAATGATTCTCGGGGTGCTTACGAGTACACTGCAGTGGTTTTGGCCCTGACACCGCCCAAGTTTACGCTGGTACACTATGAGCAAACAGTCAGGGAACGAGCGGCCAGGCCCTATGCGGAGTCGTTCCGCATGCACGTGGAGCGCCAGGTGGCGAAGACCATCGCCAAGGCAGGGGCTTACACTCGCTCACTTCTCATCTCAACTTGAGCGCTTTTTATGGGATAGGGGGTGCGTGTAGGGGTTGTGTAGCCCGTGTTAAGGGGGTGGTAGGGGGTGTTTGGGGTGTGTAGGGTGATTTTGTGCGTCAGACACGGCTCAAGTTGAGCTGAAAAGTGAACGAGTGTAAGCCCCTGCGCCAAGGCGGCGAACACGAAGACGCCCCAGACTTTCTACTACGGGAAGCCTGATCTGCTGGAGACGCTGGCCAACGATAAAAGCGTGGAGGCAGGGGCTCACACTCGTCCACTTTTCAGCTCAACTTGAGCCGTTCCCGGCCCAAAACACACCCGGAGCACCACCTGATACTCCGTATGACCTCCTACACACCCCCTAGGCAACCTCAAAATACACCCCCATCCCATAAAAAGCGCTCAAGTTGAGCTGAAAAGTGAACGAGTGTGAGCCCCTGCGTGGAGGCGATGGACGTGGACACCGGCAGGGGCTTACACTCGTCCACTGCTCAGCTCAACTTGAGCCGTGTCTGATGAAAGAAAACACCCTACACACCCGAAACACCCCCTAACACCCCCTAACTCCCCCTTAACACGGGCTACACAACCCCTACGCGCACCCCCTATCCCATACAAAGCGCTTAACTTGAGCTGAAAAGTGGACGAGTGTAAGCCCCTGGACACCGCCGCGGGTCTGGCTTCGGTGACGCCGGGGCGGTCGGCGACGCCGGGCGCCCGCACCTCCGTGGCCAAGGCGGTGTACGCCGACGCCACCGGGGACGCCGCCAGGCAGGGGCCTGCCACGACGTGGCATTTCAGGCTCAACTTGACTGTTTGCTCATAGTGTATGGTTCGCCCGTACGAGCACACACTTACTTGACACACTCCCGGCGTCCTCCTCCCTGGCCTGGCCACTTGTCCCCTATCCAGCTCAACCTGGATTATTGCACACATTGTACCAGTGTACCCATACACACTCGCCGCGTCCTCCTCCCTGGCCTGACTGTTTGCTCATAGTGTACCAGTGTACCCGGACACACTCGCCGTGATCTCCTCCCTGGCCTGCCTGTTTGCTCATAGTGTACCAGTGTACCCTTACACACTCGCCGTGTCCTCCTCCCTGGCCTGACACGACAGCGAAGTGATGTGCGGCCCTGGCGCGAGGTACAGCGCTGGGTAGGGTGGTGCAGGTTGACCCTGTAAAACCCATGTTGAAACCGCCTGGAACTAAGCACTTGAAACTTAAAAGTGATGTACTGCTTTCAACTTTTGCTTTCAAATTCAACTTGCGCCGCTACAGCTGGGGTGCAGCTGCCCCGCACCGACGCGGGCGCCACGCTGGCCGCCATGGCACCGCCCGCGGGGACCAGCGCGTACTCGAAGCGCCCCGCGCCGCGCGCCGCCAAGACGGAGCTCAACGCCGACCTCCCCAAGCAGCAACAGGCCAACGCCAAGGCCGCCGCTATCGAGGCATGGCCGCACACGCCCGCTCCCTCTCGCTCAACTGCCAGCTGTTTTGTTCGTGAACCCACTGGCAGTCATCCCGGCTGATACCTCGAAGGTGCTCGCGTTGAAAGCACTGGCAGTTGTCCCAACTTGGCAGCTCGGAGACGCTCAATGCTCAAGTTAAGCTTCCTCGGGGTTGGATGAGTGGAGGCCCTGCGGGGAGGTGGTGAACGCGGGCGGCGTGGAGCTCGGGCGCGAGGTGCGCTACATGCGTGACCGCATCTCGGACAAGGTCGACATGCTGGAGCAGCGCCTGGGGGAGTTCGCGGCAGGGGCTTACACTCGTCCACTTCTCAGCTCAACTTGAGCCGTGTCTGTCACAAGAAAACACCCCAAACACCCGCTAACAACCCCTTCACACGGGCTTCACAACCCCTACGTGCACCCCCTGTCCCATACACAGCGCTCAAGTTGAGCTGAAAAGTAGACGAGTGTAAGCCCCTGGTTTGCGGCGGAGGTGGAGCTACGGAACCCGGGCGTGGAGTGCAGGGGCGCGGTGTACGCGGCGTCGCAGGCAGGGGCGTACACCCGTCCACTTTTCAGCTCAACTTGAGCGCTTTGTGTGGGATAGGGGTGCGAGTAGGGGTCGTGTAGCCCGTTTGAAGGGGGTGGTCAGGGTGTGTAGGGTTTTTCTTGTGTCAGACACGGCTCAAGTTGAGCTGAGAAGTGGACGAGTGTAAGCCCCTGATCGCAGGACGAGGTGATCACGGTGGTGGGGCGCGTGGTGTGCGACAGCGAGGGGAAACTGAACGAGGCCTCCGTGCAGCTGGAGGGCTCCATCGCCACCTCCAACGGCATGCGCGTCCGCCTGGCAGGGCCCACTACGAGTGCACTCTAATGTTCCGCACCCACCCAGGAACCTGGAAATTGAGTGTGTTTTTGGGCGTATCTACGCAAAAAGTCGCCCAAAATTGAACAAAATCGTCGAAATTCGCCTCGGACAGAGCCCGAAGCCTCCGAAACAACTATGGTGCGTACCTGGCGCGGAACATTATTTAAAGAGTGCACTCGTACCCTCACACGGTCTGCTCATAGTGCACCACTGTACTCCCTCACCACCGCCGCCTTCTATGGCCGGTACCCTGAGACGGTTATGCCAGCCACCTCATCCCACCACGTTTTCAAGCCTCATCAGACCTCATCTTGTGACGCGGCGAGCCGTGTTTAGTTCTCGACCCTTCGAGCTGGAGCTCCGTGACATGGAGCGCTTCAGCCTGTTCCCGGGCCAGATCGTGGCGGTGCAGGGGCAGAACCCGAGCGGGCACTGCCTGGTGGCAGGGACTTACACTCGTCAACTTTTCCGCTCAACTTGAGCCGTTTCTGATCCAAAATGAACCTTAAACACCCCCTATTACCTCCGAACACCCCCTAGACACCCCGTTAAACAACCCTTGCATGCACACCGTATCCCACAGAAAGCGCTCAAGTTTAGCCAAAAAGCGGACGAGTGTAAGCCCCTGCCTGGTGGCGCGGCGGGTGATCGCGGCGGCGGCGCCGCCCATGCCGCGCAGCGCGGTGTCCGCCCCGGCGTTCGGCTCCCTCTCCCTCGCCGTCGCCTCCGGTCCCTTCACCTGCGCTGCTGACCTCGCCTACGAGCCCTTCACGGTAGGGGAGAGAACTACCAGGCTGACTGACTGACTAATGACTGGCTTCCTGACTGTCTTACTAGCGTACTGCATGCGTTTATTTATTTATGTGTTTGCCTGGGTTACTGCGTGGTTAATTACTGACTGGCTTAGTGACTGGCTTACTGGATTACTGGATTACTGAATGCCTTGAATTATTTATGTATCTGCCTTATTTACTGCGTGCCGTACTTGTGGGACCTGCTGGCGTACTGCATGGACACGCGGCCGGACGTGCTGGTGCTGATGGTCAGGCGGTGCAGGTTGACCCTATGAAACCCACATTGAATCCGCCTGGAACTAAGCGCTTGAAACTAATGCGTGATATGCTCCTTTCAACTTCTGCTTTCAAATCCAACTTGCACCACTACATGATGGGCCCGTTCGTGGACTCGGAGCACCGGCTGGTGCGGGGCGAGGAGATGGCGGGGGGCGGGGGGCCGCTGGAGGTGTCGTTCGAGGAGGTGTTCGCGTGGGGCGTGCGGGACCGCCTGCAGGCAGGGGCTTACACTCGTTCACTTTCAGCTCAACTTGAGCTGTCGTTGTGCCCCACGTTACCCATATTGACCCATGAATGTGTACAAATGTGCTCAAGTTGAGCTCTAACGTTAACGAGTGTAAGCCCCTGGCTGGAGGCGTTCGCCGATGCGGCCGACGCCGCGGGGTACTCCCCCGCCGTGGTGATCATGCCGTCGGTGCGCGACGCGACGCACGACCCGGTGTTCCCGCAGCCGCCGCTGCTGAGCTCGGGCGCCATCGAGGTGCCGCGCAGCACCACGGCAGGGGCTTACCCTCGTTCCTATTTCAGCTCAACTTGAGCTCTTCTGTCCACCGTATAACCCAACTTGACCCATGAATGTGTCCTGGAGCTGCTCAACTTGAGCTAGAACGTGAACGAGTGTAAGCCCCTGCGCCACGGTGGTGTGCGCGCCCAACCCGGGCACCTTCACCTGCAACGGGGTGCGAGTCACCGCCTGCACGCAGGACGTGCTGCGCCACCTCAGCGCCGCGGAGGCGGCGCGCGAGCCGGCGGCGGGGAGCCCCGGCGCGGCGGGCCCGTCCGACCGCATGGCGCGGCTGGCGGCGCACCTGCCGGGGCAGCGCAGCATGTACCCGCTGTTCCCGCCCGCGCAGGGCGCCTGCCTGGACTCCGCGCTCGCCTCGCACCTTGCCATGGACGCCACCCCCGACCTGCTTCTGCTTCCCTCTGACCTCAACCCGTTTGCTAAGGTGGTGAACACGGCGGAGGGCGCAGCGGCTGCGGGGGCAGCGGCGGCGGGGGCGGCGGCAGCGGGGGCGGCGGGGGCGGATGAAACGTCGTTCGTGGCACTGAACCCGGGGCGGCTGACGAAGGGGAACATCGGCAGGGGCTTACACTCGTCCACTCCTCAGCGCAACCTGAGCCGTTTCTCAAACAAAAACACTCCCTGTACACCCCCTGATACCCCCTAATACCCCCTAATACCCCCTAAACAGCCCCTAAACAACACCTGGCCTCGCCCCCTATCCCACAGAAAGCGCTTACGTTGAACTGAAAAGTGGACGAGTGTAAGCCCCTGAACATCGGCGGGACACTGGCGCACGTGTACATCAGCGAGGGGGCGCCGGACCCGAGCGCGGGGGGTGCGCAGTGCCATGCACTGCATGCTCGCGCGCGCGTCGACATCGTGCGCATCTGAACTGTTGTCGACATCGGAGGGTGGAGTGGTGTCGGTGGCAGCAGCGGTGATGTCGACGAAGAGGAGGAGAGAGACGCTTCCGCGTGTATGAGGAGGAACCAGGCTTCCGCCCTGGCCCCCGTGCGGTGATGTCGACGTTGTCGGTGGCGGGATTGGCAGCGGTGGCGGCAATGGTATGGTCAACGTTGATATCCTGCGCATGTGAGGTGGCGTGGGATGGGAGGTGACACGGCGCAGCAGGGCAGAGACTGATGGGGATCGATGGCCAAGGTAGATGGGGTGGGTAGGGTGGGAAGGAGGAAGGGGGGGTTGGATGGAGCTCTTAGAGAGGGTGGGCGTGGGCGGGCGAGAGGGAAGGGGGGAAGTCGCGAACTCTTTATTTGGGGCCTTATTTGGTTGGGAATCGGGTCTGCGGGTGAGCAGCCCTACTGTGTTTCATCGTTAGACTTGCAATAAACACGGACTTTTGTAGTTGATCTTTCACGTCCAGCTGTCGCTTCGCGGTCCCCCACCGACACATGTCACGCCCCAACTGGCCACCCCACCACCTGTCACGCCCCCACTGACCGCCGCGCCACCTGTCACGCCCCTACTGGCCGCCCCGCCACCATTCACACCCCCACTGGCCGCCCCGCCACCAGTCACGCCCCCACTGGCTGCCTCGCCACCTGTCACGCCCCCACTGACCACACGCCTGAAGAGTCCTCCCTGACGTGTCCACATCGAAACTGTCCTCGTGTCACCTTATGGACGGGATCACCAGGTCATACATTTTCACTCTGTGTGCACGATGGCGGCACTCATCCTACTCTGGCTGCTGCCGCACCCACGCCAGAGTCTCGGGGTGGTTCCGGGAGTACATTTCACACTCCGTTTTGTACCACGGGCAGCGGTTCGCCCGCGCCCACTGCAGCAGCTCCAGGTGCCCGCCCATAGCGGCGGTGCTACACGTCCCGGCATCCCACGGGCAGTGGTGCTCCCGCGCCCACTGTAATACGTCAAGCTGACCGCCATACGCGGCGTATGGGCAAATCATCGTGTCCCACGGGCAGCCGGAGCTGCGCATCCACTTCAACACCTCCAAGTACCCGCCCCGGGCGGCCCAGGAAACAGCAGCTTTCAAACCGAATCGAGAGCATGGGTAGGAGGGGTTGTTCTTCGCGTATTTGGCCCACCGCATGAGCGCGGTCGCCGCCACCGCCGCTGCGCACCCGCGTCCAGCCCCCGCGAGCGACGCGAGGTCCGTGGGGCCCAGCCGCCGCAGCACCTCCTGCTGGAAGAGGTCAGGCAGGGCGAGCAGGCTGAGCAGCAACACCCCCTTTCGCTTCGCTACGAGCGCCCGCCACCACGCGACGACGCGCCGCGCGATGTCCACGTCTGCGAGAGGTGACACCGCGATGGGGCGAGCTGCCGCCGACGCCGCCGCCGCGGCGTGATCTCCCCCCGCCTCCCCGCGTTCTCGCTCCTGGAGCAGCGTGTGGCTGAGCTCCGACGCCCCATCCCCCTCCAGGAGCGTGGGGTTCAGCGCCGCGTCAACAAGGTGGGCGTCGGCAGATCCCCGCTCCATGACTCCGACTCCAAGATGCGCGCGGTGTCTCTTGCGGTAGACACGTGGTGGAGGGTGAGGATCGGCAGTGAGACGCGGCAATGCGCGGGAATGGGGAGCCGCGCGTTGGGTGTGGTTTGTCTTGAGCCGGAAGGGGGGTGCCGGTAGGCAGTGCTGAGTGAGTCACTTTGATCGGATAGTCCAAAAATACGCGGGAGGCAGCTGGGACGAGGTCGGAGCCGGGGACGAGACGGGTTGCCCAAGTATTTGGTATCCGGCTCTGGCGGCTCGAGCCCGTGGGACGGCTGCAGTGGGGTGAGAGGACCTATGCAAAAGCCTCTGTGGGTGGGCACCTGGAGGTGTTGTAGTGGCTTCGGGAGAACGACTGCCCGTGGGATGCAGCGACGTAAGAATAACGCCGCTGGCGGCGGGCACCTCGAAATGTTGTAGTGGGCGCGGGAGCAGGAGTGCCCGTGGGATGGGACGACGTGTGCATAAAGCCGCTGCGGGCGGGCGCCTTGAAGCTATGAAGTGGGCGCGGGTGCACGACTGCCCGTGGGACACGAGGACGTGCGCCTGTGCAGCCACGAGCGGGTCGGTTTTGTTAACTTCACCACCGATTCAGAACGTAAGCGGCGTCGCTATTAGTAGTAGATGATATGCTGCATTCTGAAGACATCGGCAAGTTATGGCTCTCCTCCGGCGCAACGCCAATAACCTCTTCGTTGCTGCGCCGATTGTCCACAAACTTGCACCACAATCACGGCCTGACGGCGCGGCAAAGAGCAGAAGATAAAAGACCAAGTGTTGGAAAAGAGCAAGGTGGTGGTATGGTCGTGATGCCAGCAACATGGCAAAAAGCAGATGATCCCGGCAGGATGGCGAGCAAAAGCTGACGCAATGGATGGGCGACGTCGTCAACAGATGTTCGACGTCGTTGTGGGTATGATCAAAGAAGTTTTGGCCTGTGATCTTTTGGTCACAGCGCCGAATGACCTGAAACTTGTTGCGTTCCCGCGGCGCTTGAGCGGCGTCGCCACGGCGATGCTCGACGCAAGCAAAACAAAAGCTGATGATCCCGGCAAGATTCGAAATCGCAACATTCCGATCTGGAGTCGGACGCGCTACCATTGCGCCACGGAATCCTGAGGGCATTTACCCTGTGGAAGCAATCTTATCGATTGCCGTGGTCAAAGCACCTGGAGGTGCTGAGGTGCACACGGGAACCCGGTGCTCCTTGAGCCTCGCGCACACCGCTCGCCGCGCTTCTGAGGCACTTGCTTAGCACTGCGCTTGTGCTGGGTGGCAGTGGTGGCAGGGCTCGGCGTGAGGTGGCCGTGGCGGGCGATGCACGCCCCCACAGGTCTCGGCGCCCGCAGGGGGGGACGGGTGAGGTGCGCATCCTCAGTGCGTGAGTCGGGGTCGGGCACATATTGTCCGCCATGTCATAGGATGAAAATCAATTCAAGAAACGAGACTTTACGATGCATTGGATGACGTAGCGGGCAATCTTCGCCAGGCCCTAACTGAGTGACCGACAATATCGTAGATGTTCACTTATAGGTCAGCGGGATTTTGGCTTTTGATGTCTCTGACTGGGCGAGCGGGAGCGGGATTCGAACTCGCAACCTTCCGATCTGGAGTCAGGGTCGGGCAGAAATTGCTCGCCATGTCATAGCATAGGTTGGGGTGACACAACTCGGACAAGACACCCGCGCGCGCGCCGCAACTAGAAGGTAGCACGTGCCTTTCGAAGACCGACGAGATGGGCGATACCGGCGAGGACTGGTGCGCGGCGGCTGGCGTGCCGCGGCCGCCGCCGCCACCACCCTCGCGCCTCCCCCACTCGGGGACCCCAGAGGCCAGCCCTAACCACCAGCAGGGGGCAGCTACCTTCGTCGCTTCCCCCGCGCCGCCCCCCGGGGATCCGGCCCCGCCGCCGCCGCCGCCGCGGCAGTGGATGGGGGTTGGCGGCGACGGCGGGTACCACCAACGCGGCCCACTCGTATTGCCGGACTGGGTGCCCGCACAGGACTGGGGGCGGGGCGGCGGCGGCGGCGGCGGCAGATATTTATACAAACAACTACACTACCCGACTCTGCAGGACTGGGGTAGCTTGAAGGACTGGGGGCCGGGCGGCGGCAGCGGCGGCGGCGGCGGCGGCGGCGGCGGCGGCGGCAGCGACCAACGCGGCCCGCCCACGCAGGACTGGGGGCACGCACATGACTGGGGGCGGGGCGGCGGCGATGGATACCGATACCAACACGGCCCGCCCCTACTGGACTGGGGTAGCTTGCAAGACTGGGTTGGGGGCGCCGCGGGGCGGGCGCGCGTCGGACACGATCAACGCGGCCCACCCGCGCAGGACTGGAGGCGCGGCGGCGGCAGCGGGCTGCCCGCGGCCGGAGGCGGGTATGACGATCGAGGCCCCGGGTACGACGGGCCCGGCGGCGGCGGCGGCGGCGGCGGCGGCGGGGGGGGGTTGGGGGGGTTGGGGGGATGGCGGGGGCTGGGGTGGAACCTCAGGGTACGGCGGTGGCAAGGGCCGCAACTGGGGAGGAGGGTACGGCCGCGGCGGTGTTTTCGACGACAGAGGTCATGCTCGTGGTGAATACGCGGGGGGGCAGGGGGTTGAGCCTGTCCGCCGCGGCGGCAACGGCGGCGGCGGCAACGGCGGCGGAGGCGGCGGCGGCGGCGGGTTCGATCGCCGTGACGGCACCGGCTACCTTCCTGGACACCCCCGCGGCGGCCACGCCCGCGGTGGCCGCGGGCGCGGGGGGCGGGGCGATCGCGACGGCCTGGGCGCGGTCATCAAGCTGAACCACCAAGTGTCTGATGCATGGGCTTACACGCGTCCACTTCTCAGCCGCTCTTACTATCTTACTTATCGCTGAAATCCACTGAAACCACGCAACGCATGCCACAAACAGTGCTCCTCAAACAGTGCTTATGTCAAGTCGCAAAGTGGACGAGTGGAAGATCCTGGACTGTGGCTGCAGACCCGGAGTCCCTGCTCCGCCTGGTGGCTCAGGAGCTCCCCAGCTTCAACGACGTCAACGTCGCCACCGCCTTCTGCAAGTTTGGGAAGCTCTGCGGCTCCAGGCAGGGGGCGCCACTGACCGACGATGAGCCTCCTCCTCCTCCTCCTCCTCCTCCGCCTCCACCTCTCCCTCCTACCCCTCTCCCTCCTCCACCTCATCCTCCTCCTCCTCCTCCTTCTCCTCCTCCTCCTTCTCCTTCTCCTCCTCCTCCTCGTCCTCCTCCCCCCCTCCTCCTCTTCCTCCTCCTCCTCCTCCTCCTCCTCCTCCTCCTCCACCTCCTCCTCCTCCTTCTCCTCCTCCTCCTCCTCCTTCTCCACCTCCCCCTCCTCCTCATTCTCCTCCTCCTCCTCTGGGGGATTACAGCCCGACAGCGATTTTTCGCGTCCATTCAACGTCGGTCGAGTGGTTGTTCTCAACGACCCTTCTGCCAGGTCGTACCCGCGCAGCATCGCGACGGACGAACGGTTCCGCAGTTTGACGGGGGCAGGGGCTTACACTCGTTCAAGTTAAGGCTCAACTTGAGCAACTCCGGGACACATTCATGAGTTAAGCCAGCTTATGCAGTGGATAGAAGTGCTCAAGTTGAGCTGAAATGGGAACGAGTGTAAGCCCCTGGACAGGGGCTGTGCGCGATATGTGTTATGACGGACGGCTCCAGGCTCGTCAGGTGGCGAACATTATGCATGCCGTTGGCAAGATGAGCGCGGCGGGGAAGCTCGCCACCGACGACGTGGATATCCAGGACACGCTGGTATCGCTTGGAAAGCGGGTAGGGCCTGACAGATGATACTCGCCTCGTCATGTGATTATATTTTACTCGAGCAACGAAGGATGGTCCAGAATATGGATAATGACGTGGCAGGAAGTATATACAAGGACCTTAATGCCCACCACGGTATGTGATTCAAGTTGAATTAAGACAAGAGGATCTACACTGTGGAGGACGACGCGGCGGGCATTATATGTCAGGCCTTACAACCGGGTGGCGCAAACGGCGAACGTCATGAAACCGCAGGAGATCGCCAACTCTTTGTGGTCGTTCGCACAGCTGGCTCGCTCGTCGGGGCCGGAGGCGCGGGCGGCACTGGAGGCTGCGGTGGTGCGCGTGGGTTTCGGCATGAACGCGCAGGACGTGGCGATTTTATTCTGGGCGTTTGCGACGCTGGGTTGGGAGCTGAGCTCCGAGGTGCGGGCGACGCTGTAACACGCGGTAGGTCGGTGCAGATTGACCCTATCAAACCCAAGTTGAAACCGCCTGGGATTAAGCGCTTGAAACTAAATTGTGATATGCTGCTTTCGACTTCTGCTTTCAGAATCAACTTGCGCCGCTACAGCGCGGTTGTACGAGTGGGCCGGGACATGAACACACAGGACGTTTCGAACACCGTGCACGCCCACGCAACCCTAGGGCTGAAGCCAGGGGCTGGCGCGCGGGCGGCGCTGGCAGGGGCTTACACTCGTCCACATTTCAGCTGAACTCGAGCCCTTCTTTTCACTTCACTGACTGACGCCAACTAGCCTATCACATAAAACAGTGCTTACGTTGAGCTGTAAAGTGGACGAGTGTAAGCCCCTGTAAGGCCCAACACAGCTGTGCATGATCGTCCACTTTTAGCCTTGAGATGGCACTTTTGGCGAAGGTTTCAGTGACCAAACGGCTGACGTTGCGCTGTACAGTGGACGAGTGTGAGCCCCTGAGCGCTGGAGGCTGCGATTATCCGTGTGGGTGCAGACATGTTCCCGCAGGCTGTCGCCAATACCATCTGGTCGTACGCGACGATGGGGCTGATGCCGGTGCCTGAGGCGTGTACAATCCTCGATGCGGCAGTGGCGCGGGTAGCTCAGTTGGGCCGTGCAGGTTGACCCGATGAAACCCACTTTGAAAGCGCCCGGATATGGGATTTAAGCGCTTCGAAACTAAAACATGATTTGCTTTCAATTTCAACTTGCGCCGCTTCAGCTCGGGACATGGATGCGCAGCAAGTGTCCAACATCTGATACGGCGGTGCAGGTTGAACCGATCAAACCTATGTTGAAAGCGCCTGGATATGAGCGCTCGAAACTAAAATATGATGAACCGCCTTCGAACTTTGCTTTCAATTTCAACTTGAGCCGCTACAACCTGGTACGGTTTCGCGACTGCACTGCGCTGGGAGCCGGGCGCCGCGGCGCGGACGGCAATGGACGCTGCGATGGTTCGAAACCAGCACGAGAAGAAGGCCCAGGACGTGTCGAACATCATCTTCGCGCACGCCACGCTGCTGTTGATGCCGGCGGTAGGCGCTTGGTCGGCGCTGGAGAACGCGGCGGGGGCTTACACTCGCGAATGTTGAATGACAAATGACGAATGCATTCGCGAATACCAATGAATGCCGCTCACATTCGCCACGCATTCGCCCTGTCTCCCCCGAAGGCCACTCACATTCGTTACTCACTCGCCCTGACTCCCCCAAGTGTTACTATGTGACTCAAATCCGTTGCTCGCTCGCCCAAACAACCCCGAGTGTAAGCCCCTGGTATGCGGTGGTGCGAGTGGCGCCGAGCATGGTCCCTCAGGCTGTTGCAAACACCATCTGGGGGTACCAGACCCTGGGGCGCATCCCGGGTAGGACTTGGCAGATGTTGGTTGTTCGCCACGTCATCGACACGCATTTGAACTCTCATCTCTTGACTTAATGGGCATCCTTTGACGTGGCGAGCGATACGTTGCTCGCCACGTCATCCAACGCATTTGAGCCCTCGTTGCTTGAGTTGAGTGGCATATACGACGTGGCGAGTGATATTCACCAGGCCCTGCAGTGTTCTAGCGGCTGCTTGTACGTCTACACGGGCCGTTCAGCCTACACGTGTGTTTACAAGGCCATACAGGCGGGGTCCGAGGCGTGGTCGGCGCTGGTGGCTGCGGCGGCGCGGGTGGCTCCCGGCATGAACACCCAGAACGTGGCCAACACGCTCTCCAGTTTTCTCACTCTGGCGGCCACGCGAGGTAGGTCGGTGCAGGTTGACCCCATGTTGACCCAGGGTTTACCCCATGTTGACCCAGGGTTGACCCCGTGTTGACCCCAAGTTGAACCCAGGTTGATCCCAGGTTGACCCCAGGTTGACGCCAGGTTGACGCCAGACTGTCCCCAGGTTGACCCCAGGTTGACCCCAGGTTGACCCCAGGTTGGCCCCAGGTTGACCCCGGGTTGACGCCGGGTTGACCCCGAATTGCCCATGCTTGATGTCAGAGCTTGAAGCTGAAACATGATGAAATGCTTTCGAGTCTTGCTTTCAATTTCAACTTGCGCCGCTACAGCCAAGCGTCCCGCTGCCCGCGTGTCAGCCCTCTCTCTGGAAAGTGGCGTGCGCGCTTGACACGGGCTCTCTGACGGACATTGGTAGGGCGGTGCAGGTTGACCCTACCCATGTTCAAACCACCTGGAACTGAGCACTTGAAAGTGAACATTTGTGAATTGCTTTCAAACTTTGCTTTCAAATTGCGACTTGCGCCGCTACACCTTGGTAAGCGTAATCTGTTCCACGCGGACCTGATGCACACCGAGCTGGTGAGCGAAGACGAGCGGGAAGCGGTGGAGTTTCCGCCGTGGATCATGCGCGAGGCAAGGGGGGGGTATTGTGAACGAGCTATCGACCGGCGGTGAATCTCCTCCTCCTCCGTCTCCTCCTTCTCCTCCCCCTCCTGCCCTGACAGGGGGGACGTTGAGAGCAAGCGATCGACTGTTCGTTAAATTTCCTCCTCCTCCTCCTCCTCCTCCTCCGTGTGTGTGTATGTCCTGAGGGTTAGTCATGCTCCAATCTTGGTTCGAGTGCCTGGGCTTCATCGGCGCCGCATCAGGCGCACCGGACCAGTGCATTTCACTCGTCCACCACTCACCTCAACTTGAGCCGTTTTGGCCACTGGAACCACCAAATCGCCACACACACAGAAAGTGCTCACGTCCAGCCGAAAAGTGGTGACCCTACTTGCGAGGCGCGGGATGCATGGATGGTCAACGCCCGCGACGACGTCAAGATGTCAAGGTAAGGTGGTGCAGGTTGACCCTGTCAAACCCACGTTGAAAGCACCTGGAACTAAGCGCTTGAAACTGAAATGTGTTAAACTGCTTTCAGGTTTTGCTCCAAATTCAGCTTGCGCCGCTACATCAAGGGACCATGAAGCCGTCGCTTTGACCATCGCCGAGCTCGGTAGGGCGGTGCCGGTTGAACCTATGAAACCCATGTTGAAACTGCCTGGAACGGAGCGCTTGAAACTGTAATATGATGAATCGCCTTCAAACTTTGCTTTCAAATTCAACTTGCGCCGCTCCAGCTCGGCGTTCCAAACGTGGTGGAGTGCTTGAGCAACGACGGTTACTTTTCGGTCGACGTACACCTGCCCGACGACAATGTGGCGGTAGGGCGGTGCAGGTTGAACCAATGAAACCCATGTAGAAAGCGCCTGGAACTAAGCGTTTGCAACGATAATATGATGAACCGCCTTCGAACTTTGCTTTCAAATTCAACTTGCGCCGCTACGTTGCGGTTGAAATCGACGGGCCATTTCATTTCCTCAATATCTCCGTTGGCGGCGACTCGTATGGTAGGACGGTGTAGGTCGATGGTTTGAAAAACCGTGTTGAAAGCGCTGATGGATTCAGCGCTTGACGCTACAATGTGATGAACCGCTTTCAAACTTTGGTTTCAATTTCAACTTGCGCTGCTTCCGCAAGGGGTTGCGCCGGAGCTCGCGGCTCGCACCTCGACGAGGACGCTGCGGACGGAGCTGCGCAACTTGTTTCTCGCCCGGCGCTACAACGCGGTAGGAACACTTGTATGTTTCCCGCCACGTCATCGACACACAAATGTAACCCTCGTTTCTTGAGTTCGGCGTGTAATGATGGCGTGCTGCCGTATGTCCTGGCTGATATGGCCCCCCACGTCATCGATACGCGTTTTGCCCTCTCGTTTGTAGAGTGAACAGGATTCCTATGATAGGTCCGAAGAAGGGCCGGTAAGTGACTCCAGAATTTACTGGTCAACAGACTGTAAAAGTGCTTTAGGATCCAGGGTTTAGGTCTTAGGGTTTTCATTTCAAGAGATGACCCCTCTCATACCCCCCTGATACCTGCCTAAAATCAAAATACACCCCTCTTAATTGGTAAATTCTGGGGTCACTTTACCGGCCCGTGCTCAGACCTATATGATGTGACGAGCGCTGTCTACAAGGCCCTACGGGGCGGTTGTCACCGTGCCGTGATTTGACTGGGCGCGGCTGAGAGGCAGCGCGGAGAGGAAGAAATATGTCGCAGAGAAGTTGAGGGGCGCTGGCGTGAATGTTCCGTCATTCGCCTAGCGCTTATTGCTTCGCCGGTGGGGTATTCGGGCGGTATTTCAGGGCAAAGGATGATATTCAACTCGAGACACGATGGTTTACAATGCGTTGGATGACGTGGCGGGCAATCTTCGCCAGGCCTTGATTGAGTGAGTGACAATATCGTAGATGTTCAGATATAGGTCTGCAGGATTTTTGCTTTTGTTGGCTCTGACTGGTCGAACGGGAGCGGGATTCGACGCCAGATAAACCAGACATTACGGCGAGTTCAACGCGCAGCGCGAGCGAGCGACGCGACGACGTGGGGACGAACATGTTTCGAAAAGAATTGTCTTGTCATTAAAAAGAATTGTCTTATCATTAAAAGGGTATCTCAGAAAAGCGAAACATCCGGTGGAATAGTTACAGCACTCTCTTGTTGATGCATTGGTATTGGGGCCCCAGTGATAGTAAGGATACACTGAATGGACTTCCGACGACTCGTCAAGTATTATGGAGACAAAGTAGTTCGCGCCGCCATTCCCCTTTTAAGATACATGGGGAATAACCAGCAACGGGGCCCCAAGGGAGTGAAAGTATGAAAGAAGTTTCTAGTAGCAGCCTTGGAGCTCTCTTGATATTCTTGACGGTGAAATACATAGCCGGCTCAGGTTTTGGTTGATGTTTAGTTGATGCCTGCTGCTGGGTGCTGTCTGCGCCACACACCCGCTCTCTCACGTTCTCCTCCCGGTCTCACGTCTCGATCTTGTACATGTTTTATTTTTTCGCGCGAGACCCAAAGAAGTTGCCGCAGCACAGGGCCTGACACAAGTATTTCTTGTCCAGCTTAGCACAAGAGTATTATTGAGGTAGCACAAGAGTATGCTTGAGGTATGAAGAAAGTGCGTGAGACCGCTTCCTCTGATTCAGGGACAAACGGCTCAAAGTATCAGCTGGTATGAACACCGCCTCTCTAACCCGGGGGGCGCACTGCCAGGGGCGTGGTGTACTGGTACACTGTAAGCAAACTGACAGTAGTGCCTATAAGGCCCTGGGCGGCAACACGCAGGGCGGCGACGGCGGGGAAGGAGTGGTGTACTGGTGCACCATGAGCAAACAGTGAGAGCTGGCTGTCACGGCCCTGCCGCTTAGTTGCCGGAGGCAGCGAAGCCGCGGGTCATGCGGAAGGACCGCTCAGCGGGGGAGCCGGCGCCCTTCAGCTTCACCTAGGGCCCACATGGATAACGCGCACACTATCAGCAAACAGTTAGATCAACGCACAGGGCCCAGGGCGCCTGGTGCCTCTCTAGACACGCGAAAGCGTCTCTCTCTCTGTCAGATCAACGCGTGAGAGCACAGCATAAAACTCTGGTCGAGATGACACACCGCTCGCCCAGTCAAACGCAGCGAGTCAGAGGAAGGCGTTTGACTCGATGAAGAGAGTGAGGGTCAGTACACAGGAGGTGGATGGTGGTGGATTGCGCGGCGAGCACCGGAACGCAATGCGGTGGATGACATGCCGAGCACCAGTAAGTACACAGGCATGGTGGACGAAGAGAATTAGGGTTAGTGCTTAGTGGCTAGTGGTCTTGATCCATTGGGCCCTGCCTTGGCCTCCTCCTCGGCCATGCCCACGTACAGCATGCCCATGCCGGACCCGACGGCGACGCCGACCCCAGCCAGCGCGCCGCCTGACAGGGCCTCACCTAAGCGCTGTTTCAGCTTAAACTCAGTGCCAGGCTTGGGATCTCGAATCGAACCTTTTCGACCGAGCGGAGCGTTCCAAACCAACCAAAAAGAAATGTACACCGGAACGTTTTGGGAGCTGTCACAGCCCAGTCATATCATGGTAACCAGGGGAGTCAATCTCCCCGACACTCAGTTGAACCTCAAAAGCCACTTGTCCCTGAAAGCACTTGAGTTTATAGTAGATCACTTTATGACCCTCAAACGTCAAAGGTACACGAGGATATTCAAGTTGAGCTGACGAGATGTGTGCTGTGTGCAGGCCCTACAGATGGAGAGGAGGGAGAGCGAGACGTACATAGCTTGCGACATGTTGAGAGAGGGTGTTGGAACGAGGTGATGAGAAGCTTGTCTGCAGGACGGTGGTGGGAGAGGATGGGGAGGAGGTCACGTCAGTACAAACAGCCAGGGAGTGTGAGTCACGCCAAAACCACAGGTTGGGTTGGTAGGTCACGGCCTCCGGCGCGGTACTTGTGTGAAGGCAAACGAAAGGCGAGCTGGCATGTGCGAATCGCAACGGCGAAACGGCAGAACGCGGATTACACGCGCCCGCCTCCCCTCCTCCGATGCCCTCTGCCCCCAAACTGGCAAATAAATTACAAAAAACAAATCTCGAAAACCCCATAGGGTCTTCATCCTGCCTGGCCCGTTCCAGAGCAACAGCAGCTTGGTAACGTGCGAATGGCAAAAGCGAGGAGCACACTCGCGAGCTGTGTGTCGAGTCTCGCGAGCGCGTCTCCCCCCACGACACTGGGGGGAGAGCCTGTATCCGGGAGCGACGAAAATGACAAGTGGCACGGACGGCAATGACACGTTGCCGAGACGAGAACAGTGCCACGGTCCCCGGGAATGGTCTTGAGAGCCTCCGGCGAGCGCGCGCCAGCCCCGCGCGCGTGACCCGGTAATTCACACGAGACACTCCCACCCAACCCAACGCAACACGTAGCAGCGGGCGCGCCAGTCAAACGACTAGCGCTCTTGCCGGCGTCCGTCCTTCTGCTTCCCCAAACCACACTGCTCCCGGAGAATAAAACACTCCTCCGGGCCACCCGGGGGACGAGACCCGCACACGCGCGACGCCGCCGTGTGGCCGGGGGTGAGGGGCTGGCGCTCACCTGGAATGAATGAAGATCCAAAGATCTTGTGGGGAGAGTTGGGGGGAAGGTGGCTTGGTGCGGAAAGTGAGGAGGCGGCGGCGTCTGAGCTCTGGAGACCCCAAGAGGCGTTCGCATTGCATCTTGGGGATCTGTAGCGTGTAGGCACCCTCGTTGCGAATCTGCCAGATCCTGATCTGACGCTGACGTTGCACTGCTAAGCTGCGATGCCAGCTGTTAAGAATTTGTGCAACAGAATTTGCTGACGCGGCCTACCTGTGTTCACAAATGCCCATACAGCTTTTTCAGTTAGAGGAGCGTTTCAGAGGCCGAGTCCAACGCGAAAAAACACTGCGACGCCATGCATGTTGTGTACGATGTTGGCGCCCAAGAGTATTACATATATCCTGATTCGTCGATGTACACACATCCAAGCTGGCACTTCACCACGGCAATCGATCAGATTGCTTCCACATGGCAAATGCCTTGAGGATTCCGTGGCGCAATGGTAGCGCGTCCGACTCCAGATCGGAAGGTTGCGAGTTCGAATCTTGCCGGGATCATCAGCTTTTGCCGGGATCAAGTTTTCTCTTTTGCGGGCGCCGCAGTACATTCAGCTGTTTTTGTCAAGGAACATTTCAGTTTTGCTTTTTGTCTTTTGAGTTTTTTGGGAGGGGCTCAGCACTGCCTGTCACGGCCAAAACACGGCGAAATCACTGCCTCCCTCCGTCTCGATGCGAAGGTATTTATCCGGCCTCCTGATTGGTCGACGGGCAGTGCTCGACACTGCCCAAACACTGCCGCGCGGGGCGCCGCGGGCAGTGACGTGCACTGCCTCTAGGCGACGCGCGCGCGGGGCGCCGCGGGCAGTGACGTGCACTGCCTCTAGGCGACGCGCGCGGCCGCAGGATCACTGCCTCGCGCGGCGACGCAGCACTGCCCGTTCCGAGTCCCGGCGTCCCCGTGGGGCTTCCTG